>ERZ1643246.722-NODE-722-length-40717-cov-6.771211_pt1 | contig 40717 bp, 29 predicted proteins | sample MGYA00579265_ERZ1643246 | MGnify/ENA primary metagenome ERZ1643246 (study PRJEB29033, sample SAMEA4952261) | chicken gut metagenome | biome: Broiler Chicken; feature: Gastrointestinal Tract; material: Caecum | place: Ireland | collected 2018 | study: Broiler... | reverse complement strand
CGTAGAACATCTCATTGATATCCTTCAGGCGGCATGCCGCTCCGTCGATCAGGTACTCGCTCTCTCCGGACCGGTACAATTTGCGGGTCACTGTGACTTCCTCGTAATCAACCGGGAGCTTGTGGTCCGAGTTGTCCAGGGTGATCGCGACGGATGCATAGCTTAATGGCTTCCTGTTTTCCGTACCGGAGAAGATCACATCCTGCATGCTTCCTCCGCGCAGCTGCTTCACTCTCTGCTCGCCCAGGACCCAGCGCACGGCGTCAGCCACATTGCTCTTTCCGCTTCCGTTAGGGCCTACGATGCCGGTGATCCCGTTGTGGAAATCGAATCTTATCTTATTTGCAAAGGATTTAAATCCCTGTACTTCAATGTTTTTTAAATACATACAACACCTGCCCTATCTTTGTCTCCGGAGGCGCAGGATCGCCTCATACGCAGCCTGCTGCTCTGACGCTTTCTTACTCCTGCCCGCACCTTTTCCTGACACCTTTTCCCCGATCAGGACTTCCGTGTGGAAGGACTTATTGTGGTCAGGCCCCTCTGTCCCGACAAGCCGGTAGGTGATCTCTCCCATCTTTTCCGCCTGCACCATCTCCTGGAGGATAGTTTTACTATCATAAAAGAGCTTTTTATCTTCCAGGTCTGTCAGCACAAATCTGTGGATAAACTCTTTTGCACTAGTAAAACCACCATCCAGATACACCGCTCCGATCAGCGCCTCCATAGCGTCTGACGTAACGGAATCCCTCATCCTTCCGCCTGTCGCCTCCTCACCTTTTCCCAGGAGAAGATAACTTCCCAGGTCAATGTCTCTTGCACAGAGCGCCAGGGACGGCTCGCATACCATGCTTGCCCTCGTCTTTGTCAGTTCTCCCTCCGGCATCTTCGGCGATCCTTTAAAAAGGAACTCGCTCGATACCAGTTCCAGCACCGCGTCGCCCAGAAATTCCAGCCGCTCATTGCACTGGTATTTCGGCAGATGGCGTTCATTCGTGTAGGAACTGTGCATCATAGCCCGCTCAAGAAGCGAGAAATCCCGGAATTTATAACCGATCTTCTGTTCCAGTTCTCTTAATCTTTTATTCATCTGTTCATTCCTCTATGAAAACGAAAAAGCCCACAGGGGCTTTTTCATTCAATGATCCTTTGGTTATTCCACTGCTTTTTTGATCTGGTCTACCGCATCCTGCACTGTTACGATCTTCTCTGCCTCTTCATTGTCGATCTCGATATCAAACTCTTCCTCGATCCCCATGATGATCTGGAAAATGTCCAGTGAATCCGCGCCCAGATCGTCTACAAATGTAGTCTCCGGCCTGATCTCATCTTTCTGTACATTGAGGACATCCGCGATGATCTCCTGAAGTTTTTCAAATTCCATAACTAACTCCTCCTTAACTTCATTCACTTGCTTTTTCTTCGTCCTGCGTCTCCTGGATAGCTGCTTTTATCTTTTCATTTATTTTCTGCTCTTTAAATGTGACGCACTGGATAATCGAATTACACACCTCTTTGGAAGTGGAACTTCCGTGTGTCTTCACGACCAGCCCTTTGAGCCCGAGCATCGGCGCGCCGCCGTATTCGCTGGCGTCAAAGTCTTTCATTGTCGCTTTCAGGGCGGGCTTTACGAGAAGCGCCCCGATCTTGCTGCGCAGGCTTGACATCATACCTGATTTGATTTTCTTTATCAGGGCTCCGCCCACGCCTTCGTAGAGTTTAAGGATCACATTTCCCACAAAAGCTTCGCATACGATCACATCTACATTGCCGTAGGGGATCTCCCTCGCTTCCACGCTTCCGACGAAATTAATATCCTTACAAGCTTTCAGGAGCGGGAATGTCTCTTTGACAAGTGCGTTTCCTTTTTCTTCCTCCGCACCGATATTTACGATGCCCACCGTGGGATTCTTTTTCCCCATGACGCTCTCCATATAGATGGATCCCATCTTGGCAAACTGGACAAGGTGGGAAGGCCTGGCGTCTACATTAGCCCCGCAGTCGATCAGCAGGGACACGCCTTTCAGTGTGGGAAACAGCGGAGCAAGCGGCGGTCTCTCCACGCCTTTGATCCTGCCCACGAGCACCTGGCCTCCAACAAGAACCGCGCCCGTACTTCCGGCTGAAACGAAAGCGTCTGCCTCTCCGTCCTTCACAAGCTTCATCGCGACTACGATAGAGGAATCCTTCTTCCCGCGGATCGCCTTCACCGGCGGCTCCGCTGTCTCGATCACCTCTGTCGCGTTTATGATCCGGATCTGTCCGGCAGGGTAAGTATACTTTGCCAGCTCTTCCTTTATCACGTTTTCCCGGCCTGTCAGCAGCACCTGGATATCCTTCCTCTGCTGAACCGCCTCTACAGCACCCTTCACGATCTCGGCCGGCGCGTTATCGCCGCCCATCGCATCGAGCGCTACTCTCGTAATATCAGACATTTTCCTTCCTCCTAACGCTACTGAAAATATTCTACTGGAAAACATTATAAAAATCAACAAAAAAAAGACGCAAAACGCAAAGTTTTTACGTCCTTTTTCCTTATTAAAAATCAGTCAACGGAAATGATCTCACGCTTGTTGTATGAGCCGCAGGCCTTGCATACACGGTGAGGCATCATGAGCTCGCCGCACTTGCTGCATTTCACAAGGTTCGGAGCGCTCATCTTCCAGTTAGCTCTTCTCTTATCTCTTCTTGCTTTTGAAGATTTATTCTTTGGACAGATTGACATAGGTTACACCTCCTTAAAATTCTTAAATAAGTCACGGACAACTGACATCCTAGGATCAAGTCCCGGTTCTTCACAGTCGCAGGACCCCGTATTCAGGTTCTGGCCGCATACCTTGCACAGACCTTTACAGTCTTCCCTGCAAAGTACTTTTTCAGGCCATCCCGACAAAATCTCATTATAGAGCAATTTGTCCACGTCAAGATGATATCCGTCTATAAAGTTTGATTCATCCAGCTCCTCTGTCAGTTCTGCGTCGGAGAGACCTACGTCCACATGCTTTGTACTGTCCAGTACAAACTCATGCCTGACATCTTCCAGGCACCTGTCACACGGGATCACTGCCACAAGTCTGGCCGCCGCATGGATCAGCAGCTCCTTCCCTTTGACATGCTCTACCCTGACACGGACCGGCCCGCTGCTCACGACAGGATATTCCCCGGACTTCATCCGGATCGTCTCCATTGTGCACGGCACAGTCTCTTCAACTGTCTTATGCTGGTCTGACAAAACGTCTGATAGGTTAATTAACATAGTTATTACTCCTATTCATACCTTGTCTATTATATCATGGAAATCCTGTTTGTCAACTATGATTTCCAAAATATCTGGCAGCCGGTTTCCCGCCCATTGCGAGTGTCCGGCAGCACACATAAAGACGGACAGGTTCCGCCCCATTTCTGGGGCATCCCTGTCCTGTCCCAAACCCTGATCCAAGCAGCGCCTCTTATTTCAAAAGCGCCAGTGTCTCTCTTGCGATCGCGAGCTCCTCATTTGTCGGGATCACAAACACTCTTACCTTTGAGCCTGGTTTTGTGAGCTCAGCCTGTGTTCCTCTCAGCCCGTCATTTTTCTCTTTGTCAAAATCAACTCCGAGATAGCCGAGATAGCTGCACACCTGCTCCCTTACGTAATCATCATTCTCACCGATTCCTGCTGTGAACACGATATCGTCCACGCCATTCATTGCAGCCACATAGGAACCGATGTATTTTGCAACTTTATATGAGAATACATCCATTGCGATCTTTGCTTTTTTATCGCCTGCGTTCATTGCGTCTGTCAGGTCGCGGAAATCGCTTGACAGGCCGCCTGAAAGACCGAACACACCGGACTTTTTGTTGAGGACATTCATCACTCCCGCAATGTCAAGTCCCTCTTTCTGGGCGATGAACTCCATGATCGCCGGATCGATATCTCCGGAGCGGGTTCCCATCACAAGTCCCTCCAGCGGAGTCAGTCCCATGGAAGTATCAACGGATTTTCCGTTCATGACAGCTGTCACGCTGGATCCGTTCCCGAGATGGCACACGATCGTCTTGAGATCTTCGTACGGTCTCTCCATAACCTCAGCCGCTTTTTTCGATACATAGCTGTGGCTTGTGCCGTGGAAGCCGTAGCGTCTTATTTTATATTTGTCATAGTACTCATACGGAAGGCCGTACATATAAGCCTTCTCCGGCATCGTCTGGTGGAAAGCTGTGTCAAATACTGCGGCCATCGGTGTGCCCGGCATAAGTTTCTCACATGCCTCCACGCCGATGAGGTTTGCCGGATTGTGGAGCGGCGCCAGCTCATTGCACTCTGTCACAGCCTTCTTCACTTCATCTGTGATGATGACTGAGGAAGCGAATTTCTCTCCTCCGTGTACCACGCGGTGTCCGACTGCGCCGATCTCGTGCAGATCTTTCACAACGCCTGTCTCCGGATTTGTCAGCGCCTCGATGACATACTGGATCGCCTCTGTATGTGTGGGCATCGGCTTGTCCGATTTTTCTTTTTCTCCGCCTTCCGGCTGGTACGTCAGTCTGCCGTCGATCCCGATCCTCTCACAGAGGCCCTTTGCCAGCACTTCCTCAGACTCTGCATTGATGAGCTGGAATTTCAGTGAAGAGCTTCCACAGTTGATTACTAATACGTTCATTTTCTTTCCTCCCAAACGTTTTATTATTTTTCAGGATTTCCACCCTGTATTATTCCATTGCCTGAGCCTGCACAGATGTGATCGCAACCACACCCACGATATCCTCCGCGCTGCATCCGCGTGACAGGTCGTTGACCGGCGCCGCGATCCCCTGGGTCAGCGGTCCGTAAGCCTCTGCCTTTCCGAGTCTCTGGACCAGCTTATATCCGATGTTTCCGGCATCCAGATCCGGGAAGATCAGCACGTTCGCATGTCCTGCGACTTCGCTGCCCGGCGCCTTGGAAGCGCCCACTTCGGGAACGATTGCCGCGTCAAGCTGGAGCTCTCCATCCAGTTTCAGATCCGGAGCGAATTCATGCGCAAGGCGTGTCGCCTCAACCACCTTGTCTACATCCGGGTGTTTTGCGCTTCCCTTTGTAGAGTGGGAAAGCATTGCCACGATCGGCTCTTTTCCTGTCAGAGTCTTAAAGGACTCTGCGGAAGAAAGTGCGATATATGCCAGTTTTTCCGGATCCGGATTCTGCTCCAGTCCTGCATCTCCGAAGATAAATGTCCCGTTTGCGCCCATATCACAGTCCGGAACGACCATGAGGAAGAATGCGGAAACAAGCTTTGTGCCCGGTTTTGTCTTCAGGATCTGAAGGCACGGGCGGAGTGTATCTGCTGTGGAGTGGCATGCCCCGGATACCATCCCGTCTGCATCGCCCATCTTTACCATCATAACGCCGTAGTACAGGTAGTTATTGAGAAGGAGCTCTCTCGCCTGCTCCTCTGTCATCCCCTTTTTCTGTCTCAGCTCGACCAGTTTCGCGATATAGCTCTCTGTCTTATCGCTTGTAGCCGGATCCACGATTGCTGCCCCGGAAATGTCATATGTACCTTTATTCTTCTCGATCTCCTCTTTGCTTCCGACAAGGATCAGGTCCGCGATCCCCTCTTTTAAGACTGTCTCCGCAGCCTTATAAGTTCTTTCGTCCTCTGTCTCGGGAAGAACGATCGTCTTCTTATCCGCTTTCGCCCTTGCCTTGATTTCATCAATAAATCCCATGATTTAAAAGCCACCTTTCATTTTTTATCACATGTACATTTATTATAACTCAAAGGTTTTTTGTATACAAGGGATTTTATGTGCATTTTTAAGTACAATCCATTATTCCAGACTGCCCTGTTTATACGATTGTTACAAAAATAACAATCTCAGTTTTTAAACACTGCTGTAACAATCTTCAGATCTGCCTTTTATACTGCCATAGCAAAAGGTTCTCCTATGATTTCTACTTTATCATAGAAGAACCTTTTATTATACTTATGCAGAAAAAGTTTCACAAAGTTTCTTATTAATTCTTCTTCTTTGTCTTGAGTGTCACAACAGATGCGCCTGCTGCCAGCACGAGGCATACAGCCCACGGAGCAAAGTCCGCGGCATCTCCTGTCTTAGGAGCGTCTGAACCGCTGCTTACTTTTCCGCCATTGTTATTATTTCCGGTATTGCCGCTGTTATTATCATCGCCGGTGTTTCCGCTGTTATTATCATCACCGGTGTTTCCGCTATTGTTGTTATCTGATTTCAGCTGCAATGCATCATATGCATCCTGCAGTTCTTTTGCAGCTTTATCTACAACAGCCTGATCATCTTCTGACAATTCATCGTTTGCCATCACATCATTTGCAGCTGCCAATGCTGCTTTATAAACCGCGGCACTTTCTTCGGTGTATTTGTCAAGATCAACATCCGCGAATTCTTTTAACAGCTCATCTAATATAGACTTATCAGCTTTTAATCTTAAGTTCACCATTGTATCAAGAAGATTATTATATGCTTTGTCTACATCTTCCTGGAATGCATCTCCGTCATTAAATACATCCTGTGCTTCTTTCAATGCTGCCTTGAATTCTTCCTGGCCTGCTGTTACGTAATCTGCAAGATCGATCATCTCTGCAAGATCAATTGCCATTTCCAGATCTGTTTTATCAGCAGCCACAAAATCAAGTGCATGAATTGCTTTCATCAGTTTGAAGGCTGCATTCATCACTTCATCTTTTGTTGCATTTGGATTTGCATATACCGCATTTCCTTCTTCAATTGCTTCTGCAAACAATTTCTGGACAGATTCTTTTAATCCGGCAACTGTTCCGTCATCTACATATCCCTGTGCTTTATCAAGGAATCTCTTCAGCGTATTTTTAGATACTTCTTCAACGGTTACTTCAACAGTTACCTTAAGGTCGTCATCTACAGCATTTTCAATACTTGACAAATCTACTGTTCCTTCGATTGTCATCGTCCCGGCTTTTGTTCCGTCAAAATCAGCTACATCCCATGCAACATCTGCAGTTTCTTTGCGTTCATCTCCCATTGTAAGTGTTACTTCATTTGGAAGTTTTGCCAACAGTTCTTCTGCAGTTGTTCCAATCGATACAGTTACCGGTTTGATCGGATCTACACCTGCGATTACGTCAGATAATTCCACTAACGCATCACGCGCTTCCTCAATCTGTGCCGCGAAATCATCCATTTCTGCGGTAGAAGTATCTTTATCATCTTTCTTCAAAACTTCTTCTGCCTGTTTTAAGATTTCCTGGAGCCTGTTCCAGCTTGCTTCTGTGTAATCACCAGCTGCAAGGTTTTGACATTTTTCTATTTCTTCTTGTAAGCAGCTTCTGTCAACAACCTCTTCCCCGCTTCTCTTAACAGTCAGTTTTACTTCTACCCAGCCATTGTTGGCCGGAGCTGTGTAACCATTTCTTTCAAACTCAATTCTGTAATTAGAGTTTTCTAAATCTTTATCAAACAACAATGCGCCATCTGTTCTCTCTGCTGCATATGTATTGAATGTTTCCTCATATACCACTTCATCTGTGACCGTATTTGTAATCTTGACCATAAGATTTCCGTGGTCAGGAGCTGTAACCGTTTTTACAACAATTCCGATGCCGCTAAAATCATAGGATAACGGAACATTGTCTGAATTTGTTGCCCTGAATCCACCGGCTGCTTCAATCCAGTCACCGCTTAATGATCCGCTTGGAATATCTTCAAGGACTTCATCAACGATTGGTTCCATATTAGACATTGCTTTTTTCAATTCAGCAGCAGCATTATCCACATCTGTTATTTTTGCAGAATCATCATCAAGAACTGCCTGTGCATTATTGATCGCTTTGTTTAACAGATAAATACTGCTTCTCGTGTATTCGCCGTCCAGCATCAGTTTCGCCTGTTCAACAAGCCCGGTAAGTTCTCCTTTGTCAACTTCACCGTAACCTAATCTTTCATAGCGGTTTCTCAAAAATGCTTCTTTGCTGTCTAATTTTTCCTGTGTAAGATTTTCTGTCTCTTTTGCGTCAAGAATACTTTCTTCAAAAGCAGCTTTTAATGCTGCATCCGCATTTTTGTAATCTTCTGAATCTCGGTCAACCTGTTCAGCAAGTCTGATCATTTCTTTCAAATCAGAAGCATCACCAGCAGTGATTTCTTCTTCCGCGCCAAAGTATACAGGCTGGACTTCATAGAATGAAGGTCCTTTTGTAAAGGATTTCAAAACAATCTTCACTTGAGAAGTTTTTACTTCCGGGAATTTTGCTGTAAAGTATGCATGATATCCTTCTCCGTTTCCATCCGGCTTGCTTGTTACACGGTCATCGTAATCTCCCATCTCATCTGATTCAAATACCGTATCAAATTCTCCGTCCGCATTCTTTGCCTGGATTTCGAATGCTCCGATGCCATTGTATGAAGATACATAGAAATCAAAGTTAACTGTATCAATTGTGCTTTCATCAAGGTCTAATACAATATCGATCGGATCGCTTGTATCTCTTACCGCCCAGCGTGTTGCCGGATTACCGTCAATCATATTTGTTTCTACATAGGATTCCCCCCATGTATCTTTGAAAGAAACATCTACGCCATTGACTTTGATTCCCTCAGTCACATATTTTTCACTGTAAACCGGGCTTACTCTTTGATATTTGTAGAAAAGTGCTGCTTTCACAGTCTTATTTCCATCTGCCACTTTCAAGTCGATTCCATCTACATACAACGGAGAATCCGCCCTTGGCGTGCTTCCGTCTGTTGTATAGCGGATATCATAGCCGGAAGCGCCTTCCGGTCTGCTTAATGTCAAAGTAGTATCATCTGTAAGTGTGCCGGATTCGACGCTGAATGTAATCACACGGCTGTCCATCTGGCTGTTAAGCGTCTTTCCGATTTCGTTGATAGATGCAAAAGCGTTTTCGTAGTAGTTGTTATCTTCTGTATTATTGAGAAGAGCTGCTGCAATCTGGCGCATTTCAACATACATACTGTCAATCTCAGCGTCTGTCAGGCCCTCCAGTTTTGTCATATAGTAAATATTATCCTTATATGGTAAGTATCTTCTATATGTTTTATCCATCATCTGTACTTTTGCAAATACATCACCTAAATCAGATGCTTTTTCGTCAATTGCCTTTTGAAGTTCTTCTTTTGCTTTTGCTAAATCCGGATGAATCTGATCTAAGAATGCTGTCGCTTTTTCAATCAGTTCATCTGCATTTTCTTCTGATAAATCAATTGTATATGTTGTGCCTTTTACAGCGTCAAAAGAAATCTGTCCTTTTTCTTCATCTTTTGTAACTGTGATTTCTTCACCGTCTGCATATACTTTTGCATTTGTGATACCTTCGTATTCACCAATAAATGTAGAGGATTCTTCTCCGCCCTCATAGCATACAGTAAAGCTGTCCGCTAAACCATTCTGCCATTTTTCGCCGATTGTAAAGTTTCCTCTTGCTTTTAAACCTTGCACTTCACCATTCTGCCAGGCTTCCGGAATTGCCGGCAGGAATTGTGTATATCCAAGCTGGGACTGTACCAGCATCTCAGCCACACCTGCTGTCAGGCCGTAGTTACCATCAATCTGGAATACCGGTGTCCCGTTTAACATAGTGTCTCCACCGCCGGATCCGTGAGAATCAAGCAGATTGTACTGCAGGCCTGCAGATTTTCCACCGATTAAGTTGTTCAATACTTTATATGCGTTATCTCCGTTACCGGTTCTTGCCCACAGATTTACTTTGTTTGCTTTTGACCAGCCGGTAGAGTAGAAACCACGTTCATTTAATGACTGGATAGCTGCATCCATGTATTCTTGATTCTCTTTGTTGATCAATGTTCCGGGATACAGTCCTACCAGGTGGGAAGCATGTCTTTGTTCACCCGGATGTCCGTGATTCCATCCACTGTTCGGCACTTCGATTTCCGGCAGGTCTCCTGCCTGTGCAAAAGATTGATTGTGTCCTGTGCTGCCAATACCGACTCTTGTCTCTTCATACCATTCTTTGATGCCGCCGGTTGCATTGATATTGATTGGATCAAGACGATCCATCTCGTCCTGCCATTTATCGAGCAGCGCCTGGTCTTCTCCTACAAGCTTGCCGGCTTCGATACATTCTTTATACAGTTCCCATACAAGAGACTGATCATATGTAGTGCCATTTGCTGTCGGTCCCTGTTCTGCAGAGTATCCCGGGGCTACAACCAGACGGTTCTCTCCGTTATGCGGAGAAGCCGGATCGTCAATCTTCTGGTAATGAGACTCCCACAGATAGTTATCCCAGAACAATGCCGCCTCTTTCATGATCGGATAAATCTTATTCTTCAGATAATCAATATCCTGCGTAAATTCATAATCCTGCCAGATATTCTGGATTGCCCAGGCTGCTCCGGTAGGGTTCCAGCCGTAATCATGAGGCACGTCCGGTGTTGTCTGACCGAACGGGCTGTTTCCGACATGTACTGTAAATCCGGTGTGCTCTGTCGTCGCATTCTCGATACCATGAATACGTTCTGCCGTTACACGTCCCGGCGCCCTTAACTTATCCATATACTCCACAAATGTCTTACCGCACTCTGCCAGGTTCGTTACATAAACCGGCCAGTAGTTCATCTGTACGTTAACATTGAAGTGGTAGTCTCCGGACCATCCCGATGCTCCGATTGTCCACATGCCATTCAGGTTGCTTGGCAGGTCTCCTCTGGATCCTGCAATGGACAGATAACGTCCATACTGGAATGAGAGTACCTCCAAATAGGTAGAGTATTCTCCGTTGCGATATGCATCTACCAGTTCGTTAGTAGGAATATTAGGAAGACGTTCGCCAAGATCCAGGCTTACACGGTCAAATAATCCCTGGTGATCTGCCACATGTCTCTCTTTCAGTTCCTTGTAGTCCATGGCGCCGCATTTTAATGTACGTCCATCCACAATTCCTGCAAGGTCTTTCTCTGTATCCAGATAATTCGGATAGTTATTTACGTAGTTTGTTTCTTCTGCCATGACAATCATAATGCTGTCGGCATCTTCAACATGATATACGTTTTCTTCTGTATCTGCAGTGATTGTTCCGCCAACAGGTACAATCTGCATCGTTGTTCTAAATTTCAAGCCATTCGCCTTAACATTTCCGTCAATGGTGTAGGTATGATTCTTTTCATCTAAGGAAGTTACTCCTGCCAATGCAGAATTGTTGAGTGTCATGGAAATATCTACGCTCAATTTTCCCTTCTTAGAAGCAGTCATTCTTGTTACCATTACATTATCAGGAGCGCTTACAAAATGTTCTCTCTTATAAGAAACATTTTTGTAGTCAAATTCTGTAGAAGCGATTCCAGTCTGAATGTTTAATTCTCTTCTGTAGTTTGTTACCGCAGATTCATCAATCTTCATTGGAGAATAGTCCAGCCAGATATCTCCGAAATCCTGATAGGATCCTTTTCTGGCATCTGCACCTCTGAATCTGGTGTCATCCATTCCATGCGGGAATACTTCTTTGCTCTTGTCGTCCATTTCCAGACGGTACTGTTCGATTTCCTCGTCCGTATATGCCGTGTCTCTGTTTCCGCCCTCTGTTGTGGTACTGTCCCAGAGTGACTTTTCGTTAAAATGCACACGTTCTTTCGTAATACCGCCGAAAACCAGGTTTCCTAAATTTCCGTTTCCAAGCGGGAGTGCTTCTGTCACCCACTGGGCACTGGCACCGCCGCCGGTGTTAATGTTGCCCGGAGTCTTGTACCAGAGCTTCATGGTTTCATTCATGGTCTCGGCCTGTACTTTGGTCTCCGGTTCCGTTGCTGCCTGTACGGTCCCGAAGTTTCCGCCAAGCGGAAGCATCGTCACAGTACAAACAGCTGCAATTACTTTTTTCCATAATCGCTTTTTTTTCATTCTCTCTCCTCCTTTGTGTAATAACATTTCTGCTTTTTATATTATAATCGGGAGCCTATTTTATAGGAATGCACTTTTTTTACCTTACAAGGTGGATTTTTTATCTTATAGAGCGGGCATTCTTTTGTTAATGCCCGGGGCTATGCTGTCTGCACAGATCTTGAAGATGATTCGCAGTCCATTGCCAGGAGCAACAAACGCAGAGGGGAAACAGAAGAATTTTTGTTCAGACGAAAAAGCCAGACGCGCAACGTGTAACACACAAATTTAAAAAGGTCTCACAAGCCGCATGAACACTGGGTTTGTGGGACCTTTATCGTCATTTAAGTGTCAAAAACAGAATTATAACTCAATTGTCGCAAAATAACACTCTCAGATTTTAAACACTGCTGTAACAATGTTGAAATACACAAGAATTGTACACGTATCCAATATGGTCGTAATCAGGGGCGCTGCCATAATCGCCGGGTCAAGCCCGATTTTCTTCGCGACAAGAGGCAGGATGCACCCGATACATTTTGCCATGGCAACTACTGCTATCATGGTGACGCCCAGAGCTGCCGCCAGCATAATATTTCTGTCATACATAATACAGATCCGCACCCCATTGACAACAGCAAGGAGGGACCCAACGATCAGCGCAACTCTGATTTCCTTAAATATAACTTTAAATATGTCGGAAAATTCGATCTCGCCTACCGCGAGCCCGCGGATAATAAGCGTGGAGCTCTGTGAGCCGCAGTTTCCGCCCGTGCCCATGAGCATCGGAATAAACGTAATCAGAACCGGCATCGCTGCCATCGCATTCTCATAATACCCAAGGATCTCCCCTGTCACCGTCGCGGAAAGCATAAGGAGCATGAGCCATGGCGTGCGGTTTTTCGCCTGCTGGAACACAGAAGTCTCAAAATAGGAATCTTCGTTCGGGCTGACGCCGGCCATGATGCTGATATCTTCTGTCGTCTCATCCTGGAGGACGAGCATCGCATCGTCTACAGTAACGATCCCGACCAGGCAGTCCTCATGGTCAATGATGGGGATCGCCACAAGACCGTATTTATTGATCATATTTGCCACGTGCTCCTGGTCGTCCAGAGTCCTGGCGTAGAGCACATTTTCATCCATGATATCTCCGATCAGGCGGGATTCGCCGGCTGTGAGCAGGTCCTTGACATCCACCATCCCGATCAGCTTTTTCTTCTCTGTGACGTAACATGTATAGATCGTCTCTTTGTTGATGCCGACCTGACGGATCTTTAAGATCGCATCCGCTACTGTCATCTCCCTGCGCAGGCTGATGTATTCGATATTCATGATACTGCCCGCACTGTCCTCCGGATACTGGAGGAGGCTGTTGATCTTCTGCCGCGTGTCCTCATCTGTCGCCGCGAGCAGACGGTCCACCACATTTGCAGGCATCTCTTCCAGGACGTCAACCGTATCGTCAACGTACATCTCTTCCATGACTTCTTCCAGCTCGGAATCCGTCAGTGCATTGATCAGGTCCTCGCGCATCTCGCTGTTCATGTCCGTGAACACTTCCGCCGCTTCCTCCTTTGCAAGCAGGCGGAATACAAGAGTGCGCTGTTTCTTGTCAAGTTCTTCCAGGCATTCCACGATATCCACAGGATGCAATGTCTCCAGCTCTTCTTTTAATTTTTTAAAATCATGTATTTCCAGCAGTTCAATGATCTGCTCCACATCCAGACGATTTTCCTGATCCATGCCGCACTCTCCTGTCTTTCTCTTCTGTCCGGCATGACGCCGGACCTTTTTTCTCTGTCTGAGATTTCCCTGTAAGAATCCATCTTTTTATAGTATAATATGGTAGAAATTGATATACAAGGAGATTCTTATGAAAATTGTCGGCCTGATCACAGAATATAATCCCTTTCACAATGGACATCTTCACCACATACGCGAAGCGAAGCGGATCACGGGAGCGGATGCCGCCATCGTCATTATGAGCGGCGATTACGTACAGCGCGGCGTCCCCGCGTTCATGCCCAAGAGACTGCGCACTGAGATGGCGCTGAAATGCGGGGCTTCCGCAGTTTTCGAGCTCCCCGTCTGCTATGCCACAGGCAGCGCGGAATACTTTGCCATGGGGGCAGTCTCCCTGCTTGACAGCCTGGGGATCGTGGACGCCGTCTGCTTTGGCAGCGAGTGCAATGACCTGGACGCCCTGTCACATGTGGCAGACATCCTCACCCGGGAACCTGACGACTACCGCAGCCTTCTGAAAAAGAGCCTGAAAAAGGGGGCGTCCTTCCCCACCGCCAGGCATGAAGCCATGCTGGAGTACACGCGGGTACCTGCATATGCGGCCCTGTTGGATGATCCGAACAACATCCTCGGGATCGAATATCTCAAATCCCTGAAAAGACTGGACAGCCGCATGGTCCCCTTTACGATCCAGAGAGAGGGGGCACACTACCACGACCAGGCTCTCTCGCCCGGACACCTCAGCTCTGCCTCCGCTATCCGCTCACTACTCGCATACTCCGGGTCTTCCCTGCGCACAGACCCGGCCGGAGGCACTTTTGAAAACACCTCCTTCGAGAATATCCTGAGCGAGCTGGAAGACCAGGTGCCGTCCTGCTGTCTGGAACTTCTCGAAGATTTCCACAGAGTACAGTACCCGGTCTATCAAAACGACCTGTCCCTCATCTTAAAATACAAGCTTCTCAACAAGACACCCGGCAGCCTGGTCCGTTACCAGGATGTATCCGAAGAGCTGGCGAACCGCATCTGCGCCCAGCTTGACAATTACATGAATTACAAGCAATTTGCCGAACTCCTGAAGACCAGGGAGATCACGCAGACACGCATTAACCGCGCTCTCCTGCACATCATGCTCGGATTAAAGAAGAGCGAAGTGGCTGAATACATGAACAATGGCTTCCACTTCTATGCCCGCCTGCTCGGTTACCGTAAAGACAGCGCAAAACTCATCAGCCGGGTCGCAAAAGAAAGCCCGCTCCCGCTGCTGGCGAAACTGTCCGAGAGCGGAGAGCTGCCGGCCATCGGGCAGAAAATGCTCCGGAACGATATCCTGGCATCCAATCTGTATATGTCCGTGGTGACCGATAAATACAAGACAGCGTTTTTGAACGAATATAGGCAGGGGATCCTAAAAGTGTGAAATCTGTATTTGCGGGGGAGCCTTCCGATTGACTCTCCCCGCAAATACAGATCTTATCGTTTTAGTTTTGCCAGTTCTTCTTTTTCTTCCCTGCTTACCCTGTACGACTCCCGTATTTTCTGGATCGCTTTATTGTGTGTGAAGTCGTCCATATGATTATTTTCTAATAGCCGCCTTGTCTGTTCCGGGAATTTTACGTAGCAGACCTGGATCGTCCACGCCACTCCCATTTTCGCGTAATACCCGTCATGATGGAGTCCGTCGCATATCCCGAGGATCTCATCGATATGTCCTTCATCCACAAAATGGGACATCATGGCAACGATCATAAAACGGAGCCGGAATTCTTCTCTGCTGTCTCTATATGTTTTCAGATAGTCAAACCAGTAGTCCGGATCCTTTCTCATAAACTTATAACTTGTCACGCAGCTGTCGCAGACCGCCCAGTTTCCGATCCTGGGCACGAATCCATCCAGGTATTTTCTGCGCTCTGCAAGATCCATTTTCCCATATCCGATCACAAGCCCCAGGAGCATGATCTCCTCATGGATGGAATCTGCACCGATCTTTTCCTCAGCCTCTTCGAGATAGGTCCGGTAATCTGCTTTGGTGATTTCCTTTGCAAGTTTTCTCAGGGCAGGGATCCTGATCCCCATGACATGTTCCACTCCCGGGAGAAGTTTTTGATTAAACTCTTTATAATCTTCCTCTGATAATGCGTATAACTTTTCTCTGATCTCCTCTACCATTCCACTCTCCTGCGAAAAAGGCTTCCGGCCTGATCTCCAGGACGGAAGCCTTCTGTCATCTCGATTACTGTCAGCCGGATTCTGTCCCGGCCGGCCTCTGCTTATTATTTCTTTATTTTATTATTTCTCTTTATTCTTCAGATATTCGTCAATGCCCTTTGCTCCGGCTTTTCCTGCGCCCATGGCAAGGATGACCGTAGCCGCTCCGGTAACCGCGTCGCCGCCTGCGAACACGCCTTCTTTTGAAGTCTGTCCGTTCTCCTCATCCGCGACGATACATTTCCTGCGGTTTGTCTCCAGCCCCTTTGTGGTAGAAGAAATCAGCGGGTTCGGCGATGTTCCAAGAGACATGATGACTGTATCCACTTCGATATCATACTCAGACCCCGGGATCTCTACCGGACGTCTTCTTCCGGATGCATCCGGCTCGCCAAGCTCCATCTTAATGACAGTCATGCTTGTGATATTTCCGTTTTCATCCACGTTGATCTTTTTCGGATTTGTCAGAAGGTCAAAGATCACGCCTTCCTCTTTTGCGTGATGTACCTCTTCTACTCTGGCCGGGAGCTCTGCCTCGCTTCTTCTGTACACGATATGTACGTCCGCGCCGAGACGCAGCGCCGTCCTGGCAGCATCCATAGCGACATTTCCTCCGCCCACGACTGCGACTTTCTTTCCTGCAGCGATCGGGGTATCGTAAGAATCGTCAAATGCCTTCATCAGATTGCTTCTCGTCAGGTATTCATTTGCGGAAAATACTTCATTCGCATTCTCCCCCGGGATGCCCATAAACATCGGAAGGCCTGCTCCCGAACCGATAAACACAGCTTCAAATCCTTCATCTTCCATGAGCTGGTCAATGGTCGTGGATTTTCCGATCACAACGTTTGTCTCAAATTTAACGCCAAGCTCTTTTACTTTCTCGATCTCTTTTGCGACAACCTTCTGTTTCGGGAGACGGAACTCCGGGATCCCGTATACAAGCACCCCGCCGAGCTCATGGAGCGCCTCAAATACAGTCACATCGTATCCCATCTTCGCCAGGTCGCCCGCACAGGTAAGACCGGACGGGCCGGAACCGATCACAGCCACTTTATGTCCGTTCTTTGTCTCCGCGCCGACAGGCTTGATGTCATTCTCAAGTGCATAGTCAGCCACAAATCTCTCCAGTTTTCCGATGGACACCGGCTCGCCCTTAATGCCGCGGATACATTTTCCTTCGCACTGGGACTCCTGCGGGCAGACACGTCCGCAGATTGCCGGGAGCGCGCTGGATCTTCCGATCACTTTGTACGCTTCCTCGATATTTCCTTCCTTTACTTCATGGATAAACGCCGGGATGTCGATTGAAACCGGACAGCCCTGGATACATTTTGCATTCTTGCAGTTGAGGCATCTCGCTGCCTCTTCCATCGCCTCTTCCAGATCATACCCGAGGCAGACCTCATCAAAATTTGTCGCGCGTACTTTGGGATCCTGCTCTCTGACAGGAACTTTCTTTAACATATCAGCCATTATTCGTCACCTCCGCAATGTCCGCATCCGCCGTGGTGCGTATCCCCTTCCTGGAGCTTGAGCATCGCACGGCCTTCCGCTGTCTTGTACATCTGGCTTCTCTTCATCGCCTGGTCAAAATCCACCAGATGGCCGTCGAATTCCGGGCCGTCCACACAGGCGAATTTGATCTCATCGCCTACCTGGAGACGGCATGCACCGCACATCCCTGTCCCGTCCACCATGATCGGGTTCATACTGACGATCGTGGGGATCTCCAGTTTCTTCGTAAGCAGACAGACGAACTTCATCATGATCATCGGTCCGATGGCAACGCAGACATCGTATTGATTCCCATTATTCACAAGTTCTTCAACCATAGTGGTGACCATACCGGCATGTCCGTATGTACCGTCGTCTGTACACGGATAGTAATTGCCGGCGACAGCCTTCATCTCATCCTCAAGGATCAGCATATCCTTTGTCTTCGCGCCCACGATCACATCCGCGTCAATGCCGCGCTCATGCAGCCATTTTACCTGCGGATACACCGGAGCCGCGCCCACGCCGCCTGCAACGAACAGCATCTTTTTCTTCTTCAGCGCCTCTATATCCTCATGGACAAACTCGGAAGCACATCCGAGCGGTCCTGTAAAGTCACGGAAATAATCCCCTTCTTTGAGCGCTCCCATCTTTGTTGTGGAAGCTCCCACTTCCTGCACCACAATGGTGATCGTCCCTGCCTCTCTGTCATAGTCACAGATGGTCAGGGGGATACGCTCGCCCTTCTCATCTATTTTTACGATAACAAACTGCCCGGGCTCACAGTGCTGTGCCACACGCGGCGCATGCACATCCATCAGAAAGATCTTGTCCGCCAGTTTTTCTGCTTTCATTATCTGATACATGGTCTTCCTCCTCGTCAAAAATCACTCTTTCACTATAATACGCTAAATTGTGCGGGATGGCAAGCAAAATAAATAAGACCGACACGGCAGGCCGCCCAGCTTGCAGCCTCACCATCCCGGCCTTATATATTTTTCAGATATTACCGATGTAGATATCCGAACATTTTATCTCCATCTGACTTTGCTGTTGGCTTTTTAGAAGTCAACCTCTGTTCCGTAATATGTACATGTGAACAGCTTCTCCATTGTAGCCGGATCGATCGCACGCGGGTTGGACCCTGTACATGCGTCTCCTACTGCCAGCTCAGCGATCTTGGAGATCTTTTCTTTGAATTCGTCCTCATTGATACCAAAGTCTTTCAGTGTCTTCGGGATATTGAGTTTTACATTGAACTCATTGATCTTCTCGACAAGGCTGTTGATGAGAGCCTTCTCAGATGTTCCCGGAAGCCCCATCCTGCGGGCGATCTCAGCGTAGCGCTTTGCTGCCACCGGATCTTTCGCGTTATACTGGATAACGTACGGAAGATAGATCGCATTTGCGCATCCGTGCGGGATATGTCCTGTGGAGAATGCTGCCCCTGTCTTGTGCGCCATGGAGTGTACGATACCAAGCAGCGCGTTGGAGAATGCCATTCCTGCAAGGCACTGTGCGTAGTGCATCTGCTCTCTTGCCTCCATATTGCAGTTGTAGGAAGCCGGCAGGTAATCCAGGACCATCTCGATCGCCTGGAGCGCCAGCGGGTCTGTGAACGGCCCGTTCAGTGTGGATACATACGCCTCGATCGCGTGTGTCAGAGCATCCATGCCTGTGTAAGCCACCTGTTTTACCGGGAGCCCTGATACAAGGTCCGGGTCAACGATCGCGACATCGGGTGTGATATTGAAGTCAGCAAGCGGATATTTCACGCCTGTCTGATAGTTTGTGATCACTGAGAATGCAGTAACCTCTGTCGCTGTACCTGATGTAGACGGGATTGCTGCAAATTTTGCCTTTGTCCTGAGCTCCGGGAAGTTAAACGGTGTGCACAGCTCCTCGAAAGTTGTTTCCGGGTACTCATAGAACGCCCACATCGCTTTCGCCGCATCGATCGGGGAACCGCCTCCCATAGCTACGATCCAGTCCGGCTCAAACGCGCGCATCGCTTCCGCGCCTTTCATAACAGTCTCAACTGACGGGTCCGGCTCAACGCCTTCGAATAACTGAACTTCCATGCCTGCTTCTTTCAGATAGTTCACAGCGCGGTCAAGGAATCCCTGACGCTTCATGGAGCCACCGCCAACGACGAGGATCGCCTTTTTTCCTTTAAGGTTTTTCAACTCTTCAAGGCATCCTTTTCCATGGTAAATGTCTCTTGGTAAACAAAATCTGCTCATTTCCAGCATCTCCTTTATGTATTGTTATTTTTTTAACGCAGTCATTATAACTCTTTTTTACATGAAAAACAACCCTGTTATTGTTAAATTTAGCTAAATTTTCGCATCAGTTCAGCCATCGGGCTGCGCGGGAGAGAAAATCATGCTCGCATGATTTTTCGAGCGGGCAGTCCGATGAGCTGAGCGCCCGTTTATGAGGAAAACAGCGGCGGCAGCCGCAGTAAGCACGCAGTGCGGTTTTCCGAATGGCGCGGGCTGAACTGTTACAAATCTTTACCAATAACAGGGCTGTATCCTATTTTTCACGTCACTCTGAGAGAGTAATGTAATTCCTCGTAGTGGCTTCTGTCGTTTTTCCGTTATTATCGTTCACCAGGACCGCCATAAAGATCGTCTGGGCATTCTCCGGCATCATGACCGGACCGGTATACCGGGTCGATGAAGCAGTCGGAGTTGTACCGTCCATCGTATAGTAAGCCGTATAACCGTCCGGGACCGTGATCGTGATCTGCTGGGGCTGGCTGTACTGCCCCGTAGACGGTGTTACAGCAGGGGCATCTACGATCGGGAACTGGATCACATATGTGCCGGAAGACACCACGCTGGGGATCCCCCTGGCATTCACAGCGACTGCGCGGATCTCGAACTCACCCTCATCCTGCAGCAGGATCGGCTCCGTATATTTTGTGCCGCTCTCTGCCGACGGATCTGAGCCGTCCAGTGTGTAATAAATATCTCCTCCTGTCTCTGAGGTGAGCGTGATCTCCTGCACTTCTTCAAAGGTTCCCTCTTCCGGGCTGAATTCCGGCGCGGAAGAAATATAGTCTGCCACTGCATCGAGCACTGTCTCGTCTTCACAATCCTGGAGCAGCTCAGAAATCTTTGCAGCCTGTTCCGTATCCATATAGAAATCGATCGCAGCCTGATATAGTTTCACGTTCGACGGCTGGGTCTGGATCGCGTCCTGGAACACCTCTTCCGCACTGTCCAGGTCATCCTGGTCGATATAGATCTCCGCCTGTCCGACATAAGCTTCCGGGCGGGATTTATCCTTTATGATCGCCCGCTCAAAATACCGTTCCGCCGCAGTATAGTCACGGGTCTGGATCGCATTGTAACCCTTCCGGATCATTCCGGTATACGAATTCTGATACACAATGACCACACCGGCAACGATCAGGGCAAGGATCACAAACAGAGTGATCAGAAGATTCCTCCGCTTTCTCTTCGCCGCCTCGAGCCGCTTCTGCTGCCGCTGCCGCTTTAACTCCGCTGTGTTCTGGCGGGAACGGCGCAGATCATCTGTATTCTGGCGGGAACGGCGCATCTCGCCTGTCCCCTGTCTCGGTTGCTGGGCGTTTCCGTCAGTCTGCCGCTGCCTGCGCAGCTCGTCTGTGTTCCTGCGCCCCGGGTCTGTCTGCCGTCCCCCGTATCTCCGGTCCTTCCGGATCCGGTCCATCTCGTCCTGGCTGAGCACGCGGGTCGCGTTTACATTCTGGTCTCTGCCGCCTCTTCTGTACCGTCTGATGTCATCCGTCTGTATCTGCCTGGTCGCGCCTTCTACAGACCCCTTTACTTCCCTTGCAAGGACATCATCCAGGGGATTATAGTCCGGCACGATCTGGACCTCCGCACCGCACCGGGGACATACCATCTGATCATCGGGGATAGCTGCTCCGCAATGTCTGCATATCATGGTCTTTCCTCCTGAGTACGGATCGTCTCCACACAGTTATTCATCAGCATGGCGATCGTCATGGGGCCGACTCCTCCCGGCACAGGAGTGATCGCAGATGTAACGGATTCCACATCTGCGAAATCCACATCTCCGCAGAGATGGTTCTGCGCATCCCTGTGCATGCCCACATCAATGACGACCGCGCCTTCTTTTACATAGTCTTTCGTGATAAACCGCTCTTTCCCGATCGCCACGATCAGGATATCCGCACGGCGTGTAACCTCTTTCAGATCTCTGGTGCGGGAGTGCGCCACAGTCACGGTCCCGTTTTCACGGAGCAGGAGCGCTGCCATCGGTTTCCCTACGATATTGCTTCTCCCGATGACCACGCATTCTTTCCCTTCTATGGAGATCCCGGATCTTTTCAAAAGCTGGATGATCCCGGCCGGTGTGCAGGACAGGAACCCTTTCTCGCCGATCCAGAGCCTTCCCACGCTTACCGGGTGGAACCCATCCACATCTTTGTCCGGCGAAATGGTCCGGATGATCCGGTCCTCATCGATCTGTGCCGGAAGAGGGAGCTGGACGAGGATCCCGTTTACACTGTCATCCTCATTTAACTCCTCTACCAGGCGGACGAGTTCCTCTTCTGTCGTCTCCTCCGGAAGCTCATACGACCTGGATCCAATGCCGATGTAGGCACACGCCTTTTTCTTATTATTTACATAGACAGAAGAGGCGGGGTCGTTCCCCACCTGGATGACTGCAAGGCAGGCATGCCTGCCCTTTGCCGCCAGCTCCGTCACTTCTGCTTTTAATTCATCCTTGATCTGCTGTGAAATCTTTTTTCCATCGATTATCTGTGGCATCTGTATCTCCCCTTTATCGTTTAAAACAGCCCTGTGATCTTTCCGTCATCTGTCACATCGATCCCGTTCGCCGCAGGTACTTTCGGAAGTCCCGGCATTGTCATGATCGCGCCTGTAAGAGCGACCACAAACCCGGCCCCGGCATTTACATACACTTCACGGATATGGATGTCAAACCCTTCCGGCCTTCCCAGTTTCTTCGCATCGTCTGACAGAGAATACTGGTTCTTTGCCATACAGACCGGGACATTGCCAAACCCGAGGGATTCGATCTTTGCGATCTGTTTTTCCGCCGCCGGTTCATAGACAACGCCTTTTGCTCCGTAGATCTCTTTTGCCACAGTCTCGATCTTCTCTTTGATCGGCAGATCGTCTGCGTAAAGTGTATGGAACTCTGACGCCTTCCTCTCAAGCGTCTCAAGCACCTTCTCAGCAAGGGCGATACCGCCCTCTCCGCCTTTTTCCCACACTTCCGAAAGTGCAAACTCACACCCGCGCTCTTCGCAGAACCTGCGGATAAACTCATTCTCCGCTTCTGTATCCGTGACAAAGGAATTCAGAGTTACGATCACAGGGACTCCGTACTTCTGTATATTCTCAATATGTTTCTCAAGATTTGCGATCCCTTTTGCAAGGGCGTCCAGATTTTCTTCCGCAAGATCAGCCTTTGCAACGCCTCCATTATACTTCAAAGCGCGCACAGTTGCAACCAGTACCACGGCATCCGGTTTCAGCCCTGCCATGCGGCACTTGATGTCAAAGAATTTTTCTGCGCCCAGGTCCGCCCCGAATCCGGCTTCCGTGATGGCGATATCACTCAGTTTGAGAGCCATCTTCGTCGCCCGCACGCTGTTGCATCCGTGGGCGATATTGGCGAAGGGGCCGCCGTGCACGAGCGCCGGTGTGTGCTCCAGCGTCTGGATAAGATTCGGTTTCACAGCGTCCTTTAAGAGCGCTGCCATAGCGCCTGTCGCTTTCAGGTCATCCGCTGTCACCGGCTCTCCGTCGAAGTTGTACGCGACAATGATCTTCCCCAGTCTCTTCTTCAGGTCAGCCAGGTCATCTGCCAGGCAGAGGATCGCCATGATCTCGGATGCGACAGTGATCACGAAATGATCCTCTCTTACCATGCCATCCATTTTATTTCCCAGGCCCACGACAATATTCCTGAGGACGCGGTCATTCATATCCAGGCAGCGTTTCCAGACAACCTGCCTCGGATCGATGCCGAGACTGTTGCCCTGCTGGATATGGTTGTCAAGCATTGCCGCGAGAAGATTGTTTGCAGAGGTGATCGCATGGAAATCTCCTGTAAAATGGAGATTGAGGTCCTCCATGGGGATTACCTGCGCGTAGCCGCCGCCGGCAGCGCCGCCCTTGATCCCGAAGCACGGTCCGAGAGAAGGCTCTCTCAGGGCAAGCATTGCATTTTTCCCGAGCTTTGCCATCGCCTGGCCCAGCCCGATCGAGGTCGTTGTCTTTCCCTCCCCGGCAGGCGTCGGGTTGATCGCAGTCACAAGGACAAGCTTCCCGTCCTCCCTGTCTTTGATCCGGTCCCAGAGTTCATCGGAAAGCTTTGCCTTATATTTCCCGTAAAACTCCAGTTCATCTTCCATGATACCCGCACGCGCCGCCACGTCCCGGATATGTTCCATTTTTGCTTCCTGAGCGATCTGAATGTCTGTCTTCATTTTTTTCCTCCTCTGCGCCTTTCTTCTGTGCATCAATTTATCCTATGACGCTGTGTATTTACTGGTTCTGAAGATACTCTTCAAATTCTTCCTTTGTCATCAGTACTTTTCTGGGCTTTGTGCCCTCCTCCGGGCCTACCACTCCCGCTTCTGCAAGCTGGTCCATGATACGCGCCGCGCGGTTGAACCCGATCTTGAACATCCTCTGGAGCATGCCGATGGACGCCTTTTCCTTGTCAATGATCAGTTTCCCCGCATCAACAAAATATGTATCTCTGTCATCGCCGGCTTCGGACGGCGCTGCCGCCCCATCAGCCGGAATATTGGAATTCATATGCTCTTCCAGCTCATCATTATAAGATGCATTCCCGTTCTTATTGATAAGGTAATCTACCACATCCTGGACTTCCTTATCAGAGACAAAAGACCCCTGGACACGCACCGGCTTCGGATAACCGGACGGGTAAAAGAGCATGTCACCTTTCCCGAGCAGTTTCTCTGCGCCGTTCATATCAATGATCGTCCTGGAATCCACTCCTGATGATACGGAAAAGGCGATCCTGGACGGCATATTCGCCTTGATCAGTCCAGTGATCACATTGACCGATGGTCTCTGTGTGGCGAGGATCAGATGCAGCCCTGCTGCCCTGGCAAGCTGTGCCAGCCGGCAGATCGCGCCCTCTACTTCTCCCGGGGCAACCATCATCAGGTCCGCAAGCTCATCGATGATGATCACGATCTGAGGAAGCTTTTTCTTTATCTCCTCCCCGGTCTCACCTTTTTCAACTCTGGCATTAAACCCTTTCAGGTCTCTCACATTATATTCCGCGAACAGCTTGTACCGCTTCTCCATCTCTGCCACAGCCCAGTTCAGCGCGCCGGCTGCTTTTTTCGGATCTGTGACTACCGGGATCATCAGGTGCGGGATCCCATTGTAGACACTCAGCTCCACAACCTTCGGGTCCACCAGGATCAGCTTCACTTCATCCGGGTCCGATTTGTAGATAATGCTCATGATCAGCGTGTTGATGCACACAGATTTTCCCGATCCCGTCGCCCCCGCGACAAGGAGATGGGGCATCTTTGCTATATCCGCCACGACCACTTTGCCGGCGATATCCTTGCCGACCGCAAAGGTGATCGGGGATCTGCTGTTCCTGAATTCTGCTGATTCCAGGAGATCTCTCAGCATGACCGCCGTGTTCTCGCTGTTGGGCACCTCGATGCCAACGGCAGCCTTTCCCGGGATGGGCGCCTCGATCCTCAGGTCCGCCACTGCCAGGTTCAGTTTGATATCATCTGCCAGACCCACGATCTTGCTCACTTTCACGCCCTGGTCCGGCTGGAGCTCATATCTCGTGACAGAAGGTCCGCAGCTTGCGTTTGTCACATGCACGCCCACCCCAAAGTTCTGGAGCGTCTGCTCCAGTTTCAGAGCTGTCGCCCGCAGATGCGCGTCCGAGTCTCCTCCCGTCTTCTTTCCTCTTTTCAGCAGAGAGAGAGGCGGCGTATGGTACACTGGCAGTTGCTTTTCCTGCCCCATCTCCGCCGCGGCCGCGACTTTCTCTGTCTCCGCCGCCACTTCAGCCGTATCTTCTGCCCTGCTGCGGCTGCGTCTTCTCCTGGTGCCGGCTTCCGCGTCTGCCGCTTCCGCGCCCGGCCCTTCTCCGGCCTCCGCCGGTCCGCTGTCCGCATGCGCGGCCGCTGTCTCTCCCAGGCTTTCCTGACCGCTGTTTCCCCGGTCAGACGGAGACGCAAAGGGATCCGGCATATCCTGCCCCGGACTGTCCGCGCGGTTGATCACAAAACTGTCCATAAAGGATCCGCCCTGGCCGGTCTGTGCGCTGTCCTCCATATCGTCCGGCGTGATCTCATAAATCTCCGGCGAACGTCTCTTTCCCCTTCTTACTTTCTTTGTCTCCTGCGGCTCCGGCTGTTCCGGCGCAAGCGTCGTCGCAAAAGAGACACCGGATACTTTCCGGTCTTTTCTCTTCCCGCCTGCCGTCCCCTGCTCAGCTTTCTCCGCGGCTCTTTCCCGCGCTTCTTCCCGCTGGCGCGCCCGGATCACCGCTGTCTCCTGGTGCTTTTTCCTTGCCTCTTCATATGCCTTTTTGCTCTGGCGTCCGAGAGGCGCCAGAAGGGTCTTCTCCGTGATCAGGATCACACAGATCACGGAAAGTACGAACAGGACCACATATGTCCCGATCTCTCCGATGAGAGGACAGAGCAGACTGATGATACATCCCCCTGCCAGCCCTCCGGCATTGTGGTACCTGCTGGATTCTCTGTAATAGGAAAGCAGAGAAGCTCCCGGTGTATAGGAGTGAAAGATCAGCTCCAGTATAGCGGAAAGCAGCAGGATCAGTACAGCTCCCGCCGCAATCTTTACATAAGCATGTGTATTCCCTCTGTTGGATATCAGAAACGCAGTAAGTCCAAACAGGGCAAAGGGCAGCAAATATGCCATAAATCCAAAAAGCCCGAACAAAACTGATGAGACCGCCTCCCCTGCAGTCCCCCCAAGCCCGAAATTGCTCAGCACCAGAAGGATACATACTGCCAGCATGGCGAGTAAGATGATCTCTCCCCGGATCTCTGTATTCTGCTGGTCTTTCTTTGGCCTGCTCTTTGTGCTTTTCCTGCGTTTTGTCTGTCTGGCAGCCATACAATTCCCCCTTGATAATTAAACATACTCTATTTAGTATAGCATCATTTGAAAATCATGTCATTATTTTTTTCTCCTCGATCAGCTCGTGCAGCTTGGCAAACGCCTGGCTGATCCCGCCCACTTCGTCGATCAGCCCCTCTCTCACCGCTTCCTCCCCTTCCAGCATTGTGCCCACATCTTTTACAAGCTGGGTAGAATCCAACATCAGCTCCAGCAGCCTCTCCTGGGATATCCGGGAATGGGATGAGATAAACCGGGCGATACGGTCCTGTGTCTTCTCCATATTGCGGTAACTCTGGATCACCCCGATGAACATTCCTGTAGACCGCACGGGATGCACGATCATCGTCCCCGTCGGCACGATAAAGGAATAATCCGCTGACACTGCCAGAGGCCCGCCGATCGAATGGCTGCCGCCCAGCACAAGAGAAACCGTGGGTTTGCTCAGAGATGCGATCATCTCCGCGATCGCCAGCCCTGCTTCCACATCCCCGCCCAGCGTGTTCAAAAGAATGAGCACGCCCTCTGTCCGGTCATCCTCCTCCGCCTCAGCAAGCCTGGGCAGGAGATGCTCATACTTCGTGGCCTTCGTATTTCCCGATACCGCCTCATGCCCCTCGATCTCGCCGATGATCGTCAGGAGCTGTATCCCGTGCCTGGAGTGCCCGTTTCCCAGATCCAGCGTGCCCATCTCCCTGATCTCCGTATTCTCCTCGTTCCTCTCCTTCTGTGAATCCTCCTGGGATGCTCTGTCTTCCATCTGTATATACCTCCTCAATGATCCGTCAGGACTAGTATCCGAAAAAAGAGAGTTTTTTATACAGTAAATCAGGATTTGTGGGGGAGCCCTTCCGATCGGATGTACGCAGAAAACCGCCCCTTTGATGCGCCTTTCGCGGCGGGCGGGGATATGGCGACGGTGACTTGGAGTAATCTGATGGAAAGACTTAAAAGAATGGGATGCGGCGTTAATTTCAAAGCGGATGCCTGAGCCGCAGGCGAATCTTCCGCTTTGAAATTGTCCTTAGCCGTATCCCATTCTTTTTACGTCTTTCCCAGATTACGGAACCGGAACCTGAGCCATATCCCTGACCGACGCGAAAACGTCCTGCATCAAACCGACGGTTTTCGGACCTTTCTCTATCGGTTGGTCCCCCGCAGGTACAGATTTACAGCCGCTTTGCGATCGCTTTGATAAATCCTTCGCTGTTGAGCACTGTCGGATTTTCGATCGTGGTGATCAGCGCCAGGTCTTTTGTCATCTCGCCTGCCTCGATCGTATCAATGGTTGCTTTTTCCAGGCGGTCTGCGAATTCCATCAGTTCCTGATTTCCGTCCAGCTCGCCGCGCTTCCTGAGCGCTCCTGTCCATGCGAAGATCGTTGCCACAGAGTTTGTGGATGTCTCCTCGCCTTTTAAGTGTTTGTAGTAATGGCGCTGCACGGTCCCGTGTGCCGCCTCGTACTCATAATATCCCTCCGGAGATACGAGCACAGAAGTCATCATGGCAAGAGAACCGAAGGCGGAGGATACCATATCGCTCATCACATCTCCGTCATAGTTCTTGCATGCCCAGATATAGCCGCCCTCTGACTTCATCACGCGGGCAACCGCGTCGTCGATCAGTGTATAGAAATACTCGATGCCTGCTGCTTTGAACTTCTCGTCAAATTCTGCGTCATAGATCTCCTGGAAGATATCTTTAAATGTATGGTCATATTTCTTGGAGATCGTATCTTTTGTGGCAAACCAGAGATCCTGCTTTGTGTCCAGAGCGTAGGAGAAGCAGCTTCTCGCAAAACTCTCGATGGATTTATTCAGGTTGTGCATCCCCTGTACGATGCCCGGCCCGTCAAAGTTATGTACCAGCTCTTTTGTCTGTGTGCCGTCCTCTGCCGTATAGACAAGCTCTACCTTGCCCGCTCCCGGGATCTTCATCTCAGATCCTTTATACACATCACCGTATGCATGTCTTGCGATGGTGATCGGCTTCTTCCAGTTTTTCACGCACGGCTCAATGCCTTTCACTACGATGGGAGCGCGGAATACCGTTCCGTCCAGGATCGCGCGGATCGTTCCGTTGGGGCTCTTCCACATTTCTTTCAGGTCATACTCATCCATGCGGGCTGCATTGGGAGTGATGGTCGCGCATTTTACTGCGACTTTATATTTCTTTGTAGCAAGGGCAGAGTCCACGGTCACCTGGTCGTCTGTTTCATTTCTGTGCTCCAGTCCCAGGTCATAATACTCTGTCTTCAGGTCAATGTACGGGATGAGGAGCTCATCCTTGATCATCTTCCAGAGAATCCTTGTCATCTCGTCCCCGTCCATCTCTACGAGGGGTGTGGTCATTTTGATTTTTTCCATTGTAGGTGTCCTCCTGATTCTTATTTCTATTGGATCGATCTTCCTTTTTACATCGGTTTCCCACAGCTGTCCCGCCGGCGCGGGATCTTACTCCTGTTCGTATCCCTGCTTTTTCAGATTCTGCATCACATGCATGATATGCTCATTGGCAAGCTGTTCCGCCATCTCAGCATCCCTGTCCCTGATCGCGCGCAGGATCTGACGGTGTTCACGGATAGATTTTCTCGCCCGGTCCTCTGACACCACAGACGACAGCCTGGCTGTCTGCACATAATTGTGGAAGTCCGCAAGGACATGCCTCAGGATCCTGCTGCCGGAAGCTTCATACAGGACGGAGTGGAACCTGCCGTCCAGCGCCGTGACCTGCTCTGCGCTGAAACCGCTCTCTTTCTTCATCTGGAACTCCGAGAGAAGGATCGTTTCCTCCAGTTCATCCAGCTGTGCATCCGTGATATGCTCCACAGCCCAGCGGGCACACAGCCCTTCCAGCATGGACCGGATCATGTAGATATCCCAGATATCCTTGTGGGAGATCCCGGTCACATATGCCCCCCTGTTCGGGATGATGGTCACCAGCCCTTCCAGTTCCAGCTGCCGCAGTGCTTCCCTGACAGGAGTGCGGCTCACTCCCAGCTCTTTTCCGATGGTGTTTTCCCTGAGCTCATCATTTTCCTTGTATTTCCCGTTCAGGATGTCTCCCCGTATCTTGTGGAAGACACGCCCGCCCAGGGAATGGTCCTGATACTCTTCCATTTTCAGTCCTCCTGCTGCCAAGACCGGCCGGTCATAATGTTATGTGCAGCTCGTCACACACACTGTCTATTTTCGCAACTAATTCTTCATCTGTCAAGACTGTAACGCGCCCGTCCTCATATTCTTTGTCCACCCAGTCTTTCAGCCTGCGCACAAGCTCTGAGTTCTTGTCTACCTGACGTTCGCCTGCCAGCTTATAGTACGCGTTGATCCAGTAAGCGATGCCAGCCGCTCCGGAGGTGTTGGACACAGAGACAAGCGCCGGACGGTTCAGGAATTTATCCGTGTCGAATATATTGTAGATCTCCTCGTTTTTCAGCATGCCGTCCGCGTGGATCCCTGCCCTTGTCACATTGAAATTCCTGCCCACGAACGGAGTGCGGGAGGGGATATGGTATCCGATCTCTTTTTCGTAGTATTCCGCAAGCTCTGTGATCACGGTCGTGTCCATCCCATCAAGAGTGCCCCTGAGCTGCGCGTACTCAAATACCATTGCCTCCAGCGGAGTATTTCCGGTGCGCTCTCCGATACCGAACAGGGAGCAGTTCACGCCGCATGCCCCGTACAGCCAGGCCGTCGTGGAGTTGTTGACCGCCTTGTAAAAGTCATTGTGCCCGTGGAACTCGATCAGCTCGCTCGGCACACCGGCGTGTGTCATCAGGCCGTAGATGATGCCCGGGATGGATCTCGGGATCACTGCCCCCGGGAAATTCACGCCAAAGCCCATTGTATCGCAGACACGGATCTTGACCGGGATCTTGTATTCTTCCATGAGCTTCATCAGCTCCACGCAGAACGGGATCACAAACCCATAGATATCCGAGCGTGTGATATCCTCCAGATGGCATCTCGGGCGCACTCCGGTCTCCATACACTCGCGCACAACAGAAAGATAGTGCTCCAGCGCCTGCTTTCTCGTCATTTTCAGCTTATAGAAAATATGATAATCCGAACAGCTCACAAGGATGCCCGTCTCTTTCAGCCCGATATCCTTTACAAGCTGGAAATCCTTTTTGCTCGCGCGGATCCAGCTGGTCACTTCCGGGAACTGATACCCCTTCTCCAGGCATTTGTACACCGCGTCCCTGTCCTTTTTGCTGTAGAGGAAAAACTCGCTCTGCCGGATCTTCCCCTTCGGTCCTCCCAGACGGTGCAGATGATCATAGATCGTGACGATCTGCTCTGTTGTATACGGAGCCCTTGACTGCTGCCCGTCGCGGAAGGTCGTGTCCGTGATCCAGATCTCATCCGGCATGTTGTGCGGCACGATCCTGTCGTTAAACGCGATCTTCGGTATCTCATCATAACGGAACAGATTGCGGAACACATTCGGCGTGTCCACATCTACAAGGGGGAACATATGCTCCTCCAGCTCCAGAAGATTTGTGTGCTTGTTCATAAATACTTTCCTGTCCTGCATCGTATCTGCCTCCTCCATATTCGATGCCCTTTCCGGTCCTGTATTTCCCGGATAGATCTTAGCTTCTCGATTTTGTATAATTGTATACACTTATACAACATTTGTCAATCCATATCTTTATTTCCCTGCGGTCTGTACAGGAGCAAAGGTCTTCCCGCACAGGCACAGGCGCCGCTCTCCGGCGTATCGCGCAAAAAAAGCCGGATCCCCCAGCGTGTTCCGCCATTGGAAATCCAGCTTTTTGAATTCTCAGTTTTTTCCTTCTGTCCGCTCCAGCTTATTTTAAAGGATCCTCACTTTAAGCACGCCGTCGATGCCTGCGAGCTGTTCTTCTACTTCTGACGGCACCTCTGCATCCACATCCATCATTGTGTAAGCATACTCTTTCCGGCTCTTGTTTGTCATGAGGGAAATATTGATCCCTTTCTCTGCCATCAGGCCTGTAAACTGCCCCAGCATATTCGGGATGTTTTTGTGGAGGATCGTGATCCTCGGCCCCTCTCCCTTTGCTCCCATATCGCAGTCCGGGAAGTTGACGGAGTGTGTGATATTTCCGTTTTCCAGGAAATCCTTCACTTCCGCCGCTGCCATCTTTGCGCAGTTGTCCTCAGATTCTTCCGTGGATGCGCCCAGATGGGGGATGACGATAGCTCCTTTGACGCCCACGATCTCCTTTGTCGGGAAATCAGTCACATAGCAGCGCACTTTCTCGGATACAAGAGCGTCCACGATGTCTTCCTGGTTCACCAGCACGTCGCGGGCAAAGTTCAGGATGACCACGCCCTTTTTCATCAGGCTGATGGCATTCCTGTCGATCATGCCCTTTGTATCCTCCAGCGCCGGTACATGGATCGTAATATAATCACATTCTTTGTAGATCTCATCCACGGTCTTTGCATGGTAGATGCTGCGGGACAGTCTCCACGCAGAGTCCACGGATACATACGGGTCATAGCCGTATACTTCCATCCCCAGGTGCACAGCCGCGTTCGCGACCAGCACGCCGATGGCGCCAAGGCCGATGACGCCGAGCTTCTTGCCCTCGATCTCTGTCCCTGCGAAAGCCTTTTTCTTCTTCTCCGTGATCTTGGCGATGTCGCCGTCCTCCTCGTACTCCTGCACCCAGTTGATGCCGCCGATGATATCGCGGGCAGCCAGGAGCATTCCTGCGATCACCAGCTCTTTTACTCCATTTGCATTCGCTCCCGGAGTATTAAAGACCACGATCCCGTCTTCTGCGCAGCGGTCCAGAGGGATATTGTTGACCCCGGCTCCCGCGCGCGCGATCACTTTCAGGTTCTCAGAGAACTCCATCTCATGCATCTTCGCGCTTCTGACGAGGATGGCATCCGCCTCCTCTGCGCTCTCTGTGTTTACATAGTTTTCATCCAGTTGATCCAGTCCCACTTTGGCGATCGGATTCAGGCAGTGATATTTGAACATTTTACTGATTCTCCTCTTCAAACTTCTTCATAAACTCAACAAGTGCCACAACGCCCTCATACGGCATTGCATTATAGATGCTGGCGCGCATTCCTCCTACGCTTCTGTGTCCTTTTAAGTTCTCAAGGCCTGCTGCCTTTGCCTCTTTGACGAATTTTGCATCCAGGTCAGCGTCCCCTGTCACAAAAGGCACATTCATAAGGGAGCGGTCCTTTTTCTCCACTGTCCCTTTGAACAGCCTGCTCTGATCCAGGAAATCATAGAGGACTTTTGCCTTTTTCTCGTTTTTCTCTTTCATAGCCTCAAGGCCGCCCTGGGCTTTGATCCATTTGAACACCTTGCCGCAGATATAGATGCCGTATGCCGGCGGTGTATTATAAAGGGATTTCGCGTCTGCATGCGTCTTGTAGGTAAGCATGGTCGGCGTGCCCGGAAGCACATCCTCCGTGATCAGGTCTTCGCGGATGATCACGATGACAACGCCTGCCGGTCCGATATTCTTCTGGACTCCGCCGTAGATGACGCCGTATTTTGTCACGTCCACAGGCTCAGACAGGAAGCAGGAAGATACGTCTGCCACAAGTGTCTTTCCCTTGGTGTCCGGCAGTTCTTTGAACTTCGTGCCGTAGATCGTATTGTTCTCACAGATATAAACATAATCCGCGTCCTCAGATACCGGAAGGTCTGAGCAGTCCGGGATATAGGAGAACGTCTTATCCTCGGAAGATGCGATACGGTTTACCTTTCCGTATTTTTCCGCTTCTTTTGCTGCTTTCTTTGCCCACTGCCCGGTCACGATGTAATCCGCCACACGGTTCTTCATCAGGTTCATCGGGATCATGGCGAACTGCTGGGAAGCCCCGCCCTGGAGAAACAGTACTTTATAGTTGTCCGGGATCCCCATCAGGTCCCTTAAGTCCTGCTCTGCTGTGGTGATGATCTCCTCGAATGCTTTGGAACGGTGGCTCATCTCCATCACAGACATCCCTGTCCCGTTATAGTCCAGCATCTCCGCTGCTGCTTCCTTCAGCACCTCCTCCGGCAGCACTGCCGGTCCCGCTGAAAAGTTATACACTCTGCTCATTTTCCTTACCTCCTGTTTTCCTCTTTTCTATCTGCATGGCTGATCCTGCAATTTCATGCCGGGTCATTTCCCCATGTCTTCCTCATCAAAAGCGTCGCTGATCGCCGCTCCGGGCGCCACCATCGGCCATACCTTATCATCGCTGTCGATCTGGCAGTCAATGACCACCGGCCTGTTCAGGGTCAGCGCCTTTGCAAAAGCATCCCGGAACTCATCCTGAGATTCTGCGCGGATCCCTTCCGCCCCCATGGCTTCCGCCAGCTTCACAAAATCCACCGCATCTCTGAGCACGGTCGCGGAATATCTCTCGTCGTAGAAAAGGTCCTGCCACTGACGGACCATCCCGAGGACGTGGTTGTTGACCACAACCTCAATGACCGGGATATTATGCCTTACCGCGGTGGCGATCTCATTCATATTCATGCGGAAGCATCCGTCTCCCGCGATATTGACTACCGTCTTATCCGGGCAGCCCGTCTTTGCCCCCAGGGAAGCCCCAAGGCCGTAGCCCATCGTGCCCAGGCCGCCGGACGTCAGAAGAGTCCTCGGCTTTGTATATTTGTAGAACTGCGCCGCCCACATCTGATGCTGCCCCACTTCCGTGACGATCAGGGCATCGCCCTTTGTCTGCCGGTAGATCTCTTCTACGATAAAGGGACCTGTCAGCGCGTCCGGATGATATTTCAGAGGATACTTCTCTTTATAAGAGCAGATCTGCTCCATCCACTCCGGATGGGACTGCTGCTTCAGACGCCTGTTGAGCGCCCTGAGCACCTCTTTCACATCTCCGATCAGTTCCTCTGTGACAATAATATTTTTATTGATCTCCGCGGGATCGATATCAATCTGCAGGATCTTCGCGTTTTTGGCGAATGTCTCCGTGTTTCCTGTCACACGGTCGCTGAACCTTGCCCCAACGACTACGAGAAGGTCGCATTCGCTGACCCCGTAGTTGGAGGCCTTCGTGCCGTGCATTCCCAGCATTCCCGTATACCGCGGATCCGTTCCCGGGAATGCTCCTTTCCCCATCAGGGAATCCGTGACCGGCGCATCCAGCTTTTCCACGAATTCTTTCAGCTCTCCGCTGGCCCCGGAAGTCACTGCGCCGCCGCCCACAAAGACATACGGTTTTTCCGAGGCCTCGAGCATCGCAAGGGCGCGCGCGGCCTCTTCTTCATTCATATGAGACTGGTCGGGAATATATTTCCCGAGTTCTTCTTTCTGATACTCTGTGACTGCTGCCGTGATATCCTTCGGGATATCCACGAGCACAGGTCCCGGCCTTCCCGTCCGCGCGATGCGGAACGCCTTGCGGATCGTATCCGCCAGCTTTGTCACATCTTTTACGATGAAACTGTACTTTGTGATGGGCATTGTGATCCCTGCGATATCGATCTCCTGGAAACTGTCCTTCCCCAGGAGCGACACCCCTACATTACAGGTGATGGCCACGACCGGGATGGAATCCATGTACGCGGTGGCGATCCCGGTCACCAGGTTCGTCGCCCCGGGCCCGCTGGTCGCCAGGCAGACGCCGACTTTGCCCGTCGCCCGCGCATATCCGTCCGCCGCGTGCGCCGCGCCCTGCTCATGGGAAGTGAGGATGTGGCGGATCTCATCCCTGTGTTTATACAGCTCGTCATATACATTCAGGATAGCGCCGCCCGGATAGCCGAATACGGTGTCCACTCCCTGTTCTTTTAAACATTCGATTACGATCTCTGCTCCGTTTAACTGCATGCTGTGCCCCCTTTTTCTATCTTTCGTCCCTGCCGGATAAAAACCGGTCCGCCAGGGCTTTAATTTCCTTTCGGGATCTCCAGGATCGCTCCCCGGTTCCCTGATGTGACCATGGACGCATAGCGTGCCAGATACCCGGTCTTTACCTTCGGTTCCCCGGGCTGCCATTTTGCCTTTCTCGCAGCCATCTCTTCATCGGAGATATCCAGTTCCAGCTTCAGCTCCGGGATATTGATCTTGATGATATCTCCTTCTTCCACAAGGGCGATGGGACCGCCTACTGCCGCTTCCGGCGATACATGTCCGATGGACGCACCCCTGGAAGCGCCGCTGAACCTTCCGTCCGTGATCAGAGCGACCGTAGAGCCGAGCCCGTATCCAGCGATCGCTGAGGTCGGGTTCAGCATCTCGCGCATCCCCGGGCCTCCTTTCGGTCCTTCGTAGCGGATCACGATCACATCGCCCGGGTTGATCTTCCCTGACTTGATCGCCTCGGTCGCCTCCTCATCGCTCTCAAAGATCCTTGCAGGTCCCTCGTGCACGAGCATCTCGTCACATACTGCCGAGCGCTTCACCACGCTGCCGTCAGGCGCCAGGTTCCCTTTCAGGACGGCAAGTCCGCCTGTCTCGGAATACGGGTTGTCGATGGGCCTTATGACTTCCGGATTTTTATTTTCACAGCCCGCGATGTTCTCTCCCACTGTCTTCCCTGTGACTGTCATGCAGTCTGTGTGAAGAAGCCCTTTCTTGTTCAGCTCGTTCATGACCGCGTACACGCCGCCCGCCTCATTGAGATCCTCGATATATGTATGCCCTGCCGGAGCGAGATGGCAGAGGTTCGGTGTTTTCTCACTGATCGTATTCGCGAAGTCGATCTCAAAGTCCATTCCGATCTCATGGGCGATCGCCGGGAGATGGAGCATACTGTTCGTGGAACAGCCCAGCGCCATATCCACGGTCAGCGCGTTGAGGATCGCGTCCTCTGTCATGATATCGCGGGGCCGGATATTCTTTCTCACCAGCTCCATGACCTGCATGCCTGCATGTTTTGCAAGCTGCAGCCTCGCGGAATAGACCGCAGGGATCGTACCGTTGCCGCGCAGTCCCATACCCAGGGCCTCTGTGAGGCAGTTCATGCTGTTGGCCGTGTACATGCCGGAGCAGGAACCGCAGGTCGGGCATGCCTTATTCTCATATTCGCAGAGGTCTTCGTCCGTGATCTTCCCTGCAGCATGAGCCCCCACAGCCTCAAACATGCTGGAAAGGCTTGTCTTTCCGCCTTTGACATGTCCGGCCAGCATAGGGCCTCCGCTGACGAAGATCGTCGGGATATTCACGCGCGCCGCTGCCATGAGAAGGCCGGGCACGTTTTTGTCGCAGTTCGGGATCATGACCAGACCGTCGAACTGGTGCGCCATAGCCAGCGCTTCCGTAGAATCCGCGATCAGGTCTCTCGTCACGAGAGAATATTTCATCCCGATATGTCCCATCGCGATACCGTCGCAGACTGCGATCGCAGGTACCATGATCGGCGTACCGCCCGCCATCGCGACTCCCATCTTCACTGCCTCTGTGATCTTATCCAGGTTCATATGCCCCGGCACGATCTCATTGTAGGAGCTGACCACTCCGATCAGCGGCCTGTCCAGCTCTTCCTGGGTCATCCCAAGCGCATTAAACAACGATCTGTGCGGCGCCTGCTGGACGCCCTTTGTCACTGTGTCACTTCTCATCTGTCCTACCTCACTTTCCGATATACGCGCAGATCCGGTCACCCATCTCTTCTGTGCCGATCTGTTTCTTTCCTTCTGACATGATATCTATCGTCCGGTACCCGTCTCTGAGCACCATGCCCACTGCCTTCTCGACTGCATCCGCCTCCCGGTCAAGGTCAAAGGAGTACCGCAGCATCATCGCCGCTGACAGGATGGTCGCGATCGGGTTTGCGATCCCCTGGCCCGCGATGTCCGGGGCAGACCCGCCGCTGGGCTCGTACAGACCGAATTTCGTGTCATTTAAGCTGGCGCTCGCGAGCATCCCGATGGATCCGGTCACCATGCTTGCCTCGTCTGATAAGATATCCCCGAACATATTCTCGGTCAGGATCACGTCAAACTGTGCGGGATCCTTCACGAGCTGCATCGCACAGTTGTCGACCAGCATATGCTCCAGTGTGACTTCCGGATAATCCGCTGACACTTCTTCCACGATCTTTCTCCACAGCCGGGAAGAGTCAAGGACATTCGCCTTGTCCACACTGGTCACCTTTTTCTTTCTCTTCATGGCGATATCAAACCCGCGCTTTGCGATCCTGCGGATCTCGGTCTCGCTGTATGTAAGCTCATCCCTTGCGACAAGCACTCCGTCCTCTTCCTGAGTGCTGCGCTTCCCGAAATAAAGCCCGCCGGTCAGCTCCCTCATGATCATCATGTCAAAGCCCCGGTCCGCGATCTCCTCTTTCAGGGGACACGCGCCCTTTAATTCTTCATAGAGCACCGCTGGCCTTAAGTTTGCGAACAGGTTCAGCCCTTTCCTGAGCTGTAAGAGCCCTGCCTCCGGCCTTTTGGACGGTTCCAGCTGATACCACGGGGAAGTCTTTGCATCTCCGCCAATGGATCCCATCAGTACCGCGTCGCTGGCTTTCGCCGCTTCCAGAGTCTCATCTGTAAGAGGCACCCCGTTCACATCAATGGACGCCCCGCCCATGAGAAGCTGTGTATAAGAAAGGGAATGTCCGTATACCTCTGCGACCCTGTCAAGGACTTTCATTGCCTCATCCACGATCTCAGGGCCGATCCCATCCCCCTTTATCACTCCAATCTTCATTTCCATAGTTTCTCTTCCCTTCTAAGTCAAAATGTTACTACTAATCATACCGCATTTTCCGGAGTGTTTCAAGTAGTTCGGACATAAAAATAGAGGGCACTCTAAAATATCAAAGGGACCCCGCAGCTTTTGCTGCGGGGTCCCGCTCGGACCGTCCGTCTTATCTGTTCGATCCTCTTCTCTTTCTTCTGATGCAGAATACCACTCCGATCAGGAATGCCGAGCCCGCCATAAGAGCCGCACTGCGTCCGGCGTCCATCCCGTCTCCGGTCTTAGCCGCCGCTGGCTTTGCCGCCTCGTAGCGGTTGATAAACTCAGCTGCCTCCGTGCCGGAGCTGTCTGTACCATCTTTTGCATAGACTGCGCTGCTTACTTTGAGCGCGCCGTTTTCATCTGTTACAGTGACTGTCAGAGTCCACTGGCTGCCATCGTAGGTATATCCTGTCTCGCTGCCCTTGTCCTCGGTGATCAGGAACCGGTATACACCGGCTTTACTGAATGTGATCTCTCCGAAGTTTGTGCTTCCCGCGCCTGTGACCTTTGCCTTGTCGGAACGGATCACCGCGCCTTCGCTGTTCTTCTCATCTGCCTTAAGGCTGAAATAGAATATCCGTCGGGAGCGTTTGTCTCCTCGATGATATATGTGATCTTCTCTCCGTTTTCATAGATCGGAAGATCCTTAAATATCACATACCCTGTATCCTTTACGCTTGTCTGTGTCTGCTCAGGTTGATCCATTCCTTCCCGATAGATGGAGATTTCCGCGCCCGGAAGGGCTACTTTCTCCCCGCCCAATGTCATCCTGTACTTTGTGACACGGACCTCACCCTTATCGGAATAATTGACAATGGTGCCAAGATCCTGGACCTCTTCCTGGTCTTCAACCGTATATGGTCCGAAATAATAGGAACCGTCTGCGTATTCGTGGTCATATTCCTGATACAGCGCCTCATATCCGGACGGATCCAGGACTCCTGCCGGCGCTGTTTCTTTGAGATAATACTCGCCTGCCGGGAGCTGGAGCTGGCTTCCTGAGCTCAGCTTCAGCGGCTGTCCGTCATAGCCCTGTACCGGCGTAAATGTCTCTCCTTCTTTTGTATAAACTTCAAAAACCACTCCTGATGTCTCAGTTTCCTTACCGTCCGATGTTCTGATCTTTTTCTCGATAGTGATCTTCGGATCCGGACGATTCTTCAGTGTTACAGTCTGTGTTTCTGTATCTGTATCAACTGCCTTAACGTCTTCCAGGTCGACGATCAGGTCATCTGCATCTGTGACATTCTCATATCCCTGAGGGGTCACAGATTCTTCCACAAGATACTTTTTCCCGGGATCCAGTTTTGTAAAATCTCCCGCAGACGGTATCTCGGTGCTGTTAATGACTTCTTTGCCCTTATGTCCATCTACGTTCTCGTCATATTCATAAATCGCGTATTGCGCGCCTTCTACGAATTCGTCGGTGTAAGAGTTTACCTTCTTAACGACAACCGGGACTTTCTGTTCCACATTGTCAATGGTGATGGACTGCTGAAGCTGGATATCATCGCCGTCTGTAAAATTGAACGGACCATACGCGGTCAGCTTCTCTCCATCCACAGTGATGGTCGTTTTCTCTGCACTGTTTGTCCCTGCAAATCCTTCTGTTCTCCCTGAGAGGGCATACCCGTCTGTCGAAGAAGTCTCCACAAGGTAATAATATCTCGCCGTATTACCCGTAGTGCGGGGCAGATCTGTGATAGACACTGTCTTTCCCGCTGTGACAGTATAGGATTCCGTATTAAATTTTATATACTCTGTACTGTCCCCCTCTTTGTAATACAGGTCAAAGGATGCGGTAAGGCCAGCCAAACTGCTGACAGCCATCTTGCCGGAGTCTGCATTCCAGAACTTCTTTGTCAGATCAATGCTTCCGTTCCGCCAGTTCTCCATCTCGATCAGAACAGCCTCATTTGATCCGTTTCCTATATTATTGTCCAGAGTAAACGTTTCTGAGTAAAGGTACCTGTTCCCGGACGCATCAACAGCTGTCTCGCCAGCTCCGTGCCATCCCTCAGGCAGTTTCTCTGCAAAGCGGTAGGTATAGACGTTTCCATTTTCGTCATATGCCGGATAGCTTCCCGTGATCGTTCCGTCCTGCCCCAGGCTCAGATTCTCAGCTACTATCTCTGGATCATCCCAGCTTCCGTCGGCCGTTATCCTCTGGAGTGTGAAACAATCCGCAAATATCCCGTAATTTGACTGATCCACATTCTCAGACTCTTTCGAATCAAGGTCAAGCACCTTTTTCTGGAGTTTGATGTTTGCGTTGTTGTAAAGGTTGACGCTTTCATCCGACTGTTTCGGATTTTCTGCTGTCAGCGTGAATGTATAAAGCGTTTTATCTTTGATATATCCTTCGGGCGCGGCAATTTCCTTTACATAATAAGTGCCGTAAGGAAGGCGGCCAAATGTCAGATTTCCCTGCTTGTCCGTTGTAGCGCTCCTGATCGGATCTGTACACTGGTCATTACGATACAGGCCGAACTCGGCTCCCTCCAGGTCGTTTTCCCCGCCGTTTACTTTTCCTTTTTTGTCAATGCTGATGCTGCCCAGGGTCTCCCTGTTGTAGAAATCAGCTTTACCGCTGCCTTCTTCCGCGATAGTGACTTCCTT
>ERZ1643246.721-NODE-721-length-40736-cov-6.312308_pt1 | contig 40736 bp, 33 predicted proteins | sample MGYA00579265_ERZ1643246 | MGnify/ENA primary metagenome ERZ1643246 (study PRJEB29033, sample SAMEA4952261) | chicken gut metagenome | biome: Broiler Chicken; feature: Gastrointestinal Tract; material: Caecum | place: Ireland | collected 2018 | study: Broiler... | reverse complement strand
GCGGAGGTTGCGCACACCTTTTACCAGATCCTTAACGCGCTCTACCATGGCCTCATCCTCCGGGAAATTCCACTGATCGGTGTACACCGGCCAATCGGAGAGCATGATGGTCTCCTCCTCGGGATGGAGGGTGCAGAAAATTTCCTCCGTGATAAAGGGCATGTAGGGATGCAGCAGTTTCAGCGCGTTGGTCAGCACAGTCCGCAGCGTCCACAGAGCAGCGTTCGCGGAAACCGGATCACTCTCCCACGCGTACATGCGTGGTTTCACGATCTCGATATACCAGTCGCAGAACTCATCCCAGATGAAATCGTGTACCTTCTGAACCGCGATACCCAGCTCGAATTTGTCCATGTTCTCGGTCATGTCCTTGGCCAGTGTGTTGACCTTGGAAATGATCCAGCGGTCCTCCGGACGCAGAGTCTTCCAGAATTCCTCCGTGGCCTCGGCGCCGCAGGCCTGGGGCATAGTGGCCGGGTCGGCGTTGTCCAGGTTCATCATGATAAACCGGGAAGCATTCCACACCTTATTCGCGAAATTCCGGCTGGCTTCCACCCGCTCCCAATAGAAACGCATATCGTTTCCGGGGGCATTTCCGGTAATCAGCGTCAGCCGCAGCGCGTCCGCTCCATATTTGTCGATAACCTCCAGCGGATCGATGCCGTTGCCCAGGGATTTGCTCATCTTTCGTCCCTGGGAATCCCTTACCAGTCCGTGGATCAGCACCGTGTGGAAGGGCGATTTTCCCGTGTGGGCGTAGCCGGAAAATACCATTCTTACCACCCAGAAGAAGATGATGTCATAGCCCGTCACCAGCACGTCGGTGGGATAGAAGTATTTGTAATCCTCGGTCTCCTCTGGCCAGCCCAGCGTAGAGAAGGGCCACAGTGCGGAGGAAAACCAGGTGTCCAGCGTATCCGGATCCTGCTCCATGTGAGTGCCGCCGCACTTGGGGCAAACCTTGGGGGCGTCAGCAGCTTTCGCCACCACGATCTCCCCGCAGTCTTTGCAGTAGTATGCCGGGATCCGGTGTCCCCACCAGAGCTGACGGGAGATACACCAGTCGCGGATATTTTCCAGCCAGTGCAGGTAAATTTTGTCAAACCGCTGGGGCACGAAGGTCAGTTCTCCCTTCTCGATGGCCTCCATGGCCGGCTTTGCCAGTTCCTTCATGGCCACAAACCACTGGGGCTTTACCATGGGCTCCACGGTGGTCTTGCAGCGGTCATGGGTTCCCACGTTGTGCACGTGCTCCTCGATCTTTACCAGAAGCCCCATCTCATCCATCTTCTCCACGATGGCCTTCCGTGCCTCGTAGCGGTCCATTCCGGCAAATTCCGCGCCGTTCTCGTTGATGGTGGCGTCGTCGTTTAAGATATTGATGACCGGAAGATTGTGGCGCTTGCCAACCTCAAAGTCGTTGGGGTCATGGGCCGGTGTAATCTTAACCACGCCGGTACCGAATTCCATGTCCACGTACTCGTCCGCCACGATGGGGATTTCGCGGTTGACAAAGGGCAGCATAACCGTCTTGCCCACGATGTCCTTATAACGGTCGTCCGCCGGATTTACCGCCAGAGCCGTATCGCCCAGCATGGTCTCAGGCCGGGTGGTGGCAAACTGAACAAAACGCCCCTCCTCACCCACCACCGGATATTTCATATGCCAGAAATGGCCCTTCTGCTCCACATGCTCTACCTCTGCGTCGGAGATGGAGGTCTGGCAAACCGGGCACCAGTTGATGATGCGGTTGCCCTTGTAAATGTAGCCCTCGTTGTAGAGCTTTACAAACACTTCCTCCACGGCCTTGGAACAGCCCTCGTCCATGGTAAAGCGCTCTCTCTGCCAGTCGGCGGAGGAACCCATCTTCTTCAGCTGGTTGATGATGCGTCCGCCATACTCCTTTTTCCAGTCCCAGGCCCGCTCCAGGAATTTCTCCCGGCCCAGGTCCTCCTTGTCAATGCCTTCCTCCTTCAGCTTTTCGATGATCTTGACCTCGGTGGCGATGGAGGCGTGATCCGTTCCCGGCTGCCAGAGGGCGTTGTAGCCCTGCATCCTCTTATAGCGGATCAGAATATCCTGCATGGTGTTGTCCAGCGCGTGTCCCATGTGGAGCTGCCCGGTAATGTTGGGGGGCGGCATCACAATGGTAAAGGGCTTTTTACTGCGGTCCACTTCCGCGTGAAAATACCCGTTATCCTCCCATTTTTTGTACAGGCGGTCTTCGATGCCTGCGGGGTCGTAGGTTTTAGCGAGTTCTTTGCTCATGCGTGTTCTCCCTTCCTTGTGTGATTGAAAACATAAACTCCGTCTGTGGATGGATATATTTTCCCTGCGGAGACGTTTTTCTATGCTCCGCCTGAAAAACATATCCATCCACAGACTCAGAATTACCCTGTCTTTCCGGTAACGCAAGGAAGAAGCACGCATTAGCTACAGTGCGCATTAAGAAAAGCCCTGTGCAAATATGCACAGGGCCAAATATTATCCTATATCAGCGGTACCACCTTGCGATTACTCGTCTTATTCTTAACGCGAACGACACGGACCGGCTTACGATCCCTCTCCGCTGTCACACCAATGAATGGGGGCACCGGCATTTCTCAAAGGATCCTGGGCCGTCGGCTCGGAAGCTACCTTGGGCACATCGTTTCGCGAACGGCCTTGCAGCCGGTGGACCGTTCTCTCTGGGGCGGCGTCTATGCTTACTCCTCTTCGTCACTGCCTTTAACTTTTTCTTATGATAGGGGAAAAAGCCGGGAAAGTCAAGAACCTTTGCGCAAAGTTTCCGTATTCTCTCTGTTTTCTGTTTTACTCCTGTTTTTCGTCCTCGTACCGATTCGACTGTAAGATCGTCCGCACAATCCTGGCCGCGCAGGCCCGCAGCTCCCGATACTGCAGACTGTCTTCCGACGGATTCTGCAATCCGCTCACAATCTCCTCCACGTCCCTCGGTGTGCCCGGCATAACCAGATCGTTGCCGGCTCGGATACAGAGATCCGCCGCGGAGCCGCCTTTTCCGGTGGTATTCCAGTCTGTCATGACCATCCCTTGGAATCCCCACTCTCTCCGCAGCACATTAGTCAGCAGGTCGTAGCTGTTGGCCGTGTGCACGCCGTTGAGCAGATTGTAGGATCTCATGACCGCCAAAGGCGCCGATTCCTTTACCGCGATCTCGAAACCCTTCAGGTAGATTTCCCGCAGAGCCCGCTCCGACACCACGCTGTCCCGGTGCTGCCGGTTATCCTCCTGATTATTGCAGACAAAGTGCTTGATGGTGGTTCCCACACCGGGGCAGCTCTGCACACCCCGGGTAATGGCCGCCGCCATCTTTCCGGTCAGGCAGGGATCCTCGGAATAGTATTCAAAATTCCGCCCGCAGAGAGGATTCCTGTGGATGTTCATACCCGGAGCCAGCCACAGCGTGATATGAAATTGCTCCATCTCCTCCCCCACCAGGCGACCCATCTGTTCCATCAGATCCGGGTCGAAGGTCTGGGCCAACAGCGTCCCGGAAGGTATTCTGGTACAATATTGATAGTAATCAGTTCCCTCCTTGCGGGGAGCCGGTCCATCCGCCAGAACCATGTTGACCAGATGCCAGGGGCTCCGATATAATCCGACGTGGTCTCCCCGGCCGCCCCGGGAACGGTCGCTGCCGCTGTGCCGATGTCCGACTGGAAGGAGCCGCTGGCGGGCGTTCCGCAGACCAGCACCGCCATCTGCTCTCCGGTCATCTGATCCAGAATCCGTTTTTCCTCCTCCGTCTCCTCCACCGGAAAATCACTGTAAATCTCATGGCAGTCCACGTCGGCGGTATCCGCTTTCTCTCTCGAACTCATAAAAAGCCCCTCCTCTCATCATTCTGTCGTCATTATAATGAGAAAAAGGGGACTTTGTTGTCACATATTCTATTCTAATATCACAAAATCTTCATCTTTCTTCCGCACTTCTACCTGGGCGGCGCTACAGATAATCCCGGTAAAGCTGATTTTTCCGGGCGCGGTAAGCCGCCGGGGTATCGCCGGTATACTTTTTGAATTCCCGCCCGAAATGGCTCTGGCTGGCAAATCCCAGATACTGGCTGATCGTATGAAGATCGTAGTCCGAGTAGCGGAGAAGATTTTTCCCGCGCTCCACCTTCTCCCGCACGATAAACTGATGCAGCGTCATGCCCTCGCTCTTTCGGAAAATCAGCCCCAGGTAGGAGGCGGACACGCCCAGCTGCGCCGCCATGTCCTCGATCACAATCTTCTCATGAAAATGCTTGAACACGTACTCCTTTGTCTGCCTGACCAGCGGATGGTACTCGCTCTTCCGCTTCTTCACGTGTCGGCAGAGGGTCAGACAGAAAGCACCCGCCACCTCGAAGAGTTCCTCCTCCCTGCGGGTGTCCTCCACCATCTGAATACAGGCATCCGAAATCGAGTAGGCCATCTCCGAATCCAGAATCCCCTCCCGAATGATGTGGGCGGTAACCGTGGCAACAGAACAGATGACCAGGTCCCTGAGGCTGCGGAAGGGATCCCTCGCCAGGATCCCCGCCTCCCCCTCCAGCCGGATCTCCTGCTCCATTAGCTCCCGCACTCTGTCTTCATCCCCGCTGCAGACTGCCTCGAAAATTCCTTCTGACCACAGAGCCGTATTGTGAAGGATGCCCGATTCCTGCCGCTGAAAAAGAATCTTTTCCAGCCGATGGGACAATTCATCCATCTTATCCTGATTCCACTTCAGCTGTACTTTCATGACGTTTTTTCCTCCCTGCCTCTCTGTTTGCGAAACCTTGCCGGCGTACTTCCGGTTCTTTCCCGGAAAACTTTGATAAAATAGCTCTCATCGGAAAAACCGCAGCGGTTGGCCACCGCCAGAAGAGGCAGGCCGGTCTCCGCGAGAAGCCGCTTCGCCTGCCCGATCCGCAGCTCTGTCACGTACTGCATGGGCGAAGTGTCCAGAAGACGCCGGAACAGCCGCAGACACTCTCTCCGACTGACCGACGCGCTGTCCGCGATCTGGGCTAGCTGCAGGGGCTTGTGATAATGCGTCTGAATAAAAGCCAGCATGGTGCGGACGCGCTCCATTTCCTGATGTGTGCGGCCCTCGGCATTTCCCGGGACAGCCGGCAGCTCCTCCCTGTGTTCACAAAAAAGCAGCATGATTTCAGAAAGCCGGTCCCTTACCCGGAATTCATATCCGTAATTTTCCCCGGTCATCAGCGCAAAGCTCTCCGCCGTCCGTTCCAGTATATCCCTCTGCCACGGAACCTCTGCCCGCAGAATCACATGGGAAACTCCCGGGGACATTACCAGCGGCTCCATGTATTTTCCCCAGAAAACGCTGTCACGGGTTCCATACAGAAGAGAGGGATGAAACAGAATGTTCGGCATGCGCATTTCCTCCTCCCCCACCCCTGCGACCGCATGCAGCACTCTGCAGTTGGCGAAATACCCGTCCCCCTCCAGGAGCCGGTACTTCCGGCCGTCAATGGTGGCCTCCGCCTCGCCCTCCTGAATGTAGGCGATCTCCATCTCGTCGTGCCAGTGCCATGGGTAGGCGCTTTTCTTATAGTAATCCAGATAGCTTGCGCAGGGGAAGGCGCTGCTTCCGTGCACGGTAATTTCCCGCCGGTTCCCCAATACATTCTGTATCATCCGTTCTGTGTCATCCAAATGATAGGTTCTCACTGCTGTTTCCTCGCGTTATTTTCTGGCGTTATTTTTATATTTTAAACCCCTTTTCTCATAGAAGCAACCGCTATTTGCTGATACCATAGTCTCCAGACATATATTTTACACACGGAGGTCAAAAAAATGGCAACACTGCTTCTCATCGTCATCTACATCGCTTTCATCGGACTTGGCGTCCCGGATTCCCTGTTCGGAACTGCCTGGCCCGCCATCTATACGGATCTTAACCTGCCGGTCTCCTGGGCCAGCATCGTGACCATCATTGTCTCCTGCGGCACCATCACTTCCAGCCTGCTCTCCTCCTGGCTGATCAGCCGCTTCGGAACCGGGAAAATTACCGCTGTCAGCACGCTGATGACCGCCCTGGCTCTGCTGGGCTTCTCCTGCTCCGACAGCATGCTCTGGCTTTGCCTTTGCGCCATCCCTCTGGGCCTGGGCGCCGGGTCCATCGACACGGCATTAAACAACTATGTGGCCCTGCACTATAAGGCCTCCCACATGAACTTTCTTCACTGTTTTTACGGCATCGGTGTCTCCCTGAGTCCCTATCTGATGTCCCTGGCGCTCTCGAAAGGTACCTGGGAAGGCGGATATCGCGCGGTTTTCTGGTTCCAGCTGGCCATCGCGGCGTTGACTGCGCTGGCCCTGCCTCTCTGGAAAAAGGTACGCCACGCCCAAAATGGCGAGGAGGCGGAAGAAACTCCCCGGGTTTTAAGTTTCCCTGCCCTGATGAAAATGCCAAAGGTACGCATGGCCTGCCTGGTATTTATCGGCTACTGCGCTCTGGAATACACCTGCGGCACCTGGGGCAGCACCTTCCTCGTGAACGCAAAAGGGGCCGCGGCGGATACCGCGGCCCGGATGGTCACTTTCTATTATGTCGGCCTTGCCCTTGGCCGTTTTCTCTCCGGTGTGTTGGCCGGACTCCTCCACAGCAGGCAGCTGGTCAAAATCGGGCAGATGATCCTTCTGGCGGCCGTCGTCTCCCTGTTTCTTCCTCTGCCCTTCGCCTTCTGCAGCGTCAGCCTGTTTTTCATCGGCCTGGGCAACGGTCCCATTTTCCCGAATATGCTCCACCTGACACCGGAGCTTTTCGGAAAAGACCTCTCCCAGGCAGTCATCGGCGCCGAGATGGCCACCTCCTACATCGGCGTGCTGCTCGCGCCGGCGCTCTTCGGCCTGATCGCCCAGAATGTTACCGCGGCGCTCTTTCCTGTGTACCTTCTTGTACTGTACGCCCTGATGATCACAGGGACAGCAGCGTCGGTGTACAAAAAGGATGGACATACCATCGCCAGGTAACTTTCGATTATATGATCATACAGACGTTTCTAGTCCAGCTCTTCCAGGCGTCGCTCCAGCTCTCCCATCAACTCCTGGGGGAACATGCCCGGCGCCCGGGACATCATATCCCGAATGCTCATGTTCATGCCCTTCATCATATCGGCATAGGGATTCTGCTCGCTGAAAATCATTGGCATCGTCTCCATCAGCACCGCCCGGGAAACCGGGTTGTCGTAGAGCATGGAGAAAGGCGTGTCAAGGCTGAATTTCTTCCGTTTCGTGATATGGGCCGCGTAATCTCCCTGGTCCGGGTACACATAGGGCGCGCACTCGGCCTCCTTCCCGATCTGAATTTTTCCATCGGCAACGGTAAAGGCGATGGCCAGCGGCGCCTCCCCGGTCAGTTCCACACTGCGTTCGTCGGGCTGACAGCCTCCCGCAAAGAGGGTGTAGGCACCATCCAGAAGCACCGATTTCCCGTTTTCCATAACGCTCATCAGCGCCTTTTCCGGAATGTGATAGTGGAACTCGGCGATCTCGTGGCCCGGCACATTCCCGCGCTTGAAGCCCACCAGCTTGTGATGCGGCTTCTCAAAGGCATCCCCCTCATAGCGCACATAGAACTCCACGATCTCATCGCCGCCTCTGCTGCTGCCGTTCTCCACTTCCACCCGCACATCGATGCCGCCCTCGACTGCTGCCGCCGAGAAATTCTCATAGTGGAACCGGCTGTAAGTCAAGCCGTATCCAAAGGGATACCAGGGCGCCGCCTCCACGAACCTGTAGGTCCGGTTTGCCATATGATACTCGGTAAACTCCGGCATGGGCTGTCCGTTATAGTAGAAGGTAACCGGCAGCTTTCCGGAGGGATTGGTCTTTCCGAAGAGGATGTTGGCCAGCGCTTCTCCGCCCCGCTCCCCGGAATACCACGCCTGAATAATGGCGGAAACCTTGTGCTCGTAGGCGCTCAAATCCAGAGCGCTTCCGCTGTTGATGACCAGCACCACCGGTTTGCCCAGGGCGATGACGCGCTCGATCAGAATCTGCTGCGTCTCCGGCAGCAGCAGGTTCTCCTTGTCGCCGGAGGCAAAGGCGTTGCCCTCGTCCCCCTGCTCGCCCTCCAGGCGCTCATCCAGACCCACGCACAGAATGACCACATCCGAATTCTTTACCACGGCCTCCGCCTCGCCCAGAAGTCTTCCCGGCCGGCACAAAGGATCGTCCGCCGCGATATAGAGGTGGCAGCCCTGGCTGTAGAAAATGCGGATCTTATCTCCCACCGCCCGGCGGATGCCATCCAGATTGGTTATGTACTCGTCGGAATCCCCGTGATAGTTGCCATAGAGAGCCGCCTGACTGTACGCGTTGGGTCCGATCACGCCGATGGACTCCAGGCTCTCCTCCTTCAGCGGGAGAATGCCGTCATTTTTCAGCAGCACCATGGACTCCTCCGCCGCGGTAAGGGCCGCCTTCTTGTTCTCCGGCTGCGCCACCACCCGGTAGGGAATCTCATTGTAGGGGCAGTCCTCGTCGAACATCCCCAGAGCGTATCGTGTGGTAAAGAGCCGCACTGCAGAGCGGCGGATCTCCTCCTCGGTAATCAGCCCCTTCTCCAGTCCGGTCAGCAGGCGCTCATAGGTGCAGCCGCAGTTCAAATCGCATCCCATCCGCACCGCCAGGGACGCGGATTCCTCCGGCCGGGCCGTGTATTTGTGGGTCTCATGGAAATCCCGTACCGCCCAGCAGTCGGAGACCACATGCCCCTGAAATCCCCACTCGCCCCGGAGGATATCCACCAGAAGCCGCTTGCTTCCGCAGCAGGGTTCCCCGTTGGTACGGTTGTAGGCGCCCATAACCGACTCCACGTCCGCGTCCTTTACCGCGGTCTCAAAGGCCGGCAGATAGGTCTCCCACAGATCTTTCTCGCTCACCACAGCGTTAAATTCGTGGCGCAGAGCCTCCGGCCCGGAGTGTACGGCAAAATGCTTGGCGCAGGCCGCGATCTTCAGATACTCCCCGTCTCCCTGCAGCCCCTCGATGAAGGCGTTTCCCAGCTTGCCGGTCAGCGTCGGATCCTCCCCGTAGGTCTCATGGCCCCTTCCCCACCGGGGATCACGGAAAATGTTGATATTGGGGGACCAGTAGGTCAGTCCCTTATAAATATCCCTGTCTCCCGCTTCCTGGGCCGCGTTGTACTTCGCCCTGGCCTCCTCGGCGATGATCTCCGCCTCCCGCTTCAGAAAATCCGGATCAAAGGCCGCCGCCATGCCGATGGCCTGTGGAAACACGGTGGCAATCCCCGCCCGGCCCACACCGTGGAGCGCCTCGTTCCACCAGTTGTACTCCGGCACACCCAGCCGCTCGATGGCCGGCGCGTGATGCAGAAGCTGCGATGCCGCCTCCTCCACGGTCATCTTCGCCACCAGTTCCTCAGCCTGTCTGCGATATCTCTCTCTGTCCATTGTAAACCTCCCTTTTACCTTCATTTTATCATTTACTTCTACTTTATTCCCTCCATATTGTTCTGTCAAACAAATTTTCCCTCGTTCTTTACGGCGCCTATCTAGCATCCCCGATTAAACCCGTAGGGTGTCCGGGAGCGGAGCTTGAAAATCACATTTGCCGCGAAAAGATCCGGATTTTTCAAGCTCTCCTTCAGCTTCCCGGAACCGGAACCGTTTCGAAAGGCATCTTTATACCGAAGCATCCGCCTCAGCGTGCGGATGCTTTTTTTCGGCATGGCCTTCTCCTCCTCCAGCATATCCAAAAACTCATAGGCGGAGGCATCCGTTACCTTCGTATCCGCGGACAGGTTTTTCGTCGTATACTTATGTATGTACAGCGGCGCGTCCAGAAAGACAAAGGGAACTTTCTCCTGCAGCAGCAGCAGCCAGAGGAGATAGTCGTCGGCCCCGTTTTTTTTACAGATTCTCCGGGTCCACAGTTCCGGCACGCGCTCCTTCGGGATCAGACACTGTCCCGGAGAAATAATCTGAATTCCCACGGTAAGGTAGGTCTTCAGATTGCCGATCTGTCTCTTGTGATAAGGCGTCCGGTACCACAGCTCTTTTGTCTTTTCCTGTTCAAGCACCGCATTGGAGACGATGACGCTGCCAGGATGGGACTTCGCCTCCCCGATCATGCGGCGGATGGCCTCCGGCGCCAGCTCATCGTCCTGATCCAGAAACAGAACAGCCTCTCCAAGCGCGCAGGCAAGTCCTGCCACCCGGGAGGCGTGTATGCCCCGGTTTTTCTCATTTTCCAGAATTCGGATCCAGGAAAAACGTTCGCCCCCGGGAAGAACCACCTTCTCCCAGGGGCTGTCATTGATCAGAAGCACTTCCAGCTCGTCGCCGGGCTCCAGCCGGCTCCTATTCTGCTCCATCATCCCGCAGTAGCGGTCCAGATATTCTCTCCCCTGATAGTAGGGGGTAATCACGCTGACCTTCATCTAAAAACTCCTCTCATACTTCTTTCCCAGGAATTTTGCCCGAAGAAAAGAGATGATCTTTCTGCGCCAGTTGATCTTGTCGATATAAATGCAGGCCACCTCAAAGACCGTCTTGCCCTGCTTTTTCTCCTCCTCCAGCCAAACGTTAAAGAGAATCTCACTGACCCGGCCGTAGAGCCTCCCTTGGAAGGCGGACAGATTCTCGCCGCCGATCCGTCGCTCCAGCTCCTCCAGAATCGGGAAGAGCCATCGGCAGTACTTGTCCACCAGTTCCCTGCGCATCAGAAACATGTTAAACATATGACCGTACCGCTGCCTGTAAATCCGGTCACAGGAATCCAGATACTGGGGGCACTGCTCCCGGATGATCTCCCTGGTCACATCCAGATGCTCCCGGTAATGGGTGTGGGCATAGTGGGAGTACAGTGTCTCAATATAGTATTTCTGCCTTTTTGGCACAACGATATCATACCGCTCCATCAGTTCCTCCGCCTCCGCTTCCGAGAGGATGTCATCGATGGGCAGATGGTACAAACCGTCCGAGAAATCCTGCCGTTCAAAATATCTCCGATAGTGCACAAGCCCGATAACCTCCGCCTGCAGATTCTTCCAGGCCCAGTACAACCCGGTAAGTTCACAATAGGAGGGATTCTTTTCTGATATATTTTCCCCGGTATCATCCCTGGCTACCGGCTCCTTCCGATTCAGCGGAATCAGCGCATCCTTGCCAGCGGCTCCCACCTGAAGAGGAAAGTACATGGGATCCACGGGAACTTCACAGCTCTTGTGCATCGCCACTATAATCTTACAGTCCATGTGTATTCTCCTGTCTGTATTCTATCTGATAATATAGCACAAAATATCGGATAAGAAACCCAGTTTCCAAATTTTTCATCAATTTATCACAGAATCTTCATTTTCCATAGTCAGCGGTTCTGCTTCAATCTCGCGTAAACCCCCGGAAAAAAACGCTGGACAACCCCGATTAATCTGGCCACCAGATATGCTGTCACAAGGCGCCCCCTCGCCAAAGGTTCATAGAGAATTTTTACCGCCTTTCCGCCAGTCAGATGGTCTTTCAAAAGCCCATACAATGGATCCTCCATTTCCTGTTCCAACCAGTCAAAAATTTCCCGTCGGCCATCCCCGTGGGAAATCGACCGCACAATCGCCGACTGCAGGGAGCGAAAGTAAAAACCTGCCATGGCCTCTAAAACGCTTTGATCCAATTCCTCGAATTTTTCCTCCCGCCACCGGCACTGCTGTTCCAGAAATGCCCGGATCCTCATCTTCTGCAGTTCCAGATAATCCGCAAGATATTTCCCGGTCAATCTTACCTGCCCCTGATTGCGGTAGTGATAAAGCACCTCCGGCAAAAGCGCAAAGGACGCGATCTCTTCAAAAGCAGCGATATTAAACATAATATCCTCAATATGCGTAATTTTCGGGAATCGAATCCCATGATCCCTCAGATAATCCAGGCGATACGCCTTATTCCATGGATACCCGTACATGGTCTCCCGCTCCAGCCGGACAATACAATCCGCAAAAATCTTCTTTTCCACGCCATTATCCCCGCCCTCGTCCAAAGACTCACACAGTCCGCAAAAATCTGCTCCGGGAAGGCTCTTTGTTACCCGGTAACTCATCTTGCCGTCAGCGTCCAGATAATCCTCCGTGTAGCCGAAGAGCACAATATCCCTCTGCTTCTCCTGAAGGACAGCATACAGTGTGGACAACAGTGTTGGCTCGTAGTAATCATCCGGATCCAGAAACAGAATATACTCCCCCGTGGCAGCATCCATCCCTGAATTTCTGGCCTCGGAAACGCCTCGATTCTGCGGCTGATGAATCACAGAAAATTTCCCGCCGCCGCTCTCCGCCGCAAACTGCTCCGCCAGTTCCCCTGTAGCGTCCGTGGCACAGTCGTCCACCACGATAACCTCATACTCCGGATAATCCTGGCCGCCGAGACACTCCAGAGCTTCTATTATATATTGTTCCACATTATATGCAGGCAATACGATGGAAAATTTTATCTTTTTGTCTGTCATAAACAGAGCCTCCGGTTTCCTTTTCTTTATTATACACTATTTTCCCCATAAGAAAGCAGAAATGTCTCCCGCTTCCAAAAAAACATATCCCCCGTGCCGTTTCCGACACGGGGGATATGTTCTTATTACTAGAAAAAGTAAAGGAGTATATTCCAAACAGTATGAACATTTGGGAGTATCGCTGGCATACGATTTTGATTCATACCGTTATGGACGTCTTCAGTGGGTGCAGTGACCGGAACAGCCGGCGCAGCCACCGCCGCAGCCGCTGCAGCCCCCACCGGGCTTCTTTCTGTCTTTTGTCAGACTGTGTACAATTCCGATAATCGCCGCAACCAGCAGCACAAGTACAATCGCTGTTCCCATTTCACTTACCTCTCTATATTATATATTACGCATTCTTATATTTGTCTTTGCGCACCAGCATGTAGATGAATCCGATAATCAGCACAACCGCCACGACAGTTCCCAGGCCAAATCCGCCTCCCAGAATCGTAGTTCCGATCTGGTATACGCACAGCGCTACGATGTAGGCCAATCCACACTGATAGCCGATGGCAAACCAGGTCCACTTGGCGTTGTTCATCTCCCGCTTGATGGCGCCGATGGCCGCAAAGCAGGGAGCGCACAGCAGATTGAAGATCAGGAAGGACATGCCGCTTGCCGATGTGAAGGCCGCCTGCATGGTTCCGTACACATCTCCGGTTCCACCGTAGATGACGCCCAGGGTGGCGACAATATTTTCCTTTGCCACCAGTCCGGTAACAGATGCCACTGCCGCCTGCCAGTCTCCCCATCCCAGCGGGATAAAGATCCATGCCACCGCGTTTCCGATCACAGCCAGGATGCTGCTTCCGATCTCCTCCTCAGCCAGCATACGGAACTGTCCGTCCACAAAACCGAAGTATGTGGTAAACCAGATAACGATTGTCGACAGAAGGATGATCGTTCCCGCTCTGCGGATAAAGGACCATCCACGCTCCCACATGCTCCGCAGGACACTGCCGACAGTGGGCATATGGTACGCAGGCAGCTCCATAACGAAGGGAGCCGGGTCTCCGGAGAACATTTTCGTCTTCTTCAGGATAATTCCCGAGCAGATGATCGCAGCGACACCAACAAAATATGCCAGCGGCGCAACCCAGGGCGCCCCGCCGAAGATCGCTCCGGCGATCATCGCGATAAAGGGCATCTTCGCTCCGCAGGGGATAAAGGTCGTCGTCATAATCGTCATGCGGCGGTCTCTCTCGTTTTCAATGGTACGGGATGCCATGATACCCGGCACGCCGCATCCGGTTCCGATCAGCATCGGGATAAAGGACTTTCCGGAAAGGCCGAATTTACGGAAGATACGGTCCATGATGAACGCCACACGGGCCATGTAACCGCAGCCCTCCAGGAATGCCAGGAAGATAAACAGCACAAGAATCTGAGGCACAAATCCCAGCACCGCGCCGACACCGGCCACAATACCGTCAAGGATCAGGCCGGACAGCCAGTCAGCACATCCGATGGAATCCAGCAGATTGCCCACCAGCACCGGAATACCGGGAACCCAGATACCGTAGTCCGCCGGATCCGGCTCCTCGCCGTAGGAATCCAGCACCGCCTGAGCCTCCGCAAGGTCCACCATGTCAGCGGTCTCCTGCGTTACCTCCAGCGTCTCCTCATCCTCCACGTCATAGGTAAAGGTGCCGTCCTCCGGCTCTCCGTTCTCCTCCACATACACATCATATCCGTCCACAATCAGCGCGGCGTCGCCGTACTCCTCGGCGTCCGCATTATAGTCCGCAGAGCCAATGGCAAACAGATGCCAACCGTCGCCAAACACGCCGTCATTGGCCCAATCAGTGGCCCAGGTGCCGACGGTAGTGACGGACACATAATATACGATGACCATAACCAGCGCGAAAATCGGCAGCGCCAGGATACGGTTTGTCACAATCTTGTCAATCTTATCGGAAGTCGTCAGCTTTCCTTTGCTGTTCTTCTTCAGGCAGGAGCCGATGATGGAGCCTATGTAATCGTACCGCTCTCCGGTAATGATACTCTCCGCATCGTCGTCCATCTCCTCCTCACAGGCTTTGATGTCCTTTTCAATGTGGTCCACCATCTCTTTGGAGAGGTGCAGTTTCTCGATAATTTTCTCATCCCGCTCGAAAAGCTTGATGGCGTACCACTTCTGAACCGTCTCATCCATATCGTGAAGCACCAGCTCCTCGATATGGGCCAGGGCATGTTCCACGCTCCCCGAAAACTGATGACGGGGGCGAATGGCCTTCCCTGTCCGGGCGGCCTCCATCACTTTCTTCGCGGCCTCGTTTACCCCGGTTCCCTTCAGCGCCGAGATCTCGCAGACTTCTACGCCAAGTTCCTCGGATAACTTCTTTGTATTGATCTTATCGCCGTTCTTGCGGACAATATCCATCATGTTGACGGCGACCACCATCGGAATGCCCAGCTCAATCAGCTGCGTCGTCAGATAGAGGTTTCTCTCCAAGTTGGTTCCGTCCACAATATTCAAAATCGCGTCCGGCTTCTCATCAATCAGATAATTTCTCGCAACCACCTCCTCCAGTGTATAGGGAGACAGAGAATAAATTCCCGGAAGATCCGTAACTGTCACCTCACGGTCAACCTTCAGTTTTCCCTCCTTCTTCTCCACCGTAACACCCGGCCAGTTTCCCACAAACTGATTGGAACCGGTCAGCGCGTTGAACAGTGTCGTCTTCCCGCAGTTCGGGTTACCTGCTAACGCAATGCGAATTCCCATCTCACGCTTCCTCCTTCAAAACAATCATCTTTGCATCTTCCTTGCGCAGAGACAACTCATATCCGCGCACCATAACCTCCACCGGATCTCCCAGCGGGGCAATCTTGCGGATATAGATCTCAACGCCCTTGGTAATTCCCATGTCCATGATCCTGCGCTTTACCGCACCGCTGCCCTGGATTTTCTCCACCACGACGGTCTCGCCGACCTTTGCGTCCCGTAAAGTTTTCATACTCTTCCTTCCTCCATCATCGTCATATCATAATCTTGGCGGCCATCTCACGGCTCAACGCCACCCGGGAATCCTTGATGTTCAGGATCAGGTTCCCGTTGATGTCGGAGACCACGCTCACGTGCGCCCCCGGAACAAAGCCCAGATTCTCCAGGAATTTTCTGGTATCCTCCCTGCCGCCCACTTTCTTGATCAGCTGGTCCACTCCCGGATCTGCCATGGTTAAAGGCATCATAACCATCCTTCCCTTCTCGTCTGTCCTCTTGGTTTTCCTTTTCTACTTATTATTAGCATCAACTAACTAAAGGAGAAAAAAGAAATGTGTTAGTTAGATCTAATGTTTATCTCTAACACGTCACATATGTTAGCACTTTCTAACCCTAATGTCAATTCTATATTTTGTAAAATTTTTTCAATTTTTCATTGTCATTTTCCATCATGTGGTCTATAATATTATCTATACAAACGTATAGTTTTTATTTTTGATCCATAAAATCATGATAGAAAGAGAGGTTTTCTGAAATGGAATCAAAAAAGAACAAACTTTCTCAGGAAATCTTCGCCACGGAATCCATATGGAGACTGATGGCAAAGATGTGTGTTCCCGCCGTGCTGACCATTCTGATCATGGTACTGTACAATATGGCGGATATCTACTTTATCGGGCAGACGGGAGACAGCTATAAGGTAACCGCCCTCTCCCTGTGCATGCCGATTACCACGGTTCTCTCGGCTCTCGGCAGCATGGTCGGCACCGGCGCAAGCTCCTGCATATCCATCGCCATGGGCCGCGGCGACACCTCGCGTGTCCACGCCTTCTCCAGCTTTTCCTTCTATTTTTCGCTGTTGCTGGGCGCTGCCTACGCGATCATCATTTACATCTTTATGAGCCCGATTCTGGATCTGCTCGGTACCAGCTCCAATACCAGAGACTTTGCCCAGTCTTATCTGTTCTTTATCCTGCTGGGCGCTCCGCTGGTTATGGTCAACACCTGCATGGGTCAGGTCATCCGGTCGGAGGGAGCGGCCACCCAGTCCATGGTCGGAAATATGATCGGCACCATTGTCAATATTATTCTGGATCCGATTTTCATTCTGTTCTTCGGCCTGGGCGTTCCCGGAGCTGCCATCGCCACCGTCATCGGCAACGCCTGCAGCACGGTCTTCTTCGTCTATTATCTTCTGAAGAAGTCTCAAAAGATGTCCATCCTGCCAAAGGACTTTTCCTTCCAGCGACAGCTGGTGTTCGCGATCCTGTCCATCGGGCTGCCCTCCGGCATCAGCACGCTCTTAAACAGCATCAGCAGCATCTTTGAGAACAATCTGCTGGTTGGCCATGGGGATCAGTATGTCGCCGCCTTTTCCGTTGCAGGAAAGGCCACCATGATCATCGGTATGCTGCAGATGGGCATCGCCCTCGGTGTGCAGCCCATCATCGCCTACAGCTACGGCGCGAAAAAGTGGGACCGCATGAATGAGACCATCCGGAAAACCGCCGGCTTTACTCTGGTGCTCGGGCTGCTTCTGACCATTGTCTGCCGTATCTTCAGCCATCAGCTGGTCGCAGCCTTTCTCGATGATGCCGAGATCATCCCCCTTGGCATCTATGTGATCAGCATCAGCACGCTGACCGGACCGCTGACCGGCGTTTACCAGCTCTGCACCACATTCCTGCAGTCCACGGAAAAGGCCGGCTACGCCATCTTCGTCTCCGTGCTGCGCCAGGGTCTCGTCTTCATCCCGGCCCTGTATATCATGAACCGGCTGTTCGGCTTTAACGGTATTGTGTGGTGTCAGCCGGCAGCTATGGTCATCTCGCTGATTCTGGCCTTTTTCCTGGCCATGCGCCATTACCGGCAGCTTCGGAAGAAAGATGACGAGGACAGCAACGCTCCCTCCGGCCTTACGGCAGAGCAGGCAACCGCGAAGGAGAAAACCGCATGAATACCAAGAACAACAAAAAATTCCAGGAGACAGAGCAGATGATCTGCAATACATTCCTGGAACTTCTGAACAAAAAAAGCTTCAGTGAGATAACGATTACCGAAATCTGCCGGGAGGCCGGAATTACCCGGGCCACCTTCTACGCCCACTGCAAGGATACCAGGGAACTGATGTCCCGAACCGACGCGATGCTCTCGGCAGATATGGCCTCCTCCCTGTGGCAGTACAACAGCTCCCACGACGAATCCTGGAGACTGGAAGACTGTTTCCGGCAGCTTTTCGACCACATAAAGAGCCATCGGCAGTTCTATCGGATCTACATCTCGCACATTCAGATTCTTCCTCTGTTTGAGAAACTGCCGGATGCCTATCTGCAGATCAGCGGACGGGATATCTACGGAAGCAACCTCCAACTGGATGGTGTAAATGCCCGCACGCTGGAATTTCACAGTTCCTTCTTCTACGCCGGCATGACCGCCTTTCTGAGTGTCTGGCTCAAGGGAGACTGCAGGGAAAGCACAGAAGAACTTCTGAAACTCATCTACGATCAATATCATCCGAGTCAAATGCAATGATCGCATTCTTCGGACTACCGACCTTATGTTTCATCGGGAATCTGCCTGCCCTCATGATCCATATGATAATCTTTCCGAAGAATCAGCTGAGAGACCGGTACAATCTCATAACCTTCTCCCTGAAGTCCCTCAATCAGCGTATCAAGCGCGTCCGCCGTATACTTGGCCCCATTGTGGCAGAGGATGATGCTGCCATTTCCCAGATGCTTGTGCTGGGTTACCGTTTTTATGATGGAGTCCACCCCATAATCCTTCCAGTCCAGACTGTCCACATCCCACTGAATGCTGTAATATCCGCACTCCTCGGCTGTGCGGATGACCTCATTATCATAGTCTCCATAGGGCGGTCGAAACAGAAACATCTCATATCCCGTCAGCTCCTTGACCTCCTCGTGGACGGTCATCAGTTCCTGACGGCACTCCTCCTCCGACAGTTCGGACATGTTCTTGTGGTTCGCGCTGTGATTTCCCAGATCATGTCCCGCCTCATAGATCGCCTTCACATCCTCCGGATAACTCTCCACCCAGTCCCCGGTCATAAAAAAGGTGGCATGGACATTGTGCGCCCCCAGAGTGTCCAGAATACGCTGTGTATCCTCATTTCCCCAGGCCGCGTCAAAACTCAGGGCGACCTTCTTTTCATCGGTATCCACACAGTAAATCGGCAGTTCTCTTCCGTTTACATTGCTGCTCACAGAGACGTTTTCGGAGAGGCAGGCTCCTCCCGCTCCGAGCAAAAGAAAAAACAACCCCAGCGGCAGCAGCTTCGCAGTGATAAAAGATTTTCTCACGAAAACCTCCTACGCTTTTTCTACAATGTATGCCGTCTGCGGGTTGTTTCACAACAATTTTTCTTTATGAAGTTCTTATACAATCTGAGCCTTCAGCAGATTGGTGGTGCCGGCGATACCAACCGGAACGCCTGCGGTCAGAACGACCGTATCGCCCTCCTCCACCATGTCTTCCTCTCTGGCCCGAGCCAGGGCATGGTCAAAGAGCTCCTCCGAATTGTCCTTCTCGTCGATCAGCAGGGGCGTGATTCCCCAGCACATGTTCAGCTGACGCCACACAGATTTGGAAAGACAACCGCCGATAATCGGACAGGGCGGACGATACTTGGAGATCATGTGGGCAGTCCTTCCGGACTTGCTGACCGTCACGATGGCCGCCGCTTCCAGATCTCCCGCCATCAGACAGGCGGAGTGGGAGATCGCGTCCGTAATATTGGTCTTCCCCTCCAGTTTCCGGTTCCGAAGCCGCATCAGATAATGAATATCCGCCTCCGTGCGAAGGGCAATCCGCGCCATAACCTGCACAGCCTCCACCGGATAGTCCCCGGCTGCCGTCTCCCCGGAGAGCATGATCCCGCTGGTTCCATCATAGATAGCGTTTGCCACATCCGTCGCCTCGGCTCTGGTGGGCCTCGGATGGCTCATCATGGAGTCCAGCATCTGGGTGGCCGTGATGACAATCTTTCCGGCGTTGTACACCTTTTTGATAATCTGTTTCTGAATGACCGGAACATCCTCCATCGGTATCTCCACACCCATATCGCCCCGGGCTACCATAATACCGTCGGAGACCCGGATGATCTCGTCCACATTGGCAATTCCCTGATTGTTCTCAATCTTCGCGATAATCTGAATGTGCTCTCCGCCGTGATCCTTCAGAATCCCGCGAAGTTCCTCCACATCCGCCGCGCTGCGGACAAAGGAGGCCGCGATGAAATCAAAATTTTCCTTGACCGCGAAGATAATATCCTTGTAATCCTTGGAGCTGATATAGGGCATGGACAGTTCCACGTTCGGCACATTGACGCCCTTCTTGTTGGAAACCGGCCCGCCGTTCATGACCTTACAGGTAATGTCCGTATCCGTCACGTTCTGAACCTGCATCTCGATCAGTCCGTCGTCGATCAGAATATGATCGCCCTTCTTCACATCCTTTGGCAGATCCCGGTAGGTAATGGAAACCTGGTGCTCATCTCCCACCACTTCTCTGGTAGTCAGCACAAAGTCCTGTCCCACCTCCAGCCGGACTTTGCCCTTCTCAAACTCCTTCAGGCGGATCTCCGGTCCCTTGGTGTCCATCAGCGCCGCCACCGGCACATTCAGCTCCTCCCGGATCTCCCGCAGCCGCTCCAGCCTCCCCAGCTGCTCCTCGTGGGAACCGTGGGAGAAATTGAACCTGGCCACGTCCATTCCCGCCTCTATCAACTGCCGCAGAACCCCTTCCTTGTCTGTGGACGGTCCCAGCGTACATATAATTTTTGTCTTTCTGATCTGCTTCATGATGTCCTTTCCACCTCTGTCTCAAATCTATTTGCCAATCATGGTACCATTCTGTCCTCCGATCGCGCTCTGCTGATCGGAAAGCCTGGTAATCAGCACCTTGCGGATAGCGGAATCGCCGATGTACTCCACCGCCGCCTGAATCTTCGGCAGCATGGTGCCCTCCTCAAACTGCCCCTGCTCCATATACAGTCTGGCCTCCCTGACCGTCATGTAATCCAGCGGTTTCTCGTCTGCCTGACCGAAATTCAGGCACACTTTGTCCACGCCGGTAAGGATAACCAGCATATCCGCGTCCACCAGATCCGCCAGGCGCCCGGCGATGGTGTCCTTCTCGATGACCGCGCTGGCTCCCTTCAGGCAGTGATCCTGGGGCAGTACGGGAATACCGCCGCCGCCGCAGGCGATAACCACCTGGCCCGCGTCGCTCAGCGTGCGGATCGCATCAATCTCCACGATGTCCAGAGGTTTCGGCGCAGCCACAATCCTCCGGTATCCGTCGCCCTGGGCAATGACATGGTTCCCCTTCTTCTCCTCAGTCTCCGCCTCCTCGGCATTCATCACTCTGCCGATGATCTTCGTGGGCCGGTAGAACGCCTCATCGTAGGGATCCACCGTAACCTGCGTCAGAATCGTGGATACGGTCTTGTAAATTCCTCTGCTCAGAAGCTCGCTGCGGATGGCGTTCTGAAGGTCATAGCCAATGTACCCCTGGCTCATGGCCGAACACACAGACATGGGCGTTGCGGTGTACTCCGGATAGATTCTGCAGAATTCCGCCATCGCCGTGTGAATCATTCCCACCTGCGGTCCGTTGCTGTGGGTAATGATAACCTGATAATCCTTCTGGATAAATTCCGCCACAGCCTTAGCTGTCTTTCTGGTGGCTTTCTGCTGCTCCGGCAGCGTCGTTCCGAGGGCTTCGTGGCCCAGTGCGATTACAATTCTCTTCATATAGGAAACCTCCATATCGCCATAATGGCAGTGTAAACAAAAAAAGAAAATACAAGCTTATAGTATCACATATTGCCTTGACGAACAAGCAAGAACATGTTAGGTTTCTGAAAAACAGCGCAAAAAGAGGGAGGCATCGAGCCGGATGTGATCCGGCCGGAATGCCTCCCTCATCAGAAATCTTTTTCTTTTTTATATTGTTCCGATCCCAGGCATCCTCTCCGTCATTTCCGGCTGCCCATCGTTACCGTCATGTCCGTCTCCTCATAATTGTCCGACGCCTTCGCCACGGTAAGCTTCACATCCGTGCCAGCTTTGATGTACTGCATCATATTTTGGATCTGGTTCATGCTGGTCACGCTTCTTCCATTGAAGGAAGTAATCACATCTCCTCTGGAGAGCCCCGCTTTGTCCGCCGCGCTGCCGTCTTCCACCTGGGTAATGTACACGCCGGTGGGCAGTCCGTACTGCTGCGCGAAGTCCGAAGTCACATCCGCACCAGCGATACCGAAGTAGGCACTCTCGGATTCATCGACCACTTCCTGGGTAATCATCTGCTGAATAATATCCGCCGCGGACGAGATGGGGATCGCGTATCCCATGCCCTCCACGTCGGTATCCGTGTACTTCGCAGAGACAATGCCAATGACTTTACCGTTCATATCCACAAGAGCGCCACCGCTGTTGCCGGGATTTACCGCCGCGTCTGTCTGGATCAGCGTGCTGGTAATGATCGATCCGTCACTGTTCTGAAGCTGTACCTGACGATTCAGGGCACTGATGATGCCGGCGCTAACCGACTGTCCATAACCAAGCGCATTGCCGATCACGATGGCCGACTGTCCAACCTGCAGCTCATCGGAATCTCCAAGCGTAGCAACCCTGATCTGAGAGCGGGTATCCGCGGACAGGTCGTCCAGCGGTACCGAAACCACTGCCAGATCCATCGAGGAATCCGTTCCCTCGATATTGGCCGAGGCCGATGTCCCGTCAGAGAAAGTAATGGTCAGGGTCTCAGCCCCGGAAACCACGTGATCGTTGGTGGCGATATAGATGTTGTCTTCATCCTGACTCACAATGATTCCGGATCCTGCCGACTGGCTCTCATAGGTGCCGGTACGGCCGAAGAAATTCTGATACTGCACCGTCGTCATATTGGTCACAGCCACCACGGAGGGAAGGACATTCTCCACGATATCCGAGACATCCTTCACAGTAATGGCCGAGGACGTGGATGTCGGACTGATTGTACCGGTATTGAGGGATGCAGTGCTGCCGCTCTCATTGGTTCCAAGGGCTCTTCCCATCAGATAACTGCTGCCCTGGAACATCACGCCGGCCACCAGCCCGAAGACCAGCGCGATGGCTGCCGCCCTGCCCAGTTTCACAGAGAAAGAAGTCGATTTCTTTCCTCCGCCGGATGCCTGCGCGCCTTTCCGATTCTCCCGTCGCCTCTCAAAAAAACCCTTCTTCTTTGTCTCTTGGTATGGATTCCACTCATAGTGTTCCGTCTGCTGAGATCCCGTGCCGCTCTGGTTCGCGGAACTGCTCTGATATCCGGCTGATCCTGTGGCGTCCCCTACCGGGTCGCCCTGATTGATATCTCTATAGCTATAGGAATACACGCCATCCTGAGACGAATGTTCCTCATGATTGTAATTTTCATGTTCGCTCATAACTATCACTCCTTCTTTTTTGATCTGGTTCTACTCTACCGGGTAATTGTGTTCATTCTGTGTTGTTTCCATGTTCCTTTTATGTTTTTACCGAAAAAACCCGCCCCGGATCTCTCCGGAACGGGTTTCCCGTTCATATTTTCACAGACCGTCGTTGTCTGCCTTGCCGTTTAATATCCGTAATCCAATGCATCCTCTTCATCCTTGCCACTGAAATCCTCGATCTCCTCACTCAGATCCGTCAATTCTGCGGAAGGTGTGTACAACTCCGACTCAAAGAGGAATTCGTGGAGTTTGCGCACATTGCTCTCCACGGTACAGGGAATAACCAGGCTTCCCTTGCTGCCGTAAGTGCCGGTGTATTTGTCAAAGGGATAGCCCTGGGTATCTACCAGCTGATAATTCTGCATCTGGGGCGCCATCTCCAGAATATCCGCCAGATTAAAGCTGGTGGAAATGCTCGGGAACACTTCGTCGATCAGATCCAGCAGCTGGCTCACGCTGGCCGTCTTCAGCTTCTCCGCCATCTTGGACAGCACCTCGCGCTGGCGCTGGGCACGCTCAAAATCCCCGCCCGCTGTATAGCGAACCCGGCAGTAGGACACCGCCTGTACGCCGTCCAGATTGTGCACGCCCGCCGTCACATGGCTGGATTTCTTTCCCACAATATCCGCCGTCAGGTCGATATAACTCTGGTTCATGATTCGAGCTTCCTGCGAGGTCAGCTCAATCTCCACACCGCCCAGAGCGTCAATAGCCCCTACCAGAGCATAGAAATCCACCGCTACATACCCGTCAATATCCAGATCCAGGTTGCGGTTGAGCATGTTGACCGCCTCCTCGGCGCCGCCGTGATTGTAGGCATAATTGCATTTCCGCAGCGTGTCGTCGCCATCCACATCCATACAGGTATCACGGTACACCGACACAATCTTGATCTCGCCCGTATTGTTGTCAATATTCGCGATCATGATACTGTCGCTGTTGCCCGAGTCGTAATTGCCGTTGGAACGGTTGTCCACGCCGAAAATCGCGACGGTAATATACTCCTCCATGACCTTCTGCGTCTCCTCATCCAGATCATTGGTCTGTGTATCCAGTTCCTCGAAGCTGATCATCCCTACCTTCAGCCAGACAAACAGCACCGCAACCAGCAGCACAAGAATGATCCCCTCCGCAATCAGAAGACGCCTTCTGCGCTTCTTCTTCCTGATTCTGAGTTCCTTAGCTGAAAGTTCTCTCTTTGCTTTCCTACCCATCCGAAGCTCCCTTACCCTAAATAAAATTTTTATGTATTTTTTGACGCATCTTTCCTGTGAATAAAAAGCCAGCTCTCCGAATAATCCTTCCTCTGCTGTTCACTCATGTCACTGTATTCCAGAAAGGACAGCTTTGACAATACCATCTGTTTCTGACCGCATTTGAAGCACTCCACGGTCTTCCGGCGGGAAACCGTGCGCATCCATCCGCAGTCAGGACAGATATACACTCTCATCATGGGATGCACTCCTCTACAATTCTATTCCGTTTTTCTGCAGCAGCTCCCGGGCGGAATCCAGGGAATCCACGCCGTGGAGGTTCTTGATGGGGGCAAACTCTCTCTCCCTTACCACCTCGAAGGGAAGATTGTTATCCATCATCCGGATCATATCCACCACCAAGGTCTCAAACTTGTATCCGTTTGGTTCCTCCGGTTTCACGAGAGTGCCATCTTCCGCCAGGTAGGGGATCTTCTTCTCCACCACATGCACCGGCAGTTCTCTCTCAACAATCTCCTCCAGTTTGTCCACCCGGAAAAGATAATTTAAGATCACACCGAAAGCGTACCGAAGATTTCCGGCCTCGTCCGTGCTCTCTGCCATGTCCTTGCTCATCTCGTAATACTCCACAACCGAAGGCCGTCCGTCTTCCAGGCAGAGCACGCCCATCTTCTCATAGGCGTCCACCTTGCGTACCACCTTGCTGCCGCTTACCTTGCCGTTTAAAATTGTCGCTCCGATGAAAAGCGGATCCGCAATCCGCTGCAGCACATTGTCCACCGCAAAAATATTGATCCACTCCACACCCCTCTGATGAATATCGGAGAGAAGTCCCGCTTTAACCAGGGAAGAAAACCATCCGCCGTTGCCGTTGGGGGACGTAGCCAGCCTGCCGGGCGCTTCCAGAAGAAGCTTGCCGTCGTAATCCACCGCCGCCGCCATCTCCTGGACAAAGAACGCCACATCCTCCTTCGGATAACCGAAGTAATCGTGCTCCTCAAAGAAACGGATCGTCTCGTCGTTGTTCTTCTCGCTGGTCATGATATACAGCGGAACCGTCGCTCCCGCTTCTCTTGTCACATCCATGAGATTGTTGATCAGGCACTGGAAAATGTAAAGCGTGCGGTTGATGCCCACATTCAGCTCTCCCTTGGGCTTATCCAGCCCCAGACGAGTTCCCATGCCGCCGGCAAGAAGCAAAGCTGCCACCTTGCCTTCCCGGATCGCTGTCAGGCCGGCCTCCCGGAATTCCCCTTCTCTCTTCTCTATTTCAGATACTTCCACAGCCCCTAAAGGGGACAGTTCTCCCAAAGGAATTTTTGACTGTTTTCCCGCCAGCTCGATGACTTTCCAGTCCACCGCCTCGATCTGAGCCAGCAATCCCTTCTGCTGCTCCTCGGTCAAATCATCAAAACCACGCATCACATGGCTCTGCCCCTTCTCTTCCAGTAAGTTTATGGCTTCCTCTCTGGTCATATTCTTCTTCCCTCCAATAATTTTATTCCCGGTTTTACATTTCAAAGAAATACGGTTTCCAATGAAATCAAAAGAAATGCCGGAATCTCTCCCCCGGCATAAAAAACCTTAAAAATTTTAGCACAAAACAGTAGAAAAGACAAGAAATTCATCTTTTTCTTCGAAACACGATCAATTTACTGACAAAATAATTTGCCACAATGACTACCACCTGGGCAACAAGTTTCACGCTCACATTGTGCCAGTGCAAACATCCGACAAAGTAATAGAGCATCCCCTCCTCAATCATCAGCGTGATAAAACGCCCGAAACTGAAGCTCCAAAGCTGCAGGCAGAAAGCCTTCACACCTCTGGCATGGGATGCAAAAACCCAAGTGCGGTTTGTGAAAAAAGCAAACAGTGTGGCAAAGAACCAGGCAACCGCATTGGCCACAAGAATCCCCCAGAAAAAAGCTTCCGTCAGCACACTGTAGACGATCACGTTGATCAGCACTGTCCCGCCGCCGAAAAAAGCGTAGAGCAGCATTTCCTTGTATCGGTTGTAATAGGGCCGAAACCGGGCCATATAAGGTTTTGCCATGAGTCGATCAAAAACATCGTTGTTTTTTCGCATAGGAATACCCCTTACATGAAAAATGCGACTCTCATGATTTTCCGGCATGAAAGTCGCATTTTTTACTTATGCTTTGTTTTATAAACCGGTTTGTCAGATTCCAGACCGGCCTTCCCTCACACCATTATCTATATAGTGTGTATAATAAGCTTTCAGATCATTCCCGAAGGCTTGCTGCAGATCGCCGTAGCGGTCTCTGTATACATTTACGTTGAAGGAGGCGCTGGCCTGGCGTCCCTCCGCCATACCATAGTTCACAAAATGAGCCAGAATCGCAATGTCATCATTGCCGTAGGCTGCCGCCACATCACGGTTATGGCTTACATAATAATTATAATTGTAAACCGCACTGTAGTCCTTACCGTTGTAGCTCGTTACCGCTCCCTGAAGGGTATTCTCCGAACCGGTACCGACTCTGCCTTCCTTCTGACCGTTCGTCATAAAGTGTCGATAGTAAGCGGCCAGATCATATCCAAACGCAGCCCGCAGATCCGCATACTGATTCCTGTAGGAATTCACATTGAAGTTGTCCTTCGCCTGACGGCCCTCACTCATGCCAAACTGAATAAAATGCTGCAGCACCGCAACGTCGTCATTGCCGTATTTCGCCGCCACATCGCCGTTGTGGCTGGTATAGTAATTATAATCATATACCGCGCTGTAGTCCACACCGTTGAGGGATGTGATGGGGTTCATCAAAGTCGGACAGTTGGTCGCCCGTCGTCCTTCCTTTCTTCCATAATTCATATAATGCAGATAATACTGTCTCAGATCGTTTCCGAAAGCCGCTCGCAGATCCGCATTGGCGTTCTTATAGGAATACACATCGAAGCTGTCACTGGCGCTTCTGCCCTCCGCCATGCCGTAATTCACAAAATGCGCCAGCGTGGAGACGTCATCATTTGGATACGCTTCCTGAATATCCGGATTCTTCTTTATATATGTGTTGTAATCATAGACAGCAGAATAGTCTACTCCCTGGTAAGTTGTAATTCCTCCCTGAAGGGTGGTACATCCGCTTCCCTGTCTGCCTTCCGCTTTACCGTAATTCGCGTAATGGAGATAATACTGCGTGTAATCATTTCCAAACGCTGCCCTCAGGTCTGCATACTGAAGCCGATAAGATACCGGGTCAAATTCCTCATTTCCCCGACGGCCTTCCGCCATTCCGTTCGTGATAAAATGGGCAAAGGCATTCCCTTTATCAAAGCCGCCGCAGATTTCATAGATATCCGAATATGTATTCATATAGTAGTCCGCATCAAAAACTGGCGAGAAACCATAATATATATCCGACGGCCCCATAAGGTCATTAAAATCGACGCTATTAAAACTGCCCTCTATACAGGTACCGTATTCAACCGTACCGTTATAAACGCCCTGACCGCTGGCCGGTTGAACGGAAAAAATCTGCACATAAAAAGCATTCCCTGTGGATGCATCGATAGCGGCTCCAACACCAATACTCTGATAACCGGATCTCAGGATATTGGCTCTATGTCCTTCCGAATTCATCCAACTTGTAACAACCATTGATGGCGTGAAAAACCACGCCGTCCCATAGGCGATATTTTCTCCACTGGCAGAAGAGGCAAATCTGCTTCCGCCGAGCACGCTATAATAGCTTTCTCCGTTCGGTCTGGTGTGACTGAAAACGCGTGTGATCTCCCTTGCCCGCAGCATCGCCCGCTCCGTCAACTCCGGATCCATCTGCAGGGGCGTCTGACCGTTCGCCACGCGCTGCTGATTTGTCAGGTTCGCAACCTCATTGGCGTAATCGTACCGCAATGTACCGGAAACCGTCATGTAAAAAATATCGTCTCCAGCTGCCGAAGCCGGTATGGTCGGAACCGCTGAGAAAACCATGACAAGCGCCAGAACCAGTGCCGGAACGATGCGCCGCACTCGCTTGAAACTCTTTGTTTTCATAAACGTACCTCCCTTTCCAAGTGATAATTTAAGTATATCCCATCGGAAAATGATATGCAAGAAGAGGAAAAATTTTTCTGGATCTGCCCCTCTTATTTACCTTTCACATGAATCAACAGGCCGCTCCCATTGCTGGATGTGTCTGAGACGATCTGGAAAATAGTGTTATTCAGATAATCTTCATGATAAAAATGAATATGCCCTGCCAGAACCGCAACAACAGGCGAGTCTTCATCCAATACCATATCATAGAATTCCCGGCTCGTTTCGTCCAATTCGTAATCTAATCCAAGTCCCAGCAGACGATCCGTCCCCCGTTTCGTTTTTGTCTCAAGCGCCAGTTGTTCCGTCCTTTCTGTCGTAAAAGGAACATGAACCATAAGAATCATCGGTTTTCCGTCCTCGTATATCTTTTTAAATTCTTCCAATGCCTGTTCCGAAACCTTTGCACGGGCATTGGAATCTTTATCGTTCACTGAAACGATATAAAACTCATCGAAATCAAGTACCTGACATTCATAATCTCCCTCCTGAAAAACCCTTGCAAGACCCTTATCCCGATCCTGATACTTTCCACTCCCGAGAATATCATAGGAATCATGATTTCCCATGGTATAAAGATATGGCATAGACAATGTTTCCAACTCTTCGTACACTCGATCTGTATTTTCCTTCGTCAGATAATCAATCGTATCTCCTCCCAGCAGAACGGCATCTGTCTCCATCTCATTTGCCACCTGCATCCAGGATGAAAACTGATCAAAACTCGACACCCCCGCTCCATTGGAAAACATGGCAATCCTGTCATCCACCGATATGTTCCAGATATCAATGTAATCCGTCGTTTTTACTTGTCCATGAAAATCAGAAAGAAACAAAAATTGATATTCCCCCTTTATTCCTGGGATTGTAATGTCCTTTTCGGTAAGTGAAAGGCCATTTTCTTCCAGGGTTTCCCCTACAACTTCATGTTTTTGATGATTTTCTCCCGTTAGTTTGGTAATTTCAATAGCTAATAGTACTACCAACCCGCTTACCACAATACAAATTGTCAGTAAAATTCCTTTTTTCATGATATATGATATTTCTCCCAAAAGTCCAACTCTAATTCAATGCATCTGGTAAACAATTCCATTATTTATATCTAAATAGTATGGATATCTTTCTTTATTTTCTTGGAAAATAAAATGGTATACATATACATTTTCTCCAATCTGATCTTCCTGCACAAACCCGATTGCACCATAATTCTCCTTTAATTTTCTATAAAATGCGCCAAAAATATCTTCTCCATTATCATAATAATTAAAATCCAACACATTTGTGAGCGAGAGGAAATATACATCATCTCGTTTAAATACCTCTCCATTCAAATCAGAAATTCCATATTTTTCTAGCTTTTCATAATAATCATGAGAATACCACGTCGAGTCCCCAAAGGCTATCATATTCGAAGGCTTTTCTTCTATATAAATTTTCCATGGATCAATAGAATTTATTAGGCCAACTTGTCTTATAAAAAAACAATCTTCATGATCCAGCAGATAATCATTCACATACTGTTCCCTTTTTCGAGCCTCGGAAACTGTTCTTTGATACTCTCCATCAAAAATATGTTCAAATACAGGGATGATACATAGTAATATCATTGCAAAAATCCCTATCTTTACCATTCTTTTTGTATTTTGAGAGGTTTTTTTACTCTTTATAATCAAAATCCAATTAATAATAAAAGCCGGCAAAAGAACAATTACTATTGATCGATACATCATTCTTCCTTGTAGTAATTGATACAATAGTAAAATCAGCGTACCACAATTATTAAATATAAAAAACAAACATACTTTCCACTGATACTTGATCCTCAAAACTACAAACAATACTAAAAAAGATATCCCATATAGCAATAAAATAGGTCTACACGATGCATCATTTATTACATCTTTTACTATTTGTATTTTGCTTTGTGAAGCGTAAATGCTATTATCCGAAAAATACTCAAAATTTTCTGTTGTAACATCTTCATCCATAAAACACCAGTTACTTACCAATAAATATGTATCTTTATCCCATCCTTTCGCCTCATACATCTGAGGATTCTCATCAAAAGTATCGTGCGGGTAATCCATAAAAGCCGATCTTGCATAATAATATTCTACGAAATCCTCTCCGTCTATATAATTTTGCACTGCATTATTTATTCCTATGACAATTGCCGTAGCACTTAGATAGGACAGCGCAATTACGCCAAATTTTACGAGGATTTTTTTTATTTTCTGACCTTCTTCAATACAATAATAAAGAAAAGCAAGCATAATATAGCAAAGCAGTGCCAAGCCGCTATCTCTACGATGCGCTAAAAGCAATATGTACAAGACAAAAACACCTGTTATAATCACACGACGTTTCCAAATCGTTTTCACATCTTCCAAGCAGAATATTATAGCCACACATCCTGTCCCTAAAATTCCAGGTACTACTGTAAAACTGATATTCGCTATATTATACATAATAAACCCAAAATCAAGGATCCCCAGAAGTAACAATAGATATTTACCAGGAAAGCTTTTTCTGAAAGATATCTTAAAAAACGAAAAATGCAAAAGAAAGAGTCCAATCATTACCAAGAACTGGCTGTATACATACCACCATTGAATTCCAGGCATTATTTTGTAGAAAAAAGAAATAAAACAACCTATAATGATATTTATAAATCTGTGGGCCGCATCTGGCTCTCCAGTCGAATACCCTGCCAATAAATTTTGAATCCCGCCATCATCATTTGTAAGGTAAACCATATTTGACGAAAAAACCATGATCAAATAACATACAATAACGAAAAAAGCCGCCCATATAATACACTTTCTATTTGTATTAAATAACCAGATCTTAGCTGTCCAACAATGCTTTATTCTGTATAAGATAACGGACAACAAAAGTGTTATTGCCACTGTTAGCAAAAAAATAATCCATATATTTTTTAAAGCATAAATCCAGTTTCTGAACCATACCGCATAAACAAAAAAATGTAGCAACCACATATATTTTGAATGCTGTCCCAAAAAAATACATACTTTCCTCAGAATTCCCAAATATCTTCCATATATTACAGTTAATAATATCACACAAATTGCAATAACAGTTTCACTTAAATATGTAATCGTTGTAATTTTTTTTTCCAAAACGATACTAATAGCCGCTATGAACAATATCAAAAAGAGAAAATCCAAAAGACGCATGCCTGATTTTTCTTTTAAATAATTTCTGATTTTTCGAAATACTTCAAATTCGGCAAAAATAATTCCCATCATCCATATGGCAAAATATCTCCATACTGTATCCTCTATTACGTTTCCTCCAATTACAAACGGGAAAAAAACACTAAGCGAAGCAGCAGCAATCGGCCCTATTTTTTCTACAATCGTTCTCATAAGTGGCGTTACAAAAATCCAAATCACTGCCAATTCACAGTACCACCATGGTCCTGCAAACCATGGAATATCCAGCACACCAGCTACACCAAATATATTAGCTGCTGCTGAAAAAATCCTCTGTATAAGGCCTCCTTCCCATACGGCCTCTGCTGTATACTCAGTATAGAAAAAACTATTAATAAACAACACGAAGCAAAAGATCAGCATCATATCGCTTACTAAGCGAAAATATCTTGCTAATGCGAAATTATAATTTATTTTTAAGTTTTCATTTTTACAAACTATAGAAAGACCATATCCAGTTATAAAACAAAAAAGCGGAACGCATATATGACACAATTCCGCCAAAAAAATTACAATATTTGTTGAAAATAGCATCCCCGATAAACTAAACTCATTCCAAATTTCCGGAATATGAAAAAGATGATAAAATATCATACAGAGAATAGCTATTCCCTTTATTGTATTAGAATCCTGTTTTGTCATCTGAAAATCTCCTATCCCAACAGTGCATACACTATAATGCCGCATATAATAAGGCATAGTGCCAGTATTTTTTTTAAATTCATTTTTTCTTTAAATATTTTAACCCCAAAAAATGTAACGTAAATATAACTTGTTGCCTCCAAAACAGGCCCCATAGAAAGCGGAATGCCTCTGTATGCCAAAATTGACAACAATGTTGTACCGACAAAAAGAACATATGCCGAAATAACCAATGGGTTCAAATATTCTTGAATCTTCGAACTGTATGTCTTCATTGCAGCTCTTTTTAGCATTACCTGGGAAATTGCGCTGATAAAAACTCCAAATAAAAGGATACATGCATAAAATATTTCTGTTTTATTCATTTTTTTGTCCCTCATCTGCCTTCGCATATATCGCAACACCGAAAATTACCAGTGCAGCTCCGACCAACTTCCCTACTGTAATTGCTTCTCGGAAAAAAATGACTCCCCAGACAATTCCCCAGACAATCGTTACCGCTTTGTTAGCATAAGCCGTCGTTAGAGGCATCCTCTTTATGATTTGTTGCCATCCGATCGCATAAAAACCTAACAGACAAATGATCAATGTATAATAAAAGCAAAATTGTATACTCAGAAACTCCGTCTGTGATGCCAGCTTACTACAAATACCGCTCATAGAATAGATCATCAACATTCCATGTAAAAGAATCAATATTTTTATCTGGCTTTTCTTCACTTCGCACCCTCCGTTGGCAAATATGCTCTTATATCCTCAAAGCTGCTCGCACACATCAAAAAATATCCATGACGTGAAGAACTATCACGGACTGCTTCCAGTGTATTATCCGATACTTCATAACGGACTAGTATTTCCGGCCTCTGCCTTTTAATGCGATCTAGTATATCGATATCTTCCTGAGAAAAAATAAATCTTACTGCAGCATTACACCCTTTCTCCTGTCTCTTTAAATTCGGTTCTTCTCCAATAGCGACCTGAATGACTGCCTTAACAAAATCAACTCCGGTAGACAAATGCACGAGGTCACTACCAATAAAGTCTCCGCCCATACGACCACCGATTTCGATAATCTTTATTTCTCCCTTCGAATCGACTTTCAGTTCTGCATGTGATGCACTGTTTTTTATCAATAAACTATCTAAAGCATGAAATACCGTTTTCTTTATTTTCTCAATGAGTTCTATACTTAACGGTGCCGGTTCCAAATGTCCCGTCTCTATAAAATGAGGTGTTCCTGTCGTATACTTTTGTGTTATTGCCAAAAAATGATGTTGACCATGATATGAAATACACTCAACACTGTACTCCTGCCCAGTTACATACTCTTCTACAAGTGCTGTTTTCTCAAACCCTTCATCTTTCGCATATGCAATAGCTTCTCTTAATCTTTCCGGCGTTTCCAGCTTTGTAATCCCTCTACTTCCCGATCTATCTGTCGGTTTTACAATCACAGGATACTTTAATGTTTCTTTCGGTACTTCCTCTGTTTCAGTAACCAATATACTTTTGGGAGAAGGATCTCCATTTTTTTCGAAAGCCTTACGCATTGCATTCTTGTTCGTAGAGATAAATGTACTTTCCATGGAGTTTCCAACCAACCCCATATTTTCCGCTACGTAATTAACCGTAATAGCCGCCAAATCACTAGCTATACTACAAACACCACAAACTCCTATTTCCCTACATTTTTCCAAAATTTTCTCTTTTTCAACAATACTAATTGGATAGAAAACATCTGCGCTCTTTTCTCCAACATCTCCAGCGGCCCATGCAAAAACATGTGTTTCCAATCCCATTTCTTTAGCCTTTTCTATCAACGGCTCCTGCAAATACGAAGCTCCAATAATTGCAATTTTATCCATCTCTTACCTATTCCTTTTTTCTGGAATCAACCAAAATATTCCACCGATTACTTTCCTGCTCTTTTTTATAATCTTTCATCATATCATAATAATTGGTATACTTAGGGACAAACCCGAAATCCCTTTTCGCTTTCTCCATGCTATATATATAGGAAGGTGTATGATTTTCCAAATCCGGGCGATACACAATTCTACTTTTTTTATTATCGCCAAAAACATCAATTACTGCTTTCGCCTGCTCTTCTAGATCTAATTCTGTACCACTCGTCATATTATATAATCCATAAGTTTTGTCACTTTCAAGTGCCATTACATACGCTTCTGCAACGTCCTTGACATAAATGATATCCCTTTTAATATGTGGATTTCCCCACAACTCGATATCCTTTCCCTCCATTGCGTTATCAATAAATGTGGCTATTCCTGATTTATATGGTTTCCCATTTACAAAAATGGTTCCGTGTGGTCCTACCCCATACACCGGCGGAAAACGAAACCATGCACACTGCATTCCATGCTGCTGATTATAATATTCCATTACATCATTACACGCATTCTTACTAATGACATATACGGCATGATCTCCTGTATAAGAGAAATTTCTAGGCTCATCCTCAGTAATCGGATACCCCTTCCCCCAGGCTCCGGAAACGTCACTATAACTGCAATTACCTATGACTTTCTTTATTCCATTTCTGCGGCAATATTCCAGAACATGTATTGCTCCTATTACATTTACTTCAAAATAATCTGCCGCATTTTCGTTTTCCTGTAGATCCGCCTTGGCATTCGCCGGTAATAAGCCAGCTAACAAAATAACTCCCTCTACATCTTTTTTGGGCAATTTATCAAAATCATCTTCACTCGTAATATCTAGTTCAAGGAATTCTGCCCCCATATTTTGCAGAACCTCTCCCAACCTCATATTTCTGCCAGTTGCCAATACTTTTTTTCCAGCTTTTAGCAAAGCCTCAACTGTATACATTCCAATAAAGCCTGTACCACCAATTACAATTACCATCTCATTCTCCTCTTTGTTGTTCTTGTTTTTCTAACCCGTTAATACATTCCGAAACAATATATAAAGGCCTTTTTTTTACTTCATTAAAAATATTGCCGATATAAATTCCGACAATGCCTACTGCGCACAAAATAAGCCCTCCCATAAGATAGATAGATGCCACAGTACTTGTCCATCCTAAAAGAACATCTCCCCATATAATATTCCGTAAAACAAGGTAGATAATATAAAGGAACGCGGCTGCAGCAATTAAAAACCCCAGTGTAATCGAAAAAACTAATGGTTTATTAGATTGTGAAGTAATGATTTCAAAAGCCATCTTTATCTTTCTTTTTAGGTTATAAGATGACTTCCCTTCATAACGTTCATCTGCCTTGAGACTTATAGCTGTCTGTTTAAACCCTAGCCAACGGATAAACATTGTATATGCTCTATTTTGTTCTCTCATAGCGCAATAATTCCGAATTACCATACGCCTGGAAATACTGAAATTACAAATAGAGCTGTCAAAATTGCCCTCCGTAAAATAGTCATATACTTTATAAAACAATTTTGAAAACGCCTTTGTCAGCCAACTGTCCTTTCTTTCCTCGCGCTTTGCAAAAACTACATCATATCCCTCCTGGGCTTTTTTATATAATTCTGGAATGGATTCAGGTCTATCCTGAAGATCACAATCCATTACAACAACCCATTCTCCTCTACATTGATCCAATCCAGCTGTAATGGCGCGAATTTGTCCGAAATTTCTGGATAAATGCATCCCTATGACTCTCTTATCCTTTTCGCATATTTTCACAATTTCTTCCCATGAATTCTGAGGACAACAATCATCCACTAAAATTATCTCGTAATCTTCGGTCAGAGTACCTAAGCTGGCGCATAGCCTGCGATGCAACTCTGGTAACGCCGCCCTGCAACCATAAACTGGTATTACAACAGAAATATCCATCTTACTCTAACTCCTTTATATCTCGCGTCCATAAAATTTACTGATTCCAGCTACTACAGCTGTTACTTCATCTTCTCTTAATCCATAGTACATAGGTAGTCTTAGTAAACGTTCGCTTTCTTTCGTTGTATACTTATCTGTCCCATGGAATCGTCCCATTTTCTTTCCAGCCGGCGAATTGTGCAGCGGAATATAGTGAAACACAGCTCCTATTCCTCTCTCCTTCAGATAGGAAATCAGGCTGGTGCGCTCCTGCAGATCTTTTGTTTTAATATAGAACATATGCGCGTTATGGGTACATTCGGCCGGAACGTAGGGAAGCTCTATATATCCCTCCTCTGCCAACGGCTCCAGCATCTCATAATACTGTTTCCAACTTCGCATCCGGTCATCATAGATCTTCTGAGATTCTTCAAGCTGCGCATAGAGATATGCCGCGTTCAACTCGCTGGGAAGATAGGAAGACCCCGCGTCCACCCAGGTGTATTTGTCGATCTCCCCGGATAATCTCAGCCCTCTCGGCGTTGGCCGGATCCCGGATCAGCAGCGCGCCGCCTTCTCCCATACTCAGATTTTTGGTCTCGTGAAAACTGAGACATCCATAATCTCCGATAGTTCCAAGAGCCTGTCCCTTGTATGTGCTCTGGATGCCCTGAGCGGCGTCCTCGATTACCGCCAGATGATGCCTGAAGGCAATGTCCATGATGGTATCCATTTCGCAGCCCACTCCCGCGTAATGAACCGGAACGATAGCCTTTGTCTTCTCCGTTATCGCGTCCTCGATAAGAGTCTCATCCATATTCATGGTATCTGGGCGGATATCCACAAACACAGCTGTCGCTCCCCGGAGCACAAAGGCGTCCGCGGTAGACACAAATGTGTAGGAAGGCATAATAACCTCATCCCCCGGCTGGATATCAGATAATAACGCCGCCATCTCCGTGGCATGGGTGCATGAGGTTGTAAGCAGCACTTTGGCCGCCCCTGTCATTTCCTCAAGCTTCCTGTTACATTTCTTTGTGAATTCTCCATCTCCACAAAGCTTTCTGTTTTTTATCGCCTCCGCGATATACTCTTCTTCTTTTCCCACAAAGGGGGGTACATTAAAATTGATCATCTTCTCGTTTCCTCGCTTCTCCCCGTTTTATAATCGGCTTTTCCATTGATGTCCCTGCCAGTATAGCCATAATGGGCAGTAACTGTAAAATATATCTTGACTTCAATTCATATACGAGCATTATCAGGAAAGTAGCTATGATAATATAATAAAACAAACGGAATCTTTCCGTATTTTTGCTCTTTAAAAAGGCCAAAACCATCAACCCGAACAACACAAAATACTGCGCACGCATAAATGCATTGATAAAACGCCGCAGCGGCTGATCATCTCTGAGTAAGTGATTGGTCAGAATCGTCTCATATTCAAATTTTTCACTCCAATCGGCAGCATCTCCTCCAAAAGCATACCGCTCCGCCTGATAGGTTCCCTGGCTCCACAGCCAGAACGTTTTTTTGAGAATAATTTTTCCCATCCTTACCGGGCCATACTCTTCAACCCGATTTATTACATCCTGCGCGCTTCTGTCATAACTGAAATCATTATCCATAAAACCGAATTCTGCCTCATTGATTCCAATATAAATCTGATTCCAGAATGGATATGACTGAAAATTACCATTGATAAATCTGTTTTGAACAGCGGTTGATAACCCTCTGCTCACAACCAGAAACAGCAGCAGCGAAATCGCCAGTCTCCCCAATTGCTTCATCCATTTTTTTGTTCTGAACATTTCACATTGTTCAAAAAGAAAGAGAATGACAAAAGCCACCACAAAAATCGTAACATTCTGTCTGAGGTACCGGGCCAGGCCTAAAATCAGGAAACTTGGGATCGGGTTATCATATTTCTTATACAAATAAACCGCAATAATGCACAACAGCATAACCGGCACATCGAAATATATCTGATTGATATACAAAAACAGAGATAGGCAGGATAAAAGAAACAAATAAACCAGGTTATAGTATTTCACCCCGTATTCTTTTGCCGTCTTCCTCGCAAAAAACGCAATCATGTAGACAAAAAAAATGTTCCATACCTTAAAGGTAAGAAGTGTTTTCGGAAAAGGAATAATCAGAATCCCCCAGAAAACTGCCAGTTTAATATTGCCTGGAAACATCTCCCAGTATTCATCCTGAAGCATCTCATTCCACTGGAACTGCGAAAAATGCAACGCACCGTTATACACAGGATCCATATCCGAAAACGGCTTAATCGGTACTAACAGAACATAGGCCAGCGCACATAAAACAAAGAGCACTGCACACAGTTGATAATTCAGATGCTGTTGAATCCAGTCTCTTTTCCAATAAACTCCCGCAAACATCGCCAATACAAGCAGTGCCGCCAGAAAATCATATTTATCCGGAAATGTAAAATATGGAAAATCATCGAAAGAATACATTGCCTTTATAAACAAGCCAGCTACGAAGATAAGAGAAAAGACAATCAAAAGAGTATATCTGGCGATAAAATCCATTATTTTCTGTAATTTATCTATCAAACACTCATACATTTTCCGCTATTTTTCATCCTCTCGCTATTCTTTACATATATTACACTAAACACTCAGAAAATTCAATTATATCCGACTCTATATGACATCTAAAGTATCACGAGCACATCCTGCGCACGCCGTCTCCCGTTAATAACCCCTGCTTCCACAACGTGCCGGGAAGATCCCCTGCCTCATACAGACTTTTAGCCAGCGAATTGTCCACCGCGCGATGAATCGTTGTAAAGCCGTCTTTCTTTACAAAATAGCAGATTTCCTCCAGATGAATCGCGTTCAGAAAATCCGGGGAATGGGTGGACACAAATACCTGCCCGCCTACGTTAGAGTATATTCGAAATTCTTCTGCCAACTCTTCCAACAATTCCGGATACAGCTGATTTTCCGGTTCTTCAATGCACAACAGCGCATGGCGCTGCGGATCGTTCAGCAGAACCAGATAGGTAAACATCTTTATAGTTCCATCCGACACAAATTTAGAGGAAAAGGGATTCTGAAATTTTCCATCCTGAAAACGCAATACAATATAGCCGTCCTGGGTCTCCTGTGCCTGTACCATCTCGATCCCCGGTACACGCGCTTTCATTTTCTCAATGATAGACTGAAAAATATCAGGGTAATTATCGTAAATATATTTTGTCACAGCAGACAAATTATCGCCGGTTTCCGTCAGCTGCTCACTGTACAGCGCCTCCTGCCGTTCCCGTGCCGCGTCGATCCGAAAATCTGCAACATACCAGTCTTCAATCAGCCTTCGAAATGCAGAAACAGCCTCAAATTCTTTAAACTGTCCCAGCCCCTTAATCGCCAGGATGTCTGGAGAATCCAATTTCTGTCTCTTTCTTGTGGCAAGGCTCACATCCTCATAAGTATTTAACGTTCCTTCCGCTGCAATTCCTTCCCCGTAAGAAAAATCCAGTACCTTCCACGGCGATCCCTTTTGCCCTCTTCGGAAACGCAATACTTCCTTTTTTACTACAGCTCTGTTTTTTTCATCTACACCGATAGCGATCTCATAAGTAATCAGCGGCTCTTTTTCGGAAGGACGGAATTTAATGGCAAATTCGATTTCCCCCTGCTGTTCACGGGAAACTACCTCACGAAATCCTCCGCGCTTTGCCAAAGCGCTTTTCACATTACTGTTCAGGCAATCATGCAAAAAGCCAAACACGTCAAAAAACGTCGTTTTTCCAGATCCGTTTTTACCCAGAAATACCGCCATATTGGGAATGTCTTTTACTTCCACGTCACGAAAAACTCTATAATTTTTTATATGCAAAGATTCTATTTTCATATACGCCTCCCAGACTTTAAAAGATTTCCCTTTATTGCCTTATTATATCACACCCACAACCACATCCACAATGTGCGCAGCAGACCCTTTCTGTCAAAATGATATCTCGCGTAGAACAGGATGCGGTACAGCTTTCCGTGCTGTTCCAGTTTCACAAAGTTCTGCAGAACCTTCCTCTCCTCTTCCGGAATGCCGTCCACCGACAGAATCTCTGCCGCCAGCATGCGGGCTTTTTGGATGAAACCGGCCTTTTCCTCCCTGATCTCCCCCTCGGAGATCTCCTTCACATTTCGCGACGCCTTCTGTACTGCCTGTTCCTCCTCCGCCCCCATGGCGTTGTCTCCATGCTGCCGGTAATATACCAGCGGTTCGTCCACTGCTGCCACCGTTCCCAACAATGCCCCCAGCACCAGAACCCATTGATCGTGCATTTCAATATGCTCCGGGTTTTTCAGCTGAAGAGCTTTGTCTCTGAGCTCTCTGTCAAAAAGCATCGTACATCCCGCCGCCGGATTATCGATCATAATCTGACCGTACCGTATCCGTTTGGGATCCCGTCCGATCAGACGGATCATAGAGTCGGACGTGACCCGCAGCTTTTCATCGGTCACATACATATCGGTAAACACGCAGCGGTATTTTCCCGGAAGTGAGCGAAAAACGCCCAGCGTCTTCTCTATCTTCTCCGGCAGCCAGACGTCATCTTGATCCGCGAACATATACAGGGGAGCGTCCACCTCACCCAACATCCAGAGAAAGTTCTTCTTGGCCTCTCCCTGGAACGGGCCTTCCAAAAGCCGAAATTTACCCGGATACTCCCCGAGATAACGCGACACAACCTGCAGCGTACCATCTGAAGATCCGTCGTCGTGAATATAACACACAAAATCCTGAAAAGTCTGCGCAAGAAGCGAAT
>ERZ1643246.719-NODE-719-length-40741-cov-23.821339_pt1 | contig 40741 bp, 30 predicted proteins | sample MGYA00579265_ERZ1643246 | MGnify/ENA primary metagenome ERZ1643246 (study PRJEB29033, sample SAMEA4952261) | chicken gut metagenome | biome: Broiler Chicken; feature: Gastrointestinal Tract; material: Caecum | place: Ireland | collected 2018 | study: Broiler... | reverse complement strand
CGACATGGCGAAGTAGCTCAGTTGGCTAGAGCATTCGGTTCATACCCGAAGGGTCGTGTGTTCGAATCACACCTTCGCTACCAAATTGTAAAGCCTTATAAGTATTGAAATATCAATATTTTATAAGGCTTTTATTTTTTAACTTAATGCTATAAGAATTGGCAATTTTTTTATGAATGTATGCTAAATGTATGCAACCAAATTTTTTTCATTCAATATATTATGGTATATTTTAATTTTTTTAGTATTTAATGAAATCACATATCTTTAAACAATAAATTTTGAAAATAATAAGAACTAAAAAAAGCTCCATAGTAGAGCTTTTCTATTTTTTCTTGAAAGAACATACAAAAATCCAAATATATTTTTTCAAATTAAAATCTTAAATTTCCTGTAATAGCATTTAGTCCTTTTTTCTTCATTTCTTTATCAGGGTGTACATATAAATCCATAAAAACCTGCACACCGCTATGTCCCATAAGTCTTGCCATTGTTTTATAATCTACATTATTTTTAACTCCTAATGTACCGAAATGTATGTCTTAAACAATGAGGTTTCCTATATTTGACCCCCGCGTTTGCTAAAATTTGTTCATAATCTCTACGCAGATTTTCATACGGGATATAATTTCCAAACTTATCACAAAATATAAAATCTTCATCACTATTGAAAGGAGTAGTTTTCTTTTTTTCTCTTAATGTTTCTAATAAGAAATCACTTAAATAAGTATCCCTGTCAGAATTATCAGTCTTAACTGTTGTAATATTTACCACTCTTTTATTTGATAATTTCTTTTCCATTGCTTTTTCAAAAGTATAATTCTTATCAATCTTTTTAGTTTTATTAATTGTTTTTTCAATAGTCAATTCTCCAGTTTCTAAATCTAAATTTTTCCATTTTAGTGCAAGCATTTCCCCAACTCTCATACCTGTTGCAATATCTAGCAAGACAATATCTCCATTTTCCATTTTTTTTGCACTTTCTATAATGCGATTTAATTCGTCAGTAGAAAATGTTTCTATTTTCTTTTTAGGAACTGTTGGAGATTTTATTTGCTCACACACATTTGTATATGCATAGTGTTTAACAATAGCCATATTTAATGCTTGATGTAACATTGCGTGAATATTAGATATATATTTTGGTGCTAATCCTTTCTTTTCCTTAATAGTGCCATTTTTTAAAGTAACTTTTGTAGTTTCTTGTTTTCTATTATAAAAATCTTGTAAATCCTCTGGAGAAAAATCAACTAACCTTATATTAGCGATTTTATCAGTTAAGAAATGAATTCTTATTATACACTCATATCCCTCAATAGTAGTAGGTTTAAGTTGTGACCCGAGAATAAAATCATAAAACCATTGCTTTAGCCAATCTCCTAGTGTTATATGTTCGCCTACATAACTTCCAGTTCTTAATTGCTCTTTAATGATTTGTAATTTTTCTTTTACTTCTTGTTCATTTCTTCCTGTAACAGACTTTCTGTTTCCCTCTTTATCGTAATATTGACCTATCCAACGACTTCTTTCCTTTCCTGATTTTGTTTTGTAGGGTGCTTTATATACAGTTCCCTCTCCATTTGCTCTTTTAGACATAAAAATCAACTCCATTCTTTTTTTAAAACTACTTGAATGAAGTTCATAAATGTGATACAATATGTGCAAATAATCTTATGAGCACTATACCATTCAAGTGTTTATAATATTCTTTTAAATGATATGTAGGTCGCCAAACTTCGCATATCATTTTTTTATGCTTCCGATTTTACAACGGGTTTAAAATAAAGTCAACCCCAATTTTTCTATTTTTTAAAGACAAATAAGTGCAGATAAAGATTAATAAAAATAGATAATTTATTATTTAACAAAAGGGTCTTCTTTCAAAAATTTTTCAAATTCATAATACTTATCTTCATCAGATTTACATTCTTTTTTTAGTTTTAAAGCAGTATCATTCCAATTAAGAAAAATTTCTTCAGAATATTTTTCAGGATTTCTATCTATTCTCATAGAATAATTTTTTCTTAATCTATAATATTCCCTAACAATAGGATTTTGAGAAATTTTATATTGTGATAGTGCATTAGAATACTTCATTCTACAAGTGTTAGAACAATATACTTTTTCTCCAAATGTTTTTGTAATAAATAAATTTTTACAATATGGACATTGCAATATGAAGGTATCATTACGACAAAAATAATATAAGTCAAAAATCAAAAAGTTTTGAAAAGTTTCAAAATTCATTTGAATAGTATTAGTTTTAAAATCGTGATGCATTACTACACGATATGGAGTATGCAATAAGTTTAAAAGTTTTTTGTTTTCTAAAATATATTTCTGTTTTTCATCTCCAACCTTTAAGCCTAAACCAATATAAGTATTAACGAATATATGTAAATTGGTATAATTATCTCCACAATAATTTGATTTAAAATCATCTTTAAACTCAATATAAAGATTCTTGTTTTTAGTATCTTCCCTTTTATAATTTATAAAATTTAAAGACAATTCCCCATATCTATACTTCTTATTTTTATATGTGTAATTTTCACTATCTTCCTGTATTATAATCATTTTCTATCTTCTCCTTATATTATGTGACAAAAAACATTTGTCAGGAAAATGTGACAAATATTTTTTATCGTGTACATTATAGCACATTCCAATTAGAATAGTAAATAGATAATACGCGTATTTGGGAAAGGAGAAAATAAAGAAATGGAAGAAAGAATATTAAAATCAATCTTATTTCAGCTTGAAGAAATCAACAAAAATATAAAAGAACAAAATACTGTAAAAACATTAGGTTACAAAGAGGTTTCAGAAATTATGCACATAAATAATACTCAAAGTTCCAAATTTTTAAAAAAATTTGGATATAAATATGGACATCTAGCAATAGAGCAATCAAAACTTAAGGAAATCTTAAATAGTAGAAGTGGCGACCTAAATAAAATATAGATTAGATAAAATTATTACAGAATTAGAAATTTTAATAAAGAAAGAGGTTTAAAAATGGAAAAAGGTTTAATTATAAAAGAAAAAATTGAAGATATAGATTTTGATTATAAGACAGTAGATGAAGAAACTGGAAATATAATGCAACAAGCAGTAGACAAAATGCGTGTAGTAACGCAAAATACAAGGCTAGTAATGGGAGAACAACTTAATATAGTTCAAGAGAAATTGGCAGGTAATAACCAATATGATGGCTTTTTTGGAAAATGGTATTCTGCATTAGGATTAAAAAAAGATGTTGTTTATGACTGTATTAACTATTATAAAGTGCTTATCGCTAATTCCGAAAACCAGATGATTCAAGAGTTGTCTTTTTCTAAAATTTGTGAAGTTGCTAAAATTAAAGAAGATATTGAACTTCAAAAAGAAGTAATAGAAAAAGCACCTCTTAAAGAAATGAAAGTAAAACAAGTTACAGAGCTGGTAAAACAAGTAAATTCAAGAAAAGAAGTAACAGAAGAACTAATTAATGAAATAATGCAAAAAAATGATGAACCAAATACTACTTTAAAAAATTTTATAAAAGTAACTAATGTTATCATTCAAAAAATAAAAGAGCAAAATATGCCTAAGGAAGATGTAGAAAAAGTCTTAAATTTAATAAATGAAGTAAAAGACTTATGTTCAATAGAACAAACTAATTCACATATCGAGGAGGAAGGATAATGACAGAACAAGAACTAAAGGAATTTTGCATAAAGGCACTAAAAAAAGTGCCTATCCCACAAAATGAACAAGAATGTGTTAGAGTAGCCACAGATTTTGCAGATAGGTTATTTATTGCAGATTATTTATCAAAGGAAAATAGGACAAATTTCATAAAAAATGAACTATGTTCTTACTTTGATTTGAAAGATGAAAAAGTAAATAAAATAATTACAAGTATTGATTTGAAAGAAGCTATTATTCAAGATAAATTACAAATAGCAAAATTTAAAAATGCTTTAAATGGATTACAGACATTCGATTATAACGAATGGTTTAGATGTAACAATATATTAGAAGTAAAAAAAATAATTGAATACATAAGAACTAATTATACTTTTACGAATTATGACATTTTCAAAAGTTTTGTTAAAAAAGATTTGTGTCAACATTTTTCTTTGACAGAAGAAGAAAAAAAAGAAGTTATGGAAGAGGTGTGAAAATGGACGAAGCAAAAGAATTAAAAAAACAAATATATGAAGATATGAGAATTGTAGAAGCTTTGGAAAAGTTAGGTATGCACCATATTCGACCACAAAATAATAACGAATATTGGACGTGCGGTATGCCGAACGGAGATAACAAAGGTTCAACAGTTGTTTATAATGATGAAAAAATAGGAGTAAATGCATATACAAGAACCAACGAAAATATTACAGACATCATAAGCCTAGTACAGTATGTTCAATCAACAGATTTTAGAGGAGCTTTAAATTGGATATATAAAAGCTTACATATCCCAAGAAAAAGTTATAGCAGTATAGAAAACTGTAAAATTATTAACCCAACACAAACTTTTATATCCCGACTACAAACAATTAAAGAAGAACCAGAAGAAAAAAATAATATAACTTTATATGATGATAGAATTCTAAACAAATATATATCCGTCAATTACGAGAATGAGGATTTTAAAAAAGATAATATCTTGCCTATTGTTCAAGATAAATTTGGATTGATACCATATTTAGAAAATTTAGATGTTGCGTGGAATCGCCATTATTACACAGGATATATGGTTATTCCAATTCTTGATGAATTAGGAAATCTAGTTGGCACAAAATTAAGAATTGAAAAAGCATTTCAATATAGTACTAATAAATATTTTTCAAGAGAAACGTATCCTAAAACGCAATTTTTGTATGGACTTTATCAGACAAAATATTATATAGACCAAAAGAAAGAAGTTATAATTTGTGAAGGAGAAAAAGGCGTAATGCAATTATATTCATACGGTTATAAAAACGCGGTAGCAGTTGGAGGACACGATATTTCTAAAATACAAGTGAAAAAAATTATAAAACTTAATGTAAACAAAGTAATCATAGCTTTTGATGAAGATGTGAGCGAAAAAGTTTTATATACTCAATATAAAAAACTCTGTGATTTTGCTAATGTGACTTGTATTATAGATAAAAAACATTTACTTAATGAAAAAGAAAGCCCAATGGACAACCAAAAAAAGTGGGAAAATCTATACAAAAATTATCAATCAATTCCAAGAGAATATGCGAAAATGGAGATGTAGTATGAAGTTATATTTTAGAATTAAATTAAAAAATAGCAACAAGGACATAGAAATAATTGACTATGAACTATCAGAAATAGAAACAGAAAAATTGATAAATGAAGTGGGAAAAGATTTTTTGAGTATTTCTATTTCAAATGATAGCGATTTTATAAGACTAGAATTAGATGTTGTTTTTGAAGATGTAGAAATGATATATAAGATTATTACTTTAATATCAGATATGTTTCCTAATTCTTTAAAATTTTTTCAAAATATGGCAGGAAATAAAAGAAAGAAAAGAGAAAATCTTATAAAAGCATTTATTACAGATAATCTAACTACATTGATTAAATATGATAACACAACAATATTAGAATTAGATAAATTTTTTATGTTATATTATATTATTATTGCTAAAAGAGATTTGACAAATGTTAACAGGAATATTGTAAATAAATTAAATAAAATAGGAATAAACACTATAAATTTTGTACCATTTGTTGGAAAATTAGAATTGACAGATGCTCAATTTAGTATAGTTAAGAGAAAAGCTATAAATACAGATGAATCAACAGAAGAAAATCAAAATTTGCTTATTTTAGATAGTAATTCTTTTAATGTACAAAAATTGACGGAAAACTATACTCCCTATTATATATATTTATATAGGCAAGGAGCAGTTTTCGTCAAAAGTTGCACACACGAATATTACTGTATTTCAATTACACCAACACTAGAGAAGAAAGGATTTAATTTGCTTGTCGATTTTTCCGAAGAGCAAGAAAGCATTAAATTAAGTGATATATATACAAGATGTAAATTATTTAACGATTTGTGTAATTCTACAAAAATATCATCATATAAAGAAATATTAGGAATATTAACTAATATGTATAATACAAATATTATAACAAGTAATTCTAGTATTTCAAGTGTAAAATATATACTGAATCACATTGAAAAACAAAACAAAGAATTTTGGAAGTTAGTAAGTATATTTATAAAAAGTACTAATTGTAAGCCAAAAAAGTGTAATGAATTTTGCCCTTATGCAAAATCTTGTATTCACACGGAAACAATGTTAAGAACGGTACGTATAAAGAAAGATACTATTGAGAGAATTGACAGAAATGAGAAGTATGTAACAGTAGAAGAATCAAGAGAAGAATTAAAAGAAGTTATGGTGTTAGCATACAACAGTTTAGAAAATGGTACAACGGATTTAGAACTTATTATTGCACCATCACGGAGCAGGGAAAACAGAAAAAATAATTGATTTTATCATTAATGGTGTAAAAGCTGGTAAAAGTTATATATATGCTATTCCAAACCGAAAAACTATTGATAATTTTGTAGAAAGATTGAAAAACAGAAATTTTCATCAATATATTATTACTCCCACGTTAGAAGATGTGGAAGGAAAAGAAAGAGTAAAAAACATAAATCTTTTTCAATCGGCAGGAGCATTTACTAGACTATCAGAGTATCTAAATAAAGAAATAAAAAGATTAGAGAATAAAGATGATTTATCAGAATGTGAAAAAAACGATTTAGAAATAATGAAACATTATCTTGATGTAAATGCACAATTAGACACATATCAGGGACTAATTATTACAACACATCACAGAGTTTCGTTTTTTAAAGATACATTCTATCAAGACAAGATATGTTTTATTGATGAAGATATTTTTGATACAGACTTCATAAAAACAATTACAATTCTAATGCCAAAAATAAGAAACGTTTATGCTAATTCTAAATATCTACAATTTAATGCAATGTCAAAATTGAAAGAAATAGAAGATATGCCTTTTGATGTAGTAAAATTAGTTAGCGAAATCAATCTTGACATATCTACGCGAAAAGAAATTGAAAAAGAACTAATCATTTCTCAATCAAATGCTATAAACATATTTGATTTTTTAAGGTGTCAAGCAATTAAAAAATATAAATATACAAGGGATAATATAGAATATACAAACATTAAATGTTTTTTATTTAATAAATTGCCCCCTTGTCCTGTTATGATAACATCAGCAACTCCTCAAAAAGAATTTTATAAATTGACATTCTTTAATAGAAAAATACAAATACACGAAATTAGTAAGGCTAAATATAAAGGTCAAATAATTTTATGGGATTCTCATACATATAGTAAAACGTTTGTAAAAAATGAGGAAAATCTTATTTATTTTGAAGAATTATTGAGTATGTGTAAGACGGAAAATATGAACTTAATTACTTTTAAAGATTTCATTGAAAAATATACAATGATGATGAATGATGAAATGGTTAGTGTAGAGAATCCATACAAGTTTTTGTTAAAAGATATAAATTGTTACCATTTCTTTTCTATGTTAGGGTTAGATACACTAAAAGATAAAGATTTGGCAGTAATCGGAAAACCTTTAAAAGATGATGATATATTCTACTTTTTGGCACTATTGATATATGGTAAAGAGTACAAGAAACAACAAAGATGTCAAATGCAATTAGTAGAAGATAAGGGATTTATTTTTAATCTATATACATATACAGATGAAATTTTGAAAAAAATACAGATGTGGAGTATATCTTCAAGTCAAGAGCAGTATGTAGGTAGAGCAAGGATTTATGACAATGCAGATAGGACAGTTTATTTAGCAAGTGGCTATCCAGTTGAACAAATGATTATAGAAGAAGATGAGGAAACTACTGGTATTGGAAAAATAATAGGATTGTGATATAATAGATGCGTAAGTATTATTTACGCACCTATTATTTATATTCAAAAAAGTTATGTCGAATATTTAAAAACTCCATACTAGCCAAAACCCCACTAATGAAAAATTTTAGCTTCGGAGGCTCGAACACATCTAAAATCATATTTTCTATCTATTCCCCAATAATATTTTATATATCTAAAACCACTAAAATTCAATAATATCAATACTTTCCGCTACTTTTGCGAAATTATAGTAGTGCAAATGTTAAAACCCCTAATTTTAAAAATCGTTTAAAGTCCAAGACTTATACTGCCCCTCCCCATATTCTTGATTCGATACTTTGGGAATATGTAAAATAGGGCTAGTCTATTCAATCTCTTGTATTCTTTCTACCGCTATGTCGTAATATTTTTTATCAATTTCAATTCCTACAAATTTTCTATTAGCATTTATACAAGCAATTCCTGTACTACCAGCTCCCATAAAACAGTCCATAACAATATCGCCCTCATTACTACTATTTTCAATTAAAACTTTCAAAAGTTCTACTGGTTTTTCAGTTGGATGCTTTTTATTTCCTAAAATATTAGGTATTCTCAATATATTTTTTGTCCCGCATATTATTGATGTCTTTTGCACTTCCGTTTTCTTAACATCAATATAAATTCGCAAGCATTCATATAATATCTATTTGCTACCGCATTTCCTTTATCCCATACCAACAATTGTTGGTACTTAAAGCCGTACTTTTTCTGCTTCTGTTTGTAATTCAGCAAGATTACGACCGTTTATGAAGATATAACAGTGTGTATTATCTTTTAATTTATCATATATTTTGGGTAACCATTGTGAGAACTTTATATCGTTATATTCAAATAGTTTTCCTTGTCTAGCTAGTTTATTATTATGTGATAATATTCCACTACATAGCTTATTACTATTTTTACTACTACCTCCTCCACCAATTACTTTATAAGGACAATCAGTAACAACAAGGTCAATTGAGTTATTAGGTATATTATCTAACACCTCCAGACAATCTTTATTAAATAATGAAATAGTTTCTTTTCTATAATCAGCTATAATATTATTATTTAGCATATACATTCCTCCTTTTAATTTTCCATTTCATTATTGGAAATTGAAAGGCAATCGAGGAATGTATCTATACAAGAGCCTTTTTTAATGTTTTCTAATTTCTTCCTTCACGCGAAATTTTTTATTAAATTATATAAGGGTAACAAGTATACAAAAGAACCGCAACGCCTCTATTATGAAGCACTTGCAGGCAAAAAAATATGAACTTTTTTCATAAAAAGTATTGACTCTTATACTAAACGGAGGTACAATATAAATATAAGGTATCACGTGATACCTTAACAATAAAAATTTTGATTAGGAGGTGGAAAATATGGCACAAAAGTTAACACCAGTTTATGAATATTTAAAAGACAAAAAGAAACTGCTAAAAGGATTTAGATTACATCTGGCGAAGAAACCTATTTTAGATATAGTAGGTTGGAATGAAGAAACAAAAGTAAATATAACATACTTAAAAGACAAAATTATTATTGAAAAAGCTAAACAGACATAAAAGAAAACATATAGACTTTACGAAAACTTGGCGGTAATCAAAAGCCTATATGTTCACATTAGAACTATTTACAAAAATAATTCTACAATTATATTAACATAGAAACCTATTTTTGTAAATAGTACGAAATTTTAAAATTTGTATGTATTTAGAAAGGTAGGTTTTTTATATGGCAAAAATTACAAGAGAACAAATAAAAAAGATAAATAGTAAATGTCAAAATGGTTGGGAGTTAGATGTTCAATATTTTATCTTTCATAGTGAAAAAACACTAAAGAAAATTATAGAACAAGACACAGAGCATTATTTAGAGTTTAGGCTAGATTATAACTACAATAATCAAATAACACTATTTATAAATAAATTCTATCATAAAGCAAATGATGAATTTGCAACGTCAAATGGACTAGGAAAAAAGAAAATTTTAGAAGAATCACCAGCACCACGAAAAAGCATAAATAAATTGATAGAATTTACAAAAACATTAACAGATGACGAATTGATGAAAATAAACAATGAAACAGACGTTATAAGAAATATAATGTTTGTACCATCAGAAGCATTTTAGAGATTTAGGGGACAAGTTCCCCTATCTTCTAAAATTTAAAAATTATAAAAAGGAGATTTAAAAATGAAACAAATTACAAGAAATAATCTAATAAAGTTAGTAGAAATGATGAAGGAATATCAAAAAACAGAAAATCAAAAATTAAAAAATATGATAAATGATTTTATAAACAATGTAATCAATAAAGATAGAAAGTATTATTCAAAATTAAAAAATTACAATTTTGACAATGAAACTTTAAAATATTTGATGTGAGTTATGGGGTCGTGATTCACGACCCCACCGACATATAAAAAGTAAACAAATTTCTATATATAATATAATAATATGTTTACTTTTAGAAATGAAAGATTTGAAATAATAAGAAATATTGGAATTGGTACTATTATTGGATACATTGCACCAATTCACAACTAAAAAGTTATCATCATTCTATAATTTATATAGATATTTGTTAACTTTTAAAAATTAAAATTGGAGGTTTATAATATGTATTTTGTAATATATTTTGAAAGTTTAATAGATAAAGAAAATGTAGGCTTTTTTCAAAAATTTAAGAAAATTGGATTTTGGAGTGTGAATAACACAAAATGTGCTAGAAGATTTAAAACTAATATTGAAGCTAATGATGTACTAAAACAATTAAAGAAAATAGAAGGAAAATATTATAATTTTAAAATATTAAAAATGGAGGGATAAGAATGGAAAATAAAAATTTAAAAAACTATGAATCAGTAATCATATTAAAAGAAAATTTATCAGAAGAAGAATATCACAAGTCTTTTGATAAGATAAAAAATTATATGGAAGGTTTAGTTGAATTTGAAAAAATTGAAGAGTTAGGATTAAAAAGACTAGCTTATGCAGTAAAAAACAATGAAAAGGGCTATTTTATAGCTATATATTGTAAAGCGAATGAAGAAAATGTAAAAAAATTAGAAAGATTATACAGAATAGATGAAAATATAATTAAGTTTATTATAGTAAGAAAAGATGATTAAGAAGTTCTGGAGGAATAATACAAATGATATTCATAATATTGAAGATAATAATTGAAATATTTTTTATATGGTGGTTATGTAGTAAATAAAAAACAAGTGCAAAAAATGACGAAAAAACATCTATACTATTATATATATTTATATAGAAGATTACCATTTTTCGTCAATTTTTGTACCACCCACCATCACTATAAAAATTTATCTTAAAAAGATATTATTTATTATATAGAAAAGTTACAAATTAAGAAATATTGGCTACGCATAATGTCAATTATGTATAACTCAAAAGTTAAAAATTAAAAAAATCTAATTTGAGTTAAACATAATTACTACTATATCTCATAAAAATGAGTTAAACATAATTTTTAAAGGAGGTTTTGAAGATGGTAGAATTTAAAAATTATTTAATAGAACAAAATAAATCACAAAATACTATTGATAATTATATTAGAAATATTGAAAGTTTTAAGAAATGGTATAAGGACACAACAAATGAGGCATTAAGACTATTGTATAGACCAAATGTGTTAGATTATAAAAGTTATTTAAAGAATATCAAAAAAACAAGAAGTCGGACAACCTCTAAAAGCAGAATCAATAAATGCAAACTTGTCAGCACTTGCAAAATATAATGAATTTTTAGTTGAAACTGGAATACAAAAGGATATTGTGATAAATGATAAAGATTTTATAAAAATTCAAAAGCAACATATAAACCCTTGCAGAGTAGATAAAAATCAGGTTGAACAATTTAGACAAAAGATATTAGAAAACGAAACTAAACGAGATTATGCAATAGTAACTATTATTTTATATATGGGATTAAGAATTTCAGAGTGCTTAAACATACAAATGAATGATTTTGATATTGATAGTAGAGAAATTATTGTTAGAAATGGTAAGGGTGGCAAAGTTAGAGTAGTCTATATGAATGACAAGGTAGTTACAGCATTAAAAGAATATCTAAAAGAACGTAAGAGCGACAGTCCATACCTATTTACCAGCAGACAGTCAAACAAAGTTAGTAGAAGTCGTATCAATCAGCTATTTAATAAGTATTCAAATGTTTTAACTCCTCACGGTCGGACGTCATTATGCTTTTACACAAATGGCAAGTAACGGATTTTCAATAGTTGAAATTGCTATGTTAGGAGGTCATTCGTCTACAAAAACAACGGAAATCTACATCAATCCTAGTCAAAAAGAGATAAAGGAAAAATTAAATTCATTATAAATTGCTATTCGGAAATGGCGATAAGCAAAATATAAAAAAATTGTAAAAATAAAAATATATCACGGAGATATGAAGGAAAGGAAGGATAAAAAAATGGAGAAATTAAAAAATAAACAAGTTGGCAGACCAAAATATCAGCCAAATATAGAACAATTACAAGAACTATATTCAGAAATTAGAAAAGGTAATATGAATAACGAAGAATGTTGGAAAATAGCACGGTTGCAAAAAAACATTATGGTACAAGATGAAAAAAGAACTGGAGGTAAAAAATAAAGATGGAACGAATAACCTTTGATGAATTTAAAAAATATATTTATAAATTTCAAGAAAAAGACTTATATATACATATAGATACTTCAATTAGAACAATGATAATAATTGATAAGTGCATATTATACATAAAAAATGATGTTTTGTATATTAAAAGTGTATTTTCAGATGATGACGGAACTTTTGATGTGGAGATAGATTTGAATATGGTATCTAACTTCTACAAATTAAAATATGATAATAATTTGAAGCTAGAATTTGACAAAAATATGGAAGTTATATTTGATTTTGATAAGAATTCGTAAAAATTGGAGGTCAGATATGCAAAAACAAGAAATTGAAAATTTAAAAATAGAATTAAAAAAATATGAAGGTAAAACAACAGGAATAGAAATACAAGGTAGTATAAATTTATTTTTTAATATAGATAATATGAAAACTTTTGTATCAAAACAAACAATAATTTTATCAGATTGCAAAGAAAATGAATTAAGAATTGAAAATCATTATATAAATGATGTTATAATAGAAAAAAATAAAATTATTTTACAGTTCGAGCGGAGATTATGACTTAATAATTTATTCAAATTTCGTTACCTAGTGAGAAGGGGGAAAAATTTAATGGAGAAATTAAAAGAACTACAAGAAGAAATTGAAGGAAAATATAATAGGAAGAACGTTTCGATAAGATTTGAGGGTAGTATAAGAACATATTTTGTAATTGAAAATGCTAGAAGTCTAGTAACAAAAAGAACAATTCTAATAGGTAGTTTAGAAAAAGACAATCAAGAAATTGAAATTGATTTAGCAGATGTAGAAGAAATAAATATAGGTTTAAATATTGAATTGAAAATGAATGGAAATTATACAATTTATTTGTACTATATATAGAAAATTTTAAAAGTAGCGGAAATCCACTACTTTTTTTGTTATTTTTCTTCTTGTTCTAATGCTAACAAGCATCCTTCTAATTTATTTTTATTTTCATCAGATAAACTTTTATATCTAAAAATTAAATTTTCTATTTTTTCATCTTCCTTTGAGATTTTATCTTTATTTATATTGGGATTATCCGTTCTATTTAGCAAATAATCAATACTACAATTTAAGTAATCAGCTAATTTAATAAGAATTTCTTTTGACGGAAAAGCATTGCCTGTTTCATATTTTGATATTGATTCTTGTGTTATTCCAATATCCATAGCTATTTTTAGTTGATTGATATTTCTTTTTTCTCTTATTTTCCTTAAATTTTCCATAACCAAAACCTCCTCATTTAGTATATGAACATTGGTTATATTATATTAGTAAAAATTATTATTTTTAGTCGTGATAGTTATTTACAAATATGAACAATAGTTATATAATAGATTTGTAATTTTTTGTGTTATTTTGCAATATTTTGTAATATTTTGTAATTTTGTTATTAAATTTTTAATATATAAATGTTTTTAATTAAGGGGGGATTAAATATGGTAATACTTTTAACAGTTCTATTTATATTCTGCATACAGGGGTGTACTTTTGGAATTGCGACACATTATGTGGGAAAATCAAGAGGACATCAAAATTGCTTCTGGTGGGGATTCTTTTTAGGATTGATAGGATTGATAGTTGTTTTATGTTTGAATGATAATACAACGACAAGCAGTAATTCAGATAATGTAGAAGCATTAGATAAATTACAAAAACTAAAAGAAAATGGAACGATATCAGAAAAAGAATTTGAAGAATCTAAAAAGAAAATTTTAAGTAAATTATAGACTTTCAAAAATTAAAAATTTTAATTCTATTGGAGGGATAATAATGGATTATTTAATTAAATGCAAAAAATGTGGAACAGATAATGTAATCACAAGAAGTAATTGCAAAAATTGTGGAGCAATTCTCGAAAAAGAAAATATAAATCGACATAGTAATATCGACAATAAAGTTAATACAATAGTAAAAACAAATAAAGTAGCTTCTAAATTTTCACTAGTTGTAAATATTATGAAATTTTTAGGTTATGGAGCTACAATAATTGGTTTTATAGCTTTGTTTAGTAATGAAGAACAAGGTTTTGCTTTCCTATGCCTAATATGTGGAGCTATTGTAACTTGGTTAAGTACACTATTTTTTGAGGCAATTGCAGAGGGATTACAGTTGCTTGAGGATATAAAAAACAAATAACTTAAGTTTTTGAAAATTAAAAAATAAAAATTTTTAATTTTAAAGAATGGAGTAAAAATGGAGAAGAAAAAATTTAATAAAAAAATTCTAATAGTAGTTATTGCATTTATTATAGCACTAGTAATAATAACAAGTATATCAATACTTAATAACAATTCAAAGAGAAAGCTAACAGGAACACAAGTACAAAATATAGTAATTAAAAAAGTGAATAACAATGATATTTATATTGATGATGTTGGAAAAGTAAAAAATATAAATAATGTAAAATATGTTGAAACTATTGATAATATTGAGTATTGGAAAATGGATATTGAATATGAATTATGTAGCCTAAATGCCCCAATAGGGAAAGATTATTCCGAAACAAGTTTAAGTGGTACTTTTTGCTTTGCATATAATACAGAAATAAAAAAAAGTTATGAATATATGTTTGAAATAAATGAATATGAAACATTAAAAGGTTGGTCAAAAACTAATAAAGATAACTCAAATAGTTGGAAGTAAGAAGGAGATGTGAAAGATGGCACTAATTAATTGTAAAGAGTGTGGCAAAGAAATGTCAGATACGTTAAAAAAATGTCCTCATTGTGGATATATCAATAAAGATTCAAAAAATGGAAAAAATTTTTTTCAAAATAATAAGAAGTTAATAATTATCATAGGAGTAATTTTAGTAGTGTGCATAGTTGGGATTGTAGTATATAACAAAAAAATTGAACAAGATATAATACAAGCAGAAATAGAAGCTAATACACTAACAGAAGATGAAAAATTAGGTGCAAGAGCAATAAAATCATTGCAAGCTAATTTAAAAAATCAAGATTCGTTAAATGTTTATGAAATATGGTACAGAAAAACGCAAACATCAGCAGAGCAAGTTTTAATAGATTATTCAGCACAAAATGGATTTGGAGGAACAAACAGAAATATTGCTTTAATAGAAAATGGCAAGGTTATGGGTACGAATTCACAAGCAGATGATAAAATAACAAAATATACAGACACGGACGAAATGGTAGAAATTTTAATGGCACAATCTATATCAAGTCTATGGGAGAGTAAAGGAAGTGAAACAGCTCCTTTTCTACAATTAGATAAAGATAAAATAATGAGAAATTTAGAACAAGTAGAATAATTATTAAAATAAAGGAGTAAAAGATGGAGAAGAAAATAAATAATAAGAAGATATTTATAATTATTGCAGTTGTTTTTCTAATAGCAATTGTTACTATTTCAATTATAATAATAAGTAATCAAGCAAAATGGAAAGATTTTGAAACTTGTAAAACAGATAAATTTGAAATTAAATATAATAAAAATTGGACAATGACAGATGATTTATCAGAATTTTATGGAAAAAAATTTGTATATGAAAATAACAAAATAGAATTCTATTTAATGAAAAAAGCAGAGCTACCAACAACAAGAAATACGGCAACAAAATTGAAAGATGAAACATTGAAACAATTAAGTAATGAAAATATGGAAAAATTAAGTCAGAATAGTCTAGTTAAGTATGAAGTAAGCAAATTAGATACACAAAATGTAAAAGTAAGTGGTTTGGATGGATATAAAATAGAGTTTGAAATTAGTGGAATTGGTGGATTAAGCGGAGCATTATTATATATTGAAGATGATAATTATATGTATTGTATGTCTTTAGAAGGAGAAGATTTAGAAACATTTAATAGAATGATAGAAAGTATAAAAATAAAGTAGGTGTAGAAATATGTGGATATTGATTATATCAATTATTTTATTTGCTATAATAATGTTTATAGTGAATTTAATTGATAAAAACAAGGAAAAGCTAATTGAAAAATTTAAAATAGAAACAAAGGAAGTTATGAAATGTCCTCATTGCTTTAGAGAATATGAGGATTTAAAATTAAAGGAATGTAAATATTGTTATGTTCCTTTAGATAAAAGTGTAAAATATTCTTTACCAAAGAATTTAAAGAAAAAAATTATTTACATTATGTTAGGCATTATAGCAGTAATAATAATTGGAATTGGTACATATTTTGGAATAACTAGTTACATAAAAGAGCAACAAAGGATAGAAAAATATAATAATGATTTATCAATTTGCTACGAAGTAATAAAAAATGATTCGGATTTTGCAAAATTCACTTCTATAATAGCAGAACATACAGAAGAAACGGATTTTTCATCAGAGGCATATAAGATGTTATATAAAGCAATAGACGAAAGAATTGAAAATATTAAAAATGGAAATGATGATGAAAGACTAATTAGTATGATAAAAGACATAAAAAGTAAAAATTCAAGTAATCAAACTATTGCTAATAAATATTTAAAAGCAAATGGATATTCAAACATAAATAAAGCTAATAAATACATACAAGAGCAAAAATATATAGAAGCTTATGAGTTGTTAGGAACAGTAATTACAGAAAATAAAGATGTTAATAAAGAAATTGCAGATTTGGCAACAAATAAGCAAAATGAAATTAAGGAACAAATGCTACAACAAGTTATTGCTCAAGGGCAAGAAAAAATAAATAATAAAGATTATTCATCAGCTCAAACTTTGTTAGGAAAATATAAAGATTTAGGAAATCAAACAATCGTTGATATGTACAACAATGCAACCAATGAAGTAAATAGAATTGAAGCAGAAAGAAAAGCACAGGAAGAACTCGAAAGAAGAAAACAACAAGAAGAAGAAAGAAAAAGACAACAGGCAGAATTAGACGCTAAAAAAGATAAAATAATAGTTGATACTAATGGAAAAAGAATATATAAAGTATGTATGTATAGTAATACATTTAGTATAAGTGGAACTTTCAAAGGTCAAGGACATTTTAGTATAACTTTATTAGATGATAATCAAGATTTTTATGATTTATTAGCAAACGAAATTGGAGATTATGTAGTTGACAAAAGTGTAAAAGTTACTAAAGGAGATTACTATTATCTACAAATTGAATGTACTAGAGGAAGTTGGGATTTGAGTTGGAGTGGAACATACGGAAATTAGAGGGTATTGCCCTCTTTTCTTTTGCTTTCATTGTTTTTAGCAAAATACCATAATCACAAATGCAGTAATACCAACGTTTTTTGACATTAAATTTAATCATAAAATTTGATTTTTATTGTTTATGGTTCTTTATAATTCTTTTAATAACACGTTACTGTGGTTACAACGATTGAAATACAGACGTTTAAAAAGTGAGGTAGTATAATTTGTTATCTAAAAAAATAAAAATCGTTCTATGAGGCTCGTACAGAGCAAAGTTTGATTCTTAAAGATGGAAATATGAATAAGGATATTGAGAAAGTGTACATTAAAATAAACGATAAAAGAGAATAGATAAATTAATAAAATCTATTCTCCTTAAATATACTATTTGTCTTTTTCTAAAAACTTCATAGATAAAACAGAGTTATCTATATCATTTATCATTTTTTCTATATCTATTATGTATGACTTCTTTCTATATTGTTTTGGTAAACTTTTTAAATACTTTCTTAATTGTAGCAATGAATTAAAATCTTTAAATTGTGCATAATTTTGTTGTATAATTTCTTCTAAACTTTTATTTTCTAATATGCAACTAAATAAATAACAATTTAATTCCGAATCATATTCATCAAAATATACGTATGAAATATTTTGTTTGAATTCTTCTTGTATATCATTTTTAGTTTTGTAAGTATTTATATATTGAATTTTAGAATTTATAAAATTTGTAATTTGATTAGTATTTACAGGTTCAGTAGAATTTTCAGAAATATACTTTACTTCATTTTGAATTGTAGTTGTACCTTTGAGTATTTTACTTATTAAAGGCGTAATTATTATTTTAATACTTTCATTTTCTTTTTCTAAAAGTTGTTTATATAAGGTTTTTGTATTAAAATAATTATTTTCCACATTAAAATCATCACAGTAATATACATAACCTTTGTTAAAATAACCTTTTCTACCTGCTCTACCAGATATTTGCTCAAATAGATTTTTACTTATTACTCCATCATAATATTTGGCTAATTGTGTAAATACTACATTTTTTACTGGAAAATTTACACCTAAAGCCAATGCATCTGTACCAACTATTGTGTCAATTAATCTTTTTTCAAATAGTTCTTCTATAAAAATTTTTTCTTTAGGTAATAAATTTCCATAATATACACCTATTCCGTGCCTCATACAACTTTTCAGTTTTAAATTATTTATATTATAATGGCTATATAATTCTTTTATTATTTCAAAATTATTTATATTTTTAGATTGGTATGAAGGAATTAACCTCTCTTTCTTATTTCTAGAACCTGCCAATTTATTTGCTATATCAAAACAATTATTTGCTGAAAAAGTTACAACTAAAGCATTTTGAATAGCTTTTTTTCCAATTTTTCCATTATAAATAAGTTCCGTTAATCTTTCAGAATTCTCATATAAATAAAAATCTCTATTTGAAATTTTTGCTAAATATTCTTTAGCTTTAGCCAGATTTCCTAATGTTGCAGAACATATAAACAGATTTTTCGATTTGGAATTTTTTAATGTATCTATATATGTTCTAGCTCTGTCTTGATTTTCAAATATATAGTGAAATTCATCTATAATCAAAGTAGTATTCTTTTTATTAATATATTTGTTTGTATATATTTCTTGTGTGCAACATATAAATTCATTATCACCTTGTATATTTTTTATATCGCCTGTTTCTATACCCACACTATAACCTAATTTACTTAAATGCCTGTATCTTTGATTCGATAAAGATTTAATAGGAGCAGTTATAAAAATCGGTCGCTCTTTCTTTTTTAATGCCCATTTTAAAAATACAATTGTTTTTCCGCTACCAGTTGGAGAAACAAGTAGGACATTGCTTTTATCCTCAATATTTCTTATACAGTTTTCTTGCCATCTAAACTTTTTTTGTCCAATTATTTTGTCAGACTTTTCTAACAATTTTAATTCATTTACTTTATCCATCTTTAACCTCTTTCTAGTTGAAGTACCTAAAAAGAGTTATACAATAAAAAAAGTCCAAAGATAACTTTGAACATTCAACGCTACCTCATCTATCGTGATTTAGCACCTAACTTAATAGGTTGCTGTGAAGCATTGAGCACGTCTCTTAACATCTTCAACTCTTTATAAGGATTTATTCAACTATATATTATTATACCATATTTTATATAATTTGTCAAGGAGATTTTTCGTGTAGAATCTGGTTAGGGTGGTTCATTTACTTCAATTTTCACTTCTAAACAATATTGTATTTTAATCAATATAATTTGTTATATTTTGTAATTTTTTTGAAAATTTTGTGTTTTTTGTAATAAAAGAACTTACTGTAAAACGTCTTGATAAAAGTTAGATGTTATGCTACAAAAAAGAATAAAAACTAATTATAATTTATAATGAAAAAAATTTAATAAAATGTATGCAACCGTGTATGCAACTAGAAAATAATATTTGATAAAAATAGATAATATTAGATAATGAAATGTTATAATGAATAAGATTTGATAACAAGAGATAAGCACTGATAAAAGTTTTATGAGTTCATACCCGAAGGGTCGTGTGTTCGAATCACACCTTCGCTACCAAATTGTAAAGCCTTATAAGTATTGAAATATCAATATTTTATAAGGCTTTTATTTTTTAACTTAATGCTATAAGAATTGGCAATTTTTTTATGAATGTATGCTAAATGTATGCAACCAAATTTTTTTCATTCAATATATTATGGTATATTTTAATTTTTTTAGTATTTAATGAAATCACATATCTTTAAACAATAAATTTTGAAAATAATAAGAACTAAAAAAAGCTCCATAGTAGAGCTTTTCTATTTTTTCTTGAAAGAACATACAAAAATCCAAATATATTTTTTCAAATTAAAATCTTAAATTTCCTGTAATAGCATTTAGTCCTTTTTTCTTCATTTCTTTATCAGGGTGTACATATAAATCCATAAAAACCTGCACACCGCTATGTCCCATAAGTCTTGCCATTGTTTTATAATCTACATTATTTTTAACTCCTAATGTACCGAAATGTATGTCTTAAACAATGAGGTTTCCTATATTTGACCCCCGCGTTTGCTAAAATTTGTTCATAATCTCTACGCAGATTTTCATACGGGATATAATTTCCAAACTTATCACAAAATATAAAATCTTCATCACTATTGAAAGGAGTAGTTTTCTTTTTTTCTCTTAATGTTTCTAATAAGAAATCACTTAAATAAGTATCCCTGTCAGAATTATCAGTCTTAACTGTTGTAATATTTACCACTCTTTTATTTGATAATTTCTTTTCCATTGCTTTTTCAAAAGTATAATTCTTATCAATCTTTTTAGTTTTATTAATTGTTTTTTCAATAGTCAATTCTCCAGTTTCTAAATCTAAATTTTTCCATTTTAGTGCAAGCATTTCCCCAACTCTCATACCTGTTGCAATATCTAGCAAGACAATATCTCCATTTTCCATTTTTTTTGCACTTTCTATAATGCGATTTAATTCGTCAGTAGAAAATGTTTCTATTTTCTTTTTAGGAACTGTTGGAGATTTTATTTGCTCACACACATTTGTATATGCATAGTGTTTAACAATAGCCATATTTAATGCTTGATGTAACATTGCGTGAATATTAGATATATATTTTGGTGCTAATCCTTTCTTTTCCTTAATAGTGCCATTTTTTAAAGTAACTTTTGTAGTTTCTTGTTTTCTATTATAAAAATCTTGTAAATCCTCTGGAGAAAAATCAACTAACCTTATATTAGCGATTTTATCAGTTAAGAAATGAATTCTTATTATACACTCATATCCCTCAATAGTAGTAGGTTTAAGTTGTGACCCGAGAATAAAATCATAAAACCATTGCTTTAGCCAATCTCCTAGTGTTATATGTTCGCCTACATAACTTCCAGTTCTTAATTGCTCTTTAATGATTTGTAATTTTTCTTTTACTTCTTGTTCATTTCTTCCTGTAACAGACTTTCTGTTTCCCTCTTTATCGTAATATTGACCTATCCAACGACTTCTTTCCTTTCCTGATTTTGTTTTGTAGGGTGCTTTATATACAGTTCCCTCTCCATTTGCTCTTTTAGACATAAAAATCAACTCCATTCTTTTTTTAAAACTACTTGAATGAAGTTCATAAATGTGATACAATATGTGCAAATAATCTTATGAGCACTATACCATTCAAGTGTTTATAATATTCTTTTAAATGATATGTAGGTCGCCAAACTTCGCATATCATTTTTTTATGCTTCCGATTTTACAACGGGTTTAAAATAAAGTCAACCCCAATTTTTCTATTTTTTAAAGACAAATAAGTGCAGATAAAGATTAATAAAAATAGATAATTTATTATTTAACAAAAGGGTCTTCTTTCAAAAATTTTTCAAATTCATAATACTTATCTTCATCAGATTTACATTCTTTTTTTAGTTTTAAAGCAGTATCATTCCAATTAAGAAAAATTTCTTCAGAATATTTTTCAGGATTTCTATCTATTCTCATAGAATAATTTTTTCTTAATCTATAATATTCCCTAACAATAGGATTTTGAGAAATTTTATATTGTGATAGTGCATTAGAATACTTCATTCTACAAGTGTTAGAACAATATACTTTTTCTCCAAATGTTTTTGTAATAAATAAATTTTTACAATATGGACATTGCAATATGAAGGTATCATTACGACAAAAATAATATAAGTCAAAAATCAAAAAGTTTTGAAAAGTTTCAAAATTCATTTGAATAGTATTAGTTTTAAAATCGTGATGCATTACTACACGATATGGAGTATGCAATAAGTTTAAAAGTTTTTTGTTTTCTAAAATATATTTCTGTTTTTCATCTCCAACCTTTAAGCCTAAACCAATATAAGTATTAACGAATATATGTAAATTGGTATAATTATCTCCACAATAATTTGATTTAAAATCATCTTTAAACTCAATATAAAGATTCTTGTTTTTAGTATCTTCCCTTTTATAATTTATAAAATTTAAAGACAATTCCCCATATCTATACTTCTTATTTTTATATGTGTAATTTTCACTATCTTCCTGTATTATAATCATTTTCTATCTTCTCCTTATATTATGTGACAAAAAACATTTGTCAGGAAAATGTGACAAATATTTTTTATCGTGTACATTATAGCACATTCCAATTAGAATAGTAAATAGATAATACGCGTATTTGGGAAAGGAGAAAATAAAGAAATGGAAGAAAGAATATTAAAATCAATCTTATTTCAGCTTGAAGAAATCAACAAAAATATAAAAGAACAAAATACTGTAAAAACATTAGGTTACAAAGAGGTTTCAGAAATTATGCACATAAATAATACTCAAAGTTCCAAATTTTTAAAAAAATTTGGATATAAATATGGACATCTAGCAATAGAGCAATCAAAACTTAAGGAAATCTTAAATAGTAGAAGTGGCGACCTAAATAAAATATAGATTAGATAAAATTATTACAGAATTAGAAATTTTAATAAAGAAAGAGGTTTAAAAATGGAAAAAGGTTTAATTATAAAAGAAAAAATTGAAGATATAGATTTTGATTATAAGACAGTAGATGAAGAAACTGGAAATATAATGCAACAAGCAGTAGACAAAATGCGTGTAGTAACGCAAAATACAAGGCTAGTAATGGGAGAACAACTTAATATAGTTCAAGAGAAATTGGCAGGTAATAACCAATATGATGGCTTTTTTGGAAAATGGTATTCTGCATTAGGATTAAAAAAAGATGTTGTTTATGACTGTATTAACTATTATAAAGTGCTTATCGCTAATTCCGAAAACCAGATGATTCAAGAGTTGTCTTTTTCTAAAATTTGTGAAGTTGCTAAAATTAAAGAAGATATTGAACTTCAAAAAGAAGTAATAGAAAAAGCACCTCTTAAAGAAATGAAAGTAAAACAAGTTACAGAGCTGGTAAAACAAGTAAATTCAAGAAAAGAAGTAACAGAAGAACTAATTAATGAAATAATGCAAAAAAATGATGAACCAAATACTACTTTAAAAAATTTTATAAAAGTAACTAATGTTATCATTCAAAAAATAAAAGAGCAAAATATGCCTAAGGAAGATGTAGAAAAAGTCTTAAATTTAATAAATGAAGTAAAAGACTTATGTTCAATAGAACAAACTAATTCACATATCGAGGAGGAAGGATAATGACAGAACAAGAACTAAAGGAATTTTGCATAAAGGCACTAAAAAAAGTGCCTATCCCACAAAATGAACAAGAATGTGTTAGAGTAGCCACAGATTTTGCAGATAGGTTATTTATTGCAGATTATTTATCAAAGGAAAATAGGACAAATTTCATAAAAAATGAACTATGTTCTTACTTTGATTTGAAAGATGAAAAAGTAAATAAAATAATTACAAGTATTGATTTGAAAGAAGCTATTATTCAAGATAAATTACAAATAGCAAAATTTAAAAATGCTTTAAATGGATTACAGACATTCGATTATAACGAATGGTTTAGATGTAACAATATATTAGAAGTAAAAAAAATAATTGAATACATAAGAACTAATTATACTTTTACGAATTATGACATTTTCAAAAGTTTTGTTAAAAAAGATTTGTGTCAACATTTTTCTTTGACAGAAGAAGAAAAAAAAGAAGTTATGGAAGAGGTGTGAAAATGGACGAAGCAAAAGAATTAAAAAAACAAATATATGAAGATATGAGAATTGTAGAAGCTTTGGAAAAGTTAGGTATGCACCATATTCGACCACAAAATAATAACGAATATTGGACGTGCGGTATGCCGAACGGAGATAACAAAGGTTCAACAGTTGTTTATAATGATGAAAAAATAGGAGTAAATGCATATACAAGAACCAACGAAAATATTACAGACATCATAAGCCTAGTACAGTATGTTCAATCAACAGATTTTAGAGGAGCTTTAAATTGGATATATAAAAGCTTACATATCCCAAGAAAAAGTTATAGCAGTATAGAAAACTGTAAAATTATTAACCCAACACAAACTTTTATATCCCGACTACAAACAATTAAAGAAGAACCAGAAGAAAAAAATAATATAACTTTATATGATGATAGAATTCTAAACAAATATATATCCGTCAATTACGAGAATGAGGATTTTAAAAAAGATAATATCTTGCCTATTGTTCAAGATAAATTTGGATTGATACCATATTTAGAAAATTTAGATGTTGCGTGGAATCGCCATTATTACACAGGATATATGGTTATTCCAATTCTTGATGAATTAGGAAATCTAGTTGGCACAAAATTAAGAATTGAAAAAGCATTTCAATATAGTACTAATAAATATTTTTCAAGAGAAACGTATCCTAAAACGCAATTTTTGTATGGACTTTATCAGACAAAATATTATATAGACCAAAAGAAAGAAGTTATAATTTGTGAAGGAGAAAAAGGCGTAATGCAATTATATTCATACGGTTATAAAAACGCGGTAGCAGTTGGAGGACACGATATTTCTAAAATACAAGTGAAAAAAATTATAAAACTTAATGTAAACAAAGTAATCATAGCTTTTGATGAAGATGTGAGCGAAAAAGTTTTATATACTCAATATAAAAAACTCTGTGATTTTGCTAATGTGACTTGTATTATAGATAAAAAACATTTACTTAATGAAAAAGAAAGCCCAATGGACAACCAAAAAAAGTGGGAAAATCTATACAAAAATTATCAATCAATTCCAAGAGAATATGCGAAAATGGAGATGTAGTATGAAGTTATATTTTAGAATTAAATTAAAAAATAGCAACAAGGACATAGAAATAATTGACTATGAACTATCAGAAATAGAAACAGAAAAATTGATAAATGAAGTGGGAAAAGATTTTTTGAGTATTTCTATTTCAAATGATAGCGATTTTATAAGACTAGAATTAGATGTTGTTTTTGAAGATGTAGAAATGATATATAAGATTATTACTTTAATATCAGATATGTTTCCTAATTCTTTAAAATTTTTTCAAAATATGGCAGGAAATAAAAGAAAGAAAAGAGAAAATCTTATAAAAGCATTTATTACAGATAATCTAACTACATTGATTAAATATGATAACACAACAATATTAGAATTAGATAAATTTTTTATGTTATATTATATTATTATTGCTAAAAGAGATTTGACAAATGTTAACAGGAATATTGTAAATAAATTAAATAAAATAGGAATAAACACTATAAATTTTGTACCATTTGTTGGAAAATTAGAATTGACAGATGCTCAATTTAGTATAGTTAAGAGAAAAGCTATAAATACAGATGAATCAACAGAAGAAAATCAAAATTTGCTTATTTTAGATAGTAATTCTTTTAATGTACAAAAATTGACGGAAAACTATACTCCCTATTATATATATTTATATAGGCAAGGAGCAGTTTTCGTCAAAAGTTGCACACACGAATATTACTGTATTTCAATTACACCAACACTAGAGAAGAAAGGATTTAATTTGCTTGTCGATTTTTCCGAAGAGCAAGAAAGCATTAAATTAAGTGATATATATACAAGATGTAAATTATTTAACGATTTGTGTAATTCTACAAAAATATCATCATATAAAGAAATATTAGGAATATTAACTAATATGTATAATACAAATATTATAACAAGTAATTCTAGTATTTCAAGTGTAAAATATATACTGAATCACATTGAAAAACAAAACAAAGAATTTTGGAAGTTAGTAAGTATATTTATAAAAAGTACTAATTGTAAGCCAAAAAAGTGTAATGAATTTTGCCCTTATGCAAAATCTTGTATTCACACGGAAACAATGTTAAGAACGGTACGTATAAAGAAAGATACTATTGAGAGAATTGACAGAAATGAGAAGTATGTAACAGTAGAAGAATCAAGAGAAGAATTAAAAGAAGTTATGGTGTTAGCATACAACAGTTTAGAAAATGGTACAACGGATTTAGAACTTATTATTGCACCATCACGGAGCAGGGAAAACAGAAAAAATAATTGATTTTATCATTAATGGTGTAAAAGCTGGTAAAAGTTATATATATGCTATTCCAAACCGAAAAACTATTGATAATTTTGTAGAAAGATTGAAAAACAGAAATTTTCATCAATATATTATTACTCCCACGTTAGAAGATGTGGAAGGAAAAGAAAGAGTAAAAAACATAAATCTTTTTCAATCGGCAGGAGCATTTACTAGACTATCAGAGTATCTAAATAAAGAAATAAAAAGATTAGAGAATAAAGATGATTTATCAGAATGTGAAAAAAACGATTTAGAAATAATGAAACATTATCTTGATGTAAATGCACAATTAGACACATATCAGGGACTAATTATTACAACACATCACAGAGTTTCGTTTTTTAAAGATACATTCTATCAAGACAAGATATGTTTTATTGATGAAGATATTTTTGATACAGACTTCATAAAAACAATTACAATTCTAATGCCAAAAATAAGAAACGTTTATGCTAATTCTAAATATCTACAATTTAATGCAATGTCAAAATTGAAAGAAATAGAAGATATGCCTTTTGATGTAGTAAAATTAGTTAGCGAAATCAATCTTGACATATCTACGCGAAAAGAAATTGAAAAAGAACTAATCATTTCTCAATCAAATGCTATAAACATATTTGATTTTTTAAGGTGTCAAGCAATTAAAAAATATAAATATACAAGGGATAATATAGAATATACAAACATTAAATGTTTTTTATTTAATAAATTGCCCCCTTGTCCTGTTATGATAACATCAGCAACTCCTCAAAAAGAATTTTATAAATTGACATTCTTTAATAGAAAAATACAAATACACGAAATTAGTAAGGCTAAATATAAAGGTCAAATAATTTTATGGGATTCTCATACATATAGTAAAACGTTTGTAAAAAATGAGGAAAATCTTATTTATTTTGAAGAATTATTGAGTATGTGTAAGACGGAAAATATGAACTTAATTACTTTTAAAGATTTCATTGAAAAATATACAATGATGATGAATGATGAAATGGTTAGTGTAGAGAATCCATACAAGTTTTTGTTAAAAGATATAAATTGTTACCATTTCTTTTCTATGTTAGGGTTAGATACACTAAAAGATAAAGATTTGGCAGTAATCGGAAAACCTTTAAAAGATGATGATATATTCTACTTTTTGGCACTATTGATATATGGTAAAGAGTACAAGAAACAACAAAGATGTCAAATGCAATTAGTAGAAGATAAGGGATTTATTTTTAATCTATATACATATACAGATGAAATTTTGAAAAAAATACAGATGTGGAGTATATCTTCAAGTCAAGAGCAGTATGTAGGTAGAGCAAGGATTTATGACAATGCAGATAGGACAGTTTATTTAGCAAGTGGCTATCCAGTTGAACAAATGATTATAGAAGAAGATGAGGAAACTACTGGTATTGGAAAAATAATAGGATTGTGATATAATAGATGCGTAAGTATTATTTACGCACCTATTATTTATATTCAAAAAAGTTATGTCGAATATTTAAAAACTCCATACTAGCCAAAACCCCACTAATGAAAAATTTTAGCTTCGGAGGCTCGAACACATCTAAAATCATATTTTCTATCTATTCCCCAATAATATTTTATATATCTAAAACCACTAAAATTCAATAATATCAATACTTTCCGCTACTTTTGCGAAATTATAGTAGTGCAAATGTTAAAACCCCTAATTTTAAAAATCGTTTAAAGTCCAAGACTTATACTGCCCCTCCCCATATTCTTGATTCGATACTTTGGGAATATGTAAAATAGGGCTAGTCTATTCAATCTCTTGTATTCTTTCTACCGCTATGTCGTAATATTTTTTATCAATTTCAATTCCTACAAATTTTCTATTAGCATTTATACAAGCAATTCCTGTACTACCAGCTCCCATAAAACAGTCCATAACAATATCGCCCTCATTACTACTATTTTCAATTAAAACTTTCAAAAGTTCTACTGGTTTTTCAGTTGGATGCTTTTTATTTCCTAAAATATTAGGTATTCTCAATATATTTTTTGTCCCGCATATTATTGATGTCTTTTGCACTTCCGTTTTCTTAACATCAATATAAATTCGCAAGCATTCATATAATATCTATTTGCTACCGCATTTCCTTTATCCCATACCAACAATTGTTGGTACTTAAAGCCGTACTTTTTCTGCTTCTGTTTGTAATTCAGCAAGATTACGACCGTTTATGAAGATATAACAGTGTGTATTATCTTTTAATTTATCATATATTTTGGGTAACCATTGTGAGAACTTTATATCGTTATATTCAAATAGTTTTCCTTGTCTAGCTAGTTTATTATTATGTGATAATATTCCACTACATAGCTTATTACTATTTTTACTACTACCTCCTCCACCAATTACTTTATAAGGACAATCAGTAACAACAAGGTCAATTGAGTTATTAGGTATATTATCTAACACCTCCAGACAATCTTTATTAAATAATGAAATAGTTTCTTTTCTATAATCAGCTATAATATTATTATTTAGCATATACATTCCTCCTTTTAATTTTCCATTTCATTATTGGAAATTGAAAGGCAATCGAGGAATGTATCTATACAAGAGCCTTTTTTAATGTTTTCTAATTTCTTCCTTCACGCGAAATTTTTTATTAAATTATATAAGGGTAACAAGTATACAAAAGAACCGCAACGCCTCTATTATGAAGCACTTGCAGGCAAAAAAATATGAACTTTTTTCATAAAAAGTATTGACTCTTATACTAAACGGAGGTACAATATAAATATAAGGTATCACGTGATACCTTAACAATAAAAATTTTGATTAGGAGGTGGAAAATATGGCACAAAAGTTAACACCAGTTTATGAATATTTAAAAGACAAAAAGAAACTGCTAAAAGGATTTAGATTACATCTGGCGAAGAAACCTATTTTAGATATAGTAGGTTGGAATGAAGAAACAAAAGTAAATATAACATACTTAAAAGACAAAATTATTATTGAAAAAGCTAAACAGACATAAAAGAAAACATATAGACTTTACGAAAACTTGGCGGTAATCAAAAGCCTATATGTTCACATTAGAACTATTTACAAAAATAATTCTACAATTATATTAACATAGAAACCTATTTTTGTAAATAGTACGAAATTTTAAAATTTGTATGTATTTAGAAAGGTAGGTTTTTTATATGGCAAAAATTACAAGAGAACAAATAAAAAAGATAAATAGTAAATGTCAAAATGGTTGGGAGTTAGATGTTCAATATTTTATCTTTCATAGTGAAAAAACACTAAAGAAAATTATAGAACAAGACACAGAGCATTATTTAGAGTTTAGGCTAGATTATAACTACAATAATCAAATAACACTATTTATAAATAAATTCTATCATAAAGCAAATGATGAATTTGCAACGTCAAATGGACTAGGAAAAAAGAAAATTTTAGAAGAATCACCAGCACCACGAAAAAGCATAAATAAATTGATAGAATTTACAAAAACATTAACAGATGACGAATTGATGAAAATAAACAATGAAACAGACGTTATAAGAAATATAATGTTTGTACCATCAGAAGCATTTTAGAGATTTAGGGGACAAGTTCCCCTATCTTCTAAAATTTAAAAATTATAAAAAGGAGATTTAAAAATGAAACAAATTACAAGAAATAATCTAATAAAGTTAGTAGAAATGATGAAGGAATATCAAAAAACAGAAAATCAAAAATTAAAAAATATGATAAATGATTTTATAAACAATGTAATCAATAAAGATAGAAAGTATTATTCAAAATTAAAAAATTACAATTTTGACAATGAAACTTTAAAATATTTGATGTGAGTTATGGGGTCGTGATTCACGACCCCACCGACATATAAAAAGTAAACAAATTTCTATATATAATATAATAATATGTTTACTTTTAGAAATGAAAGATTTGAAATAATAAGAAATATTGGAATTGGTACTATTATTGGATACATTGCACCAATTCACAACTAAAAAGTTATCATCATTCTATAATTTATATAGATATTTGTTAACTTTTAAAAATTAAAATTGGAGGTTTATAATATGTATTTTGTAATATATTTTGAAAGTTTAATAGATAAAGAAAATGTAGGCTTTTTTCAAAAATTTAAGAAAATTGGATTTTGGAGTGTGAATAACACAAAATGTGCTAGAAGATTTAAAACTAATATTGAAGCTAATGATGTACTAAAACAATTAAAGAAAATAGAAGGAAAATATTATAATTTTAAAATATTAAAAATGGAGGGATAAGAATGGAAAATAAAAATTTAAAAAACTATGAATCAGTAATCATATTAAAAGAAAATTTATCAGAAGAAGAATATCACAAGTCTTTTGATAAGATAAAAAATTATATGGAAGGTTTAGTTGAATTTGAAAAAATTGAAGAGTTAGGATTAAAAAGACTAGCTTATGCAGTAAAAAACAATGAAAAGGGCTATTTTATAGCTATATATTGTAAAGCGAATGAAGAAAATGTAAAAAAATTAGAAAGATTATACAGAATAGATGAAAATATAATTAAGTTTATTATAGTAAGAAAAGATGATTAAGAAGTTCTGGAGGAATAATACAAATGATATTCATAATATTGAAGATAATAATTGAAATATTTTTTATATGGTGGTTATGTAGTAAATAAAAAACAAGTGCAAAAAATGACGAAAAAACATCTATACTATTATATATATTTATATAGAAGATTACCATTTTTCGTCAATTTTTGTACCACCCACCATCACTATAAAAATTTATCTTAAAAAGATATTATTTATTATATAGAAAAGTTACAAATTAAGAAATATTGGCTACGCATAATGTCAATTATGTATAACTCAAAAGTTAAAAATTAAAAAAATCTAATTTGAGTTAAACATAATTACTACTATATCTCATAAAAATGAGTTAAACATAATTTTTAAAGGAGGTTTTGAAGATGGTAGAATTTAAAAATTATTTAATAGAACAAAATAAATCACAAAATACTATTGATAATTATATTAGAAATATTGAAAGTTTTAAGAAATGGTATAAGGACACAACAAATGAGGCATTAAGACTATTGTATAGACCAAATGTGTTAGATTATAAAAGTTATTTAAAGAATATCAAAAAAACAAGAAGTCGGACAACCTCTAAAAGCAGAATCAATAAATGCAAACTTGTCAGCACTTGCAAAATATAATGAATTTTTAGTTGAAACTGGAATACAAAAGGATATTGTGATAAATGATAAAGATTTTATAAAAATTCAAAAGCAACATATAAACCCTTGCAGAGTAGATAAAAATCAGGTTGAACAATTTAGACAAAAGATATTAGAAAACGAAACTAAACGAGATTATGCAATAGTAACTATTATTTTATATATGGGATTAAGAATTTCAGAGTGCTTAAACATACAAATGAATGATTTTGATATTGATAGTAGAGAAATTATTGTTAGAAATGGTAAGGGTGGCAAAGTTAGAGTAGTCTATATGAATGACAAGGTAGTTACAGCATTAAAAGAATATCTAAAAGAACGTAAGAGCGACAGTCCATACCTATTTACCAGCAGACAGTCAAACAAAGTTAGTAGAAGTCGTATCAATCAGCTATTTAATAAGTATTCAAATGTTTTAACTCCTCACGGTCGGACGTCATTATGCTTTTACACAAATGGCAAGTAACGGATTTTCAATAGTTGAAATTGCTATGTTAGGAGGTCATTCGTCTACAAAAACAACGGAAATCTACATCAATCCTAGTCAAAAAGAGATAAAGGAAAAATTAAATTCATTATAAATTGCTATTCGGAAATGGCGATAAGCAAAATATAAAAAAATTGTAAAAATAAAAATATATCACGGAGATATGAAGGAAAGGAAGGATAAAAAAATGGAGAAATTAAAAAATAAACAAGTTGGCAGACCAAAATATCAGCCAAATATAGAACAATTACAAGAACTATATTCAGAAATTAGAAAAGGTAATATGAATAACGAAGAATGTTGGAAAATAGCACGGTTGCAAAAAAACATTATGGTACAAGATGAAAAAAGAACTGGAGGTAAAAAATAAAGATGGAACGAATAACCTTTGATGAATTTAAAAAATATATTTATAAATTTCAAGAAAAAGACTTATATATACATATAGATACTTCAATTAGAACAATGATAATAATTGATAAGTGCATATTATACATAAAAAATGATGTTTTGTATATTAAAAGTGTATTTTCAGATGATGACGGAACTTTTGATGTGGAGATAGATTTGAATATGGTATCTAACTTCTACAAATTAAAATATGATAATAATTTGAAGCTAGAATTTGACAAAAATATGGAAGTTATATTTGATTTTGATAAGAATTCGTAAAAATTGGAGGTCAGATATGCAAAAACAAGAAATTGAAAATTTAAAAATAGAATTAAAAAAATATGAAGGTAAAACAACAGGAATAGAAATACAAGGTAGTATAAATTTATTTTTTAATATAGATAATATGAAAACTTTTGTATCAAAACAAACAATAATTTTATCAGATTGCAAAGAAAATGAATTAAGAATTGAAAATCATTATATAAATGATGTTATAATAGAAAAAAATAAAATTATTTTACAGTTCGAGCGGAGATTATGACTTAATAATTTATTCAAATTTCGTTACCTAGTGAGAAGGGGGAAAAATTTAATGGAGAAATTAAAAGAACTACAAGAAGAAATTGAAGGAAAATATAATAGGAAGAACGTTTCGATAAGATTTGAGGGTAGTATAAGAACATATTTTGTAATTGAAAATGCTAGAAGTCTAGTAACAAAAAGAACAATTCTAATAGGTAGTTTAGAAAAAGACAATCAAGAAATTGAAATTGATTTAGCAGATGTAGAAGAAATAAATATAGGTTTAAATATTGAATTGAAAATGAATGGAAATTATACAATTTATTTGTACTATATATAGAAAATTTTAAAAGTAGCGGAAATCCACTACTTTTTTTGTTATTTTTCTTCTTGTTCTAATGCTAACAAGCATCCTTCTAATTTATTTTTATTTTCATCAGATAAACTTTTATATCTAAAAATTAAATTTTCTATTTTTTCATCTTCCTTTGAGATTTTATCTTTATTTATATTGGGATTATCCGTTCTATTTAGCAAATAATCAATACTACAATTTAAGTAATCAGCTAATTTAATAAGAATTTCTTTTGACGGAAAAGCATTGCCTGTTTCATATTTTGATATTGATTCTTGTGTTATTCCAATATCCATAGCTATTTTTAGTTGATTGATATTTCTTTTTTCTCTTATTTTCCTTAAATTTTCCATAACCAAAACCTCCTCATTTAGTATATGAACATTGGTTATATTATATTAGTAAAAATTATTATTTTTAGTCGTGATAGTTATTTACAAATATGAACAATAGTTATATAATAGATTTGTAATTTTTTGTGTTATTTTGCAATATTTTGTAATATTTTGTAATTTTGTTATTAAATTTTTAATATATAAATGTTTTTAATTAAGGGGGGATTAAATATGGTAATACTTTTAACAGTTCTATTTATATTCTGCATACAGGGGTGTACTTTTGGAATTGCGACACATTATGTGGGAAAATCAAGAGGACATCAAAATTGCTTCTGGTGGGGATTCTTTTTAGGATTGATAGGATTGATAGTTGTTTTATGTTTGAATGATAATACAACGACAAGCAGTAATTCAGATAATGTAGAAGCATTAGATAAATTACAAAAACTAAAAGAAAATGGAACGATATCAGAAAAAGAATTTGAAGAATCTAAAAAGAAAATTTTAAGTAAATTATAGACTTTCAAAAATTAAAAATTTTAATTCTATTGGAGGGATAATAATGGATTATTTAATTAAATGCAAAAAATGTGGAACAGATAATGTAATCACAAGAAGTAATTGCAAAAATTGTGGAGCAATTCTCGAAAAAGAAAATATAAATCGACATAGTAATATCGACAATAAAGTTAATACAATAGTAAAAACAAATAAAGTAGCTTCTAAATTTTCACTAGTTGTAAATATTATGAAATTTTTAGGTTATGGAGCTACAATAATTGGTTTTATAGCTTTGTTTAGTAATGAAGAACAAGGTTTTGCTTTCCTATGCCTAATATGTGGAGCTATTGTAACTTGGTTAAGTACACTATTTTTTGAGGCAATTGCAGAGGGATTACAGTTGCTTGAGGATATAAAAAACAAATAACTTAAGTTTTTGAAAATTAAAAAATAAAAATTTTTAATTTTAAAGAATGGAGTAAAAATGGAGAAGAAAAAATTTAATAAAAAAATTCTAATAGTAGTTATTGCATTTATTATAGCACTAGTAATAATAACAAGTATATCAATACTTAATAACAATTCAAAGAGAAAGCTAACAGGAACACAAGTACAAAATATAGTAATTAAAAAAGTGAATAACAATGATATTTATATTGATGATGTTGGAAAAGTAAAAAATATAAATAATGTAAAATATGTTGAAACTATTGATAATATTGAGTATTGGAAAATGGATATTGAATATGAATTATGTAGCCTAAATGCCCCAATAGGGAAAGATTATTCCGAAACAAGTTTAAGTGGTACTTTTTGCTTTGCATATAATACAGAAATAAAAAAAAGTTATGAATATATGTTTGAAATAAATGAATATGAAACATTAAAAGGTTGGTCAAAAACTAATAAAGATAACTCAAATAGTTGGAAGTAAGAAGGAGATGTGAAAGATGGCACTAATTAATTGTAAAGAGTGTGGCAAAGAAATGTCAGATACGTTAAAAAAATGTCCTCATTGTGGATATATCAATAAAGATTCAAAAAATGGAAAAAATTTTTTTCAAAATAATAAGAAGTTAATAATTATCATAGGAGTAATTTTAGTAGTGTGCATAGTTGGGATTGTAGTATATAACAAAAAAATTGAACAAGATATAATACAAGCAGAAATAGAAGCTAATACACTAACAGAAGATGAAAAATTAGGTGCAAGAGCAATAAAATCATTGCAAGCTAATTTAAAAAATCAAGATTCGTTAAATGTTTATGAAATATGGTACAGAAAAACGCAAACATCAGCAGAGCAAGTTTTAATAGATTATTCAGCACAAAATGGATTTGGAGGAACAAACAGAAATATTGCTTTAATAGAAAATGGCAAGGTTATGGGTACGAATTCACAAGCAGATGATAAAATAACAAAATATACAGACACGGACGAAATGGTAGAAATTTTAATGGCACAATCTATATCAAGTCTATGGGAGAGTAAAGGAAGTGAAACAGCTCCTTTTCTACAATTAGATAAAGATAAAATAATGAGAAATTTAGAACAAGTAGAATAATTATTAAAATAAAGGAGTAAAAGATGGAGAAGAAAATAAATAATAAGAAGATATTTATAATTATTGCAGTTGTTTTTCTAATAGCAATTGTTACTATTTCAATTATAATAATAAGTAATCAAGCAAAATGGAAAGATTTTGAAACTTGTAAAACAGATAAATTTGAAATTAAATATAATAAAAATTGGACAATGACAGATGATTTATCAGAATTTTATGGAAAAAAATTTGTATATGAAAATAACAAAATAGAATTCTATTTAATGAAAAAAGCAGAGCTACCAACAACAAGAAATACGGCAACAAAATTGAAAGATGAAACATTGAAACAATTAAGTAATGAAAATATGGAAAAATTAAGTCAGAATAGTCTAGTTAAGTATGAAGTAAGCAAATTAGATACACAAAATGTAAAAGTAAGTGGTTTGGATGGATATAAAATAGAGTTTGAAATTAGTGGAATTGGTGGATTAAGCGGAGCATTATTATATATTGAAGATGATAATTATATGTATTGTATGTCTTTAGAAGGAGAAGATTTAGAAACATTTAATAGAATGATAGAAAGTATAAAAATAAAGTAGGTGTAGAAATATGTGGATATTGATTATATCAATTATTTTATTTGCTATAATAATGTTTATAGTGAATTTAATTGATAAAAACAAGGAAAAGCTAATTGAAAAATTTAAAATAGAAACAAAGGAAGTTATGAAATGTCCTCATTGCTTTAGAGAATATGAGGATTTAAAATTAAAGGAATGTAAATATTGTTATGTTCCTTTAGATAAAAGTGTAAAATATTCTTTACCAAAGAATTTAAAGAAAAAAATTATTTACATTATGTTAGGCATTATAGCAGTAATAATAATTGGAATTGGTACATATTTTGGAATAACTAGTTACATAAAAGAGCAACAAAGGATAGAAAAATATAATAATGATTTATCAATTTGCTACGAAGTAATAAAAAATGATTCGGATTTTGCAAAATTCACTTCTATAATAGCAGAACATACAGAAGAAACGGATTTTTCATCAGAGGCATATAAGATGTTATATAAAGCAATAGACGAAAGAATTGAAAATATTAAAAATGGAAATGATGATGAAAGACTAATTAGTATGATAAAAGACATAAAAAGTAAAAATTCAAGTAATCAAACTATTGCTAATAAATATTTAAAAGCAAATGGATATTCAAACATAAATAAAGCTAATAAATACATACAAGAGCAAAAATATATAGAAGCTTATGAGTTGTTAGGAACAGTAATTACAGAAAATAAAGATGTTAATAAAGAAATTGCAGATTTGGCAACAAATAAGCAAAATGAAATTAAGGAACAAATGCTACAACAAGTTATTGCTCAAGGGCAAGAAAAAATAAATAATAAAGATTATTCATCAGCTCAAACTTTGTTAGGAAAATATAAAGATTTAGGAAATCAAACAATCGTTGATATGTACAACAATGCAACCAATGAAGTAAATAGAATTGAAGCAGAAAGAAAAGCACAGGAAGAACTCGAAAGAAGAAAACAACAAGAAGAAGAAAGAAAAAGACAACAGGCAGAATTAGACGCTAAAAAAGATAAAATAATAGTTGATACTAATGGAAAAAGAATATATAAAGTATGTATGTATAGTAATACATTTAGTATAAGTGGAACTTTCAAAGGTCAAGGACATTTTAGTATAACTTTATTAGATGATAATCAAGATTTTTATGATTTATTAGCAAACGAAATTGGAGATTATGTAGTTGACAAAAGTGTAAAAGTTACTAAAGGAGATTACTATTATCTACAAATTGAATGTACTAGAGGAAGTTGGGATTTGAGTTGGAGTGGAACATACGGAAATTAGAGGGTATTGCCCTCTTTTCTTTTGCTTTCATTGTTTTTAGCAAAATACCATAATCACAAATGCAGTAATACCAACGTTTTTTGACATTAAATTTAATCATAAAATTTGATTTTTATTGTTTATGGTTCTTTATAATTCTTTTAATAACACGTTACTGTGGTTACAACGATTGAAATACAGACGTTTAAAAAGTGAGGTAGTATAATTTGTTATCTAAAAAAATAAAAATCGTTCTATGAGGCTCGTACAGAGCAAAGTTTGATTCTTAAAGATGGAAATATGAATAAGGATATTGAGAAAGTGTACATTAAAATAAACGATAAAAGAGAATAGATAAATTAATAAAATCTATTCTCCTTAAATATACTATTTGTCTTTTTCTAAAAACTTCATAGATAAAACAGAGTTATCTATATCATTTATCATTTTTTCTATATCTATTATGTATGACTTCTTTCTATATTGTTTTGGTAAACTTTTTAAATACTTTCTTAATTGTAGCAATGAATTAAAATCTTTAAATTGTGCATAATTTTGTTGTATAATTTCTTCTAAACTTTTATTTTCTAATATGCAACTAAATAAATAACAATTTAATTCCGAATCATATTCATCAAAATATACGTATGAAATATTTTGTTTGAATTCTTCTTGTATATCATTTTTAGTTTTGTAAGTATTTATATATTGAATTTTAGAATTTATAAAATTTGTAATTTGATTAGTATTTACAGGTTCAGTAGAATTTTCAGAAATATACTTTACTTCATTTTGAATTGTAGTTGTACCTTTGAGTATTTTACTTATTAAAGGCGTAATTATTATTTTAATACTTTCATTTTCTTTTTCTAAAAGTTGTTTATATAAGGTTTTTGTATTAAAATAATTATTTTCCACATTAAAATCATCACAGTAATATACATAACCTTTGTTAAAATAACCTTTTCTACCTGCTCTACCAGATATTTGCTCAAATAGATTTTTACTTATTACTCCATCATAATATTTGGCTAATTGTGTAAATACTACATTTTTTACTGGAAAATTTACACCTAAAGCCAATGCATCTGTACCAACTATTGTGTCAATTAATCTTTTTTCAAATAGTTCTTCTATAAAAATTTTTTCTTTAGGTAATAAATTTCCATAATATACACCTATTCCGTGCCTCATACAACTTTTCAGTTTTAAATTATTTATATTATAATGGCTATATAATTCTTTTATTATTTCAAAATTATTTATATTTTTAGATTGGTATGAAGGAATTAACCTCTCTTTCTTATTTCTAGAACCTGCCAATTTATTTGCTATATCAAAACAATTATTTGCTGAAAAAGTTACAACTAAAGCATTTTGAATAGCTTTTTTTCCAATTTTTCCATTATAAATAAGTTCCGTTAATCTTTCAGAATTCTCATATAAATAAAAATCTCTATTTGAAATTTTTGCTAAATATTCTTTAGCTTTAGCCAGATTTCCTAATGTTGCAGAACATATAAACAGATTTTTCGATTTGGAATTTTTTAATGTATCTATATATGTTCTAGCTCTGTCTTGATTTTCAAATATATAGTGAAATTCATCTATAATCAAAGTAGTATTCTTTTTATTAATATATTTGTTTGTATATATTTCTTGTGTGCAACATATAAATTCATTATCACCTTGTATATTTTTTATATCGCCTGTTTCTATACCCACACTATAACCTAATTTACTTAAATGCCTGTATCTTTGATTCGATAAAGATTTAATAGGAGCAGTTATAAAAATCGGTCGCTCTTTCTTTTTTAATGCCCATTTTAAAAATACAATTGTTTTTCCGCTACCAGTTGGAGAAACAAGTAGGACATTGCTTTTATCCTCAATATTTCTTATACAGTTTTCTTGCCATCTAAACTTTTTTTGTCCAATTATTTTGTCAGACTTTTCTAACAATTTTAATTCATTTACTTTATCCATCTTTAACCTCTTTCTAGTTGAAGTACCTAAAAAGAGTTATACAATAAAAAAAGTCCAAAGATAACTTTGAACATTCAACGCTACCTCATCTATCGTGATTTAGCACCTAACTTAATAGGTTGCTGTGAAGCATTGAGCACGTCTCTTAACATCTTCAACTCTTTATAAGGATTTATTCAACTATATATTATTATACCATATTTTATATAATTTGTCAAGGAGATTTTTCGTGTAGAATCTGGTTAGGGTGGTTCATTTACTTCAATTTTCACTTCTAAACAATATTGTATTTTAATCAATATAATTTGTTATATTTTGTAATTTTTTTGAAAATTTTGTGTTTTTTGTAATAAAAGAACTTACTGTAAAACGTCTTGATAAAAGTTAGATGTTATGCTACAAAAAAGAATAAAAACTAATTATAATTTATAATGAAAAAAATTTAATAAAATGTATGCAACCGTGTATGCAACTAGAAAATAATATTTGATAAAAATAGATAATATTAGATAATGAAATGTTATAATGAATAAGATTTGATAACAAGAGATAAGCACTGATAAAAGTTTTATGAGTTCATACCCGAAGGGTCGTGTGTTCGAATCACATCTTCGCTACCAATATAAATAAAAATTAGAGCACTAAAAATCATTTAATTTTTAGTGCTCTAATTCTATTTCACTTTGTT
>ERZ1643246.717-NODE-717-length-40762-cov-13.466848_pt1 | contig 40762 bp, 31 predicted proteins | sample MGYA00579265_ERZ1643246 | MGnify/ENA primary metagenome ERZ1643246 (study PRJEB29033, sample SAMEA4952261) | chicken gut metagenome | biome: Broiler Chicken; feature: Gastrointestinal Tract; material: Caecum | place: Ireland | collected 2018 | study: Broiler... | reverse complement strand
TGATGGACGGTTCCGGAAAAATCATGAACATTGTATCCCGCGAGTATCCGATTTCCTTCCCGCATCCGGGCTGGTCGGAGCAGAAACCGGAAGACTGGTGGGAACAGAGTAAGGAAGGGATCAAGGAACTTACGGAAGGTTTTGACAAGTCGCAGGTGGCAGGCATCAGCTTCGGCGGACAGATGCACGGACTGGTGATCCTGGACAGCGAGGACCATGTGATTCGTCCGGCGATCCTGTGGAACGACGGCCGTACCCAGAAACAGACCGATTACCTGAACAATGTGATCGGAAAAGACAAACTGTCCCAGTATACCGCAAATATCGCATTCGCCGGCTTTACCGCTCCGAAAATTCTGTGGGTGAAGGAGAACGAGCCGGAGAATTTTGCGAAGATCTGCAAGATCATGCTGCCGAAGGACTATCTGGCATATAAACTGTCCGGTTCCTTCTGCACGGATTACTCCGATGCGTCCGGAATGCTTCTGCTGGATGTACAGCATAAATGCTGGTCCAAAGAGATGATGGAAATCTGCGGAATCAGGGAAGAGCAGCTGGCAAAGCTGTATGAGAGTTATGAAGTTGTGGGTACGCTGAAGCCGGAAGTGGCGGCGGAACTGGGTCTGCCGGAAAGCTGCAAGATCGTTGCAGGAGCAGGAGACAACGCAGCGGCGGCTGTCGGAACAGGAACCGTCGGCGACGGCATGTGCAACGTTTCCCTGGGAACCAGCGGAACGATTTTTATCTCCAGCGAGAATTTCGGTGTGGACAGCAACAATGCCCTCCATGCATTCGCACATGCAGACGGACATTATCACCTGATGGGATGTATGCTGAGCGCGGCGTCCTGCAATAAGTGGTGGATGGACGAGATCATCGGCACGAAGGATTACTCTGCAGAGCAGGCGAAGATCACGAAACTCGGCGAGAACAATGTGTTCTTCCTTCCGTACCTGATGGGAGAGCGTTCTCCGCACAACAATCCCAACGCTCGCGGAACCTTTATCGGTCTGACGATGGACACGACTCGCGCCGATATGACCCAGGCGGTTCTGGAAGGCGTTGCTTTCGCGATCCGCGACTCCTTTGAGGTGGCGAAATCTCTGGGAATTCAGATCGAGCGCACCAAGATCTGCGGCGGCGGAGCGAAGAGCCCGCTGTGGAAAAAGATGATCGCGAATATCCTGAACATCAAGGTGGACAGTATTGAGTCCGAGGAAGGCCCGGCGATGGGCGGTGCGATGCTGGCGGCGGTTGCCAACGGAGAGTTTGCTTCTGTTGAGGACGCCGCGGCGAAGATCGTGAAAGTGACCGAGACCATCGAACCGGAACCGGAACTGGTGGCAAAATACGAAGAAAAGTACCGCAAATTCGCAAAGATCTACCCGACCGTAAAAGATCTGTTCAGCGAACTGCTGTGATCGGGTACCGCTCAGCCAGCTGAGTCGTCACGGAATCCGATCACTTTGGTGGGAAGATAAAACGGAAAGAAACAATACATACAGACGGAGATTACAGAGACCGGTACCCGTTCAGCCAGCTGAGCGGGTACACGGTCTCCTCTATTTTAAAAAAGGACTTGACCTGGAGTACACTCCAGGTTTTATGATAATACCAGAACGAAAAAGCGTTTCGTTCTGGCCTATGGACAGCGGAAAACGAAACGGAAAACAGAATTTCAGCAGGAAAGAGGAGATATAGGATGAAAGTGACAGATTCAGCAAAACAGTATCTTGAGAAAATGTTTTCGGGACAGGAGCCGGCGCTTGCGCAGACGGATCCGGAGTTTGCAGAACGCTTTGCGAATTTTGCGTTTGACGAGGTAGTGAACGAGCCGGGCAGGGGACTGGACGACAAGACGAGATTTCTGGCGATCCTGGCGACCCTGCTGGGCTGCCAGGGGATCGATGCGTTCCGTTTGATGGTGCCGGCGGCTCTGAATTACGGGGTGACGCCGGTGGAGATCAAGGAGACAGTGTATCAGGCGGCTGCCTATCTGGGGATCGGAAGAGTTTACCCGTTCCTGAATGCAGTCAACGAGTGCTTCGAGGCGCAGGGCATTTTCCTTCCGCTGGAACCTCAGGCACAGACGACGGCGGAAGACCGTCTGGAGAAAGGTAATCAGGTACAGGTGGATATCTTCGGAGAAGGAATGCGCGGATTCGACAAGAGCGGTCCGGAGGAATCCAGACACATCAACAAATGGCTGGCGGACAACTGTTTCGGAGATTATTATACAAGAACCGGACTGGACAACGGGCAGAGAGAGATGATCACGTTCTGCTTCCTGGCGGCACAGGGCGGCTGCGAGCCGCAGCTGACGTCCCATGCGGCAGGCAATATGCGTGTCGGCAATGACAAACAGTTCCTGATCAATGTGATCAGCCAGTGTGTTCCGTACATCGGATATCCCAGAAGCCTGAATGCGCTCCGCTGTGTCAACGAGGCGGCGAAACAGCAGGGATAAGCGCAGGGATCCAAAGATAAATGTATAGCGCTTCGGAAAAATGCTGCACTGTGTTCGGCAAAATTTTTCCGGAGCGCTATTTTTTCAGGTTTATTGACGCAGTTTTGTGAATCCGATATAATATGAAACAAGCGGAAAAAGGTCATAAATTTCATGCTTGCATGAAAATTTATGACTTTGTGGAGCGTAAAACACCGAAAAGCAGCCATTTTTCGAAGAAAAATGGGCGGATTTGAGGTGTCTTCAGGATTGCGGGAGCACGAAGTGCGGAGCAATCCGTAGCATCCTTGAGGCCAAAATACCTTTTGACCCCAAATCATACTGTTAAGCAAATGCAAAAGATCAGAGGAGCGATATTTGCGATGATTGAAATACTGAACGGAATGCACGAAACGATCAATTACGGGAATTCTCTCGGGCTTCGCCTGTATCATAACGTTGACTATGAAGATTATCCCGAGCACTGGCATGTGGGGATCGAGATCATCATGCCGGTGGAGGATACCTATCGGGTGGGAGTCGGAGAGCAGTGGTACGATCTGGGAACCGGAGATATTATCATTATCAATTCCGGTGTGATCCATGCGCTGCAGGCTCCGCCGCGGGGAGAACGTATGATCCTGCAGTTTGATCCGGCGCTGCTGTATAATCTGAAAGAAATGGAGACACTGCTCTTTATGATGCCTACAGTGGTTTTCCTGAAAAGGCAGGATGACACGGAGTTATATCGGTTTCTGAAGGAAAGGCTGGATAAAATAATCTGTGAGTACGATGGAAACAGTACCTTTCGTGAGGCGTCCATTTACGCCAGCCTGATTGAAATGTATGTGGGACTGGGGCGTTTTGAGGTATACAGCGATGAGCATAAGGACAAGCATCAATCTGATTCGAAACAGCAGGAGTATATCGAGGCGGTGATGAGCGCCTGTACCTACATCAATCGGAAATATATGGAAAACCTTACGCTGGAGGAAGTGGCCTCCGTCAGCGGATTTTCCAAGTTCCATTTCACCAGAGTTTTCAAACAGTATATGAACATGACCTTTTACGAATATCTGAATTCCAAACGTGTGAAGCGGGCGGAGGAACTGCTGTATAACAAGGAAATGAGTATCACGGATGTGGCGATGAATTCAGGGTTCAGTTCCCTGAGTGCATTTAACCGCACGTTCAAGGCTCTGAGACATTGTTCTCCGAGCGATTTCCGGAAGAAACGTCTGACCGGGAGAATGGGCGGAACGGGAAGCGACTGAACGTACGAAAGTTATATGGAACTGTCAGAGCGTTCCGTGTAAAGTGAGGGATCGGAGGATCCCGGAAGGGCGATGTACAATGAAGGAATATAAGATCATGATCGTTGACGACGAGCCGGATATCTCGGAGCTGCTTGAAAAAGCGCTGTCGATCGAGGGATTTCACAGGATACTCAAGGCAGATCGCGGAAAAGAAGCGGTGGAAATCTGCAGGAAAGATGAACCGGATCTTGTCATCCTGGACGTCATGCTGCCTGATCTGGACGGTTATGAGGTGTGCAGACAGATCCGGCAGTTCTCCCGCTGTCCTGTTTTGTTCCTCTCCGCAAAGAATGATGAACTGGATAAGATACTGGGTCTGGCGGTGGGCGGCGATGATTACGTGACGAAGCCGTTTAGTCCCAGAGAGGTTGTCTACCGGGTAAAAGCGCAGCTGCGCCGGGCAGAGTATCAGCAGGAATCCCCGGGTTCCCGGATGGTCCGGATCGGGGAACTGACGATCGATCCGGACGGCTGCCGTGTGATGAAAAACGGAAAAGAAATCGGACTGACCGCCCGTGAGTTTGAACTTCTGCAGTATATGGCGCAGAATACAAGGCGGGTGATCAGCCGGGAACAGTTGTATGAAGCGGTCTGGGGAGAGGACAGTCTCGGATGCGACAATACGGTCATGGTTCATATCCGGCATCTGAGGGAAAAGATAGAGGAAGATCCCACGTCCCCCAGATACCTCATCACGAAGAAAGGACTGGGATACAAGCTGGTGAATCCATATGAAAGCTAGACGGAACAGGAATCCAGTTGCCTACACCGCGATCCTTTTATCTGCGTTGTTTGTCATTCTGATCGTTTTTGGGATCGGAATGTTTTATTATGTTTTTTCCATCCCGGAGCCGGAGGGACTGAGTCTCGCTTCGTGGCCGCATACGTTTACGAACGACTTTTCTACCTGGATCGAGTACGACGACGGACAAACAGACGTGAAAGCGCTCGGCCTTCAACGGCTGGAAGAATACGGACTCTGGGTACAGATCCTGGACGAGTCCGGCCGGGAGATCTTTTCCTACCGTAAGCCTGACGTCTATCCGGAAGCTTACAGTATGTCAGAGCTTCTGGCGCTTTCGGAAAGCGGATATGAAAACGGGAACACGGTGTTTGTCAGCAGCTGCAGAATTTCCGGTACAACGTTGAATTATCTCGTCGGTTATCCATACTCCATAGGAAAGACCATGGTGTATTATAACGGGGAGAATGTGGTCCGTCTGGGTCCGCTGGTAAAGCGGATCCTGCCGCTTGCCGCCGGAGCGGCAGTGATCGGCGGGCTGGTGTATTCTTTCTGGCTGTCAAAAAAACTGTCTGTGCTAATCGGATCGATCCGGAAGATCTCCCAGCATTCCTATGAGCCTGTGAAGGAAAAAGGTGTATTCGGTGAAGTTTACCGGTCGTTGAACAAAATGGACCGGGAACTGCGCCGGAGTGAAAAACTTCAGGAGGAGACAGACCGCACCCGGAAAGAGTGGATTTCCAATATTACCCACGATCTGAAAACGCCGCTTTCTCCGATCAAAGGGTACGCGGAGCTGCTTGCGGACGGCGCTGTGTCTGACACCGGGATGGTTCGGGAATACGGTTCCCTGATCCTGACGGCTGTGTTTTTCAGCCTGCCCATTCTGCAGTTTCAGACGTATGATCAGGGCGGTGTTCTCCGGGGGCTTGAAGGCATCGCCTTTGAGAAGAAACAGTATGCAGAACTTTCTGTCACCCTGACAGATGAGTATATTGCAGATTCGATCCGCGAAGTACAGGAGCTTTTTGAAGATCCTGAGAATGTCGGCTATGACGGGAATGAGCAGTTTCTGATCGGAAATGCCTACTGGAAGGAGATTGCGCCGAGGGAATCCCTTCTCAACATGATCGTGAGAAATTATGCGGATCCGAATGTGAGCGTCGGTTATTCAGCAATGACGGATCTGGATGTTTCAAACGGAACCGATTTTTATCAGGCGAGACAGGATAAAATAGAAAAGATCCTGAACGATCCCTCAAAAGACCTGTCTGAGGAGGAAAAAACTTATTGGCAGGAGATGAACAGCAAGGTCAGAGAACCTTTCCGGTACGGCTATTATGGCGGGTGGGAAGTGCTGATCTCGGCGTTTGAGCTTCTGATGTTCCCGGTTCTGGCGGTCTGTATCGCGGTCGCACCTGTTTTCTCGGGCGAGTATCAGGCAGGCACGGATGCGGTCATCCTGTCCGGGAAATATGGAAAGACCAGACTGGCTGCGGCGAAACTTGTGGTGGCGCTGCTGTTCGGGGTACTGGCTTTTACGCTTCATGTGATCGTCGCGTTTGGGATTTCACTGGCGGCGTTTGGGATCGGCGGCTGGGATCTCCCTTTGCAGATCAACGGAACGACAGTTCCATATCCGCTCACCTTCCTGGAAGGAACTCTCGTCAATCTGGGCGTAATCTATCTGGTCCTCGCCGCGATGATCGGTCTGACATTGATGCTGTCAGCAAGAATGAGAAGTCCGTATCTGGTGCTGATCGTGGTCGTGCCTGTTCTGTTCCTTCCGATGTTTCTTTCCGCCAACGGAACGGCAGGGATCTACAACCTGTTTGTGTTTCTGACGCCTTACCGGTCTCTCATGCCGAACTTCGGATCGTATCTTTCTTATCAGATTGGTCCCGTAGTTCTGGATGCGTTCACTGCGAGGGCGGTCCTTTACGGGGCGCTGGCTCTGCTCCTGATCCCGCTCGCGGGAAATGGATTTAAAAAGCATCAGGTTGCTTAGAAAAAAATATTTTTCGATTTTTTAAATTTATTATGAACACTTTGCCTTTCTCAGACGTTTTACAGATGAAAGCAGATAACAGAAGAAAATGCAGCCAGGCCGCAGCAACAGTTCAGCCGGCGGAATTGTTGCGAGAAAAGACAACAGGGAGGAGACGGATGATTGAAGAATTGTATCAACGTTATTACCGGGAACTGACCGCGTGGTGCCGGGGAATGACACAGAGCGAAAGTCTCGCCGAGGATCTGGTGCAGGAAGCATTTCTGCGTGCGCTGATCAATATTGAGGTGCTAGAAACACTCAGGGAAAATCAGAGACGGGCATGGCTGTACCGCACTGTGAAGAACCTCTATCTTGACCGCGTGCGCCATTCGGCCTATGAGACGACAAAAGAAACCGTTCCGGAACAGACGGAGATCAGAGATGTCTACGCGGAAATTGATTATGGGCAGCTTCTGGAACAGCTTCCGGGGGAGGAGGGCGTATTGTTCGCAATGCGTTATCTTCAGGGATATAATTCCAGGGAGCTGGGCCGGATGTTCGATCTTCCGGAGGGGACGGTACGGTCAAAGCTGTTTTCTGCCAGGAAACATCTGCGGGAACTGCTAAAGTAAAAATGGAAAAAGGAAAGCGGGGGAATGAATGATGGATGAGAAGAAAACGCTTACGATCAACTGTGAGATCTGTGACACCAGAAATGTCAGAGAGGAAACGATGGATCAGTATGAGCAGATCGTCATCAATGGAGACATCCTGGTCGAGGATGAGCGGAGTAAGGAAGTGTTAAACCGCTTGCCGGTTGTCTTTCGGGTGGACCAGGTGCTGGAGGTGGAGCCGGATACGGAATTTGTTGTGCGCAATGGCTCCTATGAGATCAGAGGAGCGTCCGCATCGGAGAAAAAAATTGTGATGGTAGTCAACGGGATGCTGATGATCTGCCCGGGGAGTGAAAAGGTGCTGGAAAACTATGTAAAGATCGTGGTCAACGGGCAGGTATTGTACCCGGAGAGCATGGCGGTATATGTGGGACAGATCCAGGTAAACGGTGAGACAGAGAGTTATCCGGATGACTGCATTTTTCTGGATCGTCAGTTCGCACCGGATAAATATTTTGCCCTGCGCGCCAGAAAAGGAGCGAAGTATTATGTACAGGATAAAGTGGTCCTGACAGATCCGGAGCTTGACGTAGCGAAACTGGCGGAGAAAGACGTGCATTTTCTCACAAAAAAGCTGGTCGTCACAGAAGAAAAGCTGGAAGACGCACTTTTGCTGGTGGATGAAAAGGCGGCGCTGCAGGTGATTCCGGCAGGGTATGCCTATGTATCCGGAAATGCGGAACTGACGGAAGAACTCCTTCAGAAATACGGAACCCGGCTGTATATCGGCGGAGATCTGCAGCTTGTGCCGGAAAGCACAGAACTTCTTCCGGGACTGGAGGGACTTGAAGTCGCGAAGGACGTGTTGCTGACGAAAAGACAGCTGGAAACATTCCGGAACATCGGCGCAAAGTTTAGAAACATTGTCGTGACAAAAGGGAAAACAGTGAAAAATAAAATAAACGTGACTCTTGACCCGTCGGTTCTGGAAGATGCACCGGACGGAATTGAATTCCGAAACTGTGTCATGGTCCGTGTGGCTCCGGAAGTAGGCTGCGAGAAGATCCGTTCGGATGTGGAATTTCACAACTGCGTAAGTATCTTCTGCGGTCCGGAGCAGAAAACTGCCGTGGAAGCTGTTTCCAAAAATGTCGTAGAGATTTCTGACAATGAAAACGACATGAAGGGCGGCATAAATTCGCTCGAACAGCGGCTGGGAGACGGCCTGTCCGGAAAATCGGCGGCCGGCGGCCGGGTGATAAATGCAGACCAGTATGTTCTGTAAATTAAGAGAGTGAAGATGACTTCAAGCTGTAATAGGAGGGAAAGAGTGTGATTCTGAATACGCAGATTGCCAGGGAATATTTGTGTGGCGGGAATCCGGCGCGGCACAGAGGAGACTGGTTTTATCAGAACTTTGAAAATGTACAGTCCCCGGATGGCAGTATATTTACAGAGCCGGATCCGTCAGATGCCAGGAAACAGGAAGTAAAGAAAGTATTGGATATATTGGAACGTGCGGCGGATTCTTTTGAACCATTGAATCCTGATGTTTGGAATACTTTGTTTCCTGAATGGAGAAGTACCGTCCGCAGCGTGTCTGTAGATCTGATTGTCGGATTTCCCAAACCGTATGATGCGGTTGCAAAATATGACGCAGAGGGAAATGCCCATGTGATTTTTGATTTGTGCTGCTGGGCCGGATACTTGAAATCCTACAACATAGAAAAACTGGCGAAAGGTCTTTTGACACACGAACTTTTTCATGTCCTGATCGCAGACAAATATCCGGAACTCCAGGAGGACGGGAATGAAATAAATTATCTGACGGCGCTGGATGCCGTCACATTTAATGAGGGTTTTGCCCATCTGGTATCTTATGAAGATCAGGAGATCAACGATGCTGACTGGAATTCCGAAAAAATTCGAAAGGTATGGGAGAAAAGTATTGTTCAATTAAAAAATGCGGCGGTGTGTAAGATACCTGAGCAGCAGAGAATGTATCTGTTTCATGCAAACTGCGGAAAATATTATGAAAAATTTGCCGCGATGGCAGGAATGATCTATCTTGCGCATATCTGGGAACATGAGGGAACGGCAGGGCTGAAAAAAATCATGGATGACGGATACGAAGGGTTTGCCGGGAAGTGCTGTGAGTCAGAGTGGGCGAACACAGACGGCCCTTTATGATGAAAAACGCATACTGAGAATAGAAGCATGATTTTTTCTGAGCAAAAGAAAGATATTCAGGGACATACGGTACCGCTATCGTGGATACCGTATGTCCCTGTTATGGTCTTACAGCAGATGTTTTCTCAGTTCTGCGCCGTCCTCTGCAGACAGGTAAGCCGGTGCGATGTCGAAGACTGTCTTGCATCCGCACTGTCCCTCTTTGCTCAGGCGGTAAGCCGCTCTTGCATAGGCAACCAGGACGGAGGAAGTGAACTCTGGATTGGAATCCAGCTTCAGGTTATATTCGATCAGGTGACTGTGCTCTCCGTTCCAGCCGGTTTTTCCGCTGCGGATCACGAAGCCGCCGTGAGGAATACCGCTGTGGTTTTTCTGCATTTCTTCTTCACTGATGAAGTGTACGATCGTGTCGTACTCGTCGAAATAATTTGGCATGGTCTTGATCGTCTCCTCGATCTTTGCCAGGTCGGCGCCTTCCTCTGCGACCACAAAGCATTCGCGCAGATGTTTCTCTCTTGTGGTCAGGTCGGGATTCTCTCCGGCGCGGACTGCTCTGAGGGCTTCGTCCTTCGGGATCGTATACTGGCGGGCGTCTTTTACGCCTTCCACACGGCGCACCGCGTCAGAATGTCCCTGGCTGACGCCTTTGCCCCAGAAGGTATAGTCCTTTCCTTCCGGAAGGATCGCGTTCGCGTACAGACGGTTCAGGGAGAACATCCCCGGATCCCAGCCCACGGAGATGATGCTGACGTGACTGCTTTCCTTTGCGGCAGCGTCCACTGCGTCGAAATGCTCCGGGATCTTTGCGTGAGTATCAAAGCTGTCGATGGTGTTGAACAGTTTTGTGAACTCCGGCGTCTGCTTCGGAAGGTCTGTAGCGCTTCCACCGCACAGGATCAACACGTCGATCTCCCCGGTCATATTTTTCGCTTCATCGACAGAGTATACTTTTACTCCCTCTGTCAGGATTTTTACACTTTCCGGATCGCGGCGGGTAAATACCGCTTTCAGTTCCATATCCGGATTCTGCCGGATCGCGCACTCCACGCCTCTTCCGAGGTTTCCATATCCTAAAATACCGATTCTGATGCTCATCGTTTGGTTCCTCCTTTTTTTCTGTAGTTTTTCATGTCCTTTCGGATCCTGCACAGAAAATATCCGGTACCGGTTCAGCCGGCTCAACGGTTGCAATCTCCGGGTTAGACTCAACTACATTACGTTTCCATTTTACACAAATTCTGTTAATATGCAAGTTTTTTTAGTAAAAAATCACTGCGTCAGTTGAACCAGAGAGCGCTCATCATTCTGCTGCTTCGTAAAGTACCCAGTCAAAATCGGCATAGTTGCCGCTGGCCTTATGATTGGAAGTCGCGTACATTCCGAGATAGGCTCCGGTGAATCCTTCGTTTACGAGAGAACTGAGCAGGGTGGGATCCACATTTTTGCAGAGCAGGCGGAATTCCTGATCACAGAAGCCATAGTAGAAATGGTATCCTTCCGGTGTGGCGGTGACGGTCAGGTAAACGCGGCCGTCCTGCTCCAGAGGAGTCTCTGCGAGTACAGTGCGCACATGATTTTTCACCTCTGTGAGCGTCAGCACGCGGGCGCCGTCTTTCCGCCTTACGGTATATGTATAGTGGTAGCGGTCGTCCTGCACCAGTGCGGCTCCTGCTTCCTCGTACTCCGCCTCCGGACGGAAATCCATTGCAAACTGCATCCGGAAATTTTTATGCTGCTGTCTGCGGCCCAGGAATGCCGGTGTACAGATCTCATGCATCACTTCTTCTCTCAGAAACAGGCGCAGGCATCCGGGACGATCCGTGAGAGACCAGAACGGCTCTGCCGCCGGGTGGATCGAGTTCCAGCAGAAATTCAGAGTGTCCGATTCAAAATTATCGCTGTAAAAGGAAGGTGACGCCAGGTAGACCGGCAGGTCCGGCAGGCGTTCTTCCCGGTTGACGATGCCGTTTTCGTTATCCACGCGCAGCCATCCGTCAGATTCCCAAACCACAGGGACCATAAAGGCTTCGCGGCCCAGGTTAAAATGCGGTCCGCCGAATCCGTCGTAGGGCCGGACGCCCAGCAGAACCATCCACCATTCACCCTTCTGCGTCTCCACGATATCCGCGTGGCCCACCACAGAGATTTCACTCATCAGCGACATATGACGGTGGCTGACGATCGGGTTGCGCGGGCAGATTTCATAATCCCCGTCGATGGTACGGCACCGCGCCATCATGACACTGTGATTGGTAAAGGTACCGCCCTCGGCGACGATCAGATAATACCAGCCGTCGTGTTTGTAGATATGGGGAGCTTCGATCCATTTGCTGCGGGTCTTCAGGCCGTTCCAGATCACTGTGCGCTCTCCCTTGAACTGAAACGTTTCCGGGTCAAGCTCACACAGATAGATCCCATGATGTCCCTCGTAAACCGGATCAGAGACGATATAATTGCCCGCATAATACATTTTTCCGTCATCGTCAAAGAAAAGACTGGAATCGATACCGTCTGCACCCTCCACAAAGCAGGCCTTGCTCCAGGGTCCCGCCGGATTCTTCGCAGTGATGATATAGTTATCTCTCCTTGCCTCGCGCCCTTCGGAGACAAACGTGTTGATGATATAGAACATTCCGTCATGATAACGGATCGAAGGCGCCCACAGTCCGAGAGAAGTCTCGCAGTTCTTGTAATCCAGCTGCTCCGGAGAGTGGATTCCGTGTCCGATCTGCTCCCAGTGCACCAGATCCTTACTGTGGAAGATCGGAAGGCCCGGAAAATAAACGAACGAGGAAGTCACCATGTAGTAGTCTTCCCCGACCCGGCAGATGGACGGATCCGGATAAAAGCCGCTTTTCAGCGGATTCTGGAAAGTTTTCTGATTCATTGAAAAAGTCCTCCTGATATATTTTCATAAAAAATGTTGGGGTCAAGCGTTCTTCTGCGGCGATTCGGAAGCGGGGCAGAAAAGTTCCCCTGCCTTTTTGGCGAAACGCTCCCCAAAGATCCGGAACGTCTCCTTGCAGGACTCATAATGCCCCTCCACGGCGTCCAAAGCCACCGGTCCCAGATGGATAAACGGCTGTCCGAGAGAAGCGCCGCCGGAATACACCAGCATTCCCTTCACCAGCAGATGGCCGATCAACGTCATGATCGCGATATCGGCGCCTCCTTGGGCATAATGCGCCGTCGCATAAACACCGCCCAGCTTCCCGGCAAGCTTCAGCGGCCGGCTGTCCACATCAAACCACTTCTTCATCTGCCAGCAGGTACTCGCCACCCAGGTAGGCGTGCCGAAAATGACCCCGTCACAGCCGTTGATATACTCGACATCCATCTCCTCCTCGATCGAAAAAAGCCGGGCCTCCCCGCCCGCATCCGCGATCCCCTTCGCAATCACTTCCCCCATCTCACGGGTATGCCCCGTCTGACTGTAATAAATAACAGCAATCCTCATAAAAAACTCCTTTCAAAAAAAATTTCCCAACCGTTCACCGGGCTGAACAGCAGCCAATACGCATCAGATACAAACGTCCAGCTTATATCCGATACCCCGGTTTCAAACCCGGCAGATTGCTATAAGCATAATACATTTCCCACGGTTGCGCAATGCATCCGCCGCAAAAAAAATTTCGCCCTCCCATCACGTCCCCTCCCGCCTGCGAAAACCAGGCCCAAAGAGACGGGTGCGGACGGGTGCTCCGCCCGCTGCGCCGCACCCGTCCGCACCCGTCTCTTTGGGCCGTCCCCCCGCAGCCTCCCAAAAAGCAATATATGCGCCAAACGGGGCAAGAATCGTAATGCGCGGAATGGTAAAAAATGCTATAATCACTGAAATAATACAGACTAATTAAGTCAAAACGACGAAAAACGAGGTGACAAAGTATGAAAGAAGAAAAAGTAAAAGAGTATAGGAAACGGGCTGAAGAGCTGGTAAAACAGATGACTCTGGAAGAGAAAGTATCCCAGACCCTCCACGGAGCCGCTGCGATCCCGCGGCTCGGGATCAAGGCATACAACTGGTGGAACGAAGCGCTCCACGGCGTAGCGAGAGCCGGTGTGGCTACCGTTTTTCCGCAGGCGATCGGCCTGGCTGCCACCTTTGACGAGGATCTGGTCCAGGAGATCGCAGACGTGATCTCCACCGAAGGCCGCGCCAAATTCAATATGCAGCAGGAATTCGGAGACACAGATATTTACAAAGGACTGACCTTCTGGGCGCCGAACGTCAATATCTTCCGCGATCCCCGCTGGGGCCGCGGCCATGAGACTTTCGGTGAGGATCCGTATCTGACTTCCCGTCTGGGCGTTCGCTTTATTGAGGGAATCCAGGGCGACGATGACAACTACATGAAGGCTGCCGCGTGTGCAAAACATTTCGCGGTACACTCTGGTCCGGAGGATGAGCGCCATTCCTTTAATGCGGTCGTTTCCCGCCAAGATATGTTCGAGACGTACCTGCCGGCTTTTGAGGCATGTGTCCGTGAGGCGAAGGTGGAGACTGTCATGGGCGCTTACAACCGCACCAACGGCGAACCATGCTGTGGAAGCAAAACTCTTCTCCAGGATATCCTGAGAAAGGGCTGGGGATTTGAGGGCCATGTGACCTCCGACTGCTGGGCGATCAAGGACTTCCATGAACATCATCATGTGACCAACTCTGCGCTGGAGTCTGTGGTGCTGGCGATGAACAACGGATGCGATCTGAACTGCGGAAACCTGTTCTTCTATCTTGAGGAAGCGGTAAAACGTGGCATGGTATCGGAGGAGCGTCTGGACGAAGCAGTGGTGAATCTGATGACCACCCGCATGAAATTAGGACTGTTTGATGATCCGAAACAGGTTCCGTACAGTGCGATCACCTATGCAGAGAATGACACGAAAGAGCATCGGGAACTGAACTTCAAGGCGTCCAGAAAGTCTTTTGTACTGTTGAAAAACGAAAACAATATGCTGCCGCTGGACAAAAATAAGATCAAGACCATTGGGATCATCGGTCCGAATGCGGACAACCGCAAGGCCCTGGTGGGAAATTACGAGGGAACCGCTTCGCGCTACGTCACACTCTCCGAGGGGATCCAGGATTATCTGGGGGACGATGTCCGGGTGGTATTTTCCGAGGGATGCCATCTGTGCAAGCCGAAGGTTAGCGGCCTGGGACAGGAAAATGACCGTATGTCCGAGGTGAAGGGCGTCTGCGAGATGAGTGATGTGATCATTGCCTGCATGGGACTGGACTCCAGCCTGGAAGGCGAAGAAGGGGACGAGGGCAATGAGTTTGCCAGCGGCGACAAGCCGAACCTGAATCTTCCGGGACTTCAGGAGGAAGTTCTTGAGGCGATCTATGCCAGCGGAAAACCGGTAGTTTTGGTACTCCTGTCAGGAAGTGCGCTGGCGGTCACCTGGGCGGACGAGCACATCCCGGCGATCATCGAGGGATGGTATCCGGGCGCACAGGGCGGACGTGCCCTGGCAGGCATCCTGTTCGGCGACTACTCTCCGGAAGGCAAACTGCCGGTGACTTTCTACCGCACGACAGAGGAGCTTCCGGCATTTACCGATTATGCGATGAAGGGACGCACCTACCGCTATATGACCCAGAAGGCGCTGTATCCGTTCGGCTATGGTCTGTCCTACACAGATTTTGCGCTGAGCGATGTTTCTCTGAGCCAGGATGCCATGGCGAAAGACGGGGAGATTACGGTAAAGGCAGTCCTGAAGAATACAGGAGTCATGGCCGGAGCCGAGACGGTTCAGGTTTATGTGAAATCCTGTCGGGAACATACGCCGAACGCACAGCTGAAAGCTCTGAAAAAAGTACAGCTAGCGCCGGGCGAGGAGCAGGAGGTTTCCCTGACACTGTCTGCGAAGTCCTTCGGTCTGCACAACGAAAACGGCGATATGGTTCTGGAGGCAGGAGAGTATCTTGTTTATGTGGGAACTCAGCAGCCGGATGAGCGAAGCAGAGAACTGACAGGAAAACAGCCGGAGTGCAGAAAAGTGACCGTGGCTCAGACAGAAGTTCTGGTTCCGGTCTGCCTGGACTGACCGGTTTCTATCACGCGGCATAAAGAGAAGTTACAATGGACAATAAGTCAAACCGCAGGACAGGTTTTTACGGATTAGGTACTCATCTGTTCAACGATGGCTGGCAGTTTGCCAAGCAGCCGCTGTTCACAACATACGAAGAGATCAGACAGCATCCGGAGGCTTTTGCCCCGGTGGGCCTGCCGCATGACTGGCTGATCTATCAGGCGGCGGATCTGTATGAGGACGGAACCGGATGGTACAAAAAGACTTTTCTGTATCATCCGGGAGAGGAGGAGATTGCGTTCCTCCGATTTGAGGGAGTCTACATGGACAGTGCGGTTTATGTCAACGGCGAGAAAGCCATGGAGTGGAAATACGGTTATTCCACCTTTGAGGTGCCCCTGGAGGGACGGCTGAAAGACGGGGATAACGAGATCATGGTAAGTGTGAACTTCCAGGCGCCCAACAGCCGCTGGTATTCCGGCGCCGGGATTTACCGTGATGTATGGCTGAAAGTGGTGAAGACCACCCATCTTCTGTCTGACGGAATCTATACGTCTGTGCGGCCGGGGGAGGATGGCTGCTGGGAACTGGAACTCACAGCGGAAGGGATCTTCCGCCGTGACGGAGAACTCCGGTATATACTGACCGACCGGAAGACCGGACGGCAGGTATCTTTTGACAGCGGCAGTTCTGTTCTCGCGGTAAAAGCGGCGGACGGTGTTCAGACGTTGGAAGATAAAGTTGTTGTCAGAAATGTGGACCGCTGGGACGTGGAACATCCCTGTCTGTATGACCTGCGCGCGGAACTCTGTGTCGACGGCGAGCGGATACAGGCTGAGGAGTATACGTTAGGTTTCTGCGAAAAACAGTTTCTTCCGGACCGGGGATTTCTTTTAAACGGGCGGAAAGTGAAACTGAACGGCGTCTGCGAGCATCATGATCTCGGGTGCCTGGGTTCCGCTTATAATCACCGGGCGATGGAGAGAAAGCTGGAGATCCTGAAACAGATGGGGGTCAATGCACTGCGCCTGACGCATAACATGTTCGCCCCGGATGTGATGGAACTGGCGGATTCCATGGGATTCCTGGTAATATCGGAAGCCTTTGATATGTGGGAGCGGCCGAAAAACAAGTACGATTATGGACGATTTTTTCCGGAATGGTATAAGAAGGACGTGGCAAGCTGGGTGCGCCGGGACAGGAACCATCCAAGCCTGATCCTCTGGAGCATCGGAAACGAAATTTACGACACGCACGTGGACGAGCGGGGCCAGGAACTCACAAAGATGCTGATGAAAGAGGTACGTATCCATGATCCCAGGGAGAATGGGCGCATTACGATCGGCTCTAACTATATGCCGTGGGAGAATGCCCAGAAATGTGCGGATCTGGTGAAAGTTGCCGGATACAATTACGCAGAAAAATATTATGATCAGCATCACAGAGAACATCCGGACTGGATCATTTACGGAAGTGAGACAAGCTCCACGGTTCAGAGCCGCGGCGTTTACCGGTTCCCTTACAGCCAGTCCGTGCTCTCGGATGTGGACAGCCAGTGTTCAGCGCTGGGAAATTCCACGACCAGCTGGGGCGCCCGCTCCTCGGAGGCATGTGTGGTGGCCGAGAGGGATCATGAGTTTTCCTGCGGACAGTTTCTGTGGTCGGGATTTGACTATATCGGGGAGCCGACGCCGTACCACACCAGAAATTCTTACTTCGGCCAGGTGGACACCGCAGGATTTCCGAAGGATTCCTATTATATTTATCAGGCGGAGTGGACGGATTACCGGAAAACCCCGATGGTGCATGTGTTTCCGTATTGGGATTTCAATGAGGGCCAGCTAATCGATGTACGTGTATGCTCCAACGCTCCGATGGTGGAACTGTTCATGAACGGACGAAGCCAGGGAACGTATGAGATCGACCATGCGCATGGAAGCGAGAAGGAGCTGACCGGCCACTGGCAGCTGCCGTTTGAGCCGGGAGAGATCACCGCGAAGGCCTACGATGAGCAGGGCAATGAGATCGCCAGCGAGACGCGCTGTTCCTTCGGCGAGGCCGAAAAGATCACCTGGAAGGCAGACCGTACGGTTCTCCGGGCGGACGGAAGAGACCTCGCCTTTATAGAGATCGGCATGGAAGACCGGGAGGGCCATCCGGTGGAAAACGCGGACAACCGGGTGTTCGTCCGTGTGGACGGCTGCGGGTATCTGGCGGGTCTGGACAATGGCGACAGCACAGATGTGGAAGAATATAAAACGGTGAGCCGCCGGTTGTTTAACGGTAAGCTTCTTGCCGTAGTGGGAGCAGGCAGCGAGGCCGGGCAGATCCGCGTGGAGATCCGGTCCAGGGGAATGGAACCGGCGGCCTTTACGCTGGAGACTGCGGAATGCCCGCGGCAGGAAGGCCTGGGCGAAGAACCATGGAAGGTTGACCAGAAGGCAGCCGAAGCGGCGACAGAGAAATACCGGGATGAGCTTCCGGTGCGCGCGCTGCGCATCCGGACCAGCTGCGGAACGATCCTGACGCCGGAAAACAGCCGGACCGAGGCGGAAGCCGTCGTGTGTCCCGCCGGTGCGCAGGATCATGAAGTCTTCTGGAGCATTGTGGACGATGCGGGAATCCCGTCCAGCCTGGCAAACGTCGAGAGCTGCGGGACGAAAGCGAAGATCACTGCGGTCAGCGACGGAGAATTCCGGCTCAGATGTATGTCAAAGTCCGGGACTGCGGATATCCGGATCATCTCGGAAATGAACTTCTCCGTCACCGGATTCGGAAAAGCGTATCTGGATCCTTACGGTTTCATTGCGGGAGGACTGTATGATTATGTGAAGGGGACCGCGACCAATGGAAACGAGCATGGCGTAGCCACCGCCCGGGACGGGGAAACGCAGGTAGGTTTTCACTTTCTGGATTTCGGTCCGTTTGGTTCCGATGAGATTGTTCTCCCGATTTTTGCGCTGGATGACAATAATTACGAGATCCAGGTTTATGAAGGAATGCCGGGGGAACAGGGCAGCGAACGGATCGGCGACTTACATTATCAGAAGCCTTCCCGCTGGAATGTCTACCAGCCGGAAACCTACCGGTTAAACAAGCGGCTGAAGGGAGTCACAAGTATTTGCTTCGTCCTGCACGCAAAGATCCATCTGAAAGGATTTTCGTTCATTCGGAAGGAAAAAGCTTACGAAAAACTGTATGCTGCGCAGAGTGACAAACTCTACGGCGACAGTTTCCGCCTGGAAGATCAGAGAGTCCGGGAGATCGGAAACAACGTGACCCTGGAGTACACGGGAATGAATCTGGGAGAACAGGGAGCAGGCAGGATCGAGATCTGCGGCTATACGCCGATGGAGAAAAACACGATACAGATCCGCTTTACCTCGGAAGAGGAGGAAATTACACAAATTGTCGAATTTTGCCATCGGGAAAAGGAAGAGGTTCAGGCGTTTGAACTCCAGCCGATTCCCGGCAGCTGGAATGTGAGTTTTGTGTTCCTTCCGGGAAGCAATTTCGATTTTTATTGGTTTAAATTCGTGAAATAGCATAAGAAAAAGCAAAAATATAACAGCATATTGCGGAAATGAAAAATGCGTTTGGCAGATTTGATCAGGTAGAAATGACGAATCCGCCGGCGCATTTTTTGCATGAATCATCCGGATAAATAATAGAAAAAAACCGGGCAAACCGTTGATGGAACAAAAAATATGCACAAAAATCATCCCATAAAATTGTCTATTTTTGAAATTTTGGCAAATGATGCGCAATATGTGAAAAGTTTATGACAATAAGTGAGAAGAAAAACGCGTCAATTTGCCATATAATTAAGTTACAAAACGCGAATAAAATGTGCAAAACACCGGAAGAAAATGCAGGAATAAGAAAAAATGCACAACATTATTCCGGTGGGGAAGGGGGACTATGGGATACGAAAATGCGTGGCTGAATTACCGGCGGTTGCAGGGATCGGCGGAGAGTACATATTTTTCTTCTGTCTGCACAGACAGCCAGGGAAGAACGGCCAGGACAGCGATTGAGGAACTGAAACGTGCGGCGCGGGAAATCTTCGGGCTGGATATGCAGGAGAAGTCCGGCACACAGGATGCAGGCATCTGCCTGAAACTGAACCGGGAAGCGGCAGCAGGAGAAGAAGGTTACCATATCTACGAAAAAGACGGAAGGGTGACGGTCGAGTCTGCCGGCGGCAGGGGACTTTTATACGGAAGTTTTGCCTTGATCCGTATGCTTCAGACAGGAAGGAAGATCGGCGGCGCCGATCTCACGGAGGTTCCGCAGAATCCTATCCGGATCCTGAATCACTGGGACAATATGGACGGTTCGATCGAACGGGGATATTCCGGAAATTCCTTTTTCTTTCAGGATCAGAAGGTACTGGTCAACGACCGTACAAGGGCATACGCCCGTCTGGCGGCTTCTGTCGGGATCAATGCTTCTGTCATCAACAACGTAAATGTAAAAGGAAATGCGACGAAACTGATCACGGAAACCTACCGCAGGGAACTTCAGGAGATGGCGGAGATTTTTGCCGATTACGGGATCTCTCTTTACCTGAGTCTGAACTTTGCGGCGCCAATGGAGATCGGCGGACTGAACAGCGCGGATCCGCTGGACGAAAACGTCCGGGAATGGTGGTCCCGGCAGATGGCGGATGTATTTACCGGTATTCCGAATTTCGGAGGATTTCTGGTAAAAGCTGATTCTGAGGGACGCCCCGGGCCGTTTACTTACGGAAGAACGCATGCGGACGGAGCGAATATGCTGGCGGACGCGGCGGCTCCCTACAACGGAACGATCATCTGGCGATGCTTTGTCTACAACTGCCAGCAGGACTGGCGGGATCGGAAGACCGACCGGGCGAGATCCGGATACGACAATTTTATGCCGCTGGACGGTCAGTTCCGGGAGAATGTTGTATTGCAGATCAAGAACGGGCCGATGGATTTCCAGGTCAGAGAGCCGGTTTCTCCTCTTTTGGGCGGACTGAAAAAGACCAACCAGATCCTGGAGGTTCAGATCGCGCAGGAGTATACCGGACAACAGAGACACGTCTGTTATCTGATTCCGATGTTCAAAGAGGTGCTCGGCTTCCATACATACTGTGAGAAAGAAAAGGACACGGTTGCCGATCTCGTCAGCGGACGGACTTACGGACAGACCAGATGCGGAATGGCTGCGGTTGCCAACACCGGCGACGATGAAAACTGGACCGGACATGATCTGGCGGCGGCCAATCTGTATGGTTTTGGAAGACTGGCGTTTCATACGGATCTCAGTTCAGAGGAGATCGCCGGCGAGTGGATTCGCTGTACCTTCGGAATGCAGCCGGAGGTCGTGGAGAAGGTCAGCCGGATCCTGATGATGTCGTGGCCGGCTTACGAAAAGTACACGTCGCCGCTTGGCATCGGATGGATGGTGAATCCCGGGTATCATTACGGTCCGAATGTGGACGGATATGAGTACGACCGCTGGGGCACCTATCACCGCGCCGACCACATGGGGATCGGTGTGGACCGAAGTTCCGGGGGAACCGGATACGCGCAGCAGTACCATGAGCCGAACGCTTCCATGTATGAGAAGATTGAGACGTGTCCGGAAGAGCTTCTGTTGTTCTTCCACCATGTACCCTACAGTTACCGGCTGAAATCCGGAAAAACCCTGATCCAGCACATTTACGATTCGCATTTTGAAGGTGCTGAGGATGTGGAAAAGATGGTTGCGGAATGGGAATCTCTGAGAGAGTTCCTTCCGGAAAAGATATATCAGAGAGTGCTTGCGAGATTCGAACACCAGAAAGAGCATTCCAAAGAATGGAGAGACCAGATCAACTCCTATTTCTGGCGGAAGTCTTTCGTGGAAGATGAAAAACACCGGACGATATATTAAACCAAATATGAAAAGAAAGTGGTGAAAAAATGGCTAAGAAACAAAAAAACAAAAGCTTGTGCATCAGGAATCTCTGCCTGCACACATCCGAAAAAACTGGAAACTTTATTCTTTTGTGGTTCTGCCGATCCTCTGGTATGTGATCTTCAAGTACATACCGATGCTGGGAAACCTTATCGCATTCCGGCGTTATAAAGGCGGCCCGAACATTTTCGGTGAGTATTGGGTAGGATTCCGGTACTTTGAGCAGTTCCTGACCAGTCCGGATTTCTGGAGTGCATTCTGGAACACTTTGCGTCTGAGTATTGAGTATCTGCTGGTTCGTTTCCCGGCGACTCTGATCTTTGCCCTTCTGATCAATGAAGTTAGAAATCTTAAATGGAAAAAGACGATTCAGACGATCTCTTATCTGCCGCACTTCGTATCTCTGGTAGTACTGTGTGGTATGATCAAGGAACTTACCTCTTCCAGCGGACCGATCAACAGTCTGATCGCAGCTCTGGGCGGCGATAAGATCGCATTTATGACCGATCCTAACTGGTTCGATACTGTTTACGTGATCTCCGGTGTATGGCAGGCGTTAGGATGGGGCACGATCCTGTATCTGACCGCTATGACCAATATCAACACGGAATTGTACGAGGCAGCGGCGATCGACGGTGCGAATCGTTTTAAGCAGACGATCCACGTTACGATCCCGGGTATCATGCCGACGATTATGACTCTGCTGATCCTGGATATCGGCGGTATCATGACTTCCGGAAACATGCAGAAGATCCTGCTTTTGTATAATCCTCTGAACCAGTCCAAGGCGGATATCATCGGCACGATGGTATACAGAATGGGTATCACCGGCGGACAGTTCAGTTATGCAACCGCAGTCGGATTGTTTGAAGGTGTCATCGGTCTGATTCTTGTAACAGGTGCAAACACACTGTCCAAGAAACTGACAGAGACATCTCTGTGGTAGAAAGGAGGATCTCAAAGTGTTACATTTCAAGAGCAAAGGCTATCGTGTCTTCCAGGTTGTCAATACGATCATCATGATTCTGGTCATCTTTATCACATTGTATCCGGTTATCTATCTGGTTGCACAGTCATTCAGCAGTGAAGCGGCGGTAAGCGCCGGAAAAGTTACGTTTTATCCGATCGACTTCACGACCGCTACTTATAAGTATATTTTAAGAAACAACGAATTCTTTCTGTATTACTGGAATACGATCGTGTATTCCGTAGTCGGAACCGCGCTCTCTGTCGCTTTGACGGCAATGCTTGCATATCCGCTTTCAAAGCCGAAGCTTCGTCTGAATAAAGTCCTGACACCGTTTGTCGTGTTTACGATGTATTTCGCAGGCGGTATCATCCCGAACTTCGTTCTGGTAACTCAGTGGCTGGGACTTCGTGACAGTATGTGGGCAGTTATCTTACCGCCGGCGATCAGTACGTTCAACTTCCTGCTGATGAAATCTTTTTTTGCAGGTCTTCCGGAAGAACTGGAAGAAGCAGCGGCGATTGACGGTATGGGAACATACGGAATCTTCCTCAAGATCGTTCTGCCGCTGTCCAAGGCGATCATCGCGACAATGACTCTGTTCTATATCGTAACCATGTGGAATGAATGGTTTGGTCCGTTCATGTATCTGGATACAAAAGCAAAATGGCCGGTATCTCTTCACGTAAGACAGCTGGTAGAAGGTGCAAACCAGATAGAGCAGGGATCGACAGCGGAGGCTTCCAATGTACAGAGCACCCTGAAATCGGCAACTATGGTTCTGACAACTCTTCCGATCGTTTGTGTATATCCGTTTGTGCAGAAATATTTTGTACAGGGTATGACGATGGGAGCAGTCAAAGGTTGATCTACAAGTGTATATGGCATATCTTCCGGCGTAGCGCCGGAAGGATATGTGCTATATAAGTAACGAAAAAAAGGAGGAACAAGATGAAAAGAAAAGTTATTGCACTGACAATGACAGCGATCATGATCGCATCCCTCGGAGCCTGCGGTGGCAGCGGCGGCGCAGAGGAAAGCGCAAAGGCAGCAGAAGAGTATGAAGATCCGGCAGAACTGGATTATGAGTACGGAGAAGATGTAACTTTCCATTCTGATGAACCGGTGACCTATACTATGCTGTTCTCCGATCATGAGAACTACCCCTACAAGGAAGACTGGCGTCTCTGGTCAGCGATTGAGGAAAAAACGAATGTGACTTTTGATCTGACGTTGGTTGCGCGTACTGACTACAATGATAAGGTATCAGCGCTGGTAAACTCAGGAGAAGCACCATGGATCATTCCGAAGACGTATGATGCAAGTAACTATGTGGATTCCGGCCAGATCATTCCCATCAGCGACTGGGTTCAGTATATGCCTAATTACATGAAATGTGTCAATGACTGGGGAATGGAAGAAGAGCTGAAAACCACTTATCAGTCGGATGGTAAATATTATCGTCTGCCAGGTATGTGGGAAGTGGCAGCCGGCGGGTATTCTTTGATCATCCGCAAAGACGTTTTTGAGGCGGCTGGCGTAGATGTAGAGGAGCTGGAGAAAAACTGGACCTGGGATGATTTCTATGAAGCGCTGTTGAAAGTGAAAGAGTACACAGGAGCAGATTATGTATGGTCTGACCAGTATCAGCTGGGCTCTACTATGAATATTTCTGCGGTACAGTACAGTTCTAAGGCTGGAAATTCCACAGACGGCGGAGACTGGGGTCTGAGAAATGGTGTGAAGTTTGACTGGGATAACAATGAATTTTACTTCACCAACACCACAGACACATACAGAGATTATCTGAGAATGTGGAACAAGATGTATGAAAGTGGTATCCTGGATCCGGAGACCTTCTCCCAGGATTCTACACAGGCACAGGCAAAATTCTTCCGCGGTGATTCTTATGTGCTGAACGCAAATTATCAGCAACTGGCGGATATCCAGTCTTCCGGCAAGATGCAGGTTGACGGAGCGGAACTGTACATGATCGTTTACCCGGGTGGACCGGCTGGTCATCTTCATGTTGAAACTTCCAGATTGGAGAATGGTATTATGATTTCTCAGTCAGCATTGGATGATCTGGGTGAAGAGGGATTTGTAAAGATGCTCCGCTTCATCGACTGGCTGTGGTATTCTGATGAAGGTCTTATGCTGACTCAGTGGGGTGTTGAAGGCGAAACCTATACGCTGGATGATGAAGGAAATGTTGTGCTGAATTCCGATATTTACTACAATGGTATCAACCCGGGCGCATCCAAACAGCTGAATGTTGATTATGGATTTGGCGGCGGTGTATTCGCTTACGGTGGTTCCGAGTGGCTGAGATTCTCCAAGTTCACAGACGCAGAGAAAGACTGGAATCAGAGAGTTCTGGAGAATACAGAGCCGCAGAAACTTGACCCTCCGATTATGGCTGACGAGATGCAGAAAGAGGAAATGAACCTGATCCAGGTACCTCTTATGGACTATGTAAACCAGTCTGCTTTGCAGTTCATTACTGGCGATCTTGACATTGAGAACGACTGGGATAATTATGTATCACAGTGCGAAGCAAAGGGAAGTCAGGATTATATCGATCAGGCAAATGAAATCTTCGAAGATACGAAAGACGTTCTTGGAATGGAATAAAAAAATCTGACAGGAATTGCCCTCCTGAGCAGAACCGGGAAAGCCTGTCCGCAGCATGCGGACGGGCTTTCCTGATATCATGCGGATACTGCCGTTTATTCAGAAATTTTTTTCATGTCCGGCAGAAGCAATATGTGAAGGAAGAATCGCAAAATTGTCAGAGATGCCGGATGCCTGACCGTTTATAATCTTAAGAAAAAAGCAAAAACAATCCTTTTCCGGAGAAAATTCCGGCGGAAGAGGAGAAAGGACATCATGGAAAACATAAGATTTGAGCAGGATAAAAAAGCACTTTTTTATCTTGAACCGGAAGCATATCCGGGCGTAAAAAGAGTCGCCGAAAAAGTAGCGAAGGATTTTGAGACAGTCTGCGGAGCCAGGATCGTCGTCACGGATTCGGCAGAGACTCTGAGAGCGGTGAGGCAGGATGCTCCGGCGAAGTCCGGGCAGATCCCGGTTGTGATCGCGGCGACGGTTGGACACAGCGCCTGCCTGGAAGAGATGGAGCGTCAGGGAAAGATCGACCTTGCCCGTGTCAGAGAAAAATGGGAAGTATTTTCTCTTCAGTGTGTGGAAGAACCGATGGCTGGTGTTGCATGTGCGCTGGTTGTGGCGGGAAGCGACAAGAGGGGAACGATTTACGGACTCTTTGAACTCTCCGAGATGATCGGGGTGACGCCGTTTCTGTATTTCGGGGATGTGATGCCACAGAAATATGACGCCGTCGAGTTCCCGTGCGGGAGACAGCAGGAAGACAGAAAGGCTTCGGATCTCTGCGGAACTGTCCGCAGAATCGAGCATTTCCCGATGATCTCCCGGGAACCCTCGGTGAGATATCGCGGCTTTTTTATCAATGATGAATGGCCGTGTTTTGGAAATTGGACCTTTCGCCATTTCGGCGGTTTCAATGCGGAAATGTATGACCATGTCTTTGAATTTCTACTCCGGATGAAGGGAAATTACCTGTGGCCGGCCATGTGGACGTCTTCGTTTTTCCTGGATGGACCGGGAATGGCCAGCATGGATCTGGCGAATGAGTACGGCGTGATCATCGGAAACTCCCATCATGAACCGTGTATGCGCGCCAGCGAGGAGTGGGACAAGGTAAAGGGAGAGAATACGCCATACGGAATCGCATGGAATTACAATATCAATAAAGAAGGACTTCTCAATTACTGGGCGGACGGCCTGAAACGCAGTGCGGGCCATGAAAAATTTATTACGATCGGTATGCGCGGCGAGCGTGACAGCGCGCTGCAGGGGCCGGCATCTCTGGCGGAGAACATCGAGGTCCTGAAGGACATTATACTGGAACAGAAAAAACTGATCCGGAAATATGTGAACCCGGATCTTGGCAAGGTGCCGATGCTCCTCGCGGTTTACAAGGAAGTGGAGGACTATTATTACGGAGACGAGGACACGCCCGGTCTGAAAGACTGGGACGGACTCGACGGTGTGACCGTTATGCTCTGCGAAGACAACTTCGGAAACATGCGTTTCCTGCCCGATGAAAGACACAGGGATCACGACGGCGGATACGGGATGTATTACCATCTGGATTATCACGGCTCGCCGGTTTCCTACGAATGGGTAGGATCGACCCCACTGACCCGCACCTGGGAGCAGATGACCCAGGCATGGGATTACGGAGTGCGGCAGATGTGGATGGTCAACGTGGGCGATCTGAAGTTTGAGGAATTTTTCCTGAGTTATTTTATGCGACTGGCCTATGATTTTGAGACCTGGGGTACCGGCGCGCCGAATCAGACCGGACGCTACACCAGGGAATTCATAAAGGCACAGTTCCCTCAGGCGGATAAAGCGCTGCAGGAGAGGATTGCAGAGATTATCGAGGAGTATGTGCGTCTCAACGGTCTTCGCCGTCCCGAGGCGCTGAACGACAGGATCTACCATCCGGCACATTACCTTGAGACGGACCGGATGCTCGAGAGAGCGCTGCGCCTGGAGCGGGAAGACCGGGAGGTGCGAGGTCTGCTTCCGGAGGAATGCCGAGACGCTTATGACTCGATGATCCATTATCCGGCGGCGGGAACCGCGAATCTGCTGAAAATGCATCTGTATGCCGGACAGAACCGCCTGTATGCGGAGCAGGGAAAAACGGCTGCCAATGAGATCGCCGTCAAAGTGAAGGAGTGCATTGACGAGGACCGCCGTCTGGCTGAAGAGTTTGCGGGGATCCTCGGAGGAAAGTGGAGCGGTATGGAGATGGCCGAGCATATCGGTTTTACCAAGTGGAACAGTGAGAACTGGAAATACCCGGTGCGCTGTTTTGTGGAGGCAAAGCCGGAGCCGTATCTGCTGGTCGGCCGCGCCGATGAGACAGAGGTGCATACCAACGATTATTTCCGCGACGATGTCCTGATCCGTGATTTTATGTATCCCGGATGCTGCCATGTGCAGATCGAGATCGCCAACGGCGGAAGCGGCGAGATCGTATGGCGTCTTGAGGGCGGCTGCAGCTGGCTCAGTGCGTCGGCGGTCAGCGGACGGACAAGGACGCAGGAAAGAATCACGCTGACGTTTCTGCCGGAGAAGTACGACGATTCCGTGACGGAGGGAAGTCCCTGCGAACTGTTTGTCTGCACGGAGAAGGAAAAAGTGCGCATCCTGGTTTTTGCCGGGAAGCAGGCGGCAGACGGTATACCGGAGGGAACCTGCCTGGAAGGCCCTGACGGCTTTGTCATTGATCCGGCACGGTATGCGCGGAAAGAGGACGGACTCTGGAAAGGAGAAAAGGCAGGATATCTTCCTCTGAAAGATTACGGAAGATATGGCTCCGGGATGAAGGTATTCCCGACGACGGCAGTCTTTCCGGAGCCTGAAAAAGCCCCGTTTCTGGAATATCAGCTCTTTACAGAATCGGCGGGAGATTATATACTGGAGATACAGAGCGCGCCGGGGAATCCCGTGGATGAAGGACGGGGATTGAAGCTGGCGTACAGTATGAACGGGGAAAGGATCCGGCGGATCGATACGATTCCGTCAGGATATCATGCAGGAGATCCGGCCTGCGAATATTGGTGCCGGGGTGTGCTGAATCAGGTACACCGGTGCAGAGTGAAAGTACATTTGAGAGAGGGCGTCAACAGCCTGCGGATCTATGCGGCGGACGCTCCGCTGGTCCTGGAACGGCTGCTTCTCTTTCCGCAGGGAAATGAGCCGAAGCAGTCTTATCTCGGACCGGAGGAAAGTTTCCGGATCGGACAGGGAGACGTGCACCTGTAACAATTCATAAAAGAAAATGAAAAGGAAAGAATAAGGAGGATCATAAGAGATGGAAGGTACAATGAAGACAGCGGTAATGACAGACATTATGGAAGTGGAGATCCAGGAACGGCCGATCCCGCAGCCGAAGGACGACGAGGTTCTGGTAAAAGTGGAGTATGTGGGAATCTGCGGATCTGATCTGCACTATTATGAATCCGGACGTATCGGTGATTTTGTCGTAAAGCCGCCGTTTGTTCTGGGCCATGAGGCGGGAGGAACCGTCGTGGAAGTCGGAGCGAACGTCAAAAACCTGAAGGTCGGCGACCGTGTGGCGATGGAACCGGGCAAGACCTGCGGCCAGTGTGAATTCTGCAAATCCGGAAAATACAACCTGTGTGAGGATGTGGTATTTTTCGCTACTCCGCCGGTAGACGGCGTATTCCAGGAGTATGTGGCCCATGAAGCCGGTCTCTGCTTCAAGCTGCCGGATAATGTCAGCACCCTGGAGGGCGCGTTGATCGAGCCTCTGGCGGTAGGTATGCACGCGGCACGCCAGGGAGAAGCAAAACTGGGCCAGACCGCAGTGGTGACCGGCGCAGGCTGCATCGGCCTGGTATCCCTTCTGTCGCTGAAAGCGATGGGCGTTACCAAGGTGATCGTTGTGGACGTGATGGAAAACCGTCTGCAGAAAGCGCTGGAACTCGGCGCAGACGCGGTGATCAACGGAAAGACAGAAGATACAGTCGCTCGTATCAAGGAACTGACGGACGGAAAGGGATTTGACCTGGGCATCGAGACGGCAGGAAATCAGATCACTGCATCCCAGCTGATCCGCGGAGCGAAGAAGGGTGCCACCATCGTTTTTGTCGGATACAGTGCAAGCGGCGAGATGACGCTGCCGATCGGCATGTCTCTGGACAAGGAACTGACCTTCAAGACGGTATTCCGTTACCGCAACATTTACCCGATCGCAATCGAAGCGGTTGCACAGGGTAAGATCAATATTAAAGATGTAGTGACCAACTATTTTGAACTGGACGACATTAAGAATGCTTTGGATTCCTGCGTGAAAAATAAAGCGGAGATTGTAAAAGGCGTCATCAAAGTTTGTTGACATCAGCCGGCCGGGCAGGCATCCGTTTGCAAATTATAACCTGTTAACAGAAATGGAGAAAGTATGAGAAGAGATTATCTGGATTCGCACACCCACACACTTGCCAGCGGCCACGCTTACAATACACTCAATGAGATGCTGGCGGCCGCGGCGCAGAAAGGACTTTCCCTGCTGGGAGTGACCGATCATGGCAGCGGGATGAAGGGAACCACTCCCTTGTATTATTTTGAGAATTCCCCGACGATCGACCGGGAGCAGATCCGTCACAGATTCGGCGTGGAGCTGCTGTTCGGCGTGGAACTGAACATCATGGATCTCGAAGGAACGGTGGACATGAAGCCGTCCATGCTGGAGAAAATGGATGTGACGGTTGCGAGTATGCATATTCCGTGCATGCCGAAGGGGACGAAGGAAGAGATTACAAGAGCATATCGCAAAGTCATGGAGAATCCTCTGGTCAATATCATCGGCCATCCGGACGACGGCCGTTTCCCGGTGGATTATCAGGAACTGGTGCGGGGAGCGAGAGACTGCGGCGTTTTGCTGGAGATCAACGATCACTCTCTCGACGGCACCGGAAACCGCCAGAATGCGGTGGAGAACGATACGGAAATGCTTCGCTGGTGCATGAAATATCAGGTGCCGGTGGTGTTGGATTCGGATGCTCATACGGACACGAAAGTCGGGTGCCATGAGCATGCGTGGGCGCTCGTGAAAAAGCTGGAGTTTCCGGAAGAACTGATCGTGAACACGAATCTGGAGAAATTCAAATCATACGTGAACTGTTACCGCCTGGGGCGGAGATCCGGCTGATCTGGTCCGGGTCTCTGTGACCGTTCAGCCAGGCTGCGTGGCAAATGCGCAGACCCGGCTGAACGGTCACGACTGTATCTGTTTGTCATATGCAAAATTGTTCTTGTATTTAAAACTTTAGTGTGCTAAAATATCATTGTGCTGAGTTGTGTCCGCGCGGCTCGCTGTTTGAGAACATAAACACAAATCGGGAGGTTTTGTATATGAATAAAAAAATTCATACAGAGGCGGTAGATCAGTTATTTGAAGCGATTTTGAGTCTGCGTGACAAAGAAGAATGTTATACGTTCTTTGAGGATGTCTGTACGATCAATGAGCTTCTTTCTCTTTCTCAGAGGTTTGAGGTGGCGAAGATGCTGCGGGAAAAGAAGACGTATCTTGAGATATCGGAAAAGACGGGTGCATCCACCGCGACGATCAGCCGCGTGAACCGCTCTCTTACGTATGGAAACGACGGCTATGAGATGGTATTTCAGCGGCTTGAGGCGGAGAAAAAATCCGCAGAGTAGTTGTTTGAGTATGCTTTGCGGAAATCTTTGAATGACAGAACAGGAAAAAAGGACTGTCTGCTGATTTTTTTAATGGTCAGCAGGCAGTCCTCTTTTTATGCATTTTCTTTTCCCTGATTAATCTTGTCGATCAATTCTTCAATCAGCTGTTTTTTTAGGTAGACGTCAAAGCTGAGCATGCAGATAAACGAAAACATCTGCAGAAAATCTTTGTCTTCTTCGGGCGCGTCGGTAAAGGAGATTCTGGCAGCGTCAAAAGTCTTTATTACATCCTCCCGGACGGTGCTGACTTCGGACCGTTCCAGTTCGAAAATTTCCTGATACAACTCGGAGATCGAAAAACCATTTTCAGAGTGAAAATATTTTTTCGTGATGGGCTCGAGAAGTGTCTGGATATCGTTAATCGAAAGGATATTTTTAAAATAATAGATAAAGATCAGGATCAGCATATGCTCTTTGGAATACTTTTTCTTCTCAGGGGGCGGGAGAAGATGATTTTTCGCATAATTGTTGATCATGGTCTTCGTCAGGATCTTGTCTTCTTCGTGACGCTTGGAGAAAGCCAGACGCGCATCCATAAAGGTCGTCACCTGATCCATATATAAATCAATATTCGGGATGTCTTCCGGGCGGATACCGCTCACTTTGGAGAGACTTTCCAGAAGGTCCTGGATCATTTTTTCTGTATCAATATGCATATGTCACACCTCACTATCCACATTATATAGTTTTTGAAACCAGATGGCAAGTTTTTTTTGAAATTTTGGTGTCAGCCGGTAACAGTTCAGTCAGGTCTGCGCATTTACTGCGCAGACCGTGTGAAAACATAGTGCCTGTGGGCATCCAGCCCATCGCGAAGCGATTCTCAATGACCGGATGCCGGTTACAGTTCAGCTGGCTGAACTGTAACGTCAGCCGGTAACGGTTCAGCCAGGTCCGCGCATTTCAGGCGTATGACATGTGAATCTGTATTGACTTTTTGTATGCTTTGTATTAATATAAATAATACAAAGAGAGGTGAGAGGATGATTCTAAAGCTGGATTTTCAAAGCGATGTGCCGATTTATCAGCAGATCTGCAATCAGATTATTTTCTGGATTTCCACGGGCGAACTGAAGTCCGGCGAGAGACTTCCTACGGTCAGGAGCCTGGCGGAGGAGGCAGGTATCAATTCTATGACGGTGAGCAAAGCGTACCAGCAGTTGAAAGCGGAAGGGTATCTTATTACTGAACGCCGGAACGGAGTGATGGTGAGCGACAGGTTTCAAAAACCCGGGGAACTTTCCGAAGAGGATAAGAAAGCGTTGGTATTGGTGATTTCCAGGGCCAGGATCGCCGGCGTCCCGAAAGAGGAATTCCTGGAATTGTGCGAGCGACTTTATGATAGAAAGGCGGATATGTGAAGGTGATCTTGAAACCCGGGTGACTGAAAAGCTCCCCGGAGGATGTTGGAGGAAACAGGTATGAGTATGACTATGAATTTTGTGATGGTCGGATGTACTTACCCGATTCTGTTTTTCATGTATTTCTTTATGAAACTTGAGATCGGAGATAAAAAGAAGACGGTCCTGGGGATTGCGGTGCCGGAGGCGTTTCGAAAAGATCCGCAGGTGATGGAAATCTGCGGACAGTTTCGGCGGAGTATGAGGCGGGGCTTGATTGCCATGCTGATCTTTCCGGTGCTGTTTCTGTGGATGCCGTGGTTTACCTGGTATATCACGGGGTATCTGATCTGGGTCTACCTGATGATCCTGGTGGAGATGGTGCCGATCGCGAAGTACGGAGAACGTCTGAAAGCGCTGAAGCGGAGCATGAGATGGGGAGACAGCGGAAACGGAAAGGCAGATGTGGATTTTGCGATGGCGCTGCAGCCGGTGCGGGTCGTGAAAAAGCCGGTGCTGGCGGTGATGTGCGTGCTCAGTGTGCTGCCGGTCCTCTGGGAGCTGGCGGATCAACAGGATGTGGATCTGAAGTGGGCGTATACGGGGATTCTTTTGATCATGGCGGCGCTCGTCTGGCTTTTCAGCGGGATCCTTATCTGGATGGACCGTCAGAAGTCGGAGTTGATCAGCAAGGACAGCGATGTGAACATAAATTTTAACCGGAGCAAAAAGAGGCTGCGCGCAACTGCCTGGATCTGGATGACGGGGCTGAGCGTGGTCCTCGTCTGGCTGACGGCGTTTGCGCTCCATGATCGGCTTGGCGGTATGACGGCATATATGGCGGAGATCACAGGATATACCGTGATCGTCTGCGCGCTTGCGATCCGCTGTGAATGGAAGATCCTGCTGTTGAGAAGAAAGATGATGACAACGCTGGAAAGTTATGACAGCGACGAGGACAACTGGTATTTTGGCGCGCTTTTATATTACAATCCCAATGACCGGCATTCTCTGGTGGAAAACAGGATCGGAACCGGCTATTCTGTCAATCTGGGTTCCGTGGGCGGAAAAATCGTGGTCGGGTTGGTTGCGCTGCTTCTGGTCGGATGTCTGATCTGGGTTCCGGTTGTGGTGGGAATGGATGAATTTACCCCGATCGGCCTGGAAGTGGAGGATGGAACTCTGAGATCGACGCACACGGGAGTGGAGTATGAGATCGGCGAGTCGGAGATCGCGTCGGTTGCGCTTCTGGAAGAGTTGCCGGAGATGTCCCGAAAAAACGGGACCTCGCTTAAAAATCTGGACAAAGGCCGCTATAAGATCGACGGATATGGAACAGGTTATCTCTGTCTCAATCCTGAAAACAGTAAATTTTTGCTGGTGGAGACTGTGGATGGGAAAGTTTATCTGCTGAGCGATGCTACGGACGCAGGAACGCTGGAAGTATATCAGGAATTGACAACGGACAGCCGCTGATTCCCGAACGTGCAACAGTTCAGCCAGCTGAACTGTTGCGGTATCCGGCCATTGGAAACCGGCTCGTGATGGCTGGACGTCCACAGACACTATGTTTTTACACGGTCTGTGCAGTAGATGCGCAGACCTGACTGAATTGTAACCCCGAACAGTAATAAAAATAAAAAAACTGTTGACAAATGAGTGAAAATGAGGTATCCTATTCACTGTTGACAAGGTTATTAGATATGTGCGTTTAGCTCAGCTGGATAGAGCGTTTGGCTACGGACCAAAAGGTCGGGAGTTCGAATCTTCTAACGCACGGTGAAAAACCTTTTGTCAAAGGTTCAGAAAGCACTCCGTTCAGGAGTGCTTTTTGCGTTGTGAAAACAGCAGATATAGTCCGTGAAATTCGGTGGAAAGGAGTTTTCATGTGTGGACGATATTATATTGATGAAGGGATGACGCCGGAAATTTTCCGAGCGCTGGGGATAGCTGAAACAAAACTCAAGTTCCGGACAGGAGATGTTCATCCGTCGGAGATGGCGCCTGTGATACGAAATCTTGAGGGGACGGCCGTCGTGGAGGAAATGAAATGGGGATTTCCGGGCACGCAGGGCAGAGGGTTGCTGATCAACGCCAGGGCGGAAACTGCGCTGGAAAAGCGGATGTTTCGGGAAAACGTTCTGCGGCGCCGGTGTGTGGCGCCGGCCCGGAAATTTTATGAATGGAACCGCCGGAAAGAACAGGCGGTTTTTGAAAGACAGGATACAGGAGTTCTGTACCTGGCCGGTTTTTACGACTATGTGGATGATCAAGAATGCTTTGTCCTTCTGACGACAGCAGCTAATTCGTCTGTTTCGCCGGTGCATGACAGGATGCCGTTGATACTGGAAGCGGGGGAATCGCTCCAGTGGCTGGAGAAAGCGGCGCCTGTGGGAGAATTTCTGAAAAAACAGCCCCGGACATTGAAGCGGTATCAGGAGTATGAGCAGCAGACATTTTCTTTTTTATGAGAGCGTCTGCTGCTCTTTTTATGTTATCGCAAAAGGAATCGTTCAGTCAGCTGGCCGAATGGTCACTCACAGAATCTCTTGACAGAAATTTACACTTGCAATTCAGAACATACGTTCGTATAATGGATATAGTAAACAAACAAACGTTCGAACACAATCTGGACCATCTGTGCTCAGGCACGGATGAAACGCTGTGTCGTTGCAGAAAGGAAAGGAGAGGATCGCCGTGGCATTCGGATTAGATGAAAATATATCCGGGCCTGCAGCTGTACTTGTCAGAAAAAAACAGAGAGAGGCGGCCGTGAAGTGCTGGTTTACTTCTTCGGGCCGTGCGATCCCTCTGTCCATGAAACTCCGGGATGAAAACGGAGAGATTGTCTGTGTAAAAGAGATCTACGTCAAAGACTGTCAGAAAAAATACTATGCCGGAAACGTCTCCTGGGAATATAAATGTCGGATCCCTCTCCGGGGAAAATTCTGTGAAGTCATTCTCCTGTTCCAGCCGGAAACATGCCGTTGGAAACTCCTGGTTTCCTGAGCCGGTCCACAAAGTGTTACAATTCAGCCAGCTGAACTGTAACCACAAAGTTTTGATATTTCGCTCTCCCCGTTGAAATCTGTCTTAAAATGTGATAGCATTAACATTGTCAGGTAATCCGTATACGGGTATGGGGTATGCGGACAGACAGAAACGATCAAGGAATCACACAAAAAGGATGATGAAAATATGCTACAGGTAGAAAATCTGACTTATAAAGTCATAGAAAATGGAAAAGAAGTGACGCTTCTCCGTGATATTAGCTTCGATGTGAAGGATGGGGAGATGCTGGTGATCACCGGTCCCAACGGCGGAGGAAAATCCACATTGGCCAGAGTGCTGATGGGAATCGTTCCGGCCAGCGGAGGAAAGATCCTGCTGGATGGAACGGATCTGACGCAGATGTCTCCGGACGAGAGAGCCAAGGCAGGGATCGGCTATGCATTTCAGCAGCCGCCGGTATTTAAAGGAATGACGGTGGAACGGCTGCTGAATCTGGCGGCAGGAAAGGAACTTTCGGAGAAAACCTGCTGTACACTGCTCAGCAATGTCGGCCTGTGCGCCAAAGAATATCTGAAACGTGAGGTGGACGCGACCCTTTCCGGAGGGGAGCGCAAGCGGATTGAAATCGCTACCGTGCTGGCAAAACAGCACAAACTTTGTATTTTTGATGAGCCGGAAGCGGGGATCGACCTGTGGAGCTTCTCGATGCTGGTAAAACAGTTTGAGCAGATCCATGAGGCGAAGGACCAGAGTTTGATCCTCATTTCCCATCAGGAAAGAATTATCCAGATGGCGGACCGGATTCTGATCATCAATGATGCGGAAGTGGAGAGATGCGGAGACAGGGATGAGATGCTGCCTGTATTGTTTGAGGATCAGCCGTCCTGTACCTGCATGAAGGAAAGGAGCGAGGACTGATGGAATGGAATAAGGAAGAACTGGATGCGATCACCCGCCAGGTACTTGCCCAGATTGATACAGAAAATTTTGGCGAGGAGGGCGCGTATAATCTCCGATATAACGGAACTGCGATCTGCCATGGAGATACCGAACATATCAAGATCAAGAGAAAGACAGACCGCCAGGGAATCGATGTTTATATCAGTGGCGAGACCCGGGGAGAGCAGGTACACATTCCGGTGGTGCTTGCCGTACCCGGAATGACGGATATCGTGTACAATGATTTTTATATTGAAGAAGGCGCCGATGTGACGATCGTGGCCGGCTGCGGAATCCACAATGCCGGTTGTGACAATGCCCGCCACGATGGAATTCATGCATTCCACGTGGGAAAAAATGCGAATGTCCGCTATGAAGAAAAGCATTATGGAGAGGGCGAGGGAACCGGCGAGAAGATTCTGAATCCGGTGACAGAGATCGAACTGGAAGAAGGGGCGGTGTTTACGCTGGATACAGCCCAGATCCGAGGTGTGGATTCAACCGTGCGGAAGACGAAAGTGACGATGAAAGAAAATTCCCGCCTGTATGTGACGGAAAGACTGATGACTCACGATGCGCAGACTGCCGTATCGGATATTGATGTGGAGATGAACGGCGCCGGGACGAATGCACAGATTATTTCCCGATCGGTAGCAAAGGGCACCTCCAAACAGAATTTCCATCCGAGAGCGATCGGAAACGCGGCCTGCCATGCGCATATACAGTGCGATTCCATCATTATGGAACATGCACAAGTAGCGTCCATCCCGGAGATCGACGCTCGTCATGTGGATGCGGCGATCATTCATGAGGCGGCGATCGGAAGAATCAATGACGAGCAGATTATGAAACTGCGTACTCTGGGACTTACAGAGGAAGAAGCAGAGAATGTGATCATTGAGAATTTCCTCCAGTAAGCGGCTGGCGGAAGCGGAAAAGGAACAGAAATAGAATAGCGTCGACTTCGGTGAAACTCCGCCGGTGCGGATGTCCGGAAAGAATGAAACGATGTCTTTCCGGCTTGCCTGCACCGGCGGAGTTTTGTCTGCGGCGAGTCCGGTGTCAGGCTGCTGTAAAGAAAATAAGAAAACAGAAAGAAAAAACTTAAATTGCATAGAAGGTTTCGGAATAGGATGGATAATATTATGGATTTAACATAAAATTTATAGAAATTTTGTTGCGATTATCAGGGAAGAATGATATAATTTAGACAAAGTGAACTGTAGGAGTTGTGCTGACCACAGGGTCTGATGTCCGGATGCACCGAAAATATAAAGCTGCGGGGCGGAGAACAGCAGATCCGGAGGATCCGGCACAATATTTGCGGCGGGAAGAGTGGTACCTGTACAGCACGATAGGAGGTGTTTTTATGAAAGTAACGGTATTTACGGAAAACCCGGCCAAGGTATATGGTCGAATGGTAAACTATGAACCTACCTGGCACATCCGCACAAAGAATCACAGTATCTTGTTTGTAGCAGGAAAAAGTGACAGTTTCTGGAAATACGCAGAACGGATGGGGATCGATATTGGAAAGATCGATATTATTCTCCTTCCGCAGGGATGCGAAGATCCGATGAGAGAATTGGAACGCTTTCTTGTACATAACCAGAGAGCTAAAATTTATCTGCCGAGACTGACTTATGAAAAGCATTTCTTTGAATTATGTAATAAGATGTTCGTGTATTCAGCTACCAACGCGATGGAAAAATGGCTGGAGCGGATTGTGTTTATGGATGAAACGATGCAGATTGACATGGGAATTCAGATCTTTACTGGTAAAGTACAGGAGATGTATCAGATTCCGCAGGGACAGAGTATGATACTGAACGAGGACGGCAAGGCAGTTCTGTTTATCAATGATGAAAAAGAAACGGCAGATTATATGCAGGAAAAAGCTGAAATTCTGTATGGCGGTGATATCAATTATCTGTTTTACAAGACGCCGCAACAGGAATGTGTCGGAAAAGACTGCAGCACCTGCAAGATGAATGAAATGACGATGGGAAAGGCTGTGATCATCTGAACAGGGAAGAAAAAGAAGGAACAAAAAAGAGGGCAAGCCTCTTTCGTGAAAATGCTTTCACTGAAGAGATTTGCCCTCTTTTTGTTTGATGTGTTTTTTGATCGCCTGAAAACTGCTGTCGCTGATCACGTGTTCGATTCGGCATGCATCCTGTGCAGCGATCTCAGGATCAACGCCGAGCTGCGTCAGGACGCTGGTCAGGATTTTATGGCGTTCGTAAATTTTGGCGGCGATCTCCATTCCTGCATCTGTCAGTGTAATATAACCGTCAGAGTCCATGAGAATATAGCCATTCTGGCGAAGATTTTTCATCGCGACGCTGACGCTGGGTTTGGAAAACTCCAGTTCATTTACAATATCGATGGAACGAACATGGGGAAGCCGTTCACTCAGTCGAAGGATCGTTTCGAGATAATTTTCGGCAGATTCCTGTATTTTCATTATTAGAAATACCTCCTTTCAAGCAGGTTACTTCAGTCCGAAAATAAGAGCAGCGGCTGCGGATCGCAGAAATTGCTCTCATATATTCAAAATAGTAACACATTTCAGATGAAAATTCAATTATTATATGGTAAAATAGCAGAAAAGTGATAACAGTTCAGCCTGCTGAACGGTTACGGTATCCAGCCATTAAGAATCGCTTCACGATGGGCTGGATGCCCACAGGCACTATGTTTTCACACGGTCTGCGCAGTAAATGCGCAGACCTGGCTGAACTGTAACGAAAAGCGACAACAGTTACAGTTATGAATAACGGAAGGCCGGCGAACCGGCCGGAAAGGAATGCGAAAGAAGAGATGGCAGGAAAAGAAGAACTGAAGAGGAAGAGAAAAAGGATCAGACGGAGAAAACAAGCGATGTGTTTCGCAGCGGCGGGGGTTGTATGTCTGGTGTTGGTCGTGGTGATTGCCCGCGGTCTGCTGGATCTCCGCGCGGAAGAGCAGGCTGCCGCGAGAAAGCAGCAGAACAGCAAAAATATACAGCAGGAGGGCAGCGAAAGCATCGGAACATCTGCGGAGGAACAGGGGGCGCAGTCGCTGGACACCGTGCCGGTGGAACAGGAGGAGACGGGTGTCAGCGGCCAGGTCACGATCTCGGCGGCTGGAGACTGTACCCTTGGGACGGATGAAAATTTTGATTACAGCACCAGTCTGCCCGCCATGTATGAAGAAGCGGGGAATCCGGGGTATTTCTTTCAGAATGTCCGGGACATTTTTTCTGCTGACGATCTGACGATCGTCAATTTGGAAGGTCCGCTGACGACGTCGGAGGAGCGGGCGGACAAACAGTTTTCTTTTAAGGGTGATCCGTCGTATACGCAGATCCTGACCAGCGGTTCCGTCGAGGCTTGCAATCTGGCCAACAACCACAGCAAGGATTACGGTACCCAGGGTTATGAGGATACGATCGCCAATGTGGAGGCGGCGGGAATTCTGACCTTCGGGTATGAGCGGACCGCGATTTATGAGAGTAATGGTATCAAGGTGGGGCTCGCTGGAGTGTATGAGCTTGCGGAGGGGATCGACTGTCAGAATGACATGGCAGCAGCGATCCAGTCGCTGAAGGATGCGGGGGCGGATCTTGTGATCGTCAGTTTTCACTGGGGAACGGAAAAGGAAAATTATCCGGATGACACACAGCAGACACTTGCCCATGCGGCCATCGACCAGGGAGCGGATCTGGTGCTGGGACATCATCCGCATGTACTTCAGGGAATTGAAAAGTATCAGGGGAAATATATTGTTTACAGCCTTGGAAATTTCTGCTTCGGCGGAAACAAGAATCCATCGGACAAGGATACGATGATCTTCCAGCAGACATTCACGCTGGAAAACGGCGAGGTGGCGCTGGACGATGAGATTAATATCATTCCGTGCCGTATCACTTCGACGGACGATTATAATAATTATCAGCCGACGCCGGTACAGGGAGAGGAGGCCCGGAGGATCATGGGCAGGATTCAGGAATATAGTCAGAATTTTGGCACACAGCTTCCGGAGCCGACCGGTCAGGAGGGGTGAATCTGAAAGAAAACTTTCAAATCTGCCCGGGCAACACGGCAAGTGCGCCGGAAGGAGGAAAAGATGCAGGAAAAAGTAAGGATCTGTCGGAAATGTCTTCTGGAGGAGATGGATCAGGAAGAAGTCTATGCCGATGTGCAAAAATACATAGCTCAGATCCCGGAGGAAGAACGGGCGGAAGACGCGCTATATCGGGAGCGGCTGGAACAGTGCAGGGCTTGTGACCAGCTTCTGGCGGGAATGTGCAGAATCTGCGGATGTTATGTGGAACTGAGGGCGGCAGTGCGGGTGCGCGCCTGCCCTCTGGTACACCCGAAATGGTAGAGAGATCGGGATGCAAAAAATTACAAAGTGAAACCCCGGCAGGGGAGCTGCCGGGGTTTCGAGGGGAGTATAAATAATTAATAAGGGGTTATTAATTGTAAAAAAAATTTTTCGAAGGGTAAATTCTTTTTACAAGTATGATTATAATACAGATAATGGAAAAATGCAATAAATAAATTCATATCTTCTCAAAAATTTCCCAGATCATGGTATTTCCTGGGAAATTTTATGAAAAAGTGGCGGAATTTAGGTCCGCATCCCCCACTTTTGCTGTAAAAATTACAAAAGAGCGTTTTTTCTTCAAGCGGCCGGCGTGGTTCCGGTGTATTTGCGGGTTTCCGTGCCTGCGGGTCCGGGCGGCGGCTTCCCGGGTAAATATTTCCAGTGCCTGGATTTCCTCCGGGCGCCGGGGATCTTCAGAGGTCTGAATAAAACTGTCGCTGAGGGAAAAGATGTCATGTCCGTGAGAAGAGTGCAAGATTTTGATGTTCAGGACAATATATTAGTAGGAATGCCTTGAAAATTGTGTTAAGC
>ERZ1643246.712-NODE-712-length-40868-cov-10.452307_pt1 | contig 40868 bp, 30 predicted proteins | sample MGYA00579265_ERZ1643246 | MGnify/ENA primary metagenome ERZ1643246 (study PRJEB29033, sample SAMEA4952261) | chicken gut metagenome | biome: Broiler Chicken; feature: Gastrointestinal Tract; material: Caecum | place: Ireland | collected 2018 | study: Broiler... | reverse complement strand
GAATCCGCGAGGTCATAAAATTCAAATTACGTATCAGTCATTTCCGACCTTACGTCATGCCGCATTGCAATCGGTTATTCGATCGCAATGGACTTTGCGGCAAGCTTCTTGGGCTCTTCCTTGGGCACGGTGAGCAGAAGCATACCGTTCTCATACTTTGCCTTGACGGCCTCTTCCTGAACCTGGTCGCCGACATAGTAGCTTCTCTGGCAGGAGACACGGCACTCCTTGCGCAGGTACTTGGCATTTTCGCCGCCCTCTTCCTGCTGCTCGTTTTTCTCAGCACTGACCGTCAGATAACCGTTTTCAAGAGCGACTTTGATTTCGTCCTTCTTGAATCCGGGCATCTCGATGGAGAGCTGGTAATCCTTGTCTGTTTCCTTGATATCTGTCCTCATGCTGTCGAGCTGTTCATCATAGAACATGGGCTTGAAGAAGTCCTCGAACACGTCGAACACATCTCCCGAATTTCTCTTCTGCAAATAGGTTTTCATTGTTTTAACTCCTTTGGAGCCTCCCCTTTCGGAGGTCATATATAATATACCTCGTCCCAATCGCACTTAAACACTGCGTAAAAAAATTTGGAGGAATTTTCTATGTCACAGAAAAAAATCGCCATTATAACGGGCGCATCCTCGGGAATCGGAAGACTGCTCGCCAAGGGACTTTGCGATCGTTTCCCCGTGGAAGAACTCTGGCTGATCGCCCGCAGCGGTGACAGACTCTTTGCGATCGGTGAAGAACTGCCCGTTCCCGTGCGCGTGCTTGCGCTCGATCTCACAAAGACAGAGAGCATCGAAAAACTGAAAACGGAACTCGGAAAACAACAGCCCGACGTTCGCATCCTCATCAATGCGAGCGGGTACGGCAAATTTGAACGCTTTGACCGCATTGCGGAAGAGGACGCCGCGGGCATGGTCGATCTCAACTGCCGCGCGCTCACCCTCGCCATGTACGCCGTTCTCCCCTACTGTCATGAGAACAGCATGATCGTCAATATTGCGAGCGTCGCCGCCTTCCAGCCCGTGCCGTTCGGCGCGGAATATGCCGCCTCCAAGGCATACGTCCTTGCCCTCTCTCGCGCCGTCAACGCCGAGCTGCGCCCGAGAAAAATCCGCGTGCTTGCCGTCTGTCCCTATTGGACCAAGACCGCCTTTTTTGACCGCGCCAACAAACAGAGCGTCATCACGCACTTTGACTGTATGTATGAGCCTGCCTTCATCGCCCGAAAGACGTTTGCCGCCATGAAGCGCAAAAAGGACTACGTCGTGCCTGGTTTCGTCGCAAAAGCTACCCATATGCTCACCAAACTTCTGCCGCACTCCTTCGTTATGAAGGTGTTCATCAGTCAGCAAAAACTCAAAAATAAATAATCGGCACCCTCTTAGGACTTTTTGACAGAGCTTTCTCAAAAAGCAAAAGTCAAGAACTGCTCAAGATGTCATTTTCATAAACGACGAAATGCGCCGCCGTCACAATACGTGACGGCGGCGCACTGTTTTTCAATCCCTGATTCCGTACAAATCGTTCGGCGTGACGTCGAAAAGCTCGCACAGCCGCCTGATCTGTCCGTAATTGAGTTCATATACCCCGTTTTCAAATCGGCTGTACTGCTGCTGCGTCATCAGCATCGTTTGAGCAACTTCCTTTTGCGTCAGTCCTTTGCTCCGCCGCGCCGCTTTCAGATTTTCTCCCACTATTTTTGCCAGTTCCATACTCAAAATTTAACACTTTGTGATTTTTATTTGCTCAGAGCTTGTCCCTGCCCATTTCAAAGGGATATTCGCGGCGGAAGCGTTTGAGGGCTTCGAGATACTTTTCGGAAAGCTCCAGCGTATAGCGCTGTTTTTCGGCATAGGAGAGCGTGGCATAATAGGCTTTATCGGTGAGTCTGCCGATCGCATCGGAGACTTCGCCCTCTTCAAGGAGCAGCTTTTTGACCTTGAGATAGAACGCATCGGGAGCATCGCCGCGGATGGCATCGGTGACCTTATCCACGAAGTAGCGCTCCATTTTGCTTTCGCTGATACCCTGCGCGCGGGCATCGCGGCGGCAGGCGTCGAGGTCTTTTTCGCACTTCTCCCAAAAGCCTCTCTTCATGCGTGTCTTTGCCTCTTTTGCAAGCATTTTGAGCGAACGTTCCATAGTGTCAGAATTCTCCCCGTTTCGACATGAAAATCCAAAAATTGCAAGAAAAAATCCGTAACGCACTCGTTACGGATCTTTTGTTTCTCAGTTTCTGCTTCTCTTACGTGCAGCCTCGGCCTTCTTGCGCTTCTTAACGGAAGGCTTCTCATAGAATTCCTTCTTGCGAAGGTCTCCGATGATGCCGTCGCGGGAGCACTTTCTCTTGAAACGGCGAAGCGCGCTCTCGAGATTCTCGTTTTCTCCGACTTTGATCGTGGACATATTTTCAACCCTCCTTCGCCGCAGCACTTACTTGCATTTCCATGCTCGGTTATTATAGCAAAGAAGGAAGAACTTGTCAATTTTTTTCAGCCCGCTCGCAAAATTTTTTTATCGGGACCGCCCGAGCGGCGCCGTTCTCCCGAGCGATTATCACGAACAATTAACGGATGTCTTCAGCGAGTTCGCAAAGATACCGAAAAGATGCGCGAAGCTCTGAGAGCTGTGAATAGTCTTTGGAATAATTCTCGATAAGGACCGCGCCGCAAAATCCGACGTCCTTAAGCCGTTCAAAGAGTTCACGGAAAGGGAATACTCCCTTCCCCGGAAGGCACATTTTTCCGTCTTGATCGACGTCACTGACGTGTACGGTAGCAAGGTCCTCCCCCATTTCGGCAAGATAATCCCGCCAGTCGTAGCCCGAGATACGCGCCTGTTTGATATCCAGTACGCCGCCGAGCCCCGGACATTCTTTTTTGAGCTGAGTGAAGATCCCGGGACGGTTATACAGCGCCCATTCGACATTCTCATAGCACAGCCGCACGCCGTATTCCTTGCAGACGGAAAAAATTTTCGCCGTCTCGGCGGCAGTTGCGGGAAGGTTCTCTCGGAAGGTGCGTTTGAGCCTTGCAATACCGTGAAAGGTATAGTGGCGCGCACCAAGATTTTTTGCCGACAGCATAGCTTTTTTCAGCCAGTCGTAGGCGTCCGTTTGAACACGCGGATGCTGAGCATAGAGCTGCGGCTCGAACTGCGTATTGAGTACGTGCACCGAATGCACTCTGACCTCCCCCTTGCCAGCCGCAAGCGCGCTTGCAAAACGGGGATTGTACTCGGAAAAAGATGTCAGAAATACCTCGGCATACGGGATACCCCATTCGTTCAGAAGAGGAAGCGCCTCTTCATTGTTTTTCCGCAAAAAAAGGGACGCTGTGGAGATTCCAAGTTTGACTTTCATCAATAAAACCTCTCGAGAAGTTCATTTAAGAGCTCCTCTGTCATCCATCCGTTTGTGCAGTACAGCGTCAGAACCGTGAAACGGTCGCGGATTTTATAAGCCTCGGAGAACATCTTTTTTACCGTCTCGCGCGCAACGCCGAGCTGCGAAAAGCGCGTGGGACAGCCGAACTGACTTAAGATATTTTCAACGTACACGGGAGCGGGAAGCATTTCTGTCTCTGCATACACCGCTTCACAGCCGGGAAAAACAGGGCGGCGGGAGAGCGTCTTGTAAAGATACAGCGAGACCATCGTTCCGAGCCCCACCTTGACGCCGTGCAAGGGAATGCGCTCGCCGCGGCGCAGAAAGTCCATCTCGAGAAAGTGACTCATGTGGTGCTCCGCACCCGAAGCAGGGCGGGAATTTCCCGCGATGACCATGGCATAGCCCGAAATGAGCAGAGCGTCCATGAGTTTTTCAACCCCTTCCGCCTCACCGCGCAAAAGCTGCGGGATACTTTCATCGCAGGCGCGCACGGCATCGAGCATGAGCAGGAACGCCTCCTCGTTGACTTTCTCTCCTGTGAGAAGCGAGGAGATGCGCCAATCGGTGAGGCAGCAATACTTGGCGAGGATATCCCCCACGCCCGCACCGATCATGATGCGCGGCGCCGCACGAAGGACGTCAAAATCCATGAGGATATCGGATACCGTCTGTGCGTTGCGGGTGATCTTGAATCCCTTTTCAATGAGGGGCGTCACGCCCGAGGTAAAGCCGTCCATCGAGGGAGCGGTGGCAAACACGCCGCTCGGGGTATGCGTAAGAAATCCCGCATACTTGCAAAGGTCGTTGATCGTGCCAGCCCCGACTGCGAGCAGATAATCCTGCCCCTGCGCGTTCTTTGCAACGAGTGAAACGCTCTCCTCGTCCGCAACAGGCTCGGGCGAAGGCAAAACGAGCGAGGTGCAAGCCGCAGCATACACTTTGACAATGCCCTCAATGCGCGGCAGAAACTGTGCCGTCGTCTCGTCCGCAACGAGCAGGACGCGCTTGCCTGCAATATTGTTTTCAAAGACGGGAAATCCCCCGTCCGTTCTGCGCTCGGCATTAACGCCGAACCGCGCGGAAAGCGTCTGAATATCCATCTTATTCTGTCTCTGTTTCAGGATCAATCTTCACAAAACATCATTTGCAGATAAAATTGCAGACGATTCCCTCGTCATAGTCGCCGAATCCCTTTCCGAACAGCGTAATTCCGCCGCGGTGTTCGGCATCCTCGGGCACGGAGATCCTGAGACGGATCTGTTCCCCTGCCTGCAATTTAAGATCGGAAAGCTTGACGGAAGAGACCTTGATCCCGCCGATATAGGTGCCGTCGCCGCACACCGAGATCGTGACCTTCTTGCCGTACTGTCCGAGATTGCCGTACCACCACGAGGGACTGACCGAACCCGTTCGGTCGTTGTACTCGCCCTTGCTCTGATAGATCCCAAGCTCTGTCCCGTTGAGCAAAAAATGGATGTCGCTGGGATAATACGCAGCATACCCGGGCGCCTCGGAGGCGATCTCCATGGAGATCTGCAGCTCTGCAAGGCGGGTATCGTCCTTGAGATAGTTCGGGATAAGGTACTCTACATATCCGTACCCAAGCCAGACAATGCCTGCACGGAAACGTTCGGGATAAGAGAAGCATGCAGGATCGTCAAACCTGCCGATGACCGATTCGCGCGTCGCCAGTCCGCAGGTGGGATGCACGTCATAGGAAACGTACTGCCCGACGTCGATCTGCGCCGACTCCACGCGCCCCTCCTCCTGCGTGTGCGTAAAAAAGTCAATGACGATCTTGTCCGCCGCCAGCGAACAGATCTTCTGCGTCCCGCGGATGCCCGACGACGTGGAGATCTCAATGAGCCCCGCCGCATGCAGTTTTTTAACATGCGCCGTGATCGCTCCGTTAGAGACGTTGAACCGCTTGGCAAAATAGGCAAGGTTGAGCTCCCCTTTCTGCAAAAGTTCGTCTAAAATCCCGAGGCGTACGTCCGAATCGAGCGCCTCGTATAAGAGCCTTCCCTGTTTGAAATCTTTCAGATAAATCATAACCGTTCACTCCCCTGTTTCTATTCATTATAGACAGAACGGGGATCCTTGTCAAGGTAAACTTTTTATGCAATTAAAACTTTCACAAAAATGTAAAACAGAAATGCCGACCGAGCAGACATTCACTACTCCGTCAGTACTCCGTTCTGCCGAGCAAGCAGTCCGTTGAGACTTCCAGCACCTCCGCAATCCTCAATAGCGTGTCAAACGAACACTCCCTTTGCCCGCTCTCCCAATAAGCTACCAAGCGCGCACTCACGCCGAGCCGTGCAGCCAATTCCGAACGCGACATCCCTCTCTCCGTCCGAAGTTCATGTAATCTTTCATAAAACATACTCATGGGGAAATATTAGAACAATTTGTTCCAAAAAGCTTGACATTGAACAATTTGTTCCATATGAATGCATTTATGAATCTGGAACATTATGTTCCGAAAATTTGGAGGCAGTATGACAAGAGAAAACATTCATGCAATTATGAACTCCGTATCGGATTTTATCCCGCAGGAACAAGTTCTGTATTTGCGGAACTTGCTTGAAAAGGCAGACGATCGATGTTATGATTCTTTTATCACAATCAAGCTGAAGAGTCCCGTGACAACTATTCTGTTTTCCGTCTTTCTGGGCTGTCTGGGGGTAGATCGGTTTTATATAGGAGATACGGGACTGGGCGCCGCAAAACTTTTGCTCAGCTGGCTGACTGCAGGAATCTGGCCGCTCATTGATATTTTCTTGTGCTATAAAAAAGTAAAACAAAAAAATATCAGCAAGCTCACTTCGCTGATCTACTGAAAAACCCCGTTGCCATACGGCAACGGGGTTTTATTTTTAAGATTTACTTTTTGACGCTTTCAAGAAGCTGCTTGACGGAAGCCTTGCATGCAATGAGCGCTTTCTCTGCATCGGCTTCGGAAGGCGCCTTGACGGAGTAATAAATTTTCAGCTTAGGTTCCGTGCCCGAAGGACGGACGCACACAAACGAGCCGCCTGCAAGTTCGTAGTACACGCAATTGCATTTGGGAATGTTGAGCGGCTCGATCTTGCCGTCTGCCGTTCTGCGAATATCCGCGGAGTAGTCGCGCACCGCTTCAACGGCAAAATCGCCGAATGCCTTGATGTCTACTGTCTTGAGCGCATCGACAACGGCGTTCATCTCCTTCATCGCGTTGAGGCCCGAATACTGGATGGACTCGTTCTTATCGAGGACGTAGCCGTATTTGGCATAGATCTCATTGAGTCTGCCCCAGACCGTCTTGCCGATATAAGTATAGTAGCAGACCATCTCGGCGCAGAGCATGGATGCGACAACCGCATCTTTATCGCGGGCATGGGTGCCGCGCAGATAGCCGCACGATTCCTCAAATCCGAATACGTAGGTATGCGAACCGTCCGCCTCCCATTCCTTGATCTTCTCGCCGATGAACTTGAAGCCGACGGGCGTTTCAAAGAGCGCGACGCCGAAATCAGCACAGATCGCCTTCGCCATACCCGTTGTGACAAAGGATTTGACAACGGCGGCATTTGCGGGCAAAGCGTTCTCTTCCTTGAGACGGGTGAGGATATAGTCAAGAAGCAAAATGCCGACCTGATTTCCCGAAAGCGCAACGAACTCGCCCTTGTCGTCCTTGACGGCGACGCCCAGACGGTCGGAGTCGGGGTCCGTGCCGAACACGACGTCCGCATCGATCTTATTGGCAAGCGCAATGCCCATGGAAAGCGTCTCTTTGAACTCGGGATTGGGCACCTTGACCGTGGAGAATTCGGTGTCTTTCGTCGTTTGTTCCTTGACGACGGTGACGTTGATGCCGAGCTCTTTCAGAATGCGCGTAACAGGGACATATCCCGAACCGTGGACGGGCGTATAGACGAGCTTCAGATCCTTTCCGCACTTTTCCACTGCTTCCTTGGAGAGCGTGAGTTTTTTGAGCTCTGCGATATAAGTATCATCCACTTCCTTGGGAACGGGCACGATGAGCGGGCTCTTGTCCTCCCCTGTCACACAGAGATAGTCTTTGATCTTTTCGATGAATCCGACCACGATCTCGGTTGCCTCGGGCGACATCTGCGCACCGTCCTCGCCGTAGACCTTATAGCCGTTGTATTCCTTGGGATTGTGCGAAGCGGTGATCATAATGCCCGCTATGGTACCGAGATAACGCACCGCATAGGAGAGCATGGGCACGGGATGAACGTCATCAAAAAGATATGCCTTGATTCCGTTCTTTGCCAGCACACCTGCCGCTTTTTGAGCAAACAGGCGAGAGTTTCTGCGCGTATCGTAAGAGATGACGACGCCCTTTGCCTGATCGGCTGCAGGAAGCGTCTTGATGTATTCGGAAAGACCCTGCGTCGCGCGCATGACGGTATACACGTTCATCATGTTCATGCCGCAGCCGATGATCCCGCGCATGCCCGCCGTTCCGAAGGCAAGCTCCCCGCCGAAGCGGTACTCTTTTTCCTTCTCATCCGCAGCGATCTCTTTCAGTTCCGCCCTGTCCGCTTCCGCCAGGCGCGGATCGGCAACCCATGCTTCGTAAATGCTCTGGTAACTCATATCTTCCACTCCTTATTTTATGTTTTCGGCGCGCCGTTTTCCGCGCGCCGCAACTGCCTGAATGCAATTTTCGGTTCTGCTCAGATTGCGTTTCATCCGAAGCAAATCACGTTTCATCCGAATTATCCGAAGGCTCGTTGATCTTTTTGTTGAGCTCCTCGAGGCTGTCCTCTGCCGTGTCGATCTCCTGCGCGGGAACGCCCTCCGCTCCGACGATGTTGTGCACGGAGATGAAATACTTCATCCCGTTATCCTCGTAATAATGCACACACTGCAGCGCAAGCAAGAACAAAAAGCTGAGCGGGACAGTAATGAGCAGCGCACTCCCGAGCGTTGCAATTCCGAACAGAACGTTTACGGCAACGATCAGATAATTCGCCGTAAGGAACGTAACAAAACGCTTCCAGAACGGCTTCGCACTGCGGATGGAAGCGCCAAGTCCCTTGGCGACCTTTTCCCTGCCCGTCAAGATAGACGGAATCCACGCAGAAATGAGCGTCATCTTGAGCGACTGGAGACAGATATAGAGCGCAATCGTAAGCGAGAGCGCAAGAACGATTGTGACAAATCCCCATGTCGGAAGGAAGGACGGCAAATAGAAGAACAAAAACCAGCAGCCCGCGAGCGAGAGCGCATCGTACACAAAGGAAACGGGCACATAGATGATCTCATAGAGCGCAGCGCTTCCCAGGTTCTTGAAGAATGCAGACGAGAAGCTGGTACGGGAAAAAGAGCCCATTCTGTCGTTCATGATGCTTGCCGCAGTGAACGTACAAAGTCCGTTGAGGAATCGGGACAGCAGATACATGAGGCAAACACCGACAACGGCACCTGCGATCGCTCCCCCGTTTCTGGCAATCAAACTCAAAAAATCGGTCAGAGCACCGGTGAAGTCCGTCTGAAAGCTTTCAAGACGCACAGAATCCCCGCCGAAGAGTGCTCGGAAAAATTCACCAACAAGATCTTTGAGCGTCTGCAATTCGGTACTCGTTACGATCACGCTCAGAGAGAGCTGCAGAATAACGTAAACAAGACTGAAAATGAGCACGCCCACGACCAGTCTGTAAAGAAGCATCTTGAACGCGCTCGAATAGTTATCCATCGTAATGTGAATGGCGTTTCTGAACCGCATCTCAAACCTCCCACTTATGACGGAGCACGTCCTCTCTGTCCAGCTTATCGGTTTCAAAGTAAACCGCCTCCATACGGACGGCGAAGTTCATGAAAAGCAGTGCAAACGCAACAAAACCGACAATGTAGAATACCGCCGCAGGCAGGAAGGAACAGCCGCACAGCAAAATAAACAGCGCCGCAAGCGACAAAAAGAATGAAACAATCAGTTTTGAGCGCACCCCGGATACAAGCCGATAGGAATACGTGAATGCCTCAAAGGCGCCGAATCCCGTCATCTGTTTACAGGGCAGCCAAAGATAGAAAAATGTACTCAGATAGACAAGCACAAATGCAAATACAAGAATGAATATGACGTCCAGAATATATACGGTGACGGTCGCCGAGATCTCCGCCGCAGCAAACATAACTGCAGAAAGCACGATCGCCCATGCCTCATACAGAACGAGATAAACGATCACGGCAAAAATGACGGACGGAAGATTGTTCGTGAACTGCGACCAGATCCCGCTGAGCGTACGCTTCCCGAGCCGCATATGCTTTTCCACACACGCCAACAGAAGCGAAAGGAAAAATATGGCAGCAACGATTGCGAGCAAACTGTACACCAACCCGAGCACGCTGTCCACGCGCAAAAAGCTCCATGCATGGAACAGATCCAAAAATTCCGCACGGGGATCACCCGTAAAGAAGTCGCCCCACACCTTGCTGATACACTGATAGTCGAGCGAGAGCGCCATGAACACTGCCGGCACAATGGCAAACGGCAGCAAAAACCAGATATTTTTGAAGATGTATTTCCAACTACCGAATACCGTACGCATAAAACTCCCTCTCTGCTATTATATAACAAAACCCGCCCCGTGTAAAGAGTTTTTTGAAAAAAGCACGAAAAAAGGCTGTCCGTTGCTTTTCCAGACGAACAGCCAAAAACAATTATTCCTTTATTTATTCACCGCTGCGATCAAAGATAACCATGTAAGCGCCTTTAAAAATAATCTTAAGGTCGAGCCAAACGCTCTGCTTACGGATGTATTCCAAATCCAGGCGAACCCATTCATCAAAAGAAAGAGAGTTCCGATTTTTTTGAATCTGCCAAAGACACAAAAGCCCGCCTTTGACGTCTAAACGATGGCGCTGATATTCCGTGTACTGCTCCACCTCGCTCGGGATGGGCGGACGAGGTCCCACCACGCTCATCGTACCGTTAAAAATATTAAACAGCTGAGGAAGCTCATCCAAAGACAATTTACGGAACACCTTACCCACTTTTGTAATTCTGGGGTCGTTCTTCATCTTAAATGCAGGCGGATCCGCCTCATTGAGTCCAGCCTCAATGAGCTGCTGTTTCATTTGCTCAGCATTAGGGCACATTGTCCTGATCTTGTAAAATTTAAAGATCTTGCCATCTTTTCCGACACGTTTGGACACATAGATCGGATTATGGAAATCTTCAAGCCACTTGATCAAAATGCACAAAAGGATAAGCCATGAAAAAATGATCAGAAACAACCCTGACGAAAGGATATCGAACGTACGCTTGACAAAACGATAGCATCCGTAACGGAATCCCTTGCGCGGGACAAAATCATCCTTTTGCACTTTCTCCTGTCCATCCGCTTCTGAGACAACCCTCAAAGACGCGTCCTGGGCGATTTCTTCCCGATCGTCCTGCGCGCAAGCTGAAGCAGGTGCAATCTCCTCCTGAACTGTCTCATCTGCGCTCTTTTCTTCGCGCAGCTCATTTTCGTCCGTATAATTCTTCATCCGTCCCTCCGACGATCGGCATGCGGCAGAAACTCCTTTCCGTCCCCCGAACCGTCGCCACGATTATATCATGCACCCGCATGGTTGTCAAGATTTTTATATCGGGTCGTGCCAAGCATCCCCCTGCCAGTTTGTGACAATACATAAAAAGCATACGGCGCACGCTTTTCATGCGTGCGCCGTGAACAATTTTACATGAACATTCAGACTGTCATCTGCAGAAGAGCCTGACCTCAGCGCCATCTTCCGCCGCAAAAGTAAGTGCGATCTCAACGACCTCAGAATCGGGCACCCCTCCCTCAAATGCGAGAGGAAAAGCTGTCCCGTCCCGTTTTTTGACGTTATACGCGCTCTCTTTCCCATTCACAAGAACGCGAATGATCCTTCTTGCAGAGAGGTGCGCACGAAGCAATACCGTACGCTGCGCGACGCATCTTTCGCCCTCAAAACTTCCCTCCGCCTTACCGAAGCCGATCACATAACAACTGCGCACGCGATCATATCTGGCAGAGTAAGCCGTGCGACGCATCTCCCCCCACAAATAGGCGGTCGTCTCGCCGTCGTCCTCCGTGAGCGTTCCCTCACAGGAGGCATCCTCGTCGGGATAGAAGTCAAATGCAAGCGTCTGCCACGACTGCTGTGCGGTATTGCTTGCATCGCGCGCGAGCGGAATGAGTGCTCCCGCGCGCACAAAGAGCGGAAGTTCAGAAATCGGGCAAGGCACAGAATGTGTTCTGCCGCCCCCGTAAGACTTCCCCGTAAAGAGATTGATCCACTTTCCGCGCGGAAGATAGACGTCGCGCAACTCCGGCATGAACGGTCTGTCCGTCTGCGTATATCCGAGCGCAATACAAGCCTCACCCTCCGCCTGGAAGTATTCGATCTGCACCTTGTGCGGCACGTCCGCCGAAAACACGCCAAGATATGCACACTGGGCAGCATGCGTATTCTTGTCCTCGTGCACCTTTTTCCCGTCGATGTACACGGTCGCGCCGTCGTCGGAAAGAATGGTCAGTTCCGTCTCGCGCGGGAAGACAAGCGTTGTCTCGAAGCGGGCGGAAAAATCAAAGACCGGCACTTCAGGCAGCGGCGCGGTGCCGTCGAGATAGATGGCGAGCCGTTCATACTCCGCCGAGCAGAGCGGCTTGCCCTTGCACTCCCTGCCCGCATAGAAGGTTGCTTTGACGGGGGATGCGAAGTACGACGCGGGCAGATCCGCGTATTGCTCGTTGTAGCGCGCGACGGGCGCGACGAGGATATCTTTGCCGAGAAGGTACTCGCTCGTTTCGCGGCAGGCGCGTCTGTCCTCGGGATACTCGAAGCCGAGCGCGCGGAACATGGGAATGCCCTTTTCATAGCTCTCATGCGCAAGCGAATAGATGAAGGGCAGGAGGCGATAGCGCAGACGGATATACCTGCGGACGATATCCAGCGTCTCATCGTCATACGCCCAAGGCTCGCGCGAGCGTTCCAACCCCTTGGTGCAGTGCGGACGCAGGACAGGCGAAAGCGCGCCGAACTGCATCCAGCGGATATACTCCTGTTTGTCGGGATTGCCCGTATGCCCGCCGCAGTCGGCATTCACGTACGGAATGCAGTCTGCACCCACTCTGACGAGCGTCTCCACCTCCTGTCCGAGCGCGGCAAAGTCGGAACGGATGTCGCCCGTCCACTGAACGGAATAGCGGTGCGAAGCGCTGTCGCGGACGGAAAACTCGCCGCTGCCCTCATATCTGCCGTTTGCGACATTGTTGACGTTGGCCATGATGACGGGACGGCGGTAGACCTGCTTGTCGCGCGCCTTCTTCTGATAGAAGTGTTTGGTGATCTCTGCGAACAGGTACATCCCGAACGTCTCGGGAAGGACGGCCGCGGCGGGACTCTTTAATTTGGTGTGCCAGTTTCTGTCATACCACCAGGTGTCCAGCCCCATCGCAAGAAGTCCCTGCAGCTTTTCTTCACGGTAGCGCACCTCTGCGGGATCGAAAAGATCGGGCGCTCCCTTTACGGGTTCGGGATGGTCGTTGAACATGACCTCCACGCCGTGCTCGTGTGCAAAATCGAAGAACGCCTGCAGATCGGGAAAGAGTTTGGTATCGACATCATACCCGATGCCGACATCGGACGCGGCGCGCCAGTCGGTGTCGATGACGATATTGTCGAGCGGCAAATCGTGCGCGTCATAGTCAAGGATTCTTTGCTGTGCGCCCGCCTGATCATAGGCAAAGTAACGGGAATCCCAAAGCCCGAGCGTCGCAAGACGCACGAGTTCGCTTTTTCCCGTGATTGCGATATAGAGACGGCGAAGTTTTTTGCAGTCCTTTCCGCACAACAGAAGATAGACGTCCTCCGCGCCATCATCGATCTTATATCCGCTGTTTCTGCGGTCGCGGTAAGCATATCCGCCCTCGGGAACCACGATGCGCGGCGTATCCGAAAGTGCGAACACTTCGGGCGTGTCTCCTGGAGCAGGAAGCTCGCCCGAGTTGGTGGTCTTTTTATATTTCCAGACAGGTTTTCCGCCCCGTTCAAGACGTGTTCCCGTCAGCGTCTTTCCGCCGGAGGGCAGAATAAGCACAAACTCTCCGAATGAAATACGCGCGATGCCGTCCTCTTCCGAGAGCTCGGCGCCCTTCCAGCCCGTGAACTCCGAGCGATCGGGCACAAAAAACGTATTTGCGTCGCAGAACTTTCCCTTGCGCATGCGCTCAATACGCACGACATCCCTTACAGGGAACTGGACGCGGATTTTTCCGATGACAAATTCAACCATTTTATCCTCACACCATCACAAATCAAAGGACAAACTTGCCGTTTTCCACGCTGATTTTTGTCTTAAGACGGATGTCTTTGCAGGACGCCCCGATGCTGATCTCATAGACGCCGTCCGTAATCTCCCACCGATCACGAGCCGTACTCCAGTGTGCGAAAGCTCTGAAATCAAGTTCTATGCGGACTTTTGCGCTCTTTCCTGCCTTGACAAAGTCTTTGGAGAAGCCTTTGAGTTCCTTCTTGGGACGATAGACAAGCGGCGCAGCTTCGCCCACATACACCTGCGAAATCTCCTTGCCGTCGCGCTCGGAGACGTTCTCCACGGCATACTCGACAATGACCTTGTCCGCATCGGCGGAAACTTTCAGATCACGATAGAAAAATTCCGAATAGCTGAGTCCATAGCCGAAGGGATAGAGCACAGGCACACCGTAGCTGTCAAAGTAGCGATAGCCGACATCCAATCCCTCCTGATAACGGGTTACGCCCGCACAGCGATATGTGTTGACGGCAGGAACGTCTTCCCCGTCGAGCGGGAAAGTCTCCGTAAGTTTTCCCGAAGGGTTGATTTTTCCCGAAAGAATATCGGCAAGCGCTTCCATGCCGCCCATGCCGGGGAACCCTGCATAGAGAATGGCGGCGACATTATCCTCCCATGCGCTCATGTCTACCGCCGCACCTGCAAACACGATGACAACGGTGTTAGGATTGCGTTCAGCCGTATCGAGGATCGCGCGCTCCTGCACGTCGGGCAGACGAAGTTGCGATCTGTCCCCTTCCTCGAATTCCAAATTCCCGCCCGTGCCGACGCAGACGATGCTGACATCTGCCTTTGCGGCATTCAGGATGGCTGTACGTGCATTATGGATGAAGGAAAAAATGACAGACGTCCCGAACGCGCCCTCATAGCTGACCTCAAACCCGCGCGAAGAAAGCGCTGCGGGAAGATCTGCCGTATTTTCCAGCCACTTCACCTTTGCCGAACCGCCGCCCGAAAGATAGTTTGTATCGTCGGGTTTTGCATAGATACCGCTCACGGAAAGACGCGCGCCCTTGGAAAGCGGAAGCACACCGTTGTTTTTGAGCAGAACAATGCCTTCCGCGGCGATATCGCGCGCAACGGAAATACGCTCCTGTTCGGAACGCTTGTTTTCCTTGTCCTTACCCATCTCCTTGAGTCTTTGAACCAGCCCAAGCACGCGCTCGGCACAGGCGTCAATCTCCGCTTCAGTAATGTTGCCCGCACGAAGATCGTCCGCAAGTTTCTGCATTCCCGCCTCGCCGTGCGGCATCTCGATATCGAGACCCGCCTTCGCGGCAGCGGTTCTGTCACGCACTGCGCCCCAGTCAGAGACGACAGCCCCGTCAAACCCGCACTCATCGCGCAGGAAATCAAAGCCCTTCTTATATTCGGAACCATACTCTCCGTTGATACGGTTGTACGAACACATCACGGATACGGGCTTTACCTCACAGACGATCTCGAAGGGACGATAATACAGCTCACGCAGGGTACGCTCGTCCACGTCGCTCGTCTGATGCAGGCGGTCATATTCAAGATTGTTGCAGCAAAAATGCTTGAGGCATACGCCGATTCCCTGCTCCTGCACACCCAAAACATATGCCTTTGCCATCGTGCCTGCGAGATAGGGATCCTCCGAGAAGTACTCGAAATTGCGCCCGTTGCGGGGATCGCGCTTGATATTGACGCCGGGCGCAAGCAAGAGTTCTACGCCGCGGTCACGGCAATCGTCTGCAAGGCACTCGCCCATCGCCTGCGCGCACTGTGTATTCCATGTATTGGCAAGCACTTCAATGGAAGGATATGCCACCGCGGGAATGGTAAAGGAATTTCCGTCCTCCCCCTTGCGTTCGGTACGCAGCCCCACGGGCCCGTCAGACATCGTGATGAAGGGAAGTTTTCCGTCCAAATCATCCGTGTGCCAGAAATCTTTTCCGTTAAGCAGGCGGATCTTCTCCTCCGCCGAGAGAGCAGTCTTTTTCTTTTCCATGTTTTTTCTCCTTTGCGGTCATTTTTCGAATAAACGCTATTCCTATTATACGGGAACATACAATGAAAATCAATACCCTTTCGACAAATTTTTTTAAGAAAAACAACAAAATTGTACGATTCTTACCATGATTCACGCATTTGACAAATGGACCGTGAAGTGATATAGTGAAAATATGAAAATCATTTCCTTTGAGACAAAAGATTTTGAACTTTCCGATTTCGCAACAGCAGACAAGTATGGACTGGATGTCACCCTGAACACGGAGAATCTGTCCGCAGAAAATGTTTCCCTCGTACATGGATTCGAAGGCATCACGACCCTTGGTTTTTCCGACCTTCGCGCGCCCATGATCGAAGAGCTTGCCCGCCGCGGCATAAAGTATATCGCCACACGCACGGCAGGATTCAATCACATCGACCTCACCGCCGCAAAAAACTGCGGAATCCGCGTAAGCAGCTCCCGCTACGAGCCTTATAACGTGGCAGACTTTACAGTCATGCTGATGCTCATGCTCCTGCGCAAGGCAAAGATTTCCGTCTGCCGCGCCCTCGTCAACGACTTCTCTCTCGACGGAATGTGCGGAAAAGAAATGCGCAACCTCACCGTCGGCATCATCGGCGCGGGAAAGATCGGACGCACCGTGATCGGCAATCTTTCGGGATTCGGCTGCAAAATTCTCTACTACGACCCCTATGTCCCCAAGGGCAGCATTGCGGGCGCGCAGGATGCCGACCTCGACACCATCTATAAGGCCTGTGACATCATTTCGCTGCACATGCCGCTCACAAAGGACAATGTCCACATGATCAACGCCGACGTCTTTGCCAAAATGAAACGCGGCGCACTGCTCATCAACACCGCGCGCGGCGGGCTCGTAGACACACAAGCACTCACCAAAGCACTCGAATCGGGACACTTGGGCGGAGCCGGTCTTGACACCATCGAATCGGAAGAGGGCGCCGTACATATCGATCTGCGCGCGCACATCGTCAATAAACGCGATCTGTTCTACTTAAAACAATTCCCTAACGTCATCTTCACTTCCCACTATGCATTCTTCACCGAGGAAGCCACCTCCGCCATGGTACAATGTGCATTGAAAAGCCTTTCTCTGTTTGAAAGCGGAAAGGAAAACCCCTACGAAATCAAATAAAAAAACACCCCGCGAATCTTCGCGGGGTATTCTTTTACAGGTTTCATGGAACTTATTTTACAGGTTTATAGGCTTTTACAGCCTCGTCTCTTCGTGCGAGTCTACACGGGATACCGAATATTTTACAGGTTTTAAGAGTAAGTTGCGCAATATGCCGCGTTTCACGCACACTGCGTTTTTTCATATCGTCCTTCTTTCCGAAGTACTCCGCAATGGACACATACGCCATGAACCCGACATCGTCCTGATGGGCAGAAATCGTCAGATATATCGTTCAAGAAACGCCCTTTGCCCCCAAGCCCAGCAGCCAAACGTCGCGCTGAAGCAGTTCGGGCACTTCGTCAGATCTTCCTGTGTTCTTCCTGTGTTCTACCTTCGATCACTTTTCTTTGAAGCCGATCAAAGCTCCATACTCATCCGACAGACCGCGATCGAGCGGTCATTTATTATTCACACTCAAAAAATACTGCGGTTTATGAAACGTATTGCAATAAGTGGGACTTAAGGCATACAGTTTCTGTTCCCCGTTCCCACATTTATCAAGGCGGAAAGCATTCAGCTTCATTTTGTCTCTGTCAAACGATTCCAGACCGGAAAGCGGCAGGCATATGCGCACCGAATACCCTTCTTCGCTGCGGACAGTCTCGACAGAAAAAGGCGGCGGCAGTTTTTTCAGCGAACGAGTCTCCCCGACAAAGGAGATCTCCCCAAAAAAGCGCACGCCGAAAGGAGACACCTCCATCTCAAGATACCGCATAGGATTTCCGTCAGGTGAAAGGAATATCTCCACGGCATCCCCCTGCCAGATATCTTCGTTATCCTCGCAAAAAGGGCTGACGATCTCCGCATCTTCCACGTCGAAAGAGAACTGCGCCGTCTCCGTCCCGAACGAGCATTCAAACCGACACCCCCTGTTTTCCGCGCCCGTCACATTCTCTCGCAGAAAATAGGTCTTGTTTTCTATGATCGTCTTCGTGCTCATTTTTGTATTCATTTTATCGCCGCCAGCATTTGAGAAAAACAGGCGAGCATTTCGTCTACCAGCTTGAACTGCGTCCGCGCACGCTCCAGATTGTGCCGCGCTCGGTGCGTTCTGAAATACACGTCCCCTTCAAGGTAGTCCGTCAGAAACCGCATTCCGCACTCATAGGTCATCAAAACCGCACCCGTAGGCAGATTTTCCTTCTCTTCCTGCGTGACGGAGTTCCCGACTGCGGAAAGATATCCGTCAAGATAGGTCTTATAAAGATCAAATACGAAATGCACTTTCTCCGTATCGGGCTCATCTTCCGCCGCGCTGCTGCAGCCGAAGCGGATGCTGTCACCGAAGTCATAGCACAAGGATCCCGGCATGACGGTATCGAGGTCGATGACCGCAAGCCCCTTTCCCGTCGCGTCGTCCAGCATGACGTTGTTGAGTTTGGTATCGTTGTGCGTGACCCGCAGAGGAATCTCGCCCGATGCGATTTTATCGACGATCTTTCCGCAAAGATCGCTGCGACTCTTCACCCAGTCGATCTCGCTGCGCACTTCTTCCGCTCTGCCGCAGATATCTTTTTCCACGGCGCGCAGGAAATTTTCATACCGCACCTTAGTATTGTGGAAATCGGGCAGAATCTCGTAGAGCTGCGAGGCGTCAAACTTCGCAAGAAGATTTGCAAAATTGCCGAACGCCACGGCGCTCTCGTAAAAATCGCGCGGATCGCGCACGCTTTGGTAGGTCGTCGCACCTTCAATGAAGACGTACATACGGAAGTAATTCCCGTCCTCGCAAGTATATGAAGCGCCGTCCTTTGTGCGGATGAGCGTCAGACACTCGCGCATGGGGTCGCCGCCGCGCTCTATGACGCTCTTGCGGCAAAACTCGGTGACAAGCTCGATGTTGTGCATGAGCCGATCCACGTCGGGGAAAAGACGGTTGTTGATGCGCTGCAAAATGTAGTGCACTTCCCTGCCGCAATCATCCATCGTCACTTTGAACGTGTCGTTGATATGTCCCTCGCCGTAGCGCTCGCAGGAAATAAGTTCTCCCGCCACGCTAAACTTTTCGATAATCCGAGGAAATGCAAATTCGTTGTTCATGCCTGCTCCTTTTTGTCAACAAGGCAAATCTTTCCGTTCTCAATTTTTACCTTTACGGTAAATCTGATATCTCTCGACGATGCACCGATGAGAATTTCATACACGCCGTCATCCACGCGCCAGCTGTCCGTCGCTATGGACCAATATGCAAATGCATCCAATCCGACCGAAAGCACCGCCTCCCTCTTTTCACCAGACTTTATGGCAATCTTGTCGTAAGCCTTGAGCTCTTTCTCGGGACGGTATACAAACGTCTGCATGGGATGAAGATAGAGCTGTACGACCTCTTTGCCGTCTGTCTCCGAGTCGTTTTCCACGAAAAAGCGTACCTGCACGGCGTTTTCGGCACAGTCTACCCGCAGATCAGAATAAATATACTGTGAGTAGCTCAGTCCGAATCCGAAGGGGAATGCAACGGGGACGTCATATGTATCGTAGTAGCGATAGCCGACGTCAATCCCCTCTTCGTAACGCGCGACGCACGCATCCGAGTATGTGCCGTAGGAGGGAGAATCCTCAAGGCAGAGCGGGAACGTTTCGGAGAGTTTTCCGCAGGGATTGGCAAGTCCCGTCAGGATATCGGCAAGCGCGGCGCCGCCTTCCTCCCCGCAGAACCCCGCCCAGACGATGGCAGAAACTTCGTCCTGCCAGGCGCTCATATCGAGAGCACTGCCCGCAAAAACAACCACAATCGTATGCTTGTTACGGCGGGCAACTTCCAGGATCATATTCTCCTGAACGGCGGGCAGACGCATACTCTCGCGGTCGCCGCCCTCAAATTCGATATCGGCGCCCGTGCCGACGCAGACGACGGCGGCATCGCACACAGCCGCGTCCGAAAATGCCTTGTGCGGTTTCTGGAAATTGGAGGCGATCCCCTTGGTCCAGAAGGCGGGCTCGTATCTGACTTCCCCGCCCGTACGCTCGCGCAGGAGCGCGGGAAGATCAAAGAACGGTCCGCTCCACTGCACCATGGACGAGCCCCCGCCCGCCACCAGGCCGCAGCGTCCGGGCGCGGCACATTCGCCGCTCACTGCAATGCTGTTTCCCTTCCTCAAGGGCAGTGTTCCGTCGTTTTTCAGAAGAACAATGCTCTCCTGTGCGGCACGGCGGGCAATTTCACGGCGCTCTTTCTGAGAACGCGGCGACGGTCTTTTTGCGCGCATTTCTTCCATACGATAGACGAGATCAAGCACGCGCACGGCACAGGCGTCGACTTCTTCCTCTGAAATGCGGCCCGCTTTGAAGTCCTCCACGAGTTTTTCGTAGTTTTTCTGATTGAACGGGAATTCAATGTCGAGCCCTGCTTTTGCAGCCGCCGTGCGGTCACGCACCGCCTCCCAGTCGGAATAGATAGCGCCGTCAAAGCCGAACTCTTCGCGCAGGATGCGGAAACCCTTCTTGTTCTCCGATGCGTATACCCCGTTGACGCGGTTATAGGCGCACATCGCAGAGACAGGCTTTGCCTTGCAGGCGATCTCAAAAGGCTTGAGATAGATCTCACGCAATGTCCGATCGTCCACCTCGCTCGACTGCTCGAAGCGGTTATATTCCAGACTGTTCGCGTAATAATGCTTGATACACGCGCCCACCCCGCGCTTTTGCAATCCGTCAATGTATTCGTATGCAAGCGTGCCCGCGAGATAGGGATCTTCGGAAAAATACTCGAAGTTGCGCCCATTGAGGGGATTGCGCTTGATATTTACACCGGGCGCGAGCAAAATATCCACATCGTTTTCGCTACAGTCGTCTGCAAGCGCCTCGCCCATCAGACGGGCGCACTCCCTGCTCCAGGTATTTGCAAGACTCTGCACCGCGGGATACGCGATCGATTTGACCGTCTCAACCCTTCCGTCATCATAGCGGAGTTCCTTTCTGAGCCCGACAGGTCCGTCCGAAACGCATACGCGGGGAAGTTTTCCGCCAAGATCGGGCGTATGCCAAAATCCGTCGCTGCAGATGAGCCGAAGTTTTTCCTCTGCAGTCAAATCCTTAACCGAAAGTCTTTTCATATTTTCTCCTTACCTGATACGCATTTTTCCGCTCTTCTTCAGAAGAGGCGCATAGCATCCGCCCACCACGGAACGGTTGATAAAATGTACGATATCGCCGCGGACGGTATAATACCAGTCGCCGAAGGGCACGCGTGAGGGCGACTCCTGCAAATACCTGACGACAGGCTCATACATCGCCTCGCACTTTTCGTCGTCGTCAGAGAGCGCCGCCGCCCATAAAATCCAGTCGGCTTTCGTGTAGCTCTCGCGCGTATCGAGCGGTACGCCGTAGCGGTTGCTCTTTTCGATGTAGTATGCCGTTTCACGTTCGCAGATGTCGCTGCCGATCAGATCAAAGCCGAACAGTTTATCGAACAGAATATTGTATTTGACTGAAAATGTATCCTTTTGCCCGTAAGCAAGAGGCATGATCCCCTCGCCGACCTTCTTTTTGAACTTTTCGGCAAATGCGCGCGCTTTTTCCTCATAAGTATCGGCAAGCGCGTTCTTCCCGAGCGCACGGCAGATGACGGAAAAGCCCTCGATCCCCGCAAGCGCTTTCAGGGAAAGATTGATATTTCCCGCAAGATGCCCCGCAAAGTCGTCGGTACAGAGCTGATTTTCGGGATTGAGCCCGTATTTTTCAAGGTACTTCACCCAGCCGCGAAGGAGCGAAAAATTGTCTTTGGCAAGCTTTTTGTCCCCGCCCGCCACGATCGCCGCAGCCTGCATGATGAGCATGTTCCCGCATTCCTCGACGGGCATCTGACAGTTCTTGTCATACACGTCGCTCTCGGCAGGGCGGATATACAGCATCTGATTGGTCCGCGGCGATACGCCCGTCGAGAACATCCCGCAGCAGTACTTGTCCTGTCTGTATGCAGTGCCGTACACCTGTCCCGCGCACCACGGATATGTACCGAGATCGTGCGGCGCAAAGTCGTAGTTCCATACAGGCATTTTGGCGAATTCGTAGATCCCGCGCATCATGGCATTGACAAGCTCGGGATTATAGAGAAGGTAGAGCGGAATGGAGGGATAGCTCACATCCACCGTCCCGATACAGCCGTTGGAATTGTTCTCTTTGGAGAGGAACAGAAGCTCCCCCTTCCCGTTCTGCACGAGTTTATGCGCCGCAACGCTCTGCCGAAGCGAGGCGCAGGCAAGAAGATAATAGTCCTTGCCGACCCGAGTGCAATCAGACTTCAGCTTTTCGTCAAACTCTTCACACTTTGCAAGGATGGACTCATGCCGATCGCGCGAGAAATTGAGCGCATCGAGGACATTTTTCCCGCCGCGGAAAAAGTACGCCTTCAGCCATTCCCCGAAATAGAAAACGGAAGCCTTATCGTCGTACGCGGTCATGAAATAGCCTTTTTCTGCAGTATTGACTCCCAGAAGATACAGCCGTTCCCAGTCCTTTCTGAGATACTCGCGCTCGCCCTCCGCAACGTACAAGCTAAGGCCCGCTTCACTTACGAGCCACGCCTCCTGTGCCGCGAGATAGATATCGCCCCAATCGGGCGCCGCCATGTCGCTCGTATCCGAACAGACCATATTGCGTCCGCGCGTAAAATATGCCGCCTCATACCCTTTCATCGGGATGACGCCGCCGACCACCCACGCACGTTCGCCATTATAACAAAATTCTTCGTCCAACGCAATAGCCACGGAGAAATCTTCGGGAAGGCTTCCATCGGGAATGACTTCATACTCGGTATAGCACACGGGACAAGAGAGGATGTCAGGATCGTTGGGAAGAAGCGGAGAGACAAAGCGCACTTTCAGCGTGAATCCCTCGCCGCGGAAGGTATAATCGGTCGAAAAAGCGCGGACTTCGCACTCCGTTTGCTCCATGGGAACGGCTCCGTCCCGTCTGCCGAGAAAAGAATACGTCTTGTTGTTGAACCGCACAAGCCCGTAAACCCGTTTTTCCTGTCCCGTCCAAAATACGGTGTCCCCGCAATTGAGCGCATCCGTCTTTGCCCATACCGAAAAAAGCGGATCTACAAGCCACAAGGGATATGCCGGTAAAATACGTTTTGTCATAGTTGCTCCTTGAATTATATCTGTTGTTATCGTATCAAATTGACTGTTATTTTTGTCTGTTATTCTCGCATCAGAGGGGCGGAAAATCCGCCCCTCCCGTTATGCACTGTTTTTCTTTGCCGTTTATTCCGCCGCGGCAGGGTTTTCCAGCCACACTCCCGCCACATAGACCGCCGTGACGTTCTGATCTCCGTCAACGGCAATCCAGCCTGTATACCCGACCCCATCGGTCACGAACCACTCATACACATCATACAAGTCGTTGTTTGTCCCGTCCTGCCAGGCAGGAACTTCGATTTCAACCCATGTGTTCGCGGGAACCTTTTGGGTATCGGAAGAGACATATCCGTCATGCACTGTGGAATACACAATGTCCGTATTTGTTTCGGACGCCAAATACACGAGTATTTTTGCCGTATATCCGCTGCGGTAGAGCTCTTTATCCTTCGCAGAATGGACACGCACATTATACTTTCCGTCACTGTCCGCAGAAATCCTGACCGCGCCGCTACGCGGCACATTTTCAGAATCGGGCGCAAGGCTCTTGTCAATCCACTCGGTCGTGACATAGGGATCGAAACTTGCCGACGCATCCGAGCTGAAATCAACAATATCGATCTGTTTTTCAAATGCAAAGCCCGTCATCCAGATTGCATCGATCGGCTGATTTCCGCTTGCAGGAACGGTCGCCCAGAAAAGCCTGACCTGTCCCGACGTGCCATCCATCTGAGCAGAAAGAGACGTTAAAAGCACTTCGCACTTCACCCATTGACCGACGGCGATATTGCTTTCCGAATATACATCGGGCAAAGGTCTGATCTGCAGATCCTGGCGGGAAGAAGCGTCCGAGGGTTCAACATAGAGCCAGAATGTCATTGTCACATATCCCTGAGAGAGATAGGACTCCACATCCGTTCTCGACAGCGTACGCGCATAGACATTCGCCCATTGATCGCCGTCCTTCGTATCTGCATTCAGTCTGACGGCAATCTCATAGCCGTCCGGAATTCCTTCAGGCGCAAGCGCACGCTGATATTTGGTCGCGTTGCTCATACCGCTGTCTGCCCATACGTGACTGCCGCTGAATGCGGCGAATTCGTTCATGTCAAGCAACGCAGGAGCCTCTTCCGATGCATTCGCATAGACACCTGCAATTCGGACCTCGTTGATCGCATTGACGACACCGTCGCCGCCGTCCTGAATCCAAAGGACACTCGCCGTGATCCTGTCCGCAAAATAAGTCGCGTCGAGAACAACGTTATACCAGTTGTTGACGGGAACAAACACGCGCACCCCGTTCACATCAAGCTGGATTTCAGAAATTCCGCTTTCCGCTTTGACGCCGATATACATCGGAACGACGACCGAGCCGTAAGTTTTGAGCGTGTCCACATCCATGCGAACCGCATCAAAATGCAGGTTGGGCCAATTTCCGCCATCACCGTTCGTCACAGCAAAGGACACGCCGCCCTTTGCGCCTTCGGGAAGCAGCTCGCTGCCCGCAGGAAGATAGGTCTTCTGATAGTCCGAACCGCTTTCCAAACGAACGGAGCTGAGCGCGGACGCATCGTCAAAGGATTCCACTTCATCCGCCGCGGCCGCCGTACGCACGATCGTGACCGTCTTTTGCGTCGTATATGTCTTTCCGCCATAGACCGCCTGATAGATGACGGTGTACTCCCCTGCCATCATGGGCGTAAACTGCATGTCCTTGACTTCGATCGCGCCGAACAACTCCTCATAGAGCGCGCTGTCCGCAAAGGTCACCGTGTAAGTCCAGACAATGTTCTCGGGATCGGCGACCTGCGAGCCGTCGCCCAGCGTGAGTTTTCCCGCAAGGAGGGTCACGGGGCTTCCTGATGTCATCCCCTCAGGCTGATCGGCAACCACTTCATAGCTCCCGACCGTGATCACCAATTCTTTTGTATACTGTCTCGTGCGATAAGTTGCCGTGTAGCGGACGGTGTATTCGCCTTCCGCATCGGGCGTGAAGGAAGCTCCTTCAAGCGCACTGTATTCGCCGTCGCCGAACTTCACTTCATAGCTCCACGCGACATTGTCGCAGGCGTTTCCGTCCGACATCAGTTTCGCATCAGGAAGAGGATAAACCACACCGACCGTACCCATGCCCGCATTTGCGATCTCTACGCTGTATTCTTTTGCCTTGACGGCCACCGTTACGCTGCCCGCAGTGAATCTGCCGCCGTAGCTTTCGAAGAAGAAGGTATAATCCCCCGCTTCGGGATCGACGAGCGTGACGGACGCATCATCGCCGTTGACGGTGTAATCCGTCCCCTTGGAAAGTACGGTCTCGCCCCTCTTCACCGTGAGTTTGTAGGCGTAGCCCTTGGTGCTGGTGATGCCGACCCATGCGGTGAAACCGCTTTCGCCCGATTCTTCGACGGTGAGCTGCGTCGGCGTGACTTCGATGCCCGCATTGACAAAGGCAACGGCGTCGCGCTGTTCGATGCGGATGCCCGCGATCCAGATCTCCACAGACGTATCTTTCGGGTTGGTGAACCAGAAGAGATCGGTGTATTCGATCCCGCCCCAAGGCGCCCAGTTATAGACGGAGCGAAGAACCTCGGCATCGATCGCAAACTCGACCCATTCTCCGACGGGAAGCTCGCCGTTGACCACCCAGTCCGCACCGTGCGGCCACTGGCGGATGGAGAGCGTCTCGCCCGCTCCGCCGCCGTTTGCAACGTAGAGCGTCAGTACGACGGTATTGCCGTCCGAGAACATATTTCTGTCCGCGCTGATTTTGAGATGCGGCCAGCGATCGGCAGCTCCTGCCGCAAGGCTGAGCTTAACCACGCCGTTATTTTGCACCTCCTGCGGTCTGCCCGCGGGAATCTCATCGCTGTCCGCCGCATAGTACCTCTGCTCTGCGACGTCAGCCGCCGCATCCAGCAGGAAGAAGTCCTCCGCTCCCTGTCCGAAGCTGACAACATCGCTCACTTTGGCAACCTGTACGTTGCGGATGCGCACCTGTGTGAGATGTGCGGGGAATTCGAGCTTGGTCTGCCCGTTGTCATACTCCTGCGAGCGGTCAAAACTTGCCACCCAGAAGAGCGTGACAAACCCGTTTCCGCTCTTTTCAAGCGCCGTGAGGTAGGTATCGAGATCAAAGGTGAGCGTCACCCATTCGCCGATGGCAACGGATGCCTGCGAGGGTGAAAGCTCGTTCTGATTTGCCCAGTACTGCATCTGCGCATTGCGCGCCGTGGAGCCATCTGCCGCCTGCAGGAACAATTCCAGCGTGACGGCGTTGTAGCCCTGTTCTTTCAGTGCTTTGTAGTCCTCAAGGCTTCTGCGCGCCTTGACGGAGACATCCATCCAAAGATCTGCCGTCGGATCGACGGAGCCGACAGCCGCCTGCTCTTTCTCGTCCCATTCAAGCGAAGCGTTGGCTATGGTGAGATTTCCGAGCGAATAGATATCATCGAACGCCTCGATCTCCGTCGTCTCGGGCTCGCCGCGCTCCTCTTCCACGTTGAATGCACGAATGTTAGTAATACGGATATGCTCGATAATGTTGACGGCACCCGTTTCGCGTGCGCCGTTCTGCACCCAGAAGAAGCCCATGCTCTCGGGCGAAACGCGGGAGATGAGGTCGGCGCATTGCGCTCCGTCCAGGATCACCGTCACCCAGGTATTGGGCATGACGTATTGATCGAATTCATCCGTCTCGGGATACATCTTGATGAGGATGGGATCGCTATGCCCCGTTGCATCGAGATAGATATCGAATGCGACGGTATCATATTTTGCAATTTCGCTCGTCGTGGCGCGCGAGGTAAAGTAGAAGCGCGGCCAGGCACCGCCGTCCACTGCGGGAATGGTGTATTCCACGCCGCCCTTGGTGCCGTCGGAAGCGCCGTCCAGACGCGTATCGCCCGCCCACAGATATTCGGGCGAGGTGTACTCCGTTCCCGTGCCGCTGTTCATGCGGATGGTATCCAGAACGGCGGGATCGTCAAAAGATTCCAGCTCCCCTTCTGCCGCCGCACGGCGTGCTACATCAAACTCCGCAGACGCGGTGTAAGTCTTTCCCTGATACTGCGCGGTATACGTTGCGACATATGTCCCGCCCGTTGCAGGCGTAAACGTGCGGTCGGTCAGCGTGATTTCGGAATAACCGTCGCCGCACAGAGCCGCGTTCTTATAGGAGACGGAATAGCTCCAGCTCTCCGCCGTGACGGGCGTGCCGTCGATCTCGAGCGAAGCCTCTGCAAGCGAATACGCGGCGCCTGCGCTGCCCGCCTCAAGATCGGGGACACGCACATCGTCGAACTCGGCGCGGATATCGGCCACGCGGACGACATCAATGGCATTAAAACACCCCGTGCCGCCGTTCTGAAGCCAGAACAGACCCAATGAGCGCACACCGATCGAATCGCCGAAGTTGTTGAGCATCGTCTCGCTGTCGATGACGACCTTGACCCACTGATTGGTTGCTACATATTCCACATACTCGGAGGAGGTGTCGGGGAACATATGCAGTTCCGCCTCCGTAACGGTAGGATCGGATGTGCCGAAGTAGAGCATGAGGCTGAAACGGTCCGCCCCTATAAGTTCGGATTGCGGCGTCCGCGAGTCAAAATGCAGGCGGGGCCAAGTCCCCATCTCCGCATCGGTGACCGTAAATTCAATACCGCCTTTGACGCCTTCGGGAAGTTTGTCGCTTCCTGCCGCGAGATAGCTCTCTGCATAGTCAAGCCCGCTCTGCAGGCGCACATACACCATCGACGAAGCAAGATCGAAGGACTGCATTTCGCCGCGTTCGGGCGTGGATGTCTTGATCTCGGCAAGCGGATGATCCGCCGCGGAGATGGAGAGATCGTCCAGATACAGCACTGGCGCATCGGCAATGTCCGCCGAATTGCAGTTTTCAAACAGGAACGCAATGCCCGCGACGTTGGTGATGTCGCACATATCCTGCAAAGCGTTATAGTCGGGCGTGTAAGTTATCTGCGTCCACTGCTCGGGCGCAAGCGTGCACGACTTGACCGACTTATAGTCCGTTCCGTACACGTCCGCCACGCTCGCCACGATGCAGAAATCAAAGGTGACTTCTTCTTTCTCGGCATTGTACATCCAGAACGTGACGTTTTCCAGCTTGGAAAAATCGGTATAGTTATAGCCGCCCGTCCCCTCCATCTGCATGGGATAGTAGAAGTACGGCGAAGCGCTGTCGGTATGCGAACCGAGCGGCTGGAGCTTGGCGGAATAACTGCCGCCGTGCGCCTGTTCGTCCGAACGCGTGATACGTCCGAACCCGTCCATCATGTTAATATTATAGAATCCGTCCTGCCACGTCTCATAGGTGGCGAACATTTTCTGCGTCTCTTTGTCAGAGTCATCCTTACAGGCGGACAGGACCGCCGCGGAGGAACAAGTGAGCAAGAGCGCGCAGCAGATAACGATCGACTTTTTCATGATTCCCTCCTTACTTCCCGTACACCAGTACTCTGCCGATCCCGACCGTCACTTCGGTCTGTGAACCGACCGCGACAAAGCGCAGGCACTGCACGTCCACCTTGTTCCAGTTGACGTTGGAGAGCGACAGACTGACCGTCTGCGCGTCTGCGCCGAACGTAACGTTTGCAAGCGAGACCTCGCCCTTGCTGCCGGCAAGATAGACAGAAACCGTGCTTCCCTGCGTCGCCTGCATGAGAACGGAGAGGCTTGCGGAATCGGAGCCGAGTCCCGTAAGCAGGGTGCCCGTCAGCGTGAATGCCTGCTGCCGGCGGTTGTTGCGCGGCACGGGAAGGACTGCCTTGAGCATGCCGCCTTCCTTGCTGAACGTCGCATCGACGCCGTTTTCCGTCTTTGCAAGGTCGGCTGTCGTGACGCTGTCATCCACTTCGTTGACGCTCACCTTTCCGCCGAGGTACTGCTCATAGACAAACGACTGTCCGTCTGCCGTCAGTTCCACACGCACTGTGTTGGAATCCGCCAGCCGCATATCAACAGATACGGCGTAAGTTTTGAGTCCGTTGCCACTTCTCGTCAAGGTAAGCGTCCCGCAGCTGTCCTGTGCGAGCTTCACTTCGGCATTCTCCGCCGCCGCAAAGCTGATCGTCACGTTTCCGAGTCCTTCATCCGTCTGTCCCGTCAGGACGAAGGACGCGGGCGAGGAGGCAAGCTCGGAGAGCGCGAACAGCCGCTCACGCGCCGAGGCAAACGCCTCGTCATCTGCCGTGACAACCGTTCCCAGATAGAGATCGGAGGTAAGCTCCTCCATCATCTCATAGAAATAGTCGTTGACACCGTCCCCGTTTTCATCTGCGGGAAGTCCTTCGTTGTATGTTTCCTGCAGGGCATAGAGCAGTTCATACTCCTCAAGACCGTCGCGGATCGCCTCCAGGCGCATACTCGCCACCGGGCCGTCGATGCCGTACTGCTCGCCGGGATAGAACAAAAATCCGTCGCCGTTTGCTCCGGGATAGCGCTCTGCGTTCCCGCCGTAGTAGTCGTAGATCTCCTGATAGGTCCAGTTGGAGTTATAGGCATAGATATTGGTCGCCCAATAGAGATTGCCGACAATGCCGTACTGCGCCTGCATCCAGCTCACCATACGCGGCGAGAGCATGGTATCGTCGATGCGGTAGGTTGCATAGGGCGGCGTGGGCGCGACACAGCCGTACCACCACTTCTGCGTCTGCGAATAGAAGTCCTCGCGCACGTCCTCGGTATCGTAGTAATCAAAGAGCGGACAGCCCCCTTCCAGATAGGGCAGGATCTGCTCATAATCGGTATTTGCCGCGATCGTGACGATGTGATAGAGGTCATACAGACTGTCCGCAACTGCCTCGATGAAGGCGTCTGCAGAAGCGTACCCATTCTCCTTTGCCTTCTCTTCAAGATCGGGATATGCCGCCTTGAGCGCGTCCTTTTGCGCGAGGTACTCATCAGCGAGCTTGTTCGCCGTGTTGCGCGAGACGAGACTGATGAGCTTGACCGTCGAATACCCCTGCTCGTTGCGGGTCTCGTCGATCAGACGGTAGTAGGTGACCAGTTTGGAGACGAGGTTCTCGCCCTCCGAAAAACTCTTTTCGGAAAACGCCTTCAGATACTTCGTCATGACCTGGGCGTCCACCGTCTCATAAGTGCCGAAGGAATCGTTATGCACGGCATCCACCGCCGCACGCGTGAAGTCATACTGCGGGTCGGAGACGTACATCTCGTCCGTGTCCTCCACTCTCAGCGCGGATACGTCAATGTCCTTTGCGTCCACGCGCTCCGTGGAATAGGGCAGCGAAATCGTGGATACGTTATACTCCTGCACGTACTCCCACGCCTTATCGACATATGCTTCGATCCCCTCATCCGACTCCACATCGAAATCATAGAGGAGCATATTGGGATTGAGACGGTACTCATAGAGCGCCTCATTGTATTTGTCGAACTTCTCCTGCGTGGTATCGAGTTCGCCCTTATAGAAGAGCCACTCGTTGAGGAATACGCTCTGCGTGTGATTTTCCTCGGAGACGGTGACGTTGCGCACCTCGAGGGTGACGGGAACCTGCGCGCTCTCGCCCGCAATGGTCAGCGTGACGCTGCCCGTATACACCCCTGCCGCCTGTTCGGCGGGAATGTGAAAACGCACATACAGTCCCTGATTTTCGCCCTCGGGTACGACGTTCTCGCCTGCGTCGCGGATATTCTCGTAAGGGACGAGCGCATCGGGGTACTGTCCTGCAGGCACGCTCCCGAAGGGCTTTGAGACGTTGATATACTTCTCGTGGAAGATCTCCACATTGGAAGCGGAGAATGTATTGCTGCCCGAGGAGAGATCGTTTGCCTTGACCTCGTAAGAGAGCGTCTCGTCCGCCGAAAGAATGATCTGCGCCGATTCGTACTCCCCTTTGGCGGCAAACAGCTCGATCCCGTCCGTCGCCGCGTCCGCATAGAGATCTGCAGACGCCGTCTTTAACACCTTTTCGGTCGCGGGGACGCACCAGACGGTCGCATCCTCCAAAGTACCGGGGTATGCGATCGTCCCGTCCGTATCGGCGGGCGCACAGCCTGCAAGGATCGCGATCGGCATGGCGCACGCCAACAGCGTTACGACTTTTCGTTTCATCATGTTTTCCTCCCGTTCTTTCCTCAGGCAAGACCTGCAAGTTTGAGTGCGTTGTCGAATTTATCCTGCGTCCAGTAATTAACGGTATCCTCGATATACTGTGCCGCCGTCATCTTGGGCGAGGACGCAAGCAGATCTTTGTACCAGTCCGTATTCAGGCGCACCGCCTCCACCTGTCCGTAGTAGTTGAGCGCGAACTGCTGCTGCATGGGAAGCGTGGAAATGGTGTAGAGCGCCGTCCCCTCTTCGGGATAGAAGTAGTCGATCTTGTCCTTCTGCATCTGCGAGAAGCTGTCATACAGCTCGGGGTTCTTCTCCTTCACGTTGTACTCGAAGGGAAGGAAAGAGCCGTCCGTCGCCTCTGCATAGGCAGCCTGCGCGATATCCGTTGCCATGAAGAGCATGAAATCGACTGCCATGTCCTTTGCGGTTGCGTTGGCGGGGATGATTCCGTTATGCACGCCGCCGAGCGTATGCACTACGCCGCGCGCCTCTGCGACTGCCGCAAGCACGTCCTCATAGGTGTAGCCCTTGTCATTCTCCCCGCCGTTCGGGAACTGCGCGGAAATCAGCGCTTCGGGAACGGTGTTTGCCGTGTTATCGACATAGTCCACCATGGCGGAGAGCAGCTCGTCCGTGATCCCGTATTCGGTGCCGAGCGCGCTGAGAACGGGCAGACGCATCATGCGGAAGTTTCCCGCCGCGTCTCCGAGACGCGCAAGCGTGTTCTCCATTTCACGGGGCAGCCAGTCGCCGTTGGCATGGAAGAGCACGCCGCCGTTTTCGGGCGAGGTTCCGCTCAGGAAGAACGCCTGCGTCTCCTGGAACCCCTTCGAGCCCACATAATTGGTGTGGATATAGCCGCCCGTGCGCTCCCCGTCCGTGCCGTGATACTGAAGGATGTCCTCCATGAACGAGAGCGTCTCGGAAACACCCGTATGCGTTCTGAACACGGAAAGATCCTGCGTCGTGCCGCCGAAGGGAATGCCGTTCCAGAAATTGTAGAACTCATCCACGCCCTCGTACTGCGCCCACCAAGCATTAAAGGGCTTGGCGAGATAGTCGTCGTCCTTGGACTGCGCAAACGCAAAACCGCCCTTCTCCCAACCGTACTGATCGGTGTGCGCCGCATCCCAGTCATCTCTGTACGCCTCGCAGATGGCGAGCAGTTCGTCCGTCATGTTGGGTGCGCCGCTTGCGCCGACGGAGAGCTCGCTGTGTCCTGCAAGGAAGGCATCGAGCAGCGCCTTGTTGTAGTAGATGGTGTCGATACCGTCCGCCCACGAGATGGAGAAATACTGCTCGTTGTCAGGATTTTCGATGTCAAGGTAGCGGTTCATGGTCACATAGTCGTCCTTCATCTTTTTCTTGAAGGTCACATTTTCCCCGGGCACCTGCTCATTGTACACAAGCTCCGTCAGATCGAGCACCGCGCCGCCCGGAACGAGCTGCTGCTGGAGATACATATCGAACATCAGATCGAACGAGTTGGTCGCCTCATTGCCAAGACGGGTACTGCCATAGCTCTGCTGATCGCTCGTCTGAAGATAGTAGTTCTTCTCCTTCGTGGCACCAGGGTATTTTTCCTGCACCCAGTCCTGTTTGAAGAACTCCTCGGCAACGGCATTCACCCACGCCGTTCCGTAGCCGAGGTCGACACAGTAGACTTCGAGGAAGTCCTCCGTATCGGGGACTTTGGTTCCGCATCCGGCAAACGCCGCCGCTGTGACGGCGAGAACGCTGCCCATGAGCACACTGCCCGCCGTCTTCATCGTCTTTTTCATCCTGATTCCTCCTATTTTCATGTGATTGATTTTATTTTTTAATTGCAGCCGAATTTGTTTTTGAGATACTTTTGGGATCGTTCTTGGGGGTCACTCTTTCAGTCCGCCGATGGTGAAGTTGGACATGATGATGTCCGAGAAACCCGCGAAGATGGCGATAATGGGCAGGCAGGCGATGAGAAGCGCCGCATAATAGACGGGATAGCTGCCGCCGTCGCCGCGTTTGATGGAACTCTCGATGACGTAAAGTCCCGATGCGAGCGTGGGATAATCGGGCATATAGAGAATCATCGTCATATAGTCGTTCCATGCGCCGATGAATGCCATGATGCAGAGCGTGAGCATGGCGGGCCACGCCTGCGGGAGCATGATGCGGAAGAACACGGTAGCGTGATTTCCGCCGTCGATAAAGGTTGCCTCGGCGTAGCTCCACGGCAGGGACTTGAAGAATCCGTACAGGACAAGGAAGTTAAAGCCGAAGCCGCCGAACGCCGTCACGAGCGGATAGAGCGGACTGTTGTAGAGCCCAAGCTCGTTGATGAGCTTGAAGAAGGAGCCCGTATTGCCGATGATGGGAATGGTCATCGAGAAGATGGCGATCCCGTACAGAATGCCGCGCAGCTTGAACTTATACTTTGCGATGCAGTAGCTGGTGAGCGCGCTTGCGAACACGCCGCTTGCCGTGCACAGAACGGAATACCAGATACTGTTGAGGAACATCAGAGGAAATCCGATGGGTTCGCCGCGGGAGTTATTGATGGACATCTCGGTGAACGCCGAGACGTAATTGGAGAACACCCACTCGCTCGGGAAAGCGAGGTGGTTCTTTCCGCCGAAGGACTCCTCGAGGTAGGCGTAAGAATCCTTGAAGGAGTTCATCAGCATGTAGAGAAAAGGAAAGATGAGCGAAGCCGCATAGATCACGAAAATGACAAACACGACCGCGAAGAGAATGTTCTCTCGCGGACTGCGTTTTTTCAGGATGGCAGATTCGCCCGCATTGATGTTGGACTGTTTTTTCCGAGCCATGACCGCGCCTCCTCAATATTCCACAGAGGGAACTTTTTCGAGCGCCCAGCGCACAAGCAGGATAACGGGCACGGTGATGAGCGTGAAGAAGAGTCCTGCCGCGGACACGATGCCGTATTCCCCGCCCGCTCCTGCGCCCTGCTGACCGTAGACTTTCAGGAAGATCCAGAAGTTGATGGTCGTCGTGTCGTAATCGCCGTTTGTAAAAAGCAGAATGGGACCCGAGGAGTTGACAATCCCTGTGAACGTGAAGATGAGCATGGTGCAGATGGTCGGCCAGATAAGCGGAAGGATGATCTGCACGAGTTCGCGGAAGGGACCGCACCCCTCAAGGCGCGCCGCCTCAAGGACATCGATGGGCACGCGGGACATCGCCCCGCCGAAGAGGAGCATATTGCCGCCGAAGCCCGTCCAGATGACGAAGAGCACGATCATAGTCGTTGCCGTTTCGGGATTGGCAAGCAGACCTTCGGACGGGAAGTGTCCGCCGAGGATTCCGACGAGTTCGTACAACGGTCCGCCCGGATCGACGATGCTCCTGTACGCTGCGACCATCACGACGCCCGAAATGATGGAAGGAAGGTAGAACAGCACGCGGAACACGCGATTGAACCAGATTTTTTTGTACAGGAAGTAGGCGATGAGCAGTGCTCCCGGAAGTTGGATCCCCACCCCCACGCCGAAATAGATGAGCGTGTTCTTAATCGCAACGCCGATGGTCTTTCCCGTTGTTGCCTGCATCTCCTCCCAGAACGCTGTAAAGTTGTCCCAGGTGAACGCGCCGTGCACGTCCTGAAAGGCGAGCGCAATGGACTGCACGTTGACATACAGCCAGAAGATGAGCCATTGCAGAATGGGAAGCGCGAGCATGCACACAAGAAAGATCAATTCGCCGCGCTTTTTGCCGTTGAGAATGAGGCCCTTCTTTTTGCGCGGCGGTTTTCCGTCCTGTCCCGCGCGGACCTGCGCGCCTTCGATGGCAGCATTCATTGACAGTTTCCTCCTTACCCTTATTTTTATTTTTTACCGAAATACAACACGAAACAACGTGCCGAGTATCTGTTCGGCAGAATTACCGTCAGTTTTCCGTTTGCAAACGTGAAATCGGTCGCAGGCGATGCGGGATAGAGGATCTCGCACTGTGCGGAAACATAGTCGGGCAGCATGATTTCCGCCTTGCCGTCTCCGCCCGTATTCCATACGGCGAGCACCATCTTTTCATCCGCACACAATCCGCTGGCCGCGCTCTTGTCGCCGAAACGGGCAAACCCCTTGGGGAAAGAGGGCACGGCGCGTTTTTTGAATGCGGCGAGCCGTTTCATGCAGTCTATCCCCTCTTTTACAAGCGCGCGCTGACGCTCAGAAATGAGCTCAAGATGTGACGCAAGATGGACCCTGCCGAGCATGGCGTTGACCATGTTCATGATGACCGTTTCATCCGAAACGTGCGCACGCACCCATTCCGGCGTCGGAGCGAACCCCTTCACCCAGCTGTCAACGGGGTAACTCCAGACCCCCGCCTGTTCGGGAAGCACCGCCGAGAAGATGTTCGCCGCGATCCACGGGTACTTTCTGTAATCGGTCTGATCGGAGCTTGAAATGAGCGTCCAGTGCGATGTGGAGAAATGATCGAGCCGCTGTCCGCCGCTCGCACAGCCCTCGATGATGAGCGAGGGATACTTTTTGCGGATCCCGTCCACCCAGGAGAAGAACGCACGCGAAGCAAGCTCCAACCCTCTTCCCGGCTTATCTCCGAACCCGTCCGTTCCGCTGCCGCAGTCCTGATTATAATCAAATTTGAGATAATCGGCGCCGTAATCGTTGACGATGCGATCGATAACTCCGTCCATATACGTTCTGACCGCCTCACAGCGATAGTCAAGAAAGCGTCTGCCGCCCACGATCACGGGCTGATCGTCGATTTTCAGCCATGCTTCCTGCGGATAGTATGCGATCATTTCCGCGCAATCCTTTCCGACGACCTCGGGCTCGAGCCACAGTCCCGCCTTCATGCCGAAACTGTGGATATAGTCAATCGTCTGCCTGATTCCGTTCGGGAAGCGTTTATTGCTCTCTTTCCACTGCCCGACATACGGATAAATGATGCTCCCGTCTTCTTCGTTGTGCCAGCCGCAGTCGATCACATAGATATCCGCCCCGAGCTCCGCCGCTACGGGCACCATGCGCCGCGTGCCCTCCTCCGAGGGGCTGTCCCAGGACAGATGCATATAGTCGTTGAACACGACGGGAAGCGTTTCGTCCGCGGGATACGCATTGCGGATATGCCGTCTGTACATTGTCATCTGCGCGATCGTCTGATCGACCGTTGCGCCCGTACAAAACGCCGCCGCAGGGGTTTCATACGACTGCGCGGGGGCAAGACGAAGCTGCCACTCATGCTCGAAGGCGTCCGCGCCGCCCGTATACAGATAGACGCCCTGACGGCATTCGCCCAACTCCCAGTACCAATCGTCGGGACTTTCGATGGCGAACATGATGTAGTCCCCGCCGTCGGGCTTGATGATCGCCTGCGGGAGCTCCTCTTTGGTGGACCAGCCGCCCTTGTTGGAGCCGTAAATCCTGCGGAAACTTGCATGTCCCGTACTGTAGAGCCCAGCTTCAAACAGGCTTGTGCGGCGCGGCTGACATTCACAGTGCCAGCTGTTGCAGAACCGATACAAATAGGTGCGCTGCAATGCGCCAAGACTGTCCTTGCTCAGTCCGTACAGCACGAACGCGCTGACCTGACTGACGGCGATCTCCTGCTGCGAAATATTTTCTATGCGCTGAAAGATACGCAGCGCCGAACAGTCCTTAAATCGGCAGAACACCACCGTCGAACGCAGTCCGTCGCCCTCCTGCACGATCTCAAGCCTGTCATCGGAGAGACGGTATCCGCAAAAGCACAGATCCTCTCCCACTGCCGTCGGAATATGTTTGCCGTCACGGCTGATTTTATTCTGTCCCGACAGGACACACTCCGCGATCAGGCTCTCCTGTCCCTTATATAAAAGCAATGCCCGCTCGCCTTGCTCCAGTCTGAAAGCCAGACCACCGAATTCCAACCTCATACTCTCTCTCCGCTTTGCAAACAATTCGAAATCGCCGCATTGACCGCACGACGCACCGCAAGGAAGCCCTGTGCGCCGTGCGGATACTCGGTAAATCCTTCAACGCCGAAATCCTTGAGCAGGGCAAGCGTCTTTTCCCGCCCGAGGCAGGATTCCAGCAATTTCAATGCCCTGTAGTCCTGGATTCCCTGGCGGAAGCTCTCCAACCGTATGGAGCCGTACGCGCCCTCCTCCCCGGGATAGACGATAAATGCGTCTCCCGACTGGAAAAATCCGCCCGCATCCGTCTCAAAAAACGGATCGACCTGCCGCGTGGAAAGCGCCGTATTGTAAAAGTTATATCCCCAGTGCAAAAATCCCGATGCCCCGCTCTGATAGAGCTGCATCCCGATGACGCGCGTCCGCTCGCACGGCATATTCATCATGCGATTGGAAAGATTGTCCTTGCACTGCGGGAAGCAATAATACACCCAGAAGGGCTTGCCGTTCTCCATGAACGGCTTTGCGGCATTCGTTGCCGCCACGGGAATATCCACCAGCCCGCGATGAAGAAATTCAACTTCACTGAGTGCGTCGATATGCGTAAAATCGGGCAACAGCCGTTTGATGAAATTGCGGCGGACGGTATAGTCTTTCAGCCAGTAATTGTCCGGCTCATCGGAGATATGAATGAACGATCTGTCCCTGTATCCCCCGTCCCGTAAAAATTTGCCGAGCGACGGCAGGAAGCATTCCAAAAATGCGCAATACGCTTCCCCGTCTGCGCGCGTATCCCAACCGAAGATGCGCTCAACACCGTTTTCCGTCTGCGCGATAATCTTCGGACAAAACTGCGCGCCCCACTGCGTAAACAGATGGGAAAACTCAAAATACCGCATTCCGCACTTTTGCGCCATTTTGAGAAAACGCCCCAGCCGCAAAAAGTTGAAAGAATATGTATTGCCGTTTTTTACAACGTCCACCAGCTGAACGCTCGTACGTTCTCCGCCCGGCTTCGTATCGAGCGGCGGCGTAAAGAGCGGCACATACACCGTGTTGATTCCGTGTTCCGCAGCCGTACGCAGGAAACTTTCCGTCAGGGTCCAAAACCGCTTTCCGAACGGCTTGATCTTATAATAGTTGCAGATGCAATCATAATGCATCCAGTCGGTCACGGGGATGTCGCAGGCGGGAAGCTGCCCCTTCAATACCTCAACCGTGACCTGCGTATCGCCGAGCAGGTCTCCGTTTTTGTCTGTAAGCACGATACGGACAACGTGCTCTCCCGCAGCCATGCGCGCGCCCGTTCCCACGGTGAGCCAGAAAACATTGAGAGAAGTCCCTTTCAGCGGCAGAGCGGCCGTATTCGTCGGCAAAAGCGGATCGGGGAAAATGTGCAGTCCCTTGGCGATAACATAATCGTCCGCATCGGGCATATCGGTGTAATCCCCGGGCACATACCCCACGCGCCGCACCTGAAACGGCAGATCGGTTTCTATCCGAAGACAGCAATCCTCCTTAGGGGCTCCGTCGTTCATCACGGCGAGCTGCACATCCGCAATCTCGTTTTCAAAACAACTCAATCGTTCCGCAAGCTGCGCGGGAATGCTGTCATGCCATAACTTTTCCAGCGGACTTACTGCCGTAAGCGTGATCATCTCTTCCGCTCCTTTTCTCCTGATTCTTCAGATTATTTTCAAGATCAATCAAATCAGATTACGTTCTTTATTTTCAGTTGCCCCATTATGGCATCCTCGGCCCCCGCCGTCAAGTGGGTCAAGGTGATTTAATTACGTAAAATTGAAACTATATCAACAAAATCATACAAAGTTATTGACGACAAACAAAATCAATGTTATAATGCAACAAAATCAGGGGGAATTCGGACAAGTGGCACTCTCCTTTTTTAATAAAAATAACTGGAATTCCTGGTTTCGGGTCACATATTACGCCGTCAATATCTGGCAAAACTATAAACTTGACTATGCGCACAGCCATGACAGGCTGGAACTTCTCTATGTCTACTACGGAGAAGTCACCCTGCTGTATATGGAAAACGACCAATGGAAGGAAATGACCCTCTATTCCAACGACTATGTGCTCATCGATGTCGATATCCTGCACGCCATCCGCACAAGCGCCGGCGTCTCGCAAGTCATTTCCATCGAAATAAAACTCGTACCCAACGCCACTTCGGCACTCCAATACTCCCTCAGGCACCTCATCTCCTGCGATAAGGCGATCGGTGAGCTTTTTTCTCAATCCCAACGCGTCATCCGACTTTCCGATTCGGGACACATGATCTCCGTCATGCATGAACTTCAACACTGCTTTGAGGAGCCGTCCGGGCACGAAGGAACTTACTTCGATCTTCTCATTTCCGCACTTTTCGCCGAAATCGGACAGGATTACACGCAATCGAATTATACAGTGCGCAGCGGGATCAAGTACCTGCGCTCCGCCACCGATTTCATCGCGTCCAATTTCCACCGCGAGATCGGCAGCAGCGAAATCGCCGAGGCGGCGGGCGTCACTCTCAATTACCTCAACAGGCTCTTTACGGAACAATTCGGCATGACGGTGAATGCCTACATCAACCACCTGCGCATCCGCGAAGCCAAACAACTCATTGAACGCACCGACATCCCACTTACGGAAATCTATCGCCAGGTAGGGTATAAGACCAATCAGAACTTCAGCAAACAATTCACCAAACAAATAGGGCTCGCTCCCTCCTCCTATCGGCGACAGCTCAAAAATACGCACCTGGAGAAAAATTTCGAGAAAAATAACAATTTCGTCTCCGATCTTCCCGGATAATCGTTCCTCCCCTTTTTATTGGGGGGAGTCCCTTCCCTACGTTGGAGTTTTCCTTTCTCCTGTCCGTTTACAAACATTTTTTCCTAACAGGCTATGTCTTTTCCTGCATACGGAAAATATCCGCTTTTTGGAGCGGCCTGTTGAACGGAACCGCGGTCTATTGAAAAGAGAAAACAAAAAAGCGCCGAGCAAAGCCTGACAGGCTTTGCTCGGCGCTTATCATATGAATATCTTTGTTGAATCAAAAATTACGGATTCTTGTGATATCGCCCTGCAGAAAATCCGATTGTCCCGCTTTTACAAGAGAAAATTTTCCGTTTTCAAAAGTAACTTCCGTCACCGATGCATTCGGAACCCAGGCAACATTTTGCATCTCCCGAAGCGGCACTCCCATCCATGCACATTGCAAGGTACGAAGCAAAGCCGCATGCGTTGCAATGAGAACTGTCCTCGTTCCGTCCTTCTCTTTTTCCTCTTTCTCCTCTGCACACACGATCTTTTCAACGGCAGAAAGCGCGCGCTGCTGTAACTGCGCCAAGGATTCCCCTCCCGTACAACACGCAAGGCCGATTTGATCGTGCCACTTAGCAAAGTCGGAAGGAAATTCCAGTTTGATCTCCTCAAATGTCTTATTCTCCCATTTTCCGCCGTCAATCTCCCGCAAAAGTTTTTCCTTGCGGATGGACAAATGCAGTGCCTCTGCAATGGGCATTACCGTCTCACGTGCGCGCAAAAGATCGCTCGACCAGATCGAATCCACATTGTAATTGTTCAATATAAATTCTTTGAGCTCATTTGCCTGCTTTCTGCCCAATTCTGACAGCGGAGCGTCCGCCTGACCCGTAAACTGCATGGCGACATTTGACTCGCTCTGCCCGTGCCTTACAAGCAATAACCGAAGCATAAATTCAGCCCCTCTTGTTAAAATATGTTTTCTTACCCTGAAATTTTCGCAAAAGCCGCTCGTGCCGCCTGCGGCGGGACGAACCGCTCGCGCTCTTTCGGCAGACCCTTCAAAAAAGCGGCGCCGCCGAGAACTCGGCAAACCTTTCAACAGCCTGCGCGGAATACTTCGCGGCTTGCTTCCTTGCTATGTGCCTGCTTTCTCAAGCCGCTCGTGCCGCCTGCGGCGGG
>ERZ1643246.711-NODE-711-length-40918-cov-6.639674_pt1 | contig 40918 bp, 38 predicted proteins | sample MGYA00579265_ERZ1643246 | MGnify/ENA primary metagenome ERZ1643246 (study PRJEB29033, sample SAMEA4952261) | chicken gut metagenome | biome: Broiler Chicken; feature: Gastrointestinal Tract; material: Caecum | place: Ireland | collected 2018 | study: Broiler... | reverse complement strand
TGAGGTGACCAATTCCTTTAAGGACATGGTTCCGGACTATTTTGTCCGCAAGCAGACCTTGACCAACGCGGAGCGCTATACGACTGATGAGTTAAAGCATCTGGAGGAAGTGATCTTGGGAGCGGAGGATAAGCTGGTTTCTCTGGAGTATGACCTGTTCTGCCAGGTTCGGGACCAGATTGCTTCCCAGGTGGTGCGGATCCAAAAGACAGCCAGGGCCATTGCCCTCATCGATGTGTTCTGCTCCCTGTCCCTGGTGGCTTCCAGGCAGAACTATGTAAAGCCCTCCATCAATGAAAAGGGCGTGATCTCCATCAAGAACGGCCGCCACCCGGTGGTGGAACAGATGATGCGGGACGACCTTTTTGTGGCCAACGATACAGAGCTGGACAACAATAAGAACCGGGTATCCATCATCACCGGCCCCAACATGGCTGGAAAATCCACCTATATGCGGCAGGTGGCACTGATTGTGCTGATGGCCCAGCTGGGAAGCTTTGTGCCGGCCCAGGAAGCCAATATCGGCATCTGTGACCGTATCTTTACCAGAGTAGGCGCTTCCGATGACCTGGCCAGCGGACAGAGCACCTTTATGGTGGAAATGACGGAGGTGGCAAATATCCTGAGAAATGCCACCAGAAAAAGCCTTCTGGTTCTGGACGAAATCGGAAGGGGCACCAGCACCTTTGACGGTTTGTCTATCGCCTGGGCGGTGGTGGAGCATGTGAGCAACACGCGGCTTCTGGGAGCCAAGACTCTTTTTGCCACCCATTATCACGAGCTGACGGAGCTGGAGGGAACCATTGCGGGAGTAAAAAACTACTGCATCGCGGTAAAGGAGCAGGGGGACGACATTGTATTCCTGCGAAAGATTGTCCGCGGCGGCGCTGACAAGAGCTACGGCATCCAGGTAGCCAAGCTGGCCGGAGTGCCGGAATCGGTGATCGCCAGGGCAAAGGAGATCGCCCAGGAGCTGACGGATGCGGATATCACGGCCAAGGCAAAGGAGATTGCCCAGGTAAGCTCCAATATCACCCAGAGGAAAGCCGTTCCCAAGCCCGATGAGGTGGATATGCAGCAGCTCACCTTTTTTGACACGGTGAAGGACGATGATATTATCCGGGAGCTGGGGGAATTGGAGATCAATACCATGTCTCCCATGGATGCCCTGAATACCCTTTACCGCCTGCAGAACAAGCTGAAAAACCGATGGAAGGAATAAAGCGTTTATGAATTTCTATATCTTGACTCTGTTTCCGGAGATGGTAGCCGGCGGCCTGGCCACCAGCATCACGGGGCGGGCAATGGAGAAAGGCCTGATTTCCGTGGAGGCCATTAATATCCGGGATTATTCCAGGGAAAAGCACCGTCATGTAGACGATGCGCCCTACGGCGGCGGCGCCGGCATGGTGATGCAGGCGGAGCCCATCTGCGATGCCTACGAGGATTTATGCGCAAAGACAGGGAAAAAGCCCAGAGTGATTTATATGACGCCCCAGGGCCGGGTGTTCAACCAGCAGATTGCCGGGGAGCTGGCAAAGGAGGAGGACCTGGTGTTCCTTTGCGGACATTATGAAGGGGTGGATGAGCGGGCCCTGGAACTGATTGGGGCCGATTATCTGTCCATCGGGGATTATGTGCTGACAGGGGGAGAACTTCCCGCGATGGTAATGATCGACTGCATCTCACGGCTGGTGCCGGGAGTGCTGAATAATGACAGCTCTGCGGAGATTGAGTCCTTTTCCGACAATCTTCTGGAATATCCCCAATATACCCGCCCGGAGGAATTTCGGGGTCTTAGGGTGCCGGAGGTCCTTTTAAGCGGCCATCACAAAAATATTGAAGTCTGGCGCAGGCAGCAGTCCATCCGGAGAACTCTGGAGCGCCGGCCGGATCTGCTGGAGGATGCGGTTTTATCCAAAAAGGAGAAGATCTTTCTGGAGCAGCTTCTGCGGGAGCAGGAGGAGCAGTCCTGAAAGGTCAAAAGGAGGCGGCCTGCGGCATTCTGCAGGTTTGTGCGAAAAAACCAAAGAAAAGCCCTTGCATTTTCCGCCCTTCTATGATAAGATGTTGACTGTTGTGACAAGAAAAGAGATGGTCCTCTGTTACGGTCCGCGGTGAGAAAAGCTTACCGGCCTGCGTATTAAGAACATCCAATAATTGAAGGAGGTTCACACAATGAACGAGATTATCAAGAACATCGAGGCGTCCCAGTTAAAAGAGACAGTTCCCAGCTTTAAGGTAGGAGACACGGTTCGCGTTTACAACAAGATCCGCGAGGGAAACCGTGAGAGAATCCAGGTATTTGAGGGAACCGTTCTTAAACGTCAGAACGGCGGCGTCAGAGAAACCTTTACCGTAAGAAAGACTTCCAACGGAATCGGCGTTGAGAAGACCTGGCCTCTTCACTCCCCCTTTGTTGACAAGATTGAGGTTGTCCGCAGAGGTAAGGTAAGACGTGCAAAACTGAACTACCTGAGAGAGCGCGTAGGCAAGGCTGCAAAGGTAAAAGAGTTAGTAAAATAATTCCGTACATTGGCAGGAGGGAGAATAGAAAAGATTCTCCCTCCTGTTTGTTACGAGCGCTTGGCGGATGGGAGGTCCGGATGGATTTTTATATCAATGAAGACACCGCCTGGGTGAGGAGGATTGCCCGGTGGGCGGTAGATGTGGTGGTGGTTATCTCGCTGGCATGGTTTCTGGTATATGGTTTCTGCGGCCAGGTCCGCGTTGACGGAAACTCCATGCAGCCCCTTCTGGATGCCAGGGATGTGGTGCTGGTGAACCGCCTGGCCTACGATGTGGGAAATCCGGGGCGATTTGATGTGGTGGTGTTTCAGCGGGGCGACCAGAAGGGCAACGTTAAACGGGTCATCGGCCTTCCCGGGGAGACGGTCCAGATTATAGGGGGCCGGATTTACATTGACGGGGCTGCGCTGGAGTCCGAGGAGGGCCTGGGGGAAGTTTCCCTGGCCGGCCGGGCGGACAGCCCGATCCTTCTGGGAGAAGATGAATATTTTCTTTTGGGAGATAATCGGGACAGCAGTGAGGACAGCCGTTTCACCAATGTGGGCAATGTGAAAAAAGAGCAGATACAGGGCAAGGTATGGATGCGGATCCTGCCGATTTTAAAGCTGGGATTTCTGTAGGCCCATGCTGCCTGAAAGATCTGAGTTTTCACAAGATCCCGCTAAAATCCAATAACAGAGGAGAATAGGAGCAGTACATGAATATACAGTGGTATCCCGGACATATGACAAAAGCCAGAAGGGCTATGGAGGAAGATGTAAAGCTGGTGGACCTGGTGATCGAGCTGGTGGATGCCAGAGCCCCGTTTTCCAGCCGGAATCCGGATATTGATCAGCTGGCAAAGGGAAAAGCCAGGATGGTCCTTTTAAACAAAGCGGATCTGGCAGACGGGGAAAGCTGTGCCAGGTGGACCAGATGGTTTGAGGACCAGGGCATCTGCGTGGTAAAGATCGATGCCAGGAACAGGGGAACCTTAAAAGCGGTCCAGGCGAAGGTGGGAGAGGCCTGCCGGGAGAAAATCGAGAGGGACCGGAGAAGAGGGATTTTGAACCGCCCGATCCGGGCAATGGTGGTGGGAATTCCCAATGTGGGCAAATCCACCTTTATCAACTCCTTTGCCGGCAAGGCCAGTGCCAAGACGGGGAACCGCCCCGGCGTCACCAAAGGCAATCAGTGGATTCGCTTAAATAAGACTCTGGAACTTTTGGATACCCCGGGAATCCTGTGGCCCAGATTTGAGGACCAGCAGGCCGGCCTGCGCCTGGCGCTCATCGGCTCCATCAATGATGAGATCCTCAATAAAGAGGAGCTGGCAGCAGAACTGATCGGCTTTTTGAAGCAGACATTTCCCCGGGCGCTGAAAGAACGCTACGGGCTGGAAGAGCAGGAGGATGCCTACTGCTGTCTGGAGGAGATCGCGAGAAAGCGCTCCTGCCTGGCAAAAGGCGGCCAGCCGGACCTTCCACGGGCGGCGGCCCTGCTGCTGGATGATTTCCGCAGCGGCCGCCTGGGGGCGATCACACTGGAACAGCCAAAAGACCTGCCCGGCAGCCAGGGAGAGGGCGAGGAGAAAACAGGATCCCGGGAGGAGGCAAGCGATGGCAGAGCTTAAAGGAGAACGTCTGGAAAAAGAAATGCAGCGGCTGGAGGAAATGTGCCGGTATGAAAAAGAGCACCAGGACTGTGCGTTCATCTGCGGCATCGATGAGGCGGGCCGGGGTCCGCTGGCAGGGCCGGTGGTGGCGGGAGCTGCCATTCTGCCTAAGGACAGCCGGATTTTATATTTAAACGATTCCAAAAAGTTGTCGGAAAAGCGCAGGGAGGAGCTCTTTGTGCAGATCCAGAAGGAGGTTCTGGCCTGGTCCGTAGGGATTGTGGGGCCGGAGCGCATCGATGAGATCAACATTCTCCAGGCCACCTATGAAGCCATGCGGCAGGCGATCGAAGGGCTTTCCCGAAAACCGGACCTTTTGCTGAACGATGCGGTGACGATCCCGGGGGTGGAGATTCCCCAGATCCCCATTGTAAAGGGGGACGCCAAGAGCCTGTCCATTGCTGCCGCCAGCATTCTGGCAAAGGTGACCAGGGACCACATGATGGCAGAATATGACAAGCTTTATCCGGAATACGGATTTGGAAAACACAAGGGCTACGGCACGGCGGCGCATATGGAGGCCATTCGCCGTCTGGGCCCCTGCCCCATTCACAGAAGAACCTTTATTAAGAAGATTGTCGGGGAGGATGAATGAACCGGAGAGCTCTGGGAAAAGAATACGAGGACAGGGCGGCGGCCTTTCTGGAGAGTCGGGGATACAAGATATTGGAGCGCAATTTTTCCTCCCCGGGAGGGGAGATTGACCTGATTGCCAGGGACGGACGGTATCTGGTCTTTGTAGAGGTGAAGTACCGGGCGGATGCCTCCAGGGGGAATCCTCTGGAAGCGGTAGGACCGGCAAAGCAGGAGCGCATCAGAAGGACAGCGGCCTGGTATCTGATGAAGAAGGGCATGACCCAGGATGTACCCTGCCGTTTTGATGTGGTGGGAATCCTGGGAAAGGAAATGGTTCTGGTGGCCGATGCCTTTTAGAAGTCTGCAGGGAAAGGAAGGATAGAGATGAAAATTCAGCCGCGCTATCAGGGAGGACGGCAGATTCCTCAGCTGAATGAAAAGGAAGGAGTCCCCTATTTTGTATTTCCTTCGCTGGAGGAGACGCATGAAGTGATCCACGGCTTTTCCAGCCGTTGGGGAGGGGTCAGCTGCGGAGATTTTTCTTCCATGAATTTTTCTGCCGGACGGGGAGACGCCCCGGAAGCTGTTTTGGAGAATTTTACCCGCATGGCTGCTGCTCTGGGGGTGGACAGGGACCGCATGGTGGTATCCTGGCAGACCCACACGGCAAATGTCCGCCTGGTGACGGAGGAGGATGAGGGGAAAGGCGTGGTCCGGCCGCGCGATTACCAGGATGTGGACGGACTGATTACCAATGTGCCTGGGATTACGTTAGTGACCCTCTATGCGGACTGCGTTCCCATTTATCTGGTGGACCCGGTCAGGAGGGCCATCGGCCTGTGCCATTCCGGATGGAGGGGGACGGTCCAGGGGATTGGGGAAGTGACGGTCCGGAAGATGACGGAAGCCTTTGGCAGCCAGCCGGAGGATCTGATCGGATGCATCGGCCCAAGCATCTGCGCGGATTGCTTTGAGGTGGGGCCGGAGGTGGCAGAAGAATTTTTCCGGGCTTTTCCGGCCGGCTCTCATCAGCAGCTTTGCCCCTTTCATGGACAAACGGGGAAATACCATGTAGACTTGTGGCTGGCGAACCGGCTGGTGCTGAGACGGGCCGGACTGAAGGAAGAACAGATTTACACCACAGGGCTCTGCACCAAGTGCAATCCTGAGATTTTCTTCTCCCACCGGGCGATGGGGGCAAAGAGGGGAAATTTAGGCGCTTTCCTCTGTCTGAAAGAATAAATGCTGCGCTGCACAGGAACTGTGCGAGGCGTCTGTGACAATAAAAACCGGATTTCACACATGCTGGTGTGGAGTCCGGTTTTTTGATAAGCAGATCTTAAACGAGTTTCTGATAATATTCGTACCCGCCGGACTGGTAGCGCTGTACCAGATTCTGAATCTTTTCGGTGGGATTTAAGCTGGCGCTGATGGAGCGGTCATGGTTTAAGGCGTTGATGATGGCGGCCAGATATTTGCTCATATCTGCTTCCAGATACCATGGGCGCTCTAAAAGTTCCTTGGGACGGTAATTCAGGTTTGTGGTAATCACATAATCCATATATCCCTTTAAGTAAAATTCATCAAATTTCTCCAGACCGCTGGTAAAAAGTCCGAAGGTACAGCAGACGATCACCTTGGCAGCCTTGCGCTCCTTCAACTCTTTGGCAGTATCCAGCATGCTCTCTCCGGAGGAAATCATGTCATCAATAATAAGGACAGTCTTTCCTTCTACGGAAGTTCCCAAAAATTCGTGGGCCACAATGGGATTGCGCCCGTTCACAACGGTGGAATAATCTCTGCGCTTGTAGAACATTCCCATGTCCACGCCCAGGTTGTTGGCCAGATAAACGGCCCGGTTCATAGCGCCCTCGTCCGGGCTGATGATCATCAGATGATCCTTGTCCAGGGAAATGTTGTGGTCGTGGGAAAACAGAGCCTTTACAAACTGGTAGGTAGGCATGAAGTTGTCGAATCCGATGAGTGGAATGGCGTTCTGGACTCTGGGGTCATGGGCGTCAAATGTAATGATATTGCTGACTCCCATAGTTGCCAGCTCCTCCAGGGCCATGGCGCAGTCCAAAGACTCCCGCTTGCTGCGCTTGTGCTGGCGGCTTTCATATAAGAAAGGCATGATGACATTAACCCGGTGGGCAGTAGAGCCGCAGGCGCCGATGATGCGCTTTAGATCCTGAAAATGGTCATCGGGGGACATGTGGTTGGTGTGGCCGAATACGGTGTAGGGAATGCTGTAATTGGTCACATCCACCATTGCGAACACATCGGTTCCGCGAACCGATTCATTGATGACTGCCTTGGCCTCGCCGGTGCCGAACCGGGGGCATTTGAAGTCCAGAAGATAAGAATCCACATCATAGCCGCGGTAGTGCAGGTCCTCCTGCCTGCGCTTCAGCTCCTCGATGTCGTTCCTTCTGAACTGAACAATGTGGTCGTTGACGCGGGCCGCTAAATCCTTGCAGCTTTCCAGGGCTGCAATTTTTAAGGGCGCCACCGGGAGAGAATCTTTAAAAACATAATCATTTGCCATGTAAGCATGCTCCTTTGAACAATATTAAATGCGACACTTCCTTTATACCATTGCGCCGTGAACATAGTCAAGTATCTGTGAATATTTTGTAAAAAAATACATTTTATGCCAGGGGGGATGAAAAAATGAGGGGAAGAAAAAATAAGTAAATCGTTAAAATAAAAACGATCAAAATGGAAATATATTATGCAAATTTTCTAAAAGCTAATTGACTTTTAACGGAAAGTATAATAAAATTAGAAGCAAATCGATTTTTTCAGAGGGATATTTTGGACAGTTTCTACAAAATGAATTCTGAAATACGGCGGCCGTCGGCAGGTGTTTTGCAACAAAAGGGGGAAGGTTTGATCGTTTGAGATAAGAAAGGAGCTTTTATGGAATCGCTGATGAATCTGGTTTACGGTCTCTCGTTTTTGGCGGTGGCAATTGCCTTTGCCTTTGCGGTTTATCTTCATTTGTGGGTGAAGAACCAGAAAACAGAGAATAAAAAAATCATTGAGGTGTCACAGCTGATTCAGGAAGGGGCCAATACCTTTATGCGCAGAGAGTATGGGATCCTGGCCCGGTTTGCGGGGGTTGCGGCAGTTGTGATCTTTGTATTGCTTCCGTCTCCTGTATGGGAAGGAGACCTGGCGGCCCATATTGCCATGGTAGCGGCATATCTGGCCGGAACGATTTTGTCTGCTCTGGCCGGAAAGATAGGCATTCTGGTGGCTACCTCTGCCAATTCCAGGGCAGCGGAAGGGGCTGGAAAAGGACTGAAGCCGGCGTTCCTGATCGGTTTTAGGGGAGGCTCGGTGATGGGTCTGGCGGTCGTTGGGTTCAGCCTTCTGGGGGTTATGGCTGTCCTCATGATCACATCAGATGCGACAATCCTTTTGGGATTTTCCTTTGGCGCCAGTTCGCTGGCCCTTTTTGCCAAGGCGGGCGGAGGCATCTTCACCAAAACTGCGGATGTATCCGCAGATTTGACCGGAAAGGTGGAGCTTGGGATCCCGGAGGATGACCCGAGAAATCCTGCGGTAATTGCGGATAATGTGGGGGACAATGTAGGCGATGTGGCCGGTATGGGCGCGGACCTCTTTGATTCCAATGTGGCAGCCATGGCATCTGCCCTGGTAATGGCCCAGGCATTGGATGGGGGCACAGGGGTGAATTCCGCTATGGTATTCTGTTACGCGGCTCTGGGGCTTCTGGCCTCTATTATCGGCATCGCGTGCGCAAGAGTGGGGAAGGACGGAAATCCCACCAGAGCGCTGAATTCCTCTACCTACACGACCACAGCACTGTTTATGGTTCTGACGGCAGCAGCCACCTATTTGCTGGAAGGGTTCCAGTGGAGGATCTGGGGAGCCTCGGCCGTAGGGCTGATCGTGGGCGTGATCATCGGCATCACCACGGATTATTTTACCGATGACAGCAAGCCGATCGTACAGAAGGTGGCCCATGCTTCTCAGTCCGGCTCAGCATTTACGGTGTTGTCCGGCATCTCCTATGGGTTTATTTCATCACTGCCGGCTATGGTGGGCATCGCCATTTCTGCTCTGGTGGCCTACAAGCTCTGTGCTCCTCTGGGAGACGGGTACGCCCTTTTCGGAATTGCCATGGCGGCCGTCGGCATGCTTTCCATCGTGGGAATGATCATCAGCAACGATGCCTATGGTCCTATCGTGGACAATGCCAGAGGACTGGCAGAGATGGGCGGGCTTGGAGAGGAGACCATCCGCATTGCCGATGAGCTGGACAGTGCGGGAAACACGGTAAAAGCGGTAACTAAGGGCTTTGCCATCGGAGCTGCGGGTCTGACGGTCATCTCCCTGCTGGGGGCTTACATGTCGGAGGTGAACGAATCCCTGGAAGCTTTGGGCAGGGAGCTGATAACCGGTTTTGACATCATGGACCCGGCAGTGTTCTTCGGCGTTCTGATCGGAGCCTCCATACCTGCGGTGTTCTCCGCCATGCTTATGCTGGGAGTCGATAAAAACGCCCAGAGGATGGTAGCGGAAATCCACCGTCAGTTCCGCGAGATCAAAGGGCTGAGAGAAGGAAAGCCGGGAGTGAAGGCGGACTATGATACCTGCATCAATATTGCGACGGAGGGAGCTTTAAAGGAACTGATTCCTGCGGGAGCCATGGCTATTGCAGCTACGGTGATCGTGGGGCTGATCGGAGGTCCTCTCGCTATCGGCGGATTCCTGTTAGGAAACATTGTGAGCGGCCTGCTGCTGGCGCTGTTTATGTCCAACGCGGGCGGACTCTGGGACAATGCGAAGAAATATATTGAGGCCGGAAATGAAGGAGGAAAGGGTTCCGAGGCTCATAAGGCCGCGGTGACCGGAGATACGGTCGGAGACCCCTTTAAAGATACGGCTGGTCCTTCGATCAACACCCAAATCACGGTGGTATCCCTGGTGGCGTCCCTGATGTCCTCCATCTTTGCAGCATTTTCCCTTCTGGGATAACAATGGAATAGGAGACCATGATCGGCCGGCATCCGGACTTCTGGATGCCGGTCTTTTGCGCACTGCGGCCGAAAGCCCCCATTTACAAATTGCCGGCTTATTGGTATGATAGAAAAGAGACAGCAGCGGTCCGGAACGGCCCGCCTTTTTGCCTGTTCCAAACTGCTGCGGGAAATAAAAGAAAAGGAACGAAACGCCCATGACAAGAAAAAAACAGGCCGGCCATCCCATTTTGAAGGTGGAGCCGGGCTCCATCGGCGAGGAGCTGGAGCTGGAGCCGGGGGACCTTCTTCTGGAGATTAACGGGAATCCGGTAGAAGATATATTTGACTATGAATATTATGTGGACAGCCCTTCCCTGACCATGCTGGTGCAGAAGTCCAACGGGGAAGAGTGGGAGCTGGAAATCGAGAACGATTATGAGGACTTGGGGCTTACCTTTGAGAATGGCCTGATGAGCGACTACCGCTCCTGCTGCAACAAGTGCATTTTCTGCTTTATCGACCAGATGCCGCCGGGGATGCGGGATACCCTTTATTTTAAGGATGATGACTCCAGATTGTCGTTCCTTCAGGGGAATTACGTGACTCTGACCAATATGAAGGAAAAGGATATTGACCGGATCATCCGCTTTAAGCTGGCACCCATCAATATTTCCGTTCACACCACAAACCCGGAGCTTCGCTGTAAAATGCTGGGAAACCGTTTTGCCGGCCGGTCCTTAAAGCTGATGGACCGGCTCTTTCAGGCAGGGACTCCTATGAATGCCCAGATCGTGCTGTGCAAAGGGATTAACGACGGGGAAGAGCTGGACCGCACCATCGGAGATTTGAAAGCTTATATGCCCTGTATGGAGAGCGTTTCCGTGGTGCCGGTGGGGCTTTCCCGGTTCCGGGACGGCCTTTATCCCCTGGAGCCGGTGACGAAGGAGGATGCGCTGGATGTGATCCGGCGGGTAGAGCGGTGGCAGAAGGAGATCTTCGAGGAAACCGGCAGCCACTTTGTCCACGCCAGCGATGAATTTTACCATCTGGCGGGGCTTGACATGCCGGAGGAAGCGCGGTATGACGGGTATATCCAGCTGGAGAACGGAGTAGGCATGCTGAGGCTTCTGGAAACGGAGATCAAAGAAGCTCTGAAGGAAAAGGAGGAGACGGAGAAGGGAGAGGTTTCCATCGCAACCGGCCGGCTGGCTTTTCCCTATATCCAGGAATATATTAAGCCGATCCTGGAACGATATCCCGGCCGCCAGGTTCACATTTATCCCATTACCAATGACTTCTTTGGGGAGATGATCACCGTCTCCGGCCTGATTACCGGCAGGGATCTGATCGGCCAGCTAAAGGGCAGAACGCTGGGGGACTGGCTCCTGCTTCCGGTGAATATGTTCCGATCCGGAGAGGAGATCTTTCTGGATGATGTGACGCTTCAGGAGGCAGAAAAGGCTTTACAAGTCCGGATTCGTATAGTACAATCGAGCGGGCGCGACCTGGTTTCGGCCATACTCCATCCGGAACAGGAGCCCCAGGCCGAGGAGGGAAGCGGTCTTCCCGGCGCGGCCTACGGCTACGAGGGCTATGAGCTGGATTCGGAGGATTTTAAGTGACAGTTCAGGATAGCGGAAACAAAGACGAGCCGGAACGGAAGGAAAACAAGGAGGTAAGGTATGAGCAAACCAGTAGTAGCCATTGTGGGACGTCCCAATGTGGGCAAATCCACTTTATTTAATGTGCTGGCCGGGGACACCATTTCCATTGTGAAGGATACGCCCGGCGTGACCAGGGACCGGATTTATGCCGACTGTACCTGGCTGAATATGAATTTTACACTGATCGATACGGGAGGGATCGAGCCGGAGAGCAGCGATATTATCCTTTCTCAGATGCGGGAACAGGCTCAGATCGCCATTGATACGGCAGATGTGATTGTCTTTATTGTGGATGTGCGTCAGGGACTGGTAGATGCAGATTCCAAGGTGGCGGACATGCTGCGCAAGGCCCGCAAACCGGTAGTTCTGGCCGTTAATAAGGTAGACAGCTTTGAAAAGTACGGAAATGATATTTATGAATTCTACAATCTGGGAATCGGAGACCCCATTCCGGTATCGGCCGCTTCCCGTCTGGGACTGGGAGAATTGCTGGATGAGATTGTGAAGCACTTTGACATCTCCAGCCTGGAGGAAGAAGAGGACGACCGGCCCAGAATCGCTCTGGTGGGGAAACCAAATGTAGGGAAATCTTCTATTATAAATAAGCTTTTGGGAGAAAACCGGGTCATTGTATCTGATATAGCGGGTACCACCCGGGATGCGGTGGATACGGAGATCATCCACAACGGCCAGCCCTATGTGCTGATCGACACCGCAGGTCTTCGAAGAAAAAATAAGATCAAGGAGGACCTGGAGCGCTACAGCATCATTCGGACGGTGTCCGCGGTAGAGCGGGCAGACATTGTGGTGGTGGTGATCGATGCAGTGGAGGGCGTTACCGAGCAGGACGCCAAGATTGCGGGCATTGCCCATGACAGGGGCAAGGGCGTGATCGTGGCGGTCAACAAGTGGGACGCTGTTGTGAAAAACGACAAGACCATTTATGAGTATACCAACAAGCTGAAGGAGGTGCTCTCCTTCATGCCCTACGCGGAGTACCTCTTTATTTCCGCGGCGACGGGCCAGCGACTGGGAAAGCTTTTTGAGCTCATCGACACCGTCCGCCAGAATCAGAATCTGAGGGTGTCCACCGGCGTTCTAAATGAGATCCTCACAGAGGCAGTGGCCATGCAGCAGCCTCCATCGGATAAAGGAAAGCGTCTGAAGATTTACTATATGACCCAGGTGGCAGTAAAACCGCCTACGTTTGTGGCCTTTGTCAACGATAAGGAACTGATGCATTTCTCTTACACCCGGTATCTGGAAAACCAGATCCGCAATGCCTTCGGATTTAAGGGAACACCCCTGAAGTTCATCATACGGGAGCGTTCGGAGAAGGACATGGGGCAGTAGGAGAGAACTGGAGGAATGAAACAATGGAGCGATTGATTTGTCTGGCTGTAGGATATGTATTCGGGCTGTTTCAAACCGGGTATCTGTACGGAAGAATGAACGGCATCGATATCCGCCAGTACGGAAGCGGAAATTCCGGTACCACCAATGCCCTCAGGGTGTTGGGAAAGAAGGCGGGGCTGGTGGTGTTTGCAGGGGACTTTTTAAAAACACTGATTCCCTGCCTCACCGTCCGGTATCTGTTTCGGGAACATATGAATTCCGGTTATCTGTTTATGCTGTACACCGGACTGGGAGTGATCCTGGGACATAATTTCCCTTGCTATCTGAAATTTAAAGGAGGAAAGGGGATTGCCGCCACAGCCGGTCTTCTGGCCGCTCTCGACCTGCGTCTGGGTTTCATCTGTCTTTTTGCTTTTGTGGCAGTAGTGGCAGCAAGCCGTTATGTTTCCCTGGGCTCCCTGGTGATCTCCCTGATTTTCTTTATATGGAATATCTGCATGGCCAAAAGCTACGGGATTCCCCCGGAGTGTATCCTGGAATATGATGTGCTGGCCGGAATAATCTGCGGGATGGCGTTCTGGCGCCACCGTTCCAATATTTCCCGGCTTCTCCACGGAACGGAAAATAAACTCTGGGGCGGAAAAAAATAAGTAAAAGAGGAGAGTGTTTGATATGGCTTCGATCGGCGTAATTGGTTCCGGTACCTGGGGAACAGCTCTTTCGATCCTTCTTGCAGGAAACGGCCATCAGGTGGACCTGTGGTCGGCTCTGGAGAGTGAGGTAGCGGCTCTGAGCCGGACCAGGATACATCCGAACCTTCCAAAGGCACGGATTCCCGATTCCATCCGGGTGACGGGAAATCTGAAGGAAGCGATGGAGGACAAGGATCTGCTGGTACTGTCGGTTCCCAGTGTCTTTGTTCGCCAGACTGCTGGCAGGATGAGGGAATTTTTAAAGCCCGGACAGGTGGTGGTCAATGTGGCCAAAGGCATCGAGGAGGGAAGCCTGATGACCTTGAGCCAGGTGATCGAGGAAGAACTTCCCGACTGCCAGGTGGCAGCTCTTTCCGGACCAAGCCATGCGGAGGAGGTAAGCCAGGGACTGCCGACCACCTGTGTGGCAGGTGCCCACAAACGCCATGTGGCGGAACTGGTCCAGAGCGTGTTTATGTCCGGCGTGTTCCGGGTCTACACCAATCCGGACCTTCTGGGGATCGAGCTGGGGGGAGCCCTGAAAAATGTGATTGCCCTGGCGGCAGGGATCGCCGACGGCCTGGGCTTCGGGGACAATACGAAGGCTGCCCTGATCACCAGGGGGATCGCGGAGATCTCCCGCCTGGGAATGGCTATGGGCGGAAAGGCTGAGACATTTGCGGGACTGACGGGAATCGGGGACCTGATCGTCACCTGCGCCAGCATGCACAGCCGCAACCGCAGAGCGGGAATCCTCATCGGCCAGGGACTTTCCATGGAGGAGGCCATGAAGGAGGTCCATATGGTGGTGGAAGGCGTTTACAGCGCCAAAGCGGCACGGGCACTGGCGGAAAAATATCAGGTTTCCATGCCGATCGTGGAGCAGGTGAACCAGGTGCTGTTTGAAGGACAGCCTGCCAAGGAAGCGGTGACCGGTCTTATGCTCCGGGATAAGTGCACGGAAAATCCTTCCATGGAGTGGGAAGAGGGATGAACCGTTTCGGAGAAGTTATGAATAACATGACTAAACGTTATGGGGCTGTTTGACGAAATCAGGCAAAAAAGGTTGACAATCCAAAAGAGAGTTTCTATAATATAGAAAGCTTTTAGTTAGTTAAAGCGCAAAAAAGAGGAGGATGACAATTATGAAAAAGAGATATTTGAGTCTTGGACTTGCAGCTGTGATGGCGTTCTCTTTAACTGCCTGCGGCGGCTCAGGCTCCAGCAGTTCTGAGAGTTCTGCTGACAGCGCGGATACCGCTACCGAGGCATCTGAGGAGGCCGGAGATACCGAGGAAGCCGAGGAGGCTGGAGACAGCGCGGCTGCTGAGGGCGCTACCTTTAAGATTGGTGCCATTGGACCCAGCACCGGTGCTGCCGCTGCTTACGGAATTGCCGTTCAGAATGGTGCTGACCTGGCTGTTAAGGAGATCAATGAGGCCGGCGGAATCAACGGCTATCAGGTTGAGTACAATTTCCAGGATGATGAGAATGATACCGAGAAGGCTGTCAGTGCGTACAACACCCTGAAGGACTGGGGCATGCAGATGCTGGTAGGAACCACTACCTCCAACCCCTGTATCGCAGTTGTTGCTGAGACTGCCATTGACAATATGTTCCAGATCACTCCCTCCGGCTCTGCCGTAGAGAGCATCTCTGAGCCCAACGCTTTCCGCGTATGCTTCTCTGACCCGGATCAGGGACGTGCTTCCGCTCAGTATATCGGCGAGCACGGACTGGCTACCAAGATTGGTGTGATCTATGACAGCTCCACTGAGTATTCCACCGGAATCTATGAGTCCTTCGAGGAGGAGGCTGCCAACCAGGGCCTTGAGATCGTAGCTGCTGGCGCATTTACCGCCGATACCAATACGGACTTTACCGTACAGCTGACCGAGTGCCGGGATGCAGGTGCTGAGCTTGTGTTCCTGCCCATCTACTACTCAGAGGCTTCCACCATCCTGAAACAGGCCAATGATATGGGATATGCTCCCCAGTTCTTCGGTTGCGATGGTATGGACGGAATTCTGACGGTTGAGAACTTTGATACCTCTCTTGCAGAGGGACTGATGCTCTTAACTCCCTTCTCCGCTGACGAGGAAGGAAGCCAGGAGTTCGTAGCTGCCTATGAGGAGGCTTACGGCATGGAGCCCATCCAGTTCGCCGCTGACGCTTACGATGCAGTATATGCCATCAAGGCTGCTGCAGAGCAGGCAGATATCAATCCGGATATGTCCGTTTCCGATATCTGCGAGGCTATGAAGACTGCAATGACCGAGATCACCATTGATGGTTTGACCGGTGAGGGCATGACCTGGACTGAGGACGGTGAGCCTCATAAGGAGCCCAAGGCTGTTAAAATTGTAAACGGCGTTTACGAGATGCAGTAATAACTACTAATCAGACCCAAAAGAGGGTTGTCACGTCGGCAACCCTCTATTGTTGTTTTGGGCGTGAAGAAAAAAGTTTAAGAGGTGTTGCGTTTATGAGTTTTTTATCCTGCCTGTTCAGCGGCCTTAGCCTTGGCAGCGTTTATGCCATCATTGCCCTTGGCTATACCATGGTATATGGAATTGCCAAGATGCTGAATTTCGCCCATGGAGATATCATTATGGTAGGAGCATTTACTGCTTTTACGGTGATGAATACGATGGGAATGCCCGCAGTGCTGGGGGTTCTGACAGCAATTGTTGTGTGCACGATTTTAGGCGTGGCCGTTGAGCGGATCGCATATAAACCGCTGCGTGACGCCTCGTCCCTTGCGGTTCTGATCACCGCCATCGGCGTCAGCTATCTGCTGCAGAACGTGGTCCTTCTGATTTTTGGGCCCACTCCTAAAAAGTTTACATCCGTGATCAAGCTGCCGCCTTTGAGACTGGCGGACGGCCAGCTGTCCATCTCTGCGGTGACGATCGTTACGGTTGTGATCTGTCTGATCATTATTGCGGCCCTGACCTCCTTTATCAATAAGACAAAAATGGGACAGGCCATGCTGGCTGTGTCCGAGGACCGGGAGGCGGCGACTTTGATGGGAATTAATGTGAATTCCACCATCGCCCTCACCTTTGCCATCGGCTCCGCTCTGGCGGCCATTGCCGGCGTCCTTTACTGTTCTGCCTATGATAATCTGGACCCGTACATCGGCTCCATGCCTGGAATCAAGGCCTTTGTGGCTGCCGTATTCGGTGGGATCGGTTCCATTCCCGGAGCCTTCATCGGTGGGATTGCTCTGGGCGTGATCGAGCAGCTGGCAAAGCAGTATATTTCTGACCAGCTGTCCAATGCCATTGTATTCCTGGTGCTGATTTTGGTACTTCTCATCCGTCCCACCGGACTGTTCGGACGGAAAATCAGTGAGAAAGTGTAGGTGGAGAACATGAAGCAGACAAAGAAAAAGCAATTGATCGACAACTCCATAACCTACGGACTGGTCATCGCCTTCTGGATCGTGATCCAGGTTCTGACCGCTACCGGAAGCATCAGCAACCAGCTGAAAGGACTTCTGGTCCCCCTGTGCGTCTATGTGATCCTGGCAGTTTCGCTGAATCTGACCGTGGGAATTTCAGGTGAACTGAGCCTGGGCCATGCAGGATTCATGTGCGTGGGAGCCTTTTCTGGAGCGTTCTTTTCCAAATTGATGGCGGAAAGCATTGCCAGCAACACGCTGCGCCTGGTGATTGCCATTTTGATCGGCGCTGCAGTTGCGGCTGTGTTCGGGATCTTGATCGGCATTCCGGTCTTGAGGCTGCGGGGAGACTATTTGGCTATCGTGACCCTGGCATTCGGCGAGATCATTAAAAATGTGCTGAACGTGCTTTATGTAGGTTCGGATGCCAACGGCCTCCATGTTGCCATGTCAAAAAAGGCCCTGAATCTGCTGGATGATGGCCAGGTGATCATCGAGGGAGCCAAGGGCATTGCGAAAACACCCAGAGCCTCCACGTTCAATATTGGAATTATTCTGGTTTTGATTACGCTGTTTATCGTGTTGAACCTGATTCATTCCAGAACGGGCCGGGCCATTATGGCCATTCGGGACAACCGGATCGCGGCGGAATCTGTGGGGATCAATATTACCAAATACAAGCTGATGGCCTTTACCATATCTGCCTCCCTGGCAGGAGTGGGCGGCGTCCTTTATGCCCACAACTATGCCAGCCTGGCAGGAGGGACCTTTGACTACAATATGTCCATACTGATCCTTGTTTATGTGGTTTTGGGAGGCATCGGAAATATCCGCGGCTCTATGATCGCAGCCGTGGTGCTGACCGCCCTCCCGGAGCTTCTGCGCGGCTTCAGCAATTACCGTATGCTGATCTATGCGATCGTGCTGATCGCCATGATGCTCTTTACCTCCGCGCCCAGTGCCATTGCGTTCAGAGAACGTCTGGTGGAGCGCTTCCGCACCCATAAGAATAAGGAGGTGGCCTGAACATGAATCTGCTGGATGTTACCCATTTGAGCATCTCCTTCGGAGGCCTGAAGGCAGTAGATGATTTTAATATTCAGATCAAAAAGGGCGAGCTCTACGGCCTCATCGGCCCCAACGGAGCGGGAAAGACGACCGTATTTAACCTTTTGACAGGAGTTTACAAGCCGGATGCCGGAAGTATTGTTCTGGACGGGACCAATATTACCGGAAGGCGCACGGTGGAGATCAATAAGGCCGGCATTGCCAGGTCCTTTCAGAATAGCCGCCTGTTTAAAGAACTGTCTGTCCGGGACAATGTAAAGGCCGGACTTCACAACCATTACCGCTATTCCACGGTGGCCGGCATTCTGCGTCTTCCTTCCTACCAGAAGAAGGAAAAAGCCATGGATGAGAAAACCATGGAGCTGCTGAAGGTTTTTGGCCTGGAGGGAGTATCTGAGGTAAAGGCCTCCAATCTTCCTTACGGCCAGCAGAGAAAGCTGGAGATCGCCAGAGCCCTGGCCACGGAGCCGAAGCTGCTTCTGCTGGATGAGCCGGCGGCAGGCATGAACCCCAATGAAACCCAGGAGCTGATGGAGACCATCCGTTTTGTGCGGGATCATTTTGACATGACCATTCTTCTGATCGAACACGACATGAAGCTGGTCAGCGGCATCTGTGAGGAGCTGACGGTCCTGAACTTCGGCCAGGTGTTGCGCCAGGGTCCTACATCTGATGTGCTCAATGACCCGGAAGTAGTTAAAGCATATCTTGGGGAGTAAGGAGGAGATACGAGAAATGGCAATGCTGGAAGTAAAAAACCTGGAGGTCTATTACGGCGTGATCCAGGCATTAAAGGGAATCTCCTTTGAGGTGAACCAGGGTGAGATCATCGCGCTGATCGGTGCAAACGGTGCAGGAAAAACCACCACCCTCCACACCATTACCGGACTTCTGAAGGCCAAGGCGGGCTCCATCGTCTACAATGGGATGGATGTGACCAAGACCCCCGGCTACAAGCTGGTGGGCATGGGATTGGCCCATGTGCCGGAAGGCCGGCGGATTTTTGCTACCCTTACCGTTTTGCAGAATCTGAAGATGGGAGCCTTTACCAGAAAGGATAAGGCGGAGATCGATGAGACGTTGAAGATGATCTACAAGCGTTTCCCCCGGCTGGAGGAGCGGAAAAATCAGATGGCCGGAACTCTTTCCGGAGGCGAGCAGCAGATGCTTGCCATGGGGCGGGCGCTCATGAGCCATCCGAAGATGATCGTAATGGACGAGCCCTCTATGGGACTTTCTCCCATCTATGTAAATGAGATTTTCGACATCATCCAGAGCATCAACAATGATGGAACGACGGTGCTTCTGGTGGAGCAGAACGCGAAGAAGGCCCTGTCCATCGCCAACCGCGCCTATGTTCTGGAAACCGGGACCATCGCGTTAAGCGGAGATGCCAAGGAACTGATGAACAACGATCAGGTGAAGAAGGCTTACCTCAGCGAATAGAGGAGAGCGTTCGGATCTGCTGGCGGATATTTAAAAAAGATGCTGGAAAGATATGGATTTTTCCTGGCCCTGTTGATATAATATGACTATCAGCAGGGCTGTTTTTTTAAAAACAAATCAAGCCGGCAAAAAGGGGGATGCGATATGTTGGATCAGGCCATTCAGATTGCAGAGACAGCGCTGGCGGGAATGAAAGGTCCCGATGGAGGTTCTTACTTCGAACATGCCAGGCGCGTGATGGAGCAGATGGATACGGAAGAAGAAAAGACGGTTGCGATTCTCCATGATGTGGTGGAGGACGGCGAGCTTTCGCTGAAGGATTTGCAGGATGCCGGACTTCCGCGCAATGTGGTGGAGGCAGTGGGGCAGCTGACCAAACGCCCCGACATGACCTACTTTGAGTACATCGATGATATTTCCTGCAATCCCTTAGCAGCAAAGGTGAAGATTGCGGAAATCCTGGATAACCAGGATGAGCCCAGAGTGAAGAAGATGTCCTTCTGTACCTTTAACCTGGAGGAGCGAATGAAGCGTTCCCTGGAAATTTTGAAACGGGGAATCGAAGCCAACACAAGATAGCATACCAGCCTTCCCCCCTGCATATACTTTAGCAGTATAGCAAGGGGGAATCTTTATGGACAATTTTAATGTATACAAAGATATCCAGGCCAGAACGGGAGGGGAAATCTACATCGGAGTGGTGGGACCAGTGCGGACGGGCAAGTCTACCTTCATCAAGCGCTTTATGGAGCTGCTGGTTCTGCCTGCCATGGAAGATGAGCACATGCGGGCTTTGAGCCGGGATGAGCTGCCCCAGAGCGCGGCAGGGAAGACCATCATGACCACGGAGCCTAAGTTTATTCCAAAAGAAGCGGCGCAGATCACGCTGGCGGACGGCATTGAGGCAAAAGTCCGCCTGATCGACTGTGTGGGATTTATGGCAGACGGAGCGGCGGGACATATTGAAAACGGGGAGGAGCGTCTGGTAAAGACGCCCTGGTTCGACCAGGAGATCCCCTTTACCCAGGCTGCGGAAATCGGGACCCGCAAGGTAATTGGAGTTCATTCCACCATCGGCATTGTGGTCACGGCGGATGGCTCCTTTGGAGAGATCAAGCGGCAGGGTTACATAGGGGCGGAGGCCCGCACCATTGAGGAGTTAAAGAAGCTGGGAAAGCCTTTTGTGGTCCTCTTAAATTCTGTCAGGCCTTACTCTGACGAAACAGCCCGGCTGGCCAGGGAAATGTCAGATGAATATGGGGTTTCGGTGCTCCCGGTCAACTGCGAGCAGCTGAAAAAAGATGATATTTACCATATACTAGAAAAGGTTTTGAAGGAGTTCCCTGTAACGCAGCTGGATTTTTATATTCCAAAATGGCTGGAGATCCTGCCCTCTTCCCACTGGCTGAAGGCTCAGGTGATCCAGGGGGCCAGAAATCTTCTGAGGGAAGTAAACCATATGAAGGATGTGGCCTCAAAGATCGAGGAGCAGAAGTCAGAGGGCGTTCAGGCCATGAAGATCCGTCAGATGCGCATGTCGGACGGAAGGGTATCCATCCAGGTGGAGATGGACGACGGTTACTATTACCAGATTCTCAGCGATCTGACCGGGATCCCCATTGAAGGAGAGTATCAGCTGCTTCGGACTCTTGGAAACCTGGCAGCCATGCAGAAGGAGTATGAACAGGTCAGGAACGCCCTGAGCCAGGTGAGGATGAAGGGCTATGGAGTGGTGATGCCGGAGCGGTCGGAGATTGTTCTGGATGAACCGCAGGTGATCAAGCACGGCAACAAATACGGGGTGAAGATGAAAGCGGAGGCCCCGTCCATTAATATGATCAAAGCCCACATTGAGACTGAGATCGCCCCCATTGTGGGCAGCGAACAGCAGGCCATGGATCTAATTGCGTATATTAAGGAAAATGCCAGGGACAATGAGGACGGAGTCTGGAATACCAATATTTTTGGCAAATCCATTGAACAGATCGTGGAGGACGGAATCCAGGCCAAGATTTCCCAGATGACGGAGGACTGTCAGATGAAGCTTCAGGACACCCTGCAGAAGATCATCAATGACAGCAGCGGAGGAATGATCTGCATCATCATCTGAGGAACGGCCCTTCGGGACTTCGTTGACCGCGAAAAAGTTTGCATTTTTTCCTGAAAACATGGTATACTAAACCCATAATTGACAGAAAATTTTACGGCTTTTTCAGCCGGTTCACAGGAGAAAGAGGGGAGAACCATATGAAGCTGACCTTTATCGGGGCGGACCATGAAGTGACAGGGAGCTGCCATTACCTGGAGGTGGGGAAGACCAAGATTCTGGTGGACTGCGGAATGGAGCAGGGCAATAACCCTTACCAGAACGCGGAACTGCCGGTGGGGTACAATGAGATCGATTACGTGTTGCTGACTCATGCCCACATTGACCACGCAGGCATGCTGCCCTGGATTTACGCCAGGGGATTTCGCGGCAGGATCATCACGACCTATGCCACGGCAGATTTGTGCGGCATCATGCTGATCGACAGCGCCCACATACAGGAGATGGAGGCTGAGTGGAAAAACCGAAAGGCCAAACGGGCGGGGCGGATCCAGGTAGAGCCGCTCTACACGACCGAGGACGCCCAGGGAGTGCTGGGACTTTTCGAGGGGGTCGCATATGATCAGATGTTCCGGGTAAATGAAAATCTTACCCTCCGTTTTACGGACGTAGGCCATCTTCTGGGATCTGCCTCCATCGAGGTGTGGGCATCGGAAGGGGAAAATGTGCGCAAGATCGTATTTTCCGGAGACATTGGAAATAAAAACAAGCCTTTAATCCGAAATCCCCAGTATATCGACCAGGCGGACTATGTGGTGATGGAAACCACCTACGGAAACCGCCGCCACAAGCAGGGCGTGGACCATATCCCGCAGCTGGCTTCCATCATCCAGGAGACCCTGGACAAAGGAGGCAATGTGGTGATCCCTGCATTTGCCGTTGGCCGGACCCAGGAACTTCTCTATATGATCCGCCGGATTAAAGAAGAGGAGATGGTGACGGGACATCCGAACTTTGACGTCTATGTAGACAGTCCTCTGGCAGTGGAGGCAACCCATGTGTTTAAAATGAACATGAGGGAGTGCTACGATGAGGAGACGAAAGCACTGGTGGAGAAGGGGATCAACCCCATTGACTTTCCGGGACTGAAACTGTCCATTACCAGCGAGGAGTCCAAGAATATCAACTTTGACCCCACCCCGAAGGTGATCATCTCCGCCTCCGGCATGTGCGATGCAGGCCGCATCCGCCATCATCTGAAGCACAATCTCTGGAGAAAAGAATGCTGCGTGGTGTTCGCCGGATATCAGGCGGACGGGACTCTGGGCCGGCTGCTGGTGGACGGTGCCCGCGAGGTGAAAATCTTCGGCGAGGAAATCAATGTGCAGGCCAGGATCGTCCAACTGGAGGGCATCAGCGGCCATGCGGACAGGGACGGCCTTCTGACCTGGCTTCTGGCCTTTAAGGAGAAGCCTTCCTATGTTTTTACGGTTCACGGGGACGAGGAGAACTGTACGGCCTTCACCTCCATGCTGACGGACCAGCTGGGATACGAGGCCAGGGCGCCTTATTCCGGCTCCCAGTTCGATCTGATCAGGGGCTGCTGGATTAAGCTGACGGAGGCTGTGCCGGTTGACCGCCAGACGGCTGCCCGCAGAAAGGCTACCGGCATCTACACCAGACTGGTGGAAGCCGGACAGCAGCTGATGGATGTGATTCACCGGAATCAGGAAGGAGCCAATAAAGATTTGCTCCGGTTTACGGAAGAAATTCAGGCCCTGTGTGAAAAATGGGACCGGTAGGAGGAAGAGATACCAATGGGAATTGTGAAAATTTATACGGATGGAGCCGCCAGGGGAAACCCGGACGGCCCCGGAGGATACGGGGTGGTTCTCCAGTATGTGGACCGCCAGGGAACTCTTCATGAGAAGGAGATGTCCTGCGGATATGAGAGAACCACCAACAACCGGATGGAGCTGATGGCGGCGATCGCGGGCCTGGAAGCCCTAAACCGTCCCTGTCAGGTGGAACTTTATTCGGACTCCAAGTATCTGACGGACGCTTTTAACCAGCACTGGATTGACGGCTGGGTGGCGAAGGGATGGAACCGCGGAAAGAGCGGACCGGTAAAGAATATCGATCTGTGGAAGCGGCTTTTGGCTGCAAAGAAGCCGCACGAAGTTTCCTTTATCTGGGTAAAAGGCCATGCCGGCCACCCGGAAAACGAGCGGTGCGACCAGCTGGCCACCGGAGCCGCTGATGGCCCAAACCGCCTCATCGATGAGGGACTGGCCCTGTAGCGGTCGTTTCTTACATATCTCTTACGAAATATTACTCCTTTATGCCGCGTATTCCTTTTCTTCCGTATTTGTGATAAGGTATGGAAAGGAGGACGGCGGAATTTAAGGATGGGATTATGAGAAATCGACAAATCTGGCTGGTCATTGCCTGCATTCTGATTATAGGAGCGGCAGTTACTTTTTATACAAAATCATTCGGCAGCAGGGAGCTGGCAGAGATGCCCGCAGAGACGTCCCCGGTCCAGGAGACTTCGGCAGGAGCTGCCATGGCCCGGGCTGCGGCGGCAGAGATGGAAGCCCTGCCTTCCCCGGAGGAGACGGGGGCGGCACAGGAAGCTGCGGATCATGCGGCTACTGCAGATTCCGCTTTGCAGGAGCAGAGTGCGCCCAGGTCTCCGGCACTGCCCCTGGAGGGAAGGGCCGGACAGGCAGAAGGAGGAGAAGGCTCCTCTGCGGTGGACTATCGGAAAAGACTTGAGGAGCTGGACCGTCAGGTCAGCCAGCTGGAGGAGGAAGGCGCCGGGACAAATGTCTATTCAGCCCAGACTTCTGCGGCTTCGCAGCTGAAACTCTGGGAGAGCGAGATGAACAATATCTACAACAGCCTTCTGGAGGAGCTTCCGGATGCACAGGCGTCCGGCCTTGCGGAGGAGCAGCAGAAGTGGCTGAAGGAGCGGGATATCAAAGCAGCCGGAGGTGACGGCGGTTCTTCCGCCCTGAAGGGAATGGAATATACCAATGCGCTGGTGGAGCTGACCAGGGAACGGGCGTATCAGCTGGCGGACCGCTACGAGGAGCTGGATTCAAAGGATGATCAGGAGTAAAAAGAAGCCGCCGGGTGACGGCGGCAAATCAGACGGAAGCAGAAAGCGGGCCGGACAGGCCGGGGCTTTTGCTTCTGTTTTTTATACCCTGACAGGGGAGGCGGCCGAATTACCGCTTGATAAATGAATATCCGTATGTTACAATCCACTATGGAAATTAAGGAGATCTGCGGCTGTACATGCCGCAGGAGAAGTTTAAGACATTGGAGGATGAAAAAGTGAAAGAACCACAATACCGCGGCGTGAACGAGCTGCGCCGGATGTTCCTGGACTTTTTTGAGAGCAAGGGACATCTGGTGATGAAGAGCTTTTCACTGGTTCCGCATAATGATAACAGTCTGCTGCTGATCAACTCCGGCATGGCCCCCTTAAAGCCTTACTTTACGGGGCAGGAAATCCCGCCCAGAAGAAGGGTGGCTACCTGCCAGAAATGTATCCGTACCGGCGATATCGAGAATATCGGCAAGACCGCCCGCCATGGCACCTTTTTTGAGATGCTGGGCAATTTTTCCTTTGGAGATTACTTTAAAACAGAGGCCATTCACTGGTCCTGGGAATTTTTGACGGAGGTAGTAGGCCTGGACCCCGACCGCCTGTATCCTTCCGTTTATCTGGACGATGATGAGGCTTTCGATATCTGGAACAAGGAGATCGGCATCCCTGCGGAGCGTATTTTCCGTTTCGGAAAAGAGGACAATTTCTGGGAGCACGGTTCCGGCCCCTGCGGCCCCTGCTCCGAGATCTATTATGACCGGGGAGAAAAGTACGGCTGCGGAAAGCCGGGATGTACCGTAGGCTGCGACTGCGACCGTTACATCGAGGTGTGGAACAACGTGTTCTCCCAGTTTGACAACGACGGCCATGGCAATTACAGCGAATTGAAGCAGAAGAACATCGATACCGGCATGGGTCTGGAGCGTCTGGCCGTAGTAGTGCAGGATGTGGATTCCCTGTTTACCATTGATACCAATAAGGCTCTCCTGGACCGTGTCTGCCAGCTGGCGGGCAAGGAGTATCAGAAGGAGCATGAAACCGATGTGTCCCTCCGGATTGTGACGGACCACATTAAATCCTGCACGTTCATGATTTCCGATGGGATTATGCCTTCCAATGAAGGACGGGGCTATGTGCTGCGCCGTCTGCTGCGCCGGGCAGCCCGCCACGGAAGAAAGCTTGGAATCGAGGGCAAGTTCCTGGCAGACTTATCCACTACGGTCATTGAGCTGTCCAAGGACGGCTATCCGGAGCTGGAAGAGAAGCAGGCCATGATCCTGAAGGTGCTCTCCGAGGAGGAGGACAAGTTCAATAAGACCATCGACCAGGGTCTTGCCATTTTAAGCGATATGGAAGCTCAGATGAAGGAGTCGGGGGAGACGACCCTCTCCGGCGCCAATGCCTTCAAGCTGTACGATACCTACGGATTCCCCCTGGATCTGACCAAGGAGATTCTGGAGGAGAGGGGCTATGCCGTAGACGAGGACGGATTTGCCGCCGCCATGAAGGAGCAGAAGGAGAAAGCCCGGAAAGCCCGCAAGACCACCAATTATATGGGTGCGGACGTGACGGTCTATCAGTCCATCGATGCCGCTGTCTCCACGGAGTTTGTGGGATACGACCGGCTGGAAGCGGATTCCGTCATCAGCGTTCTCACCACCGATGAGGAAATCGTGGAGGCTCTCACCGATGGCCAGAGAGGTACGGTCATTACCCAGCAGACACCTTTCTACGGGACTATGGGCGGACAGCAGGGTGATATCGGAACCATCGTGAGTGCTGACGGAGAATTTAAGGTGGAGGAGACCATCCATCTTCAGGGAACGAAAATCGGCCATGTGGGCATCATGACCAAGGGCATGCTCAGAACCGGTGAGAAGGTGACACTGAAGGTCTGCCAGGAGAACCGCCAGCTGACCTGCAAGAACCACAGCGCTACCCATCTGCTTCAGAAAGCCCTGCGCATAGTGCTGGGCGACCACGTGGAGCAGGCCGGCTCCTATGTGGATGCGGGACGCCTCCGTTTTGACTTTACCCATTTCTCCGCTATGACTCCGGAGGAGATCCGAAAGACGGAGGAACTGGTCAACCGTGAGATCCAGGCATCCCTTCCGGTCGTGACAGAGGTTATGAGTCTGGAGGATGCGAAGAAGACCGGTGCGATGGCGCTCTTCGGCGAAAAGTACGGCGAGAAGGTCCGCGTTGTCAAGATGGGCGATTTCTCTGTGGAGCTGTGCGGCGGAACTCATGTGTCCAATACCAGCAGCATCGCCTCTTTTAAGATCCTTTCCGAAACCGGAATCGCAGCCGGTGTCAGAAGGATCGAAGCTTTGACCTCACAGGGATTGATCCGCCACTATGAGGAGGTGGAGGAGCAGCTCCACCAGGCGGCAAAGACGGCCAAGACCACTCCGGCATCCTTAAATGCCAAGATCGAGTCCCTTCTGGAGGAAATCCGCAGCCTGTCCTCCGAAAATGAAAAGCTGAAGAATAAGCTGGCCAATGAATCCCTGGGCGATGTGGCAAGCCAGGTAAAAGAAATCGAAGGCTTAAAGGTACTGGCCACAAAGGTGGACGGCGTAGATATGAACGGACTGAGAAACCTGGGCGACCAGATGAAGAACCAGCTGGGTGAGTGCGTGGTGGTTATGGCTTCCGTTCAGGACGGAAAGGTAAATCTGATGGCCACGGCTACTGACGGCGCGCAGAAGCGGGGCGCCCATGCAGGAAATCTGATCAAAGCCATTGCAGGTCTGGTAGGCGGAGGCGGCGGCGGCCGTCCCGGCATGGCTCAGGCAGGCGGAAAGAACCCGGCTGGAATCGATGAAGCACTGGAGAAAGCACTGGAAACGGTGAAAGAACAAATTGTCAAGTAAAAACACTTGACAATTCCCTCTCCATCGTGTATGATAACCCAGGTGGTTGAGATGGAGAAGATCGTAGAGCAGGGACTTCTGTATGATTTTTACGGAGAACTGCTGACCGAACATCAGAGGCAGATTTATGAGAACGTGGTATTTCACGACCTGTCCGCCAGCGAGATTGCCAGAGAACAGGGGATCAGCCGTCAGGGAGTTCACGACCTGGTAAGGCGCTGTGACCGGATCCTGGAAGAATACGAGGCGAAGCTGCAGCTGGTGGCAAAGTTTATCAAAATCCGGGACAAGGTCCGTCAGATCCAGACGGCAGCGGATGAGTATTTGAAAACCGGGGACAGGGAAGAGATAGAGATGATCCGCCGTCTTTCCGGGGAGATCAGCAGTACCCTGTAGAGGAGGTCGCCTATTTTATGGCTTTTGAAAGCTTAACCGACAAACTTCAGAATGTATTTAAAAACCTTCGCAGCAAGGGCAAGCTGTCAGAGGCGGAGGTCAAGGCAGCCCTGAGAGAGGTCCGTATGGCCCTTCTGGAAGCGGATGTCAGCTTCAAGGTAGTAAAGCAGTTTATTAACTCCATCCAGGAAAAGGCAGTAGGCGCAGAGATTTACGGCCGGCTGGATGCAGGACAGACGGTCATCAAGATTGTAAACGAAGAGCTGATACGGCTTATGGGCGATGAGATGACGGAGGTTGCCTTAAAGCCGGGGAATGAGATCACGGTCCTGATGATGACCGGACTTCAGGGAGCCGGAAAGACCACAACGACAGCAAAGCTGGCTGCTCAGCTGAAGGCGAAGAAAGGGCGCAAGCCTCTTTTGGTTGCCTGTGACGTTTACCGTCCCGCGGCGATCAAGCAGCTGCAGGTCAACGGCGAAAAGGTGGGGATCCCTGTGTTCTCCATGGGAAACCAGCACAAGCCGGCGGATATCGCCAAAGCAGCAGTCGAACATGCGGTGAAGAACGGCCAGAATCTGGTGATCTTGGATACGGCCGGACGGCTTCATATCGATGAAGCCATGATGGATGAGCTGGTGGAGATCAAGGAACAGGTGGATGTCTACCAGACCATTTTGGTTGTGGATGCCATGACCGGTCAGGATGCGGTCAACGTGTCCGAGACCTTTAACAATAAAATCGGAATTGATGGAGTCATCCTGACAAAGCTGGACGGAGATACCCGCGGAGGCGCGGCTCTTTCCATCCGTGCCGTAACAGGAAAGCCCATTCTGTATGTAGGTATGGGCGAGAAGCTGTCAGATCTGGAACAGTTTTATCCGGACCGCATGGCCTCCAGAATTCTGGGCATGGGCGATATCATGAGCCTGATCGAGAAGGCTACGGCGGAAATCGATGAGCAGCAGGCCAAAGAAATGAGCCAGAAGCTGCGAAAGGCAGAGTTCGATTACAACGATTTCCTCAATCAGATGCAGCAGATCAAAAAGCTGGGAGGTATGGGAAGCATCCTTTCCATGCTGCCGGGAGCAGGAAGCCAGTTGTCCGGTGTGGATATGGATGAAGGAGAGAAGTCCTTAAAACGGGTGGAATCCATTATCCTTTCCATGACGAAGGAAGAACGTGCCAATCCGGCTCTGATGAATCCCTCCCGCAAAAAGCGCATTGCAAAGGGCGCCGGCGTGGATATCGGGGAAGTAAACCGTCTGGTTAAGCAGTTTGACCAGATGAAAAAGATGATGAAGCAGATGCCTGGCCTTATGGGAGGCGGAAAGCGGAAAGGCGGTTTTGGAGGCCTTGGGGGCCTGATGGGCGGAAAGTTAAAGCTTCCGTTCTAAAAACCGGTTAAAAAGGTAGTCAAACAGGTTTTCCTGTATGTCTAAATACAGCTCCCGCTCAGGCGGGGACCATGGAATATAAGGAGGTGAAAGAAATGGCAGTAAAGATGAGATTAAGAAGAATGGGTCAGAAGAAGGCTCCTTTCTATAGAATTGTAGTTGCTGATTCCAGATCTCCCAGAGATGGAAAGTTCATCGAAGAGGTTGGTTACTATGATCCCACCAAGGACCCCAGCGTGATCAAGTTCGATGAGGAGGCCGCTAAGAAGTGGCTGGCAACGGGTGCTCAGCCCACCGAAACTGTTGGAAAGCTCTTAAAGATCGCCGGTATTCAGTAAGAACAGTGTATGAGGTGAACTTATGAAAGAGTTAGTCGAAGTGATCGCGAAAGCGCTGGTGGACAATCCGGACGAGGTTGTGGTGACGGAAACGCAGAAGGACGAGGAGATCGTCATTAAGCTTACGGTTGCCGCAGCGGATATGGGCAAGGTCATCGGCAAGCAGGGAAGGATTGCGAAAGCCATCCGCTCTGTTGTGAAGGCCGCAGCCTCAAAAGAAGACAAAAAGGTGATCGTTGAGATCCAGTAAAACAAGACCGTCAGCCCTTTTCGGGTATGGCGGTCTGTTTTCTCATATAACCAGACAAGGCCGGAGGGCCCTTTAGAAAGGGCGGCCGTTTCATGTACTTTCGGAGGTAAGAAGATGAACGATATGCTGAGAGTGGGCGTTATCACTTCCACCCATGGCGTAAGAGGAGAGGTAAAGGTATTCCCCACCACCGACGATGCCGCGCGGTTTAAGACGCTGGAGCGGGTTTATGTGGATCTGGGACATGAGCTGAAGCCTCTTGAGATACAGAATGTAAAATTTTTTAAGAATATGGTAATCTTGAAATTCAAGGATTACGACAACATCAATCAGGTAGAAATTTACCGTTCCAAGGACCTGCTGATTACCAGAGACCAGGCGGTGGAGCTTGGGGAGAATGAGTACTTCATCGGAGACCTGATTGGCCTGAAGGTGATGATGGAGAATGGAAAGGAATTGGGCGTGATCCGGGATGTGCTGGAAACAGGGGCAAATGATGTCTATATAGTAGATGCCCCCGGCAACCGGGAAATCCTGATCCCCGCTATTGAGGAGTGCGTAAAAGAGGTGGATCTGGAAGCAGGCGTAATGACGGTCCATCTTCTGGAAGGGCTTTTGGATTTGTAGGACGGAGAATATACATGGCGACCATTACTGTACTTGACCAGAATACCATAAACAAAATTGCAGCCGGCGAGGTGATCGAGCGGCCTGCATCTGTGGTAAAGGAGCTGCTGGAGAATGCGATCGATGCCCAGGCTACTGCGGTGACAGTGGAAATCCGGGACGGAGGCATCTCCATGATCCGCGTGACAGACAACGGCAGCGGCATTCCCAGGGACCAGATCAGTCTGGCGTTTCTGCGCCATGCCACCAGTAAGATCAGGTCAGTGGAGGACCTCTTTACGATATCCTCACTGGGCTTTCGGGGCGAGGCGTTAGCCAGCATTGCGGCGGTATCACAGGTGGAGCTGATCACGAAGACCAGCGACAGTCTGACCGGCTTCCGCTATCAGATAGAGGGCGGAACGGAAAAAGGGCTGGAGGAAGTAGGGGCCCCGGAGGGAACCACCTTTATAGCCCGCAATCTTTTTTACAACACGCCGGTGCGGAAAAAATTCTTAAAGAGCCCTATGACAGAAGGGGGATACGTGGCGGACCTGGTAGAAAAGATCGCCCTTTCCCACCCGGAGCTGTCGGTGCGGTTTATTCAGAACAATCAGAATAAACTGTATACCTCCGGCAACCACAATCTGCGGGATCTGGTCTACACGGTTTATGGCCGGGAGGTAACGGCCAATCTGCTTCCGGTGGAGGGGGAGGAAGGAGAAATCCGCATCGGCGGATTTGTGGGAAAACCTCTAATCGGCCGGGGAAACCGGAATTATGAGAATTATTTCATCAATGGGCGCTATATTAAGAGCAGTATTATTTCACGTGCCATTGAGGAGGCTTACAAACCCTATCTGATGCAGCACAAGTATCCGTTCACTCTGCTGCATTTTACCATCGCGCAGGACTTTCTGGATGTCAATGTCCATCCCACAAAGATGGAACTGCGCTTTAAGGACAACGATCAGGTTTACCGGGCGGTTTACCATGCGGTAAAGGAAGCTCTGGCAGAGAAGGAACTGATTCCCCGGGTTACGCTCCAGGAGGAAAAGGAAGAGAAGACTTCCAAGGAACGCCAGGAACATGTCCGTATCCCTCATCCGGAACCCTTTGAGCAGAGAAGAAAGGCGCTGTTAAGCGAGGCGCCGCCTGCACAGCCTCAGCCTTCCCTGGTAAAGGAAAGCGCAGTTCCTTATGGAATGGAGAAACGCTCTCCGGCCCAGAGTCCTGCAGAGCCGCCAAAGCCATCAGAGCCGCCAAGGCCGTCAGAGCCTCTAAAGCCATCAGAGCCGTCAGAGCCGCCAAAGCCTCTAAAGCCATCAGAGCCTCTAAAGCAGCAGCCCCCGGTTCAGATGGATTTATTTGAGGAAAAATTTCTGGACCCGGCTGCCAGAGCGCGCCACCGCCTGATCGGCCAGGTTTTTGGTACATACTGGATGGTGGAGTACGATGGCCAGCTGATCATCATTGACCAGCATGCGGCCCATGAGAAAATTCTCTATGAGAAGACCATGAATCAGCTGAAAAACAGGGAGTATGACACCCAGATGATCAGTCCTCCCATTATTTTGACCCTCAGTGCCAACGAGACCCTTCTGCTGGAACGCTATATGGAGCAGTTTACCCGGCTTGGCTTTGAGATCGAGGGTTTCGGAGGAAGAGAGTTCGCCGTTCGGGGAGTTCCCTCCAACCTGCTCTCCATCGCCAAGAAAGAGCTGCTGATGGAGATGCTGGATGAGCTGGCACAGGAGGGAATTTCAGGAGAACCGGATATGGTCTGCCAGCGGGTAGCGTCCATGTCCTGCAAGGCGGCTGTTAAGGGAAACCATGATCTGTCCCCGGCGGAGGCGGATGCGCTGATTGACCAGCTGCTGAAGCTGGAAAATCCCTATCACTGCCCCCATGGAAGGCCGGTGATGATCTCTATGACGAAATACGAGCTGGAAAAGAAATTTAAGCGAATTGTGTAGAGGAGCTTTTTATGTGCAAACAACCCTTAATTGTGCTGACCGGTCCTACAGCGGTGGGCAAAACAGCCCTTTCCATCCGCCTTGCCAAAGCTCTGGACGGGGAGATTATCAGTGCGGATTCCATGCAGGTCTACCGCGGCATGGATATCGGCTCGGCTAAGGTGACCAGAGAAGAGATGGATGGAGTGCGCCATTATCTGATTGATGTGCTGGAACCGGAGGAGGATTTTAACGTAGCCTCTTTTCAGAAAATGGCCAAGGAGGCGCTGGAGGAGATTTACAGCCACGGAAAGATCCCGATCGTGGCCGGCGGGACCGGATTTTACATTCAGGCGCTGCTGTACGATATCGATTTTCAGGATGATGCGGGGGAGGGACCGGTCCGAAGGGAGCTGGAAAAGCTGGCTTCCGAGAAAGGGGCAGAGTACCTGCACGGCCTTCTGCGCCAGGTAGATGCCAGGTCGGCAGAGCAGATCCATCCCAACAATATCAAGCGGGTAGTCCGGGCACTGGAATATTACCGCCAGACGGGGGAGCCTTTCTCTCTTCACAATCAAAGGGAGAGGGAGAGGCGTTCGCCCTATCATTTTCTTTACTATGTCATCTGCTCGGATCGGAAGAGCCTCTATGAGCGCATTGACCGCAGGGTGGATGCCATGATGTCCGCCGGTCTGGTGGAGGAAGTGCAGGCCCTGAGAGCGCGCGGGGTCAAACGGGGGATGACCTCCATGCAGGGTCTGGGATACAAGGAGATCCTGGATTATCTGGATGGAAAATGTTCCCTGGAGGAAGCGGTTTACATTTTGAAACGGGATACCAGGCATTTTGCCAAGCGCCAGATTACCTGGTTCAGAAGAGAACGAGAGGTCCGCTGGCTGAAGCTGGAGGATTACGGAGGAGATTCGGACCGGGTCCTTCAGAAAATCCTGGAAGACTGCCGGGAGGAAGGCATCGGTTCGCCAAAGTTCTAAAAAGAAAGCTGCGCAGAGCAGCAAGTCAGGAAAAGATATGAGGAGATTTCAACCATGAAGATAGAAGAAGAAATTCAGCAGATTTATTCCCGCCTCGGCATCAGCCGGCAGGTTCTGGAGTTTGGGGCCAGGATCGAGGAGTCCCTTTCGGAACGTTTCACGGCCATTGACCGCAGGGCGGAGTACAATCAGCTGAAGGTGATCGGCGGAATGCAGGAAAACCGTGTCAGCGACATTCATTTTGCTGCAACCACAGGATACGGATACAACGATCTGGGGAGGGATACCCTGGAGGCGGTTTACGCTTCCGTTTTCCACGGGGAGAGCGCTCTGGTGCGGCCGCAGCTCATCAGCGGCACCCATGCCTTAAACATCGCCCTTTCCGGAAATCTCAGGCCCGGAGACGAGCTGCTGTCGCCGGTAGGCAAGCCTTATGATACGCTGGAGGAGGTGATCGGAATACGTCCCTCCTGCGGTTCTTTGGCGGAATACGGCGTGACCTACCGCCAGGTGGACTTAAAGGAGGACGGCTCCTTTGACTATGAAGGCATCCGGCAGGCGTTAAATGAACGCACCAGGCTGGTGACCATTCAGAGATCCAAAGGATACGCCACCAGACCAACCCTGTCGGTAGAGCGGATTGGGGAGCTGATCTCCTTTATCAAATCCATTCGCCCCGATGTGATCTGCATGGTGGACAACTGCTATGGAGAATTTGTGGAGACCATTGAACCTACGGACGTGGGGGCAGATATGATCGTAGGCTCCCTGATCAAAAATCCGGGAGGCGGCCTGGCACCGATTGGCGGCTATATCGTGGGACGTCAGGACTGTGTGGACCGGGCCTCCTACCGGCTCAGCGCTCCCGGACTGGGCAAGGAGGTAGGTGCCAGCCTGGGGATCAACCAGCAGCTTTACCAGGGGCTTTTTCTGGCCCCCACGGTAGTGGCAGGAGCCTTAAAGAGCGCTATTTTTGCGGCAAATGTCTATGAAGCTTTGGGCTATGGGGTGGTTCCAAACGGAAGCGAGGAGCGTTACGACATTATTCAGGCCATCACCTTCGGCACGCCTGAGGGAGTCATCGCGTTCTGCAAGGGCATCCAGGCGGCAGCCCCTGTGGACAGCTTTGTGACGCCGGAACCATGGGATATGCCGGGCTATGACAGCCAGGTGATCATGGCGGCAGGGGCTTTTGTCCAGGGCTCTTCCATTGAACTGAGCGCGGACGGACCGATTAAACCGCCTTATGCGGTCTATTTCCAGGGCGGTCTTACCTGGTACCACGGAAAGCTCGGAATCTTAAAATCTCTCCAGAGCCTTCTGGATGCGGGAGTTATAAAAAAATTATAACTTCTGGTATTTTATGTATACAGCATAGGAAAGATATGGTAGAATGTATAAATTGAGGCCGGGAGCAGGTAAACGTTCCGGCTGGAGGAACTGATTACTTATGAGAAGCAAGAATTTCTGGATACTGCTGATTTTGCTGCTGGCGGGGATCGTCCTGGGCGGCTTTCTGGGAAATCTGGCACAGGGGATCTCCTGGCTGTCCTGGCTGAACTTCGGTCAGTCCTTTGGCCTGAATTCTCCCCTGGTGCTGGATTTCGGAGTGCTGGTCATTACCTTCGGGCTGACGATCAAGATTACCATGGCCAGCATCATCGGCGTCGCATTGGCGCTGATCATCTACCGCGTGATCTAAGCTTATTGGAACTCCTGATTCATGTACTGGAGAGGTGCGTAGTTAGGAGGATTTATGGAAAGAATGAAGATGAAGGACCTTCCGGAGGAGATGCGTCCTTATGAGAAATGCAGGGCCCTCGGACCGGGAGCCCTAAGCGATGAGGAGCTTCTGGCTGTGATTATCCGCACCGGAAGCCGTTCGGAAAATTCCCTGGAGCTGGCCGGAAGGATTCTGAAGCTGAGCTTTCCGGGGGATGGCCTGGCGGGGCTGCTCCACCGCTCTCTGGCGGAGTTTATGAGCGTAGAAGGCATCGGCGTGGTGAAGGGGCTGCAGCTCTGCTGCATCGGGGAACTGTCACGCCGGATCTGGAGAAGAAGAAGTCTGGAGGACAGACCTGTCTTCTGTGAGCCGGGGGAGATCGCCTCCTATTACATGGAGGAGATGCGCCATCTGGAGCAGGAGGAGGTCCGGGCCATGTTTTTGGATACCAAACAGGTCCTTCTCAGGGATGTGCTTCTCACCAGAGGTACCGTCAACGCCTCCCTGATCTCTCCGCGAGAGGTGCTGATACAGGCACTTCGCCACAAGGCGGTGTCCGTCATCCTGGTTCACAATCATCCCAGCGGGGACCCTTCCCCCAGCAGGGAGGATATAGCCATGACGAAGCGCCTTTCCCAGGCGGCAGCTCTGGTAGGCGTTCCGCTGCTTGACCATATCATCATCGGAGATCTGCGTTATCTGAGTTTTCGGGAAAAGAATCTGCTATAACAAAAAGGAAGACCATACATGGAATCAAAACATAGCAAATATATTCTCATTGCACTGACTGTCCTGTGCGTGCTTTTGATCGGCATCACCTCCCTGAGAGATGGGATCATGGAGCCGCTGCGCACCGGCGTCGGATATTTTCTGATCCCCATCCAGACCGGAGTAAACCGGGTAGGTACGGGAATTTATAATGAACTGACTGATTTAAACCGGCTCAAATCCGCTTTGGATGAAAATGACCGGCTGAAGGAGCAGATTGCCCGGCTGACGGAGGACAACAACCGTCTTCAGGCCCAGCAGTCGGAGCTTGAGCGGCTGCGGGAGCTCTACGAGCTGGATCAGGACTATATGCAGTATGAGAAGATCGGGGCCAGAATTATTGCCAGGGATTCCGCAAAATGGTTCCAGGTTTTTCGGATCAACAAGGGCTCCGCGGACGGCGTGGAGGTGGATATGAACGTAGTGGCGGACGGGGGCCTGGTAGGCATTGTTACCGATGTGGGTGCCAATTACGCTACGGTCCGCTCTATTATTGATGACTCCAGCCGTGTCAGCGCCATGCCGGTAGATTCCGAGTACAACTGTATTGTAGCCGGGGACCTGACGCTGTACGAGAACGGACGGCTGCGGATCACCGATTTTTCCAAGGACGGGGTGGTGAAGGACGGGGACCAGATCGTCACCTCCAACATCAGCTCCAAATTCCTGCCGGGGATCCTCATCGGATATGCGGCGGATGTGACCATGGACTCGGAACATCTGACCCAGTCCGGCTATCTGATCCCGGTGGTGGATTTCGACAATCTTCAGGAGGTACTGATCATTACAGAGTTAAAAGACACGGGGGAGGCGGCAGAAGAGTAGAATGAATGTAAATGCAAACATCCGGATGAAGCAGGCGCTTTTGAATGTTCTGCTGATTCTTCTCGCTTTTACCGTACAGCACTGTGTATTCCCGCTCCTTCCCTTTCTGGCGGCTACGCCTAATCTGCTGCTGATTCTGACCTTTTCCTTTGGCTTTATCCAGGGAAAAACCTCAGGAATGATTTTTGGCCTTCTTTCCGGTCTGCTGATGGATTTGTTCTACAGCGGGCCATTTGGCTTTTATTCCCTGATCCTGATTTATATCGGCTATTTTAATGGTATTTTTACCAAATACTATTACGAGGACTATATTACCCTGCCCCTGATCCTCAGCGTGTTCAACGAGCTGGTTTACTGTATGTATATCTACGTATTCCGCTTCCTGATTCGGGGGCGTCTGAACCTTCCTTATTATTTCTGGCATCTGATGGTGCCGGAGATCATTTTTACGGTTGTGACTACGCTGCTGGTTTACCGGCTGTTCTTGTCGGCCAGCCGCCGTCTGGAGGATATGGCAAAAAGGAGAGATTCCACCATTGTTTAGCGAATTGTACGAGATTATCAGGGATTTTTTAAAACGGCTTTTTACCTCAAGACTATTTGCGCTGGCAGTGATCTTTACCCTGATGTTTTCCGGCCTTGTGGTAAAGCTGTTTCATATGCAGATTCTGGACGGCGCCCAGTACCAGTCCGACTATATGCAGCGGACGGAGCAGACCGTGATCACGCCCGGGACCAGAGGAAATATCTATGACCGCAACGGAAATGTGCTGGCTTACAATGAACTGGCATATACGGTGACCATCCGGGATGTGGGCGCCTACTCCGGCGATGAGGAGCGCAACGCCATGCTGTACCGTCTGGTCCGGATCCTGGAGAAGCATGATGAGACGGTTGAAGGGCGCTTTGAGGTGGCGATGGATGAAACCGGAGAAATGTATTTTACCTTTACGGGCCAGGCGACAAAGAACCGCTTCATGCTGAATTACTACGGTCTTTCCTCCACCAGCGAGCTGGATGACGAACAGGGCCGCCATCCTACGGACATTACAGCCCGCCAGGCCTTTGAAGACAAGAAAGAGGAGTACGGCCTGAACAAGATGAAGGATGAGCAGGGAAATCCCCTGATGTTGTCAGACCGTACGGCCCTGAACATGGTGAATATCATATTTACCATGAAGCTGACAGAATACCAGAAATATGAGGCGACTACCGTATCGGAAGGGATTGCCGAGGAGACCATGGCGGAGATCAATGAAAACATTGCGGACCTCCAGGGAGTGGAGGTGGGACAGACCTCCGTCAGGGTTTACAACGACAGCCTGTACTTTGCTCCTATTATCGGCTACACAGGAAAAATACAGGAGGACCAGCTGGAAGAGCTGAACCAGCAGTGGCGGGAAACGGATGAGGCTGCCGCTCTCGGGGAAGACAGCGAGGACAAATACAACCTGAACGATGTAGTGGGACGTACCGGCATCGAGCAGTCCATGGAGCTGGAGCTTCAGGGAGAAAAGGGCTACACACGCATGTATGTGGACAATATGGGACGTCCGAGGGAAGTGATCGAGCAGAAAGACCCCACCGCGGGGGATGACATTTATCTGACCATCGACCGGGACCTGCAGATCGGTATCTACCGGCTGATCGAGCAGCAGCTGGCCGGTATTCTGGTGGACAAGCTGCGGCTGGAAGTGGACCCGGAGGAGAACGCCAGACTGGCGGCATCCAAGAAACTGATCCCGGTAAAGGATGCCTACTATCAGCTGATCAACAATAATGTGCTGTCCCTGGAGGATATGGGAGGAGAAGGGGCACAGCCGATCGAACAGGAGATTTACAGCATCTATCAGTCCTCGAAAGCCAGAATCCTGGACGGTATCCGCAGCCAGCTGACCAGTGAACATCCTCAGGCCATGAACGACCTGCCGGAGGATATGAGGACGTATATGAATTACATCTATTCCTATCTGTCCGGGGAGGCCGGCGTGATCCTCAGGGATCAGATTGACCGCAGCAGCGACAGCTATCAGGCCTGGGCTGCCGGAACCATCAGCCTCCGGGAGTATATTTACAGCGGAATCGCGGACAGCTGGGTAGACACCACAAAGCTGGATGTTGCCAGCCGCTATTCCGATGCAGATGATATCTTTGCCCAGCTGGTGGAATATGTGATTTCCAGTCTGGAAAATGATGGGGCCTTTACAAAAGAAGTGTTCCGGTATCTGATCAACGACGGCACGATCACCGGCCGTCAGCTGTGTCTGGCTCTTTATGCCCAGGGCGTTCTGGGGGAGGACCCTCAGGCAGTGGCGGCTTTGAGCGCAGGAGGAGAGGAGTACGCCTTTAATTTTATCCGCAATAAAATTTCAAATATTGAGATCACCCCTGCACAGCTTGCCCTTGATCCCTGCACAGCCGGCGTGGTGGTGACAGACGTCAATACCGGGGAGGTGCGGGCACTTGTAACCTATCCCAGCTATGACAACAACCGGATGTCTGGAAGCGTGGACCCTGCCTATTTTGCCAAGCTGCAGAGCGACCTGTCCAACCCGCTCTACAACAACGCCACACAGGCCAGCAAGGCGCCCGGCTCCACCTTTAAACCCATTACCGTAATTGCAGCCATGGAGGAAGGAGCAGCCAATACAACGGAAACGATTGTCTGCACGGGTATTTATGAGAACATCGATCTTCCCCTGCGCTGCTGGATCTATCCGGGGCGCCATAACGCGGAAACGCTGGTGGAGGGGATCCAGAATTCCTGCAACTATGTGATGGCGGAGCTGGCCCACCGTCTGTCTACCCAGCCGGACGGAACCTACTCACCGGAAAAAGGACTGGAACTTTTGAAAAAGTATGCGACCATGTTCGGACTGGATCATACCTCCGGTGTGGAGCTGCCGGAAGTGGCACCCCACATTTCCGATACGGACCCGGAGCGTTCCTCCATCGGACAGGGAACCAATTCTTACTCCAATGTGCAGCTGGCCCGCTATGTGGCGGCTGTGGCCAACCGGGGCACCGTGTTTGAACTGAGCCTTCTGGATAAGCGGACGGATTCCGATGGCAATCTTCTGGAGGACTATACGCCCGAGGTCCATGCCCAGCTGGAGATTTCCGAGGAGACCTGGAATACGGTCCACGAGGGAATGCGCCGGGTTATCACCAACAGCAGCACGCGGCGGATCTTCCAGAATCTGCCTGTATCCGTAGCAGGAAAGACCGGTACGGCCGAGGAGAACAAGAACAGAGGAAACCACGCGTTCTTCGTATCCTTTGCCCCTTACGAGAATCCGGAAATCGCAGTAACGGTCAATATTCCTTACGGCTATACCAGTGCCAATGCGGCAACGCTGGGCGAGCGGGTTTATGAATATTATTATGGATATACCACTCTGGATGATATCACGAATTCCGGTGCCCTTGGCGTTAATGATGTGACTATCAACGGAGAGTAAAAAGAAAGGTGATTGTATGCGCAGTTCGGTTGTGATTAAAAGCAGCAAAGCCGGAATGACTGTAATTCTGGACAGCCAGATTCCCTTTTCGGAGCTTCTGGAGGCAGTGGGGAAAAAATTTCGGGAGAGCGCCCGGTTCTGGGGAGCGGTCCAGATGACCCTTACCCTGGAAGGGAGGCCCCTGACTGCCAAAGAGGAATTGCAGATTGTCGATACGATTACGAGAAATTCACAGATCGAGGTCCTCTGTCTCCTGGATACGGATGCGCAGAGAATTGAACGCTGTGAAAAGGCACTGAATGATAAGCTGATGGAGCTGAACTCCAGGACCGGCCAGTTTTACAGGGGGACTCTGGCTAAAGGAGATGTGCTGGAATCGGAGGTCAGCGTAGTGGTGATCGGCGATGTGGAGCACGGGGCCAGAATCATCTCCAAGGGCAATATCGTGGTCTTGGGGGCTCTGAAAGGGACGGCGGCTGCCGGTATGGCAGGAAACGCCCAGGCTGTGGTGGTAGCCCTGGAGATGGCACCTACCCAGATCCGCATCTGCGATGCCACCAGCCGCTTTAATGAACGAAACCGCCGTCTGGGCCGGGGACCTATGATTGCTTCAGTGGTCCAGGAAGAGCTGCAAATTCAGCCCATTAAAAAAACATTTCTAAACAATATGTTAAATTTACCATGATGCGAAAAAAATACTGGTAAATTGGCGCAATTTAAGGTAGAATAATACCTGACTTTCAGAGTTAAATGGTAAAAAATGGTGTTAAGCCACAGATTA
>ERZ1643246.710-NODE-710-length-40918-cov-7.580917_pt1 | contig 40918 bp, 32 predicted proteins | sample MGYA00579265_ERZ1643246 | MGnify/ENA primary metagenome ERZ1643246 (study PRJEB29033, sample SAMEA4952261) | chicken gut metagenome | biome: Broiler Chicken; feature: Gastrointestinal Tract; material: Caecum | place: Ireland | collected 2018 | study: Broiler... | reverse complement strand
TGGAGTTTGTGATGAACGGCGCCAACCACCGCATGAATTCGGCGAGCACCTATCCCTTCAACATAATGGGCGGCGGCTGGGAGAGCGCCACCCCCTCCCTTGCCGATCTGCCCATAAAGGGCGACACCGTTGTGGGAAACGACGTGTGGATAGGCCAGAACGTGACCGTGCTGCCCGGCGTACACATAGGCGACGGCGCCATAATAGGCACAAATTCCGTAGTTTCGAAGGACGTGGCTCCATATACGATAGCCTGCGGCAACCCGATAAGGCCGATACGCAGGCGGTTCGACGACGAGACCGTTGAACTGCTGCTGGCAATCAAATGGTGGGACTGGCCCGCGGAGAAGATAACCGCAAACCTGAAAGCGCTGTGCAGCGCCGACCTTTCGCTGCTGAAAAAACTCAGATGACCGCCGCAAAGCGCGGCCATAAAAAATGCGGCTGCCTGCGGCAGCCGCATTTTTATGCCGTTTGTTATTCGGGCAGCGTAACTTCTGTAGTGCCGTAGTCGCTGAAAGAATAGTTTACTTCCGTGCGCTCGCCGTAGTAATTGACCACCACCGTGGCGGAAGCTATCGTGCTGCCGGAAAGTTTTACCCTGCACGAGGATATGTCCATGCCGTACTGCTCGCTGTAAGCTTCGAGCGCCTCGTCCGTTACGACAAGTTCGCCGTCGACGCTTTCAAAGTCGTCATAGAACAGATTTTCCACCATATAGACATAGCCGTTATAACTTCCGCTCGCCTCTTCTATCGAACCGGCATAAGTCGCTTCGCTCCAATCGGTATCGCCGCTGTACATGTAATATACAGTTGCACCGTCTTTCTTATAATAAATAGTCGTGTCGGCAGTATGACTTTCAAGCATGCCGCTCAGCCCGTCCACCATAAGAGTTGTGTTATAAGATCCGCCTTCGGAATAGTTGATCTGCACGTCCACCGTGTAGTTATCGAACTTTGCCTTTGCAGAATTGAACTGCTCCTCTTCGCTGGCGCCTCCGCGCTCGCCGCAGCCCGCCGCGGCGAACAGCGCCGCAGCGCATGCAAGCGCAGAAACGATAAGTAACTTTTTCATAACAATTTTTCCTCCTGAAATTTAATTAAGACCTCTATTTACAGTTTCCGCGTCGTAAGATTTGGAATAGCTGTCCCCTGTTTCGATTATGATCGCCTGCAGAAAGTCAAGCGCGCGCGAAGTGGACCAGTCCTCGTAAGAATCATCGGAGTAATCGCTGTAGCTGCCCACATATGCTCCATCCACAAAGTATGCCGTGTCGGTAAGATAGACGCCGAACCCGTTTACCGCCCTGTAACCTATGCTTATGTATTCCTTGCTATAACCGTCGATATCGTCGTACTGATAGGCATAGGTGCATTCACCGTAAACGGAGAACGATTCGGGATCCTTTGCCATTGATTTAAGCTCCTGCGCACATTCGACTATCTGCCTGTACTCACTGTCGCGCGGGGTGCAGGCCGCTACCGCGATGAAGCAGGCGCACAATGCCGCCACCGCGGCGAGCACCTTATAATATCTCTTCATATGCAATCTCTCCCCTCAGGCCCGCCTCAGTTTTTAAGCAGTTTTGCCTTTTCGCGGTCGAACTCCTCTTGGGTTATGGTGCCGTCGTCGAGCAATGCTTTGAGCTGCATGAGCTGCTGCGCAACTGCGGCATAGTCGAAGCCGCCTTCCGCCGGTGCGGCAGACGAGGACGGAGCGACGCCTGTGCGGTTTGCAAGGAATACGCCGAGGTAGCTGTTGTCCAGCTCGTACAGCTTGTTGCGGATAAACTTTACGTCCGCCATGAATGTGAGCGAAATGCGCCCGATGAGCCAGCCTATCCAGCACAGGAAGGGCAGGCAGAACAGAATGGGCAGGCCTATTTCAATGGCCCCGAGCGCGGAGAGCACTATGCCGGCTATCACGCCGAGGATGGCGCCCGCTATGCACACGACGTTGATTATTATGCGGATGACGAGCAACGTATGGTCGTTTTTGTTGAACATGACTTACTCCCCCAGAATCTTTTTCTTTTCTGCCTGAAATTCCTCTTCGGAGAGGATGCCTTCGTCTTTGAGCCTGCGCAGAGTGGCGAGCTCTTCGAAGCGGTTCTCGGGCTTTGCGCCGCGCCCGGACTGCGGTGCGGGGCGGTTGTCCCTTGTGCGGAACACCGCAGCGCACACGGCATATACTATGCCGCCCACGATGCCGGTCAGCAGCGCAAAGTTGATTTCGTAGCCCCATGCAGCCATTTCAACTATGAACATGGCAAGACAAGCGAGCCACGCCGCTGCGGCAACTATTATGAGCGGCAGGCGGCCGAACCCGGGCAGCGCACGGAACAGCAGCAGGAACAGCCCGAGCAGCACGGCGAGAGTTATGTACATGAGCGGCATGCCGTAACCGGCTATGAGAAGCGCGGCGCACATGAACAGTCCCGCCCACATGTAGGCAATGCCCGCGGCGTCCTTGCCGTTCTGCTCCGGAACGATGAAGGCGCCCGCATAATAGAAGCCGCCTATGCCGAGCGCGGTAAAAATGGACGAGAGCGCGGCATCGGCATAGCCCGAACCGCCCATAAAGCCGTAGCTTTCGTACATATCTTCGAAATAGTCGCTTGCCACGGCGTCGTAATCCGCCCAGTAAAACGCCCATATCAGCAGAGTGACGACGAGAACGACGCCCGTGCCTATGTTGATCAAGAGTCTCCTGCCGGTGCGCGCCAGCCATATTATGCCGAATACGGCAAACCCTCCCGCGACTATCGCAAGCGCGCCCGTGATTATCCATAAGATAACCGACCACGCGACTGCGTAATACATGCGCAGCGACAGCAGCATGAACAGCAGCGCGACCGCGGCGACGACGCCAAGGTACTTGTTTTTTGACATTGATCTTCCTCCTGTAAGATATTTTTCCGCATTATAGCACAGAGGTGTGGCAGTTTTTGAGAACGGCTCCCCGATTTTCCGAAATTGCATAAAAAAATTTTTATGCATCAAATATGCACACCGCAACGGAGCGCCGCGGATATCTTCCGCGCGGGCGAACACCCTGCCGCACGACGGACGATCAAACAGATATACCCGCATATATGCCCGAACAAACGCCGCAATGCGGCAATATAAGCGGAGCAAATATACCGTATTCAAATTGGTGATAGCGCCAATTTATCACGTTTGATTGACAAAACAAAACCGCGTGCTTATAATGCGAAATATAAATCGGCAACAAAGGCGTTGCGCAGAACTCACCCGGAAAAGGGCGGATTCTGTGCCGCGCCTTTATTTTTTGTCCCGCGGCGCACGCTCCGCACGGGACTCCCCTCGCGGGAATATGAAAACTATTGGAGGTAACTTTTTATGGACATCTTCGGATCGACGGGCGTGTGGTTTCTGATCGGCGCCATACTGGTATGGTTCATGCAGGCGGGCTTCGCCATGGTAGAGACGGGCTTTACCCGCGCAAAGAACGCCGGCAACATCATAATGAAGAACCTGCTCGACTTCTGCCTGGGCACAATTGTATTCGTGCTGCTCGGCGCCGGGCTGCTGATGGGCGAGGACGCGCTGTTCGGACTGGTGGGCATACCCAACCTTGACATCTTCACCGACTTTGCAAATTACGACTGGTCGACGTTCTTCTTCAACCTTGTGTTCTGCGCGACCACGGCCACCATCGTCTCCGGCGCGATGGCAGAGCGCACCAAATTCCTCTCCTACTGCATCTATTCGCTTGTAATAAGCGCGGTGGTATATCCCATCGAAGCGCACTGGGTATGGGGCGGCGGCTGGCTTACCAACGAATTCGCGGGCGTATATTATGTGGATTTTGCAGGCTCCTCGCTCATTCACATGGTGGGCGGCATCTCGTCGTTCATAGGCGCGCTCATCCTCGGCCCCCGCTACGGCAAGTACCTCGATAAGGACGGCAGGCCCACACTTTTGAGGCGCGAGGCGAAATATGTGCGCGCCGTGCCCGGACACAACCTTACGGTGGGCGCGCTCGGCGTGTTCATCCTCTGGTTCTGCTGGTACGGCTTCAACGGCGCGGCGACCTCCGGCATGGCTCAGCTTTCGCAGGTGCTCGTGACCACCACCGTTGCCGCCGCGACGGGCACCATCTCCACTATGGTGTTCACATGGATAAAGAACAAAAAACCCGATGTTTCGATGACCCTGAACGGTTCGCTTGCGGGACTTGTGGCGATTACGGCAGGCTGCGCCAACGTTGACGTGGCGGGCGCGTTCTTCATAGGTCTGGTTGCGGGCATACTCGTGGACGTGGCCGTTGAAGTTATCGACAAGAAGCTGCACGTAGACGATCCCGTGGGCGCCATAGCCGTGCACGGCGTGAACGGACTGTGGGGCACGATAGCCGTGGGCCTCTTCTCCTGCGGCATCAACCCCGTGACCGACGAGGCGGGCAACGTGCTCTCCGAACAGCTCGGTCTGTTCTACGGCGGCGGATTCAACATGCTGGGCGTTCAGCTGATGGGCATCGTGTGCATAGCCGCGTGGACGATAGTATGGATGACGGGGCTGTTCCTGCTGCTCAAACACACCTGCGGGCTGCGCGCCTCCAGGATAGAGGAGATCGAGGGTCTCGACAAGCACGAACACGGACTTGTGAGCGCATACGCCAACTTTGCTCCCGTACCTCTCTCCGCCGAGGTGCTCGAGGCCGACATACCCGAAACGGCTGCCGACGTGACCGAGGCCGCCCCGGCAGAGATACCCGCACTGCGCGAAAGCAGGAAAAACGGCAAGCTCACAAAGGTCGTTATAGTGGCAAAGCAGTCGAAATTCGACGAGCTGAAGGCCGCACTCAACAAAGTGGGCGTGACGGGCATCACGGTGACGCAGGTGCTCGGTTGCGGCGTAGAGAAGGGCGCGAGCGAATATTACCGCGGCGTAAAGGTGGATATGGACCTGCTGCCCAAGGTAAAAGTGGAAGTCGTGGTGAGCAAGGTGCCCGTAGAGACGGTAGTGGACGCCGCGCGCAGCGCACTGTACACAGGACACATCGGCGACGGCAAGATATTCGTATACGGCGTGGACGACGTGGTCCGCGTCCGCACCGGCGAGAGCGGCTACGACGCTTTGCAGGAAGAAAAGATCTGATCACACAACTCTCTCATTGAAGAGCGCGCCGCGGCAAAAGCCGCGGCGCGCTCTGTTTTTTGCCGCCGCGGGCATGCATAATTGCATAAATTATATCAGCCGTATTTATATAATTTTGCGCTGTAAGCGTGTAAATCCTTAAATAAAATAAGTTTTACTTATATCAAGCATAAAAAAGTACGAACTTTGAACCCCTCTCCTTTGCTTGACTGCATAAATATGCAAGAATATAATGTCATTATACTTTCAAGAAAAAACGCATTGCAAGGAGGCCCGCAGGCTGTGCGGGGAAGGCTTATGAGAGAAGGAGAATTCAGAGACCCCTCGGGCTGCGCCGTAGCGGGCGTGATAGACCGCAGCGGAAGGAAGATGACGGGCGAGGGCATGATAGAGGCCATCGCCGTGATGCACGACCGCTCGAACGGGCTGGGCGGCGGGTTTGCCGGCTACGGAATCTACCCGCACTACAAGGATTTTTACGCCTTTCACCTGTTTTACGACACGGTGAAGGCGCAGGAAGAGACCGAGGCTTTCTTAAAGCTGCACTTCGAGATAGTTTACAGCTCGCAGATACAGACGAGAAAGATGCCCGCGATAAAGGACGAACCTGTGATATTCCGCTATTTCCTTGCGCCGCTGCCCAGAAAACTTGCCGATTCGCAGCTGGACGAGCGCGAGTACGTGGCGCGCTGCGTGATACGCATAAATGCCGGAACGGAGGGCGCGTACGTGTTTTCCAGCGGCAAGAACATGGGCATATTCAAGGGCGTGGGCTACCCCGAGGACATAGGCAGGTTCTACCGCCTTGAAGAGTACGAGGGCTACGCGTGGACGTGCCACGGCAGGTATCCCACCAACACCCCGGGCTGGTGGGGCGGCGCGCATCCCTTCGGGCTGCTCGACTTTTCGGTGGTGCACAACGGCGAGATCTCCTCTTACGACGCCAACCGCAGATATATGGAGATGTACGGCTACAAGTGCACCCTGCAGACCGATACCGAGGTAATAACCTACATAGTGGACTACCTTATAAGGAAAAAGGGCCTTACGCTCGACGAGGTGGCGCACGTGATAGCCGCCTCCTTCTGGTCTACCATCGCCCGCAAAGACGAGAGGGCGCGCGAACAGGAGACGCTGCTGCGCAGGATGTTCCCCTCGCTGCTCGTGACGGGGCCGTTCTCGATAATACTCGGCTATGAGGGCGGGCTGATGGCGCTGTGCGACAGGCTGAAACTGCGCTCGATGGTGTGCGCCGAAAAGGGCGACAGGGCATACATTTCCAGCGAGGAGAGCGCGATAAGGCGCATAGAGCCCTCGCTCGACAGCATCTACGCGCCCGCGGGCGGCGAACCGGTGATATATGAACTCTACGGCAAAGGAGGACGCGGACAATGAGCTTGTACATAAGGCCGGACTATGAGGTCGTCCGCAACGAGAACAGATGCATAGCGTGCAGGGTATGCGAGAGGCAATGCGCCAACGGCGTGCATTCGTTCGACCCCGAAACGGGACTGATGAAGGCCGACGAGAGCAAGTGCGTCAACTGCCACCGCTGCGTGAGCCTGTGCCCGACACACGCGCTTAAAATAGTAAAGACGGACGACGTTTACAGGGAGAACGCCAACTGGGACATACAGACGGTGAACGAGGTATACCGCCAGGCCAACACGGGCGGGGTGCTGCTCTCTTCCATGGGCAATCCCAAGCCCTACCCGGTATTCTGGGATAAGCTGCTGCTGAACGCCTCGCAGGTGACCAACCCGCCGATAGATCCGCTGCGCGAACCGATGGAGACGCAGCTGTGGCTGGGCAAACGCACGGCAAAGACCGAGCGCACCGCAGACGGAAGGCTGAAGGACACGCTTGCGCCCCAGCTTAAACTTTCGGTGCCGGTGATGTTTTCCGCTATGAGCTACGGGTCGATAAGCTACAACGCGCACGAGAGCCTGGCGCGGGCCGCAGAGGAACTGGGCATATACTACAATACCGGCGAGGGCGGGCTGCACCGCGACTTTTACCGCTACGGCAAGAACACCATAGTTCAGGTGGCCTCGGGCAGGTTCGGCGTGCACAAGGAATACCTCGAGACGGCGGCAGCCATAGAGATAAAGATGGGCCAGGGCGCCAAGCCGGGCATAGGCGGACACCTGCCGGGCGCGAAGATAACCGAAGACGTTTCGGAGACGCGCATGATCCCGCAGGGCGTAGACGCCATTTCGCCCGCGCCGCACCACGACATATACTCCATAGAGGACTTAAAGCAGCTCGTCGATTCGCTGAAAGAGGCTACGGACTATAAAAAGCCCGTTATAGTAAAGATAGCGGCCGTGCACAACGCTGCGGCGATAGCCAGCGGCATAGCGCGCAGCGGCGCCGACATAATAGCCATAGACGGCTACCGCGGCGGCACTGGCGCCGCACCCACCCGCATACGCGACAACGTGGGCATACCCATAGAGATGGCGCTCGCGCAGATTGACGAGAGGCTGAGGCGCGAGGGCATACGCGACGAGGTTTCGCTGGTGGTCGGCGGTTCGGTGCGTTCGAGCGCAGACGTGGTAAAGGCGATAGCGCTGGGCGCGGACGCATGCTACATAGGCACCGCGGCGCTGCTTGCGCTCGGCTGCCACCTCTGCCGCTCCTGCCACACGGGACTGTGCAACTGGGGCATAGCCACGCAGCGGCCCGACCTCGTGAAGAGGCTGAACCCCGACCTCGGCTACAAGAGGCTGGTCAACCTTGTTACGGCCTGGAAGCACGAAATAGAGGAGATGATGGGCGGCATGGGCATAAACTCGCTGGAGGCGCTGCGCGGCAACAGACTGATGCTGCGCGGCATAGGACTCACCGATACAGAACTGCGGCTGCTGGGCGTAAGGTATGCCGGCGAATCGCTGTAAACGGCAATTGGGGGCATGGTATAATGAAACGAATATATGTGAACGAACAGTGGTGCCTGGGCTGCCATCTGTGCGAATACGAGTGCGCGTACGCAAATTCGGGCATAGCCGACATGGTGCGCGCGCTGAAAGGAAAAAAGATATATCCGCGCGTGCACGTCGAGGACTGCGGCGAGATACACTTTGCGGTAAACTGCAGGCACTGCAACGAGGCGGTGTGCGCGGAGAGCTGCATCTCGGGCGCACTATCCAAGGGCGAAGACGGCATAGTGCGCATCGACGGGAATAAGTGCGTGGGCTGCCTTACCTGCGTGCTGGTGTGTCCGTACGGCGCGGTGATGCCCTCCCCCGACGGGCATGCCGCCATGAAGTGTGCGCTGTGCACCGACAACTTTGCGGGCGAACCCAACTGCGTGAAGCACTGCCCCAACGGCGCGATAGTTTACGAAACGAGGGAGAACGGGCTATGAGAGAGCGGGCAAAGTACGTTATAATAGGCAATTCCATAGCCGCAGTCGCGGCGATAGAGGGCATACGTTCGAAGGATGAGGACGGAGCGATAACGGTGATAGGCGAGGAGAGATATCCCGCCTACGGGCGCCCCCTCATCTCCTACTACCTGCTGGGCGCTACCGACCGCGCGCACATGAACTACCGCCCCGCGGACTTTTACGAAAAGAACGGCGTTGTCCTTAAAACGGGCGTGCGCGCCGAAAAGATAGACCCCGCAAAGAAGACGGTCAGCCTTTCGGACGGCGGCGGCGTTGCATACGAAAAACTGCTGATAGCGACGGGTTCGCGCCCCTTCGAGCCGCCCATGGAGGGCATAGCGAGCGTAAAGGAGCGCTTCCGCTTCATGACCATGGACGACGCGCTGGCGCTGGAAAAGGCGCTTTCGCCCGAAAAACGCGTGCTTATAGTGGGCGCGGGACTCATCGGCCTGAAGTGCCTGGAGGGCATACTGCACAGGGTGAAGAGCGTTGCCGTGGTCGACCTTGCGGGACGCATACTGCCCAGCATACTCGACGAGACGGGCGCGGGCATCGTGCAGCGCAGGCTTGAAGAGAAGGGCGCAGAGTTCTATCTTTCGGACAGCGTGACGCGCTTTAACGGCAACACCGCGCACCTTAAAAGCGGCAGAGAGATCGAGTTCGACATTCTTGTCACCGCCGTGGGCGTGCGCCCCAACATCGAGCTGGTAAAAGAGGCGGGCGGAAAGGTTGCCCGCGGGATATGTGCCGACGAATGCGGCAGAACGTCTGTTCCCGACGTGTATGCTGCCGGCGACTGCGCCGAGAGTTTCGACATAGCGAGCGGCACCGAAAGGGTGCTTGCGCTGCTGCCCAACGCAAATTTTCAGGGCAGGTGCGCGGGCATAAACATGGCGGGCGGCAGGGCGGAGCTGAAAAACGCCGTGGCATTCAACGCCATAGGTTTCTTCGGCACGCACGTATTTACAGCGGGAGCATACGACGGCGAATGCTATACGGAGCGCAGCGGCAATACCTACAAGGCGCTATTTTTCAAGGACGACAGGCTTAAAGGTTTCATACTTATAGATCTGCCGGAAAGGGCGGGCATATATACCATGCTCCTGCGCGAGAGCATACCGCTCTCTTCGGTAAATTTCGGGGAGCTGAAACATTCGCCGGGCTGGAACGCCCTGCCCTCAGAGATGAGAAGGGCCCGCTTTTCAAGGGAGGTGTAACAATGCTTATACAGGCAAACGACATGCACTATACCGCACTGAACGGCGCCGTGCGCGGCAGCGCGGACAGCGAAATAGAGATATTCGGCTGCACAGGCCAGCGATACATAGGCGCGGGACTTTCGGGCAAACAGATAGCGGTGCACGGCACGCCGGGCAACGCCCTGGGCGCATACCTTGCCGGCGGGGAGATAACCGTTTACGGCAACGTGCAGGAGGCCACGGGCGACACCATGAACGGCGGCACCATTACCGTGCACGGCAGCGCGGGCGACGCGACGGGCTACGCCATGCGCGGCGGAAAAATTTTTATTGAGGGCGACGCGGGCTACCGCTGCGGCATACACATGAAGGCCTTCCGCGAGCACTCTCCCGCCATCGTGATCGGCGGCAGGGCGGGCAGCTTCCTGGGGGAATACCAGGCGGGCGGCAATATCGTGGTGCTGGGCAACGGCGCGCAGCCGGTAGTGGGCAATTTCTGCGGCACAGGCATGCACGGCGGTCAGATATTGCTGCGCTGCGACGAAGTTCCTCCTTTGCCCGCGCAGGTAAAGGCCGAGCGCGTGCACGGCCCCTGCGACGAGGAGTCGGCGGAGCTGATACGCGAATGGTGCAGAAAGTTCGGCAGGGACGAAAGGGAATATATGAACGCGGTATATTACCGCCTTACCCCGAACACGGAGAATCCGTACAGGCAGATGTACACCGCAAACTGATGGCGGAGGTAAAGGCATTGATCCGCGTACAGCTGTGCTGCGACTGCGAAGCAGCGCGACAAAAACTTGAAGAAGAGCTGGCACGCTGCGGCTTTGAGTGCGTGCGCGAGGGCGGCGACGTGATACTTGCCGTCGCCGCAGCCATGCGCGGAGGCTGGCAGAGCCGCCTTGCGGAGCTGGCGCGCCGCACCGACGCGGGCGTGGTGGCCCTGGTGCAAAGCTGCGACAGACAGGCGGCGGAGCGCGGGCTTGAGGGCAGCGGGGTGGCCGTGCTGCCCGGGGACGCGCCTGCGGAGATACTTGCCGAGGTGCTGCGCACCGCGGCGAAGACGGGCGAACGGCTGTGCGCCGTGCGCGACGAACTGTGCAGGACGCGCGAAAAGCTCCGCGGCGAAAAGATAGTGGCGCGCGCCAAACTGCTGCTTGTGGAGAGACGCGGCATGACGGAGAGCGAGGCGCACCGCCGGATAGAGAAGGCGGCGATGGACGGGCGAACCACCCGCTGCGAAATTGCGCTTGCCATCCTTAAAGAATACGGTTTTTGACGGGGCTCTGCCCCGCGGAGAGAGATATGTGCTCTATTTTTTGCGTGACGGATAAACAGATCGACCGTGCGGCAATGACCGAAGCGTTTTACAGAACGGTTTCGCGAGGGCCGGACATGAGCGGGATGCTTGAACTGCCATCAGGCTTCATGGGCTTTCACCGCCTTGCCATAATGGGACTTAATTCCGCGGGCATGCAGCCCTTCGTGCGGGAGGGCGACTACCTTGTCTGCAACGGCGAAATTTACGGCTTCCGCGCAGTGAAGAGAATGTTGCAGGCAAGGGGATATGCCTTTGAATCGGACAGCGACTGCGAAGTTTTGTTGCCGCTTTACCGCGAGCTTGGCACAGATATGTTTGCAAAACTCGACGCCGAATACGCGATGGTCATCTACGACGGAAAGAGCGGCGGATTCATTGCCGCGCGCGACCCGATAGGCATACGCCCGCTGTATTACGGCTATTCGGCAGGCGGGGCGATAATGTTTGCGAGCGAGCCGAAGAACCTTGTGGGCCTTGCGGAAAAGATCATGCCCTTCCCGCCCGGGCACTACTATAAAAACGGTAAGTTTTATTGTTACTGCGACATCGCAGCCGCCTCCTCCTTTCACGGCGACGGCCTCGACGAGGTGTGCGCGGGCATACGCGAACGGCTTGTGGCGGGCGTGGAAAAGCGCCTGGACAGCGACGCGCCGCTGGGATTCCTGCTTTCGGGAGGGCTTGACAGCTCGCTGGTGTGCGCGATAGGCGCAAAGATACTCAAAAAGCCCATACGCACCTTCGCCATAGGCATGCGCGCGGACGCCATCGATCTGAAATATGCGCGGCAGGCGGCCGAATACATAGGCTCCGACCACACAGAGGTATATATGACGGAAGAGGACGTGCTCGGGGCGCTCGAAGAGGTGATAGCGGCGCTGGGGACCTTCGACATAACCACGATACGCGCCTCGATGGGCATGTACCTGCTGTGCAGATACATCCACCGCTCCACCGACGTGCGCGTACTGCTCACGGGGGAGATCTCCGACGAGCTGTTCGGATATAAGTACACCGATTTCGCGCCCTCCGCCGCGGAGTTTCAGCGCGAATCGCAGAAGCGAGTGCGCGAACTGCACATGTACGACGTGCTGCGCGCCGACAGGTGCATTTCGGCAAACTCCATGGAGGCGAGGGTGCCCTTCGGCGACCTTGAATTCGTGAGGTACGTGATGGGCATAAACCCCGCGCTGAAGATGAACACCTACGGCAAGGGCAAGTACCTGCTGCGCCGCGCATTTGAAGGCGACCTGCTGCCCGACGGTATACTCTGGCGGGAAAAGGCGGCGTTTTCCGACGCGGTGGGGCACTCCATGGTGGACGATCTGAAGGCGTATGCGGAGCGCGTCTACGGCGACGACTGGCGGGCGAGGGCAGAGAAATACGCCTGCCACGCGAAGCCTTTCACCAAGGAGAGCCTGCTGTACCGCGAGATATTCGAAAAGTATTACCCCGGGCAGGCGGGCATGGTGGCGGATTTCTGGATGCCCAACCGCGCATGGGAGGGCTGCAACGTAGACGACCCCAGCGCGCGCGTGCTCTCCAACTACGGCGAAAGCGGCAAATAACCGATCGTTATACATTTCAGACCATACTGTTTTTTTCCTTCTTAAAATCCTGCGGCGGGCGCTGTGCGCCCGCCGCAGGATTTTTTGCATGATCGGAAAAAAAGGAAGTATATTCCGCGCAAAACCCGTCAAAAATATTCTGCGAAAAAAATCAAGGAGCACAGCCATGCGCATCATAAAGGCGCTGGGCGCGGCCATCGGCGGGATATTGCTGCTGTGCGCGCCGCTCATCTTCAATTCCGGAACTTGTTTCGAGGGCGGAGAAAGTTACACCTTCTTCTGCGGACACGATTCCTCGGACTGCCGCGTCGTTAAAACTTACGGCAACGCGGCGCTGGCAAAGCTGACTCTTGCGGACGTGTGCGGCGAGAGCACCGAGTACGAGCGGCTGGACGTGCAGGCATTCCTTGACGAGGTGAACGGCAGAGCGGTGTTCACCGAAAAACTTTCCGACAGCCTGAATTATTACTGCACCGCAGACCTGCCATATTCGGTCGAGCTCTACGGCACGGAGATAAACCTGCACATCTGCATAAAGCAAAGCGGCGTGACCGTGGCTTCGCCCATAATATTCGGCGGGTACTGAAAACGGTATTGGTTGCGGCATATTCCCGCACCTTTCAAAAAATTTACCGGCGATGTATAAATTTTTTGTACGCCGTCAATAAACGGTGTACAAAGCTATGCTACATAAAAAGGAGATATATTATGAACGAACAGCAACCCAAACCCAAGAATAAGAAACAGCTCACCTACTACCTGATACTCGGCGCGTGCATACTCGTGATAGCCGCCGTAGCGCTGGCCGTAACCCTTTCGCTCACGCTCAGAAAGGACGACATTCAGCTCGACAACGATCAGACGCAGAACGACGATGACGACGGCGGTGACGACGACGCGACCGACACTTCGGGCGACAACACCTTCGGCATGCCCGTGACGGCGGCAAACGCGCTGAACGAATACGGCTTTTACCACAACACCACGCTGGACAAGTATTACCTGCATGCAGGCATCGACTTTGCGGGCGAGGTCGGCGACGAGGTGTTTGCCGCGCTCGACGGCACCGTTGAAAGCATAGTGACCGACGCGCGCCTGATGGGCACCACGATAACGCTTTCGCACGCGAACGGCCTTAAAACCACATATACCTTCGTGGATGCGCTCGAAGGACTGGAGACGGGAGACGTCGTTGAAAAGGGCGACGTGATAGCAACCGTCGCCGAGCCGATGGGGCAGGAATATAAGGACGGCGCACACCTGCACTTTGAAGTCTTCCTTAACGGAAGCGTCGTTGACCCGGACGAATACCTCGACATAGACGGAAAATAAACTACACGCTCCCCATAAAATATCCCCGCGGCAGATGCCGCGGGGACTTTTTTTACAGAATTTACGGCTCAGCCGTTTTTCTTTTTCGGACGCACCTTTGCTATGGTGACGCCGCCTTTGCGGGGCCTGCCTTCGGGCGAGGCCACTTTGGGGACGTACTTGTTGTCGCTTACGGCGTCGTCGCGCTCCTGCTTTACGCGGCGGCGCACCTTGCGCTCAGCCTCCTTCTCCTCCTCGGTGCTCTCGTGATAGGGCACGGCGAAGATGAGCGATTCGTAGGGTCTGAGCGTGAATACCAGGCGGTAGGGCCTGCCGTCGCACTCTTCCTTTATTGCCGTGAGCGAATATTCCTCTTCGTCGGCATAGGTGGAAAATACCAGCTTATAGTCGCCCGAAACGGGCACGCCAATCTCCATGGGCGCGCGCTCGACGGGCGCGAAGTTGCACACGAACACCAGCGCGTCGTTATAGTTCCAGGGATTGCGCCTTATAAAGCTGAATATATCGCGCATGTAGTCGGCGTTGTTTATCCACTCGAAGGTGTTCTCCCTGCCGGCGTCGTTATAGAGCACGCCGCGCGAAGCATACAGGTGCAGCAGCCTGCGGTAGCAGTCCATGACGTCGCGGTGGCCGGCATCGTCGCACAGGTGCCACTGCAGCTCGCCCTTGTAGTCCCACTCCGCCTCCTGGCCGAAATCCTGGCCCATGAACAGCAGTTTCTTGCCGGGGTGGCCCATCATCATGGTGTATGCCGTTTTGAGCGCGCCGAACTTGTCCTGATGGCTGCCCGCCATCTTGTTGAACATGGAACCCTTGCCGTGCACCACCTCGTCGTGCGAGAGCACGAGGATGTAGTTTTCGAGGAACACGTAGTCGAAGGTACCCGTCATCAGGTAGTGCTTGTAGCGGCGGAAGACGGGATCTTCGTTGTAATAGCGGATGGTATCGTTCATCCAGCCCATGTCCCACTTGAGACCGAAGCCGAGGCCGTCGTTCTTTGCGGGCGCGGTGACGCCCGAAACTATGGAGCTGTCCTCGGCTATTATGAACGCCGACGTGCGCTGGCGCAACACGGTGTTGAGGTGGCGGAAAAATTCAAAACTTTCGAGGTTGAAGTCGGTGCCGTACTTGTTGGGGCGCCACTTTTCGCGCGCAAAGCTGTTATACAGCATGGCGGCCACCGCATCGGCGCGGAGGGCGTCGACGTGGTACACGTTTACCCAGAAGAATGCCGAGGCTATGAGGAAGTTGGACACCTCGGGCTTGCCCAGATCGAACGCCTTTGTGCCCCACTGCGGGTATTCGGCGCGCAGAGGATCGGCATATTCATAGAGCGGAGTGCCGTCGAACCAGTCCAGCCCGAACTCGTCTTTGGGAAAGTGCGCGGGCACCCAGTCCAGGATGACGCCTATGCCGTTTTGGTGCATGTAGTCCACGAAATACATAAAGTCCTCGGGGCTGCCGTAGCGCGCGGTGGGCGCAAAGTATCCGGTGACCTGATATCCCCACGAGCCGTCGAAGGGATATTCGCAGATGCCCATCAGCTCTATATGGGTGTAGCCCATATACTTTACGTATTCGCACAGCTCGTGCGCGAGACGGCGGTAGTCGAGGAACTTGTCCTCGTCCCACCACTTTTCCCAGTCCTTCTTCCAGCTCCCGAGGTGGACTTCATACACGGCCATGGGCCTTTCGAGAAAGTTTTCCTCCTTCTTCTGTCTGCGCCATTCTTCGTCGCCCCACTCGTATTTGGTGAGGTCCGCCACCACCGAGGCGTTGGCGGGGCGCAGCTCCGAACGGTTGGCATAGGGGTCGGCCTTCATCACCTCCGAACCGTCGGCGCGGACTATGAGGTACTTATACTTTACCCCCTCGCACATACCGGGCACGAACAGCTCCCAAATGCAGTCGTCCACCTTCTCCATAACGTCGCGCCAGGGCGTCCAGCCGTTGCCGTCCGAAACGACGCACACCGCGCGCGCCGAGGGCGCCCAGAGCACGAAGTGCACGCCGCGCACGCCGTCCTCCTCCGTGATGTGCGCGCCCATCTTGTTATACAGTTCGTAGTGCACGCCGTGGTGGAAATAATACCTGTCCAGATCGGTGAAAAATCTTTTTAACATCATTTTCCTCTTATAAATTTATTTTATTCCGCGCCGCAATGGCGCGTTGGTTGCCATATATGTGCCGCTCAACCGAAAATACTCATCTGCTGCGAACGGGCGCGCTTTGAAAATTTGCACGCGAACACGCACGCCGACTTGGGCGGCAGACACAAGCGCAGCCTGCCGTATTTTACCCTGTATTCCTCGCCGCTTTCAAGCTCGTGCGCGGTGGAGAGGACCAGCTTCATTTTTCCGCTTACGGGCACTTCCGCCTCCCACACGGGCACGGCGAGGGTAATTTCGCTGTCGGCGACGTTCACCACCACGACGGCGCAATCCTCCGCGTCGAAGCGGGCGTAGGCTATATAACCGTGGCCGGCGTCCAGTTTTTTGAGCGAGCCCATTTTAAGGCAGTGGATCTGCCCGCGCAGCGCCGTCATGCGCCTGTGGAAGTCGATAAGGGCCCTGTCTTCGGCGCCCCACGGATAGGTGCGGCGGCTGTCGGGGTCCGTCCAGCCCACCTGCCCCGCCTCGTCGCCGTAGTATATGCCCGGGGAGCCGGGCCAAGTCATCTGAATTACCACCGCAAGCTCCATCACGCGCTTGTCGGTGCCCGCGCCCGCGGCGTCCGGACCGAGGGTGGCAGTCCTGCCGACGGTGCGGTTGGTGCGCGTGAGAAAGCGGGAATGGTCGTGATTGGAGAGCTGGTTGAGCGCCGAATCGAGCGAGGGCCGCGGGAAGCGGCTCATTCCCCTGAACATGCTGTCGAAGAAGTACATGCCGTCGCCGAGCAACCTGTCGTCGCGCGAGTCGGAGTGCTTTTCCATGCCCGTAAGGAACCAGGTGACGGGCTCCATGAACGCGTCGTAGTTCATGACCGTGTCCCACTGCCTGCCGTCGAACCACGCGGAGGGGTCGCCGTAATGTTCCGCGAATATGAACGCCTGCGGGTTGGCCTTGCGCACGCGCTTGCGGAACTTGGCCCAGAACCAGTGGTTGAACAGCGGGGTATGCCCGAGGTCCGCCGCCACGTCCAAACGCCAGCCGTCCACGTTGTAGGGCGGCGACACCCACTTTTCGCCTATGCGCATGATGTTTTCCACCAGCTCGGGCGACTGTTCGTAGTTGAGTTTGGGCAGTGTTTCGTGGTCCCACCAGCCTTCGTAGTCCGAATAGTTTTCGTTGGGCCTGTCGAACCTGAAATAGTCGCGGTAGGGGCTTATGACGGACTGGTATGCGCCGTCTTCATACCCCTCCTTGTTGAGGTATATGCCCTCCCTGTCCATCCACTTGTTGAAGGAGCCGCAGTGGTTGAACACGCCGTCTATCACCACCCTTATGCCCATGGCGTGCGCCTCTTTTACGAGGTCGGCAAAGTATGCGTTGCTCTTTTCGAGGTTGACCCTGGAGGTGACGCGCTTTATATACCTGCGCGCAAAGCCGTCGTGCTTTTCCCAGTCGGCCATTGCATAGGGCTCGTCCTCCTCTATCACCGCGAGATGCGGATCGACGTAGTCGTAGTCCTGGGTGTCGTATTTGTGGTTGGAGGGCGAGACGAAGACGGGGTTGAAGTATATGACCTCCACGCCCAGTTCCTTCAGGTAGGGCAGCTTTTCCCTTACGCCCTGCAGGTCGCCGCCGTAAAAGTTTGCCACGTCGAAGCTCTCGGGCGGCCGGTTCCAGTACTTCACTTTATGGCTGTGGCGGTTGATATAGTAATATTCGTTGTCCTCCACGTCGTTGGAGGGGTCGCCGTTATAAAACCTGTCCACGAATATCTGGTAGACAACCGCACCCTTCGCCCAGTCGGGCACGGTGAAACCGGGTATGAAGGAGAAATTGTATTCCGACTGGTTGTTCTCTGCCCAGCCGAGCTTGTTGTAGCACACCTTGTCGTCCTCGTCGTAGATGGCAAAGTAGTAGCTCACCGGCGCGTCGGTGCAGGTTATGGTCACCCGGTAATAGTCGAACCCGCCCTCGCTGCGCGCCTTTCTCATCTCCTTTTTAATGCCGTTGAACACGGCATAGGCGCGCGTCACGTCGTCTGCGAGCGTGCGCAGGGTGATGGTAACGTCGTCGCCGCGCACCGGTTCGTACGGGGTGCGGTAATTTTCCGTTTCGTCGCTGAACAGCGCCATTCTGTTTATCATTCTTTCCGTCCTTGGTCTTCGGCTGCGGTCATCCTCAATCCATTATAAATTTTAACATACGCGCGCCGCAAAGTCAATACGCAATTTGATTTTCCCGCGGCATATAAAAGCCGCATATCGGGGGATATGCGGCACAAAAAGTCGGTTTATGCATTAAGTTGTCAGCAGCCTGTCGTACTCCGCCTCCACCTCGGCCACCACATCCTTCCAGCTGCGGTACACATGCCTGCGGCAGTTTCCGCGCACTCTTTCGTGCGCGGCGCGGTCGCTCAGCGCGGCATGTATGCGCTCCGCCCACGCATGCGGCTCTGCCGGAGCGGTGTAGCCGCTGAACCCGTCTTTTACGATCTCCGCAGTAGGGCTGCCCTCCACGAGCAGTGCGGGCAACCCGAAGGCCGCCGCCTCTATCGGGCAGAGCGAGGCCGTGTCGAACACCGAGGGGAACACGAACAGGTCTGCGCGCAGGTAAAACGCCTTCAGATACTCCCTGTCGGTTATCGTGCCGGTGAACAGCACGCTGTCCGCAAGGCCGTACTCTTCCGCCATTGCCCTGTAGTCCTTCATTCCCTCGCCGTCGCCCACGATGACGAACCTGAATTTCATGCGGCCCTTAAGCAGCCTTAAAGCCCCGAACGCGAGCGCGAGATTCTTTACCTCCACCACCCTGCCGACGAACAGCAGCACATTCTCCTCGTCCGCAAGCCCGTATTCGGCGTTCACCCGCGCGACGAGGGCGTCGGGGTCGGCGGGCACAGTCATGTCGGTGCCGTTGCGTATGACCTTTATATCGCCCTTATAGCCGTATTCGCGCAGCGTTCCGGCAGCGCCGTTGCTCACCGTCCACACGTGCTGCGTCCTGTTCATCACTCCCATTATGCGCGACATCATTATGGCCGTCAGTGCGCGCGAGCGTGTGTAGCGCATGAATTCATCCCTGAACTTGGTGTGAAAGGTGAGCACCGTGGGCCTGTCGTATCTTTTGCCCGCTCCGGCAAAGTAGTTGCCCAGCGCGAACGGGGAATGGGCGTGGTATATGTCGGCATGTTTCGCCCTTTCGTGCAGCGGGCCGTCGAACTGCGGCATGCAGTTGCGGAAGCCGCCCACGGGCAGGTATACCGAAAATACGTGCATCACGTCTATGCCCGTCTGCCCGTCGACGAGGGCGTCGGTCTTTTTGCCGTACGAGGGCACGGCGAGCGTGACATCGTTGTTCTCCGACAGGTATTTCAGATAGTTGGAAACCACTACGTTGGGGCCGCCTATCTGCGGATACCAGCTGTCGAGAGAGAGCATTATGTTCTTTTTCATATCCTACTCCCTTGAACGTGCGCCTGCCGCCGCAAAATGCGTTGCCTGCGGCATATGTGCCGTCCGGTCATTCACGTTTAACAGCAACCTTTTCGGTACGGCGCGCCTTTACGTTCTTTGCCACGAGGTCGAAGACCGTCATTGCGATGCCGATAAGGATATAGATATAGTACACGGCGAAGCGCCAGAAGAGCACCGCCCACGCGAGCGCGCCGCCAGCCGCGACGGAGAACGCCAGCACGCCCATGCCCTCTATCACGCCCGAGTTTCCCGGCGTGGGAATAAAGGATACGCCGAACGTGGTGAACACGTTGAGCGCGAAGATGGTGAAGAACATGCCGTGCACGTCGCACGAGAGCGCGTTCATCACGAAGAAGGGCACCGAGAAAGTGAGGAAGTTTTCCGCAAGGCAGCACAGGATGAACAGCGCCAGCCACAGCGGCTTTTTTGCTATCAGCTTGAACGAAGTGACGAAGTCGTCCACCGTTTTGAGCGCCTTTGCCATAACGCGGTCCTTATTCTTAACTATGCGCAGCTTTACGCCGACGTTGATGAACCACGTGGTGCACTTCATGGCGAACTTGGGGAAGAACACGAAGAAGGCAATGAACACGGGGATTATGAGATTGACGAACAACCCCACCCAGCCGAGGATCTGCAGCAGCGTGGCGCTCCCGACCCCGTCGAGCACGCCCACCGAGACGCCCGCTATCATGCTTACCGCGCCTATGAACGTAAAGGCATATATGCTGCCGAAATAGCGGATGAGCACCACCGCCGAGGAGAGTGACACGTTTACGCCCTTGGTGGTCATATAGTAGATCTGCATGGGCTGGCCGCCCGTTGCAAAGGGGGTGATGTTGTCGTAAAACTTACCTAAAAAGCTGGTCTTTATGGCGACGCCGGGGCGCACTTTGCCTATGACCGCCTTGTTTACGAAGCAGAATTTGAGGCAGTCGACTATCATGACGCCGAGCACCACCGCAACAAGCAGCACAGCGCCCGGCACGCTTATGCCCGACATCGCCTCGCCGAAGGTCATGCCCTCGCCCTCGGTGATCTCGCCCGAAATGCCGAACAGTCCCCACAGCCCCAGGGCTATGACGGCTATGAGCACTATGTTCCATATCCACCTGCGCTTCTTTTTGGGCTTGGGAGGCTCCTGCTCTCCGCCCTGTCCGCCGTCCGCCGCTTCGGGCTGTTCCGCCTCGGCGGGCATATTCTGCGGCGCGTCCTCCCGAAAAGCGGAAGAGGTCTCGTCGGTAACCTGTTCTTCGTTCACTGACATTTACTCCGTACAAAAATTATGCCGCGGCGCGGCATACGACATTCAAATTATATATCATATTGCCGCGCGTGTCAATTTAACTTGACCGCGCGGCCGCATTTGCACAATAAACTTTTCACTTCCCGAAGCAATAAAAGAATACATGGCCGCCGCAAAGGAATTGCGGCGGCCGCGAAAACAGTTTACAACGCGCGCTTATCCCTGCTGAAATAGAACAGCGCCACCGTGCCGGGGCCGGTGTGCGTGCCTATCACCGTGCCTATCGGATTTATCTCCACGCTGCCGCAGAGCGAGGGGAACGCCTCCTCTACCATGCCTTTGAGCATATTCGCGTCGTCGTCCATCATGGAGTGGCATATGTAGCACTTACCCGAATAATTCATGCCGCCCTCGGCCTGTTCGCACATAGTGGCAAAGAGGTCCTTCACCGCCTTCTTTTTGCCGAGCGCCTTTCTGCGGACTATCAGCTTGCCCTCGCTGTTGACATCCATGACGGGGCAGATCTTGAGCACCGAGCCTATCGCCGCGGCGGGGCCGGAGATCCTGCCCCCGCGCTTGAAGTGGGCGAGGTTGGTGGAGAAGAACCAGTGGCGCAGGCGGAGCTTGTTTTCCTCCAGCCAGGCGCGCAGCCCGTCTATGTCCATGCCGCCCGCCTTCAGCTCCGCCGCCTTGTCGACGAGCAGGCCGTAGCCCGAGGATGCGGCGAGCGAATCGACGAGATATATCTTGCGGCCGGGGTATTTTTCCTGCATGGCCTTCTGCGCGGCGAGCGCCGACTGCCAGCCGCCCGAAAGCCCGGACGAAAATTCGATGTGAAGGACGTCGCACCCCTCCGCAAGGATGGGATCGAACATTTCGCACAACTCTTCGGGGGTGACCTGCGAGGTGGTAGGCATGGCGCCGCCGTCGATCATGCCGTAAAATTCGGCGGGAGAGAGCGAGGTATACAGATCGTCGCTGTGGTCGACGCCGTCGATTATATAGTGATATTTCGCAAACGCCACGCCGAGCTTTGCAAGGTGCTCCGCAGACACGTCTGCGGTGGAACAGCAAGTAATTTTATATTCTGCCATGTAATAACGCTCCTGCCGCCTGCGGGTTATGCGCGGGCGGAATTTATTTTAACGAAAATATTTTATTACGCGGCGCGGCAAAAATCAACGCTTTCGCGTAAAAATCCGCCCTCTGCCCGTCTACGTTTTCAAATACCCGCTCTACCGCCTGCAAACGCCTCTCTACTTTTGGTAGAGTGGGCATTTTGCAGCCCTGAAATGCGCGGCGCCGCGTACCGGGAGAGGATTCGCGCACAGCAAAAAGCCGGCGGCGCCAGAATGCGCCGCCGGCGGAAATACCTGCATATAGCCGGGGGTTTTACAACATGTTGCTCAGCACCGCAAGGTTTGCGGCCACGTCGATGTCGCGAATCACGACGCCGTCGGGCGCCTTTAACCTTACCGGGGCGAAATTGAGTATGGCCTTTACGCCGTCGCGCGCAAGCTCCATGCACACGCTCTGCGCAGCCGACGCGGGCACCGCCACTATGGCAAGTTTTATGCCCTCTTCGGCAAGCCCGGGAAGTTCGCTTACCGGGCGGACAGGTTTGCCCGCCACGACGCTGCCCGCCTTTTCGGGGTCGCTGTCGAAGGCGCAGGCAATGCTTATGCCGTACTTTTCGAATCCGCCGTAAGCAAGCAGCGCCCTGCCCAGTTCACCCGCGCCGACGAGCACGGCCTGCTTTTTTATGTTGCAGCCGAGGTAATCTTCGAGCGCGGCGATAAGCTCCTCACGCACATATCCCACCTTGGGCCTGCCCACGCCAGAGGTGTAGGCCAGGTCTTTGCGGACGAGGACCTCGCCCATGCCGAGCGCCGCCGCTATGGCGCCCGACGAGATATATTTGCCGTCATCCCCGGAGAGCGAACGCAGATAATTCAGATATACGGGCAGTCTCTGCAGAGATATCTCGGGGATGTCCTTTTTCATAATTCGACCTTCATTGCAAGCGCAGCCGCGCCGTAGGCCCCTGCCTTGCTGCCGAGCGAGGCCTTTACTATCTTGACGGGAGCATACGACGTGCCGCCGAACAGCTCTTTATCGACATATACCTGCAGGGGAACGATGAGATTGTCGCCCTGTTCGCTCACGCCGCCGCCTATCATGATGACTTCGGGGCGGAATATGTTGGCAAGGTTTGCCAGCCCGCACGCGAGATACTTTATATACCAGTCGACCACTTCCTTTGCGTCGATATCGTCGTGGTAGAAGTCGAACGCCGTCTTTCCGTTGGCAGTTTCGGAGGTATATTTCGTCCACATGGCAGAGCGGGGATTGTCCTCCATCTGCCTGCGGGTGCGACGGACGAGCGCAGTGGCCGAGCAGTAAGCTTCGAAGCAGCCGCGCCTGCCGCAGGTGCACACGTCGCCGTGGCGCTCTATCACCATATGGCCTATTTCGGCACCTGCCGACTTGTAGCCTTCGAACAGCTTGCCGTCGATTATTATGCCGCCGCCAACGCCCGTGCCGAGCGTGACGAGTATGCTGTTTTTATAGTTCTTGCCGGCGCCGAATTTCGCCTCGCCGAGGGCAGCCGCGTTGGCGTCGTTGGTGACGCGCACGGGAACTTCCAGCCTTTCGCGCAGTTTATCCGCAAGGGGATAGTTGCGCAAACTGAGGTTGCCGGAAAATACGAGGATGCCGTTTTCGCTGTCTATGACGCCGGGGCAGCCTACGCCTATGGCGATGTTCTCTTTCTTTACCCCGCACCTGGAGAGCATTGTATTCACAAGCTCGGCAATGACGTCGCACATCGCGTCGCCGCCGCGCTCGGAGCCGGTAACGGCAACGTCTTCGCACAGCGCCTTGCCCTTGGGATCGAGCACGATGCCCTTTATGGTCATTCCGCCTATGTCTATACCTACATAATACTGCATATGATAACTCCCCGCGGCGCCCGGCGAAGCCGCATAAGCGCCGCCCGATATGTAATTTACTGCTTATTTAAGTTTACACTTTCGGCAGTGTTTTGTCAAGTATTATCTGAAAAATATAAACAGCTTTTGTTAGTTTTTGAGTATAAGTTGCAGCGTTTGCATTGACCGGTGCTTGTTTGCCGTGTTATACTGTAAGGGAATAAAACGAACGCGCCTTTAAGCGCGTCTTTTGCATGCCTTAGTGTTCATCGTCGTTGCAATACAGATAAGAGTATTGCTGCCTCCTCTTCGCGCTAATTCACCGCAAAATGCGCTGCTTAAAGGTGCAAAGCAATTTGAAGCGGGCAGATCGCGGCAACAGCAAGGCAAAGCCCGCAGGGCGTGCCCGGTGGCACGTTCAAGGGGTTTAACGCAGCAGGTGCCGTGATATTCACGCTTCAAATCGTGTTCGTATTAGTCTCTTACAGTATAATGTAAACAACGGCAAACATCAGGCAAACATGCCGACAGAGCGATATGACGGAGGAAAGCAATGAGAAAAATATGCCGGGCGGCCCTAATATGCGGCGCGATAATCTGCACGGCGGCGGCCGCGGCAGTAATTGCCGCCTGCGGAGGGAAAGAAGAGCACAGCTATGCAGAGCCGATATGGATGTGGAACGGAACGGAGAACGCCGCCGCTGTATTTACCTGCACGGACGAGGGATGCAATGCTTCGGTGATATGTACGGCCGTAATCGGGCATAGCGTAACCCCCGCCGCCTGCGAAACGGACGGCGCGGACACCTATACCGCAACCGTGACGCTTGACGGGAACACATATACCGACGTAAAGTCCTTTACCGCCGCGGCGTTGGGGCACGTTTACGGCGAACCCGAATGGGGCATATCGGATGACGGCAGGGGATATGCCGAATTTACCTGCACGCGCGAGGGCTGCGGCGGCAAAGAGAAGATTTCCGCATACAGCAACGCCGACCTGAATGTTACGCCCGCCTCATGCAAGGCCGACGGCAACAAGAGCGTGCGTTCCGCGGTGTTTTTCAACGGCCGCAATTATACGCATACGTTTGAAGACATAACCGTTCCCGCCACGGGGCACAGGTACGGCGAGCCGGAGGCGGCATGGAAATATACACGCGAAGACGGGCAGGTGCAGGGTGTGAGCGTCGAGGCGACGTTCCGTTGCGCCAACGATGACTGCTACCACAGAGAGAGCGTGTCCGCCGCAGCGGATTTCACCGTTACGGAGCAGCCCGGCTGCACGGAAGAGGGGCTGTGCTCCGCCTCGGCAGAGGTCGGATTCAACGGCAGGACTTACAGCCTCGAAGGCACGATATATATTGCACCGCTGCAACACTTGTTCCGCGCCGAATACTTTATGTACGGCGACGACGTCTACACGAGCTGGCCCTCCGTAAACCTGTATTGCACGCGCGAGGGCTGCGATTTCCGCGCGAACGCGACGGCAGAAATTTTATCGGACACGTTGACGGAGCCGGACTGCACCACGCCGGGAACGCGCCGTATAGTGGCGGGTTGCCACATTGCCATAGGCCGCGTTTTCCCCGAAGAATACGAGTTTACCCTTTATATCCCGCCAAGGCACGCCGAGCTTGAAACGGTTTACGCCGCCGAGCCCACGTGCACGGAGCGCGGCAATAAAAACTATAAGATTTGCCGTGCCTGCGGAATTGTGCTCGACTATTCCACGGAGCAACCCATAGCCGAAGAAGATTATATATTACCTTCGTGGCACGAGAGCGGAGAGACGTTCGTAGCAGAACGGAACGACGCTGACACCCACAAGCTCGTCTGCCGCGTCTGCGGCGTTATAAAGAGCGAAGCCCACGACTTTTCGGGAACGGACGGGCATACCTGCATCGTATGCGGATACTCCGCGCCCGCCGCGTCCGCGCGGCAGCCCGTACCCCGCCTGCCCGGGAAAAAGGAAGAACCCTGACCGCGCAACGGCCGTACGGCATTCGGATACGCTTGAACTTTTTAATGCGGGAGGCGCCGCGGCTGTTGCCGCGGCGCCTCCCTTTTCGTTATTTCCGGTGCGATCGCCTTGCTCCGGAAGTTTTTTACGTAAGCCGAAGTCCCCGCGGCGTTGCCGTACGGGAAGCCGTCAGTTTTTGCCGGTGGAGCCGAAGCCGCCCGCGCCGCGCGCCGTGGGGGAGAGCTCCTTTTTTTCCTCGAATACGGCGGTTATGTAGGGGGTTATGACAAGCTGGGCGATGCGGTCGCCCGAGTTCACCGTGCGCGCCTCGCCCGAGTGGTTGTGCAGCGCCACCATCACTTCGCCGCGGTAGTCGCAGTCGACCACCCCCACCTTGTTTGCGGGGGCGAGCCCCTGCTTTGTGGCAAGCCCGCTGCGCGCATAGATGAGTCCGGCATATCCCACGGGCAGTTCGAGCGCTATCCCCGTGGGAATGACCTTGGTGCGCCCCGGCGCAATGACCACGGGCATGTCGAGGCAGGCATACAGGTCGGCGCCTGCGGCATACTCGCTGCCGTATGCGGGCAGCTTTGCGTTTTTGTTGAGTTTTTTAATAGCTACATTCATCTTGCTTTCCGCCTTGTCATTTGATATTTACGGCATATTGCCGCGTCTTTACAGCCCCATCACCGATTCGTCCCATGGCACGATCTCGTCTTTTTCAAGCGATTCCGGCACGAGTATTATGCGCTGGTTGGAGGAGCCGCGGAAAAACAGGTCGGGGTTTTTAAGCTCCTCGACGAACCTGCCGTCGACGAGCACGTCGATACATTTAAGCAGTCGCATGGTCACGTCGGGGTCGCCCTTTTTGCCCGTGAGCAGGTCGGCCTCGAAGTCGTAGCCCGTCCAGCACCACACCGGCTTTTCGGGGAAGCGGCGCTTGACCTCCTCCATGAAATCGACCAGCGCGAGCTGATTTTCAGGCTCGAACGGGTCGCCGCCGAGCAGCGAAAATCCCTTTATGTAGCCCGGTTCGAGCCCCTTGAATATCTTCTCCTGCACCTCGCGGGTGAAGGGTTCGCCGTAGCAGAAGTCCCACGTCTCCTTGTTGAAGCAGCCCTTGCAGTGATTGCGGCAGCCGCTTACGTACAGCGAGACGCGCACGCCCGGGCCGTTGGAAATATCATACCACTTTATGGTACCGTAATTCATATATACACCTAAATTTTGCCGCAGACGGCATTTTAACAGGGCGCGGCGCGCATATTCCGCATATGCGCGCCGCGCGTTAAAAATTTTCACATTATCCACGAACCTGCATAGTGACCCCGAAGATGCGGGCAGAGCGCGGCGCGCGAGGAAAACCTGAGGGAGTTTACTTTGAAGTAAATGACCGAAAGTTGCCGCAGCGCAACAAAGTTATGCGACGCATATGCGAGGGCAGGCGGAGTAATTAAAGATGAAGTACTCGAGCCTTTATCTCCTTGGTCTTGCCCACGTTCCAGAAGTTTTCGCCGAGGTAACCGCAGGTGCGGCGGGTAACGTTCATCTTGCGCTGGTCCTTGTTGTGGCAGACGGGGCACTCCCATTCGAAGTTGTCGTTTATCATTATCTCGCCGTCGTAGCCGCATACCTGACAGTAGTCCGACTTGGTGTTGAATTCGGCATACTGTATGTTGTCGTAGATGAACTTTACGACGTCCTCCATCGCGGTGAGGTTGTGGCGCATGTTGGGTATTTCGATATAGGATATCGCGCCGCCCGAAGAGATCTTCTGGAACTGGCTCTCGAACCTGAACTTGGAGAACGCGTCGATATGCTCGCGCACGTCCACGTGGTAGCTGTTGGTGTAGTAGCCCTTATCGGTGACGTCCTTTATGGTGCCGAAGCGCTCCTTGTCTATGCGCGCGAAGCGGTAGCACAGCGACTCGGCGGGCGTGCCGTAGAGCGCGAAGCCGATGTTGGTCTGCTCCTTCCACTTGTCACAGTGGTCGCGCAGGCACTGCATCACTCTGAGCGCGAACGCCTGGCCCTTTTCGGTGGTCTGCGATTCGCCGGTCATCAGCTTGGTCACCTCGTACAGGCCGATATAGCCGAGCGAGATGGACGAGTAGCCGCCGAACAGGTACTTGTCTATCTTTTCGCCCTTGTCAAGCCTTGCTATCGCGCCGTACTGCCAGTGTATGGGCGATACGTCGGAGGATACGCCCATGAGCGCGTTGTGGCGCACCATGAGGGCGTCGAAGCACAGCTGCAGCCTCTCCTCCATCAGCTCCCAGAACTTCTTTTCGTCGCCGCGGGCGAGGATGCCTATCTGGGGAAGGTTGATGGATACCACGCCCTGGTTGAAGCGGCCTTCAAACTTGTAGTTGCCGTTTTCATCCTTCCAGGGGGCGAGGAACGAACGGCAGCCCATGGGCGAGAACACGTTGCCCTCGTAATTTTCGCGCATCTTCTTTGCCGAGATGTAATCGGGATAGAGGCGCTTGGAGGAGCACTTGACCGCGAGCTTTGTGAGGTAGTCGTACTTGCCGCCCTTGAGGCAGTTGTTTTCGTCGAGCACGTACACGAGCTTGGGGAACGCGGGGGTGACATATACGCCCACCTCGTTCTTGATGCCCTGGTAGCGCTGGCGGAGTATCTCCTCTATTATCATGGCGTTCTCTTCGATGTAGGGATCGTCGTCTTTAAGGTAGAGGAAGAGAGTGACGAACGGCGACTGCCCGTTTGTGGTCATGAGCGTGTTTATCTGATACTGTATGGTCTGCACGCCGGCCTTGAGCTCGTCTTTGAGGCGCATATTGACGAACTTTTCCTTCTCCTCTTCGCTGATCTCGTCGCCGAACTGCTCGTCGCACTGCTTTCTGTACTTTTCGCGCGTGCGGCGCAGATATTTGCCGAGATGCGCCATGTTGACCGACTGTCCGCCGTACTGCGAGGATGCGACCGACGCGATTATCTGCGTAACTATGGTGCACGCCACCTGGAACGACTTGGGGCTTTCGATCATCTTGCCGTTCATGACGGTGCCGTTGTCGAGCATGTCCTGAATGTTTATAAGGCAGCAGTTGAATATCGGCTGCAGGAAATAGTCGGCGTCGTGGAAGTGGATGGCGCCTTCGTCGTGTGCCTTGGAGATGTATTCGGGCAGGAGTATCCTGCGGGTAAGGTCCTTGGAGACTTCGCCCGCGATGAGGTCGCGCTGGGTGGATGCCGTGCGCGCGTTCTTGTTGGAGTTCTCCTCCATTACGTCCTTGTTGGCGTTGCGGATGAGCGAAAGTATGCTCTCGTCGGTGGTGTTTGCCTTGCGGACGAGCGCCCTTTCGTAGCGGTACAGGATATACGACTTCATCAGCTGATACTTCTGCAGTTCCATCAGCTTCTCTTCCACCATATCCTGAATGTCTTCGACGAGCAGCCTTGCGCGGTGGCGCGAAGAGATGTCGTCGACTATTGCGGTGATCTGTTCGGGCGTGATCCTGTCCTCGAAGTCCACCGATTCGTTGGCCTTCTGAATGGCGACGGCTATCTTGTTGCCGTCGAAATCGCACGTGCTGCCGTCCCTCTTTATAACTTTCATCGTAAATCCTCCTGTGCGGCGCGTCCCGCCGCCATAAGTCCCCTTGCTTTGGCGAACGCCTATAATATACCACACATATTGTATAATGTCAATACCCCGGGCACAATATCTTGTATTAGTTTTTATTATGGAAGACTTTCGGCGTTTTTCCCTGCGCCGCCCTTCCCCCGTGCGCGAGCATTTAACAGTATATATTATATTTAGTGCGCTGTCAAGCGCGGCAACACAATATATGGTATGTTTATTTGTAACAGGACGCGCCGGACAGAAAAAACGCCCTCATGCGCGCGGCGTGACCGAAACGGCGCAAAACGCGCTGCGAGGGACGGGCATTGTTGAAAACTTTTAACAGATTGTGGATAACCTGCCGCAAGGGCCGCAAAGGCGTGCTCACAGATAGCCGAGCGCGGCGCGGACGTCGAGCGACCATTCGGGCACGGCGTTGCGGCGGGCGTGATCGGCGTTGGCCCTGCCCAGGGCGGCGCGCATCTCGGCATACGAACAGCCGTTGACCTTCATGAAGTGGTCCTCGGCGGCGCGGGCGTCGCCCTTGAGCGAAGTGCGGCCGTAGTGTATTACGGCGTGGCAGGCGGGACAGACGGCAATTACGTCTTTCAGCCGCTGCACGGCGTGCTGCTCGTCGTATTCCCAGCGCTCGTGCGCCTCCAGGCGCGGCGAAGGAGCGCCGCAGATCATGCACCTGCCGCCCGCGCGGGCAACGGCGTTTTTTCTTATTATCTTCCACTTGTCGGGCATTATGCTGCGCAGGTTGGAATACCAGCAGCCGTCCGGCACGAATTCGAAGTTGAGTTTATATTCTTTATCGTCCATAATCTTATAAAAACGTGCACATATATGCCGCAAATACCGCCTTTTACCTTGTGCGGGCGCGGCGCAGGGCGCGCTCCCAGCCCGAAAGCAGCGCCTGCCGTTTATCCTCGTCTGCCGAAGGGGCGAACACCTCCTCTTCCCCGCGTATGGCGCGCAGGTCGCGCTCCGTCCAGTACCCGCACGAAAGGCCCGCAAGGTAAGCGGCGCCCGCCGAGGTCACCTCGGTGGCGGCGGGGCGCGCCACGCCGCAGCCGGAGATATCCGCCTGAAACTGCATGAGGAAGTTGTTGGCGCTGGCGCCCCCGTCCACTGCCAGCCGGGAGAGCGTAACGCCCGAAGCCGCCTCCATGGCGTGCAGCACGTCGTTTACCCTGTATGCTATGCCCTCGAGCACGGCGCGCACGACGTGTTCCCTGCGGGCGCCGCGCGTTATGCCGCACAGCACGCCGCAGGCGTCGCCGTCCCACCAGGGCGCGCCCAGCCCGTTGAACGAGGGCACGAAGTACATGCCCGCGCTGTCGGGCACGCGTAGGGCGAGTTCCTCCGTCTCCGCCGCGGAGGAGATCAGCCCCAGTCCGTCGCGCAGCCACTGCACGGCGGCGCCGCCTATGAACACAGAACCCTCGAGCGCGTACTGCGGCCTGCCGGATGGCGTGGCACACAGCGTGGTTATCAGCCCGTCGGCAAGGCAGGGCGAAGAGCCTGCGTTCATCAAAAGAAAGCAGCCCGTGCCGTAGGTGTTCTTGGCGTCGCCCTCGCCAAAGCACAGGTGCCCGAACAGCGCGGCCTGCTGGTCGCCCGCCACGCCGCGTATGGGTATGCCCGCGCCGAAAAACTGCCTATCGGTGACGCCGAAATCGGCGCCGCCCGCCCTGACCTCGGGCAGCATGCAACGCGGTATGCCGAACAGCCTTAAAAGCTCGTCGTCCCATTCGAGGGTGTGGATGTTGAAGAGCATGGTGCGCGCGGCGTTGGTGTAGTCGGTGGCGAACACCCTGCCGCCCGTGAGCTTCCAGATGAGGTAGGTATCCACCGTGCCGAAGAGCAGTTCGCCCCTCTCCGCCCCCCGGCGCGCGCCCGGCACGTTATTCAGTATCCATTCGAGCTTGGTGGCCGAAAAGTAGGGGTCGGGGATGAGGCCCGTCTTTCGGCGGATGAGGCCCGTAAGCCCCTCCTCCCTCAGCTGTGCGCACCGCCGTTCCGTGCGGCGGCACTGCCACACTATGGCGTTGCACACCGCCCTGCCGGTAGTTTTATCCCAGACTATCGTCGTTTCGCGCTGGTTGGTGATGCCCATGGCGGCTATGTCGTCCGCGGCTATGCCTGCGCGCTCCAGCGCGTTGGATATGGCGCGCAGCGAGGAGAAGAATATCTCCTCGGGGTCGTGTTCCACCATGCCGGGCGCGGGATATATCTGCGGTATCTCCCTGCCGTAAGAGGCGGCTGTCCCGCCGCCCTGCGAGTAGATCACGGCGCGAGTGCTGGTGGTGCCCTGGTCGAGCGCGAGTATGTATTTCATCGGTTTTCCCTCCGTTTGCGTGTACGCAGAAAATTATATAACAAACGGGCGGCGTTGTCAATGCCCGCAGCGCGGCGGCAAGCCGCGCAAAGTTTATGCCGCGTTTATGTTTGCGTTATGCCGCCGTGATCTTGGGCGGCTACAATCGGGGGACAGAACAGGCGAGGAGGACTTTTTATGCAGAACACGGCCGCCGCGGACGACACGGAAAAAACAAAGGGCGCCGCGCCCGCAATTTTCGGCATCGATATACGCTTTTTATGGCGAAGAGCTGAAGTACAAAACACGGGGCGCGGCTTCGGGCCGCGCCCCGTATCATATGCTCCGAATTGCAGACTCACCTGCGTGCGCGCAACTTTGCGAACAGCCTGCGCGCGAGCTTTACTATCTCCGAGAGGGCTATTACGGAGAGCGCCATGGCGAACACCTTTACCCAGTCGACGATGTTCAGACCGTTGGTGTCGAACACCGTGCCGCCGAACTGGGTGATTATCACCTGCAGCACGAAGGTGCCCGCGAATACCGCCAGCATTATGTGGTTGTGCAGGAAATTTTTGAATATGCTTTCGTTGCCAAGCTCCCTCGAATTGAAGGCGTTGAACAGCTGGAACAGCACGAACAGCGTGAACACGGCGGTGCCCTCGTGCCCCTCCTCGATGCCGAGGAAGTTGAGCGTGTACTGCAGCACGATGATGAGCGTCATGTACAGCCCGTTCACCACTATGCGCGACATCATGTCCTTTGTGAGTATGCCCGCGTTCCTGGGCGTGGGCCTCCTGTCCATAAGCCCCGTGCGCATGGGCTCCAGGCCGAGCGTCACTGCGGGAGGGCCGTCCATTATCAGGTTTATCCACAGCATCTGCAGCGCGGTGAAGGGGTTGGATACGGGCAGCACGCTGCCGAGCACCACGCATACGAACACTATCAGCATGGACGAGAGGTTGACCGTGAGCTGGAACTGGATGAAGCGCTGGAAGTTTTCGTAGATGCCCCTGCCCCACTGCACGGCGGTGACTATGGTGGAGAACGAGTCGTCCAGCAGCACTATGTCGCTGGCAGCCTTGCTCACCTCGGTGCCCGTGATGCCCATCGCCACGCCTACGTCGGCATTCTTTATTGCGGGGGCGTCGTTTATGCCGTCGCCCGTGACCGCCACGACGTTGCCCTGGGCCTTGAGCGCCTTTACAACGCGCATCTTTATTACGGGCGTGGAGCGGGCTATCACCCTTATCCGCTTTATCTGCTCGGCGAACTCTTCGTCGGGAAGGTCCTCTATGTCCTTTGCCTCCACGGCTATGTGGTCGCCGTCGAGTATGCCCAGCTGCGAAGCTATCGCCTTGGCGGTGATTATGTTGTCGCCCGTGAGCATCTTTATGTCGATGCCCGCATGACGGCAGCGCTCCACCGCATCGAACACGTCGGCGCGGAGCGGGTCGGAGATGACCACGAATCCGTCGTAGGTCATGCCGCTCTCCACCCCGGCGCGCTCGTGCTCAAAGTCGTAGCTCCTGTCCAGCGCGCGGTGCGCAAGGGCTATTACCCTGCCTGCCTGCGCCTGATATCCGGCAATCGCCTCCTCCGCGGCTCTCCGCTCCTCTTCGGGCATCACGCACATGGCGAGTATCTTTTCGGGGCTGCCCTTGGTGTAGGCGACCTCGCCGCCGTCCTCCGCCACCACGGTGGTCATGTTCTTGGTCTCGGAAGAGAACGGATAGCGATAGACCTGCGTATATGCGCCGCGCACCTCTTTATAGTCGATGCCCGACCTGTGCGCCGCCACCAGCATGGCGCACTCGGTGGGGTTGCCTATGAACTGCGGCTTGTCGCCCTCGAAGTGCACGTCGGCGGTGGAGTTCACGCAGAAGCCGCGCATCAGCGCGCCGTCGCGCGGCAGCTCGGAAGGCAGCAGGTGCGTATCGCCCAGCTGCACGTCGGTGACCGTCATACGGTTTTCGGTGAGCGTGCCCGTCTTATCCGAACAGATGACGTTGATGCAGCCCACCGTTTCGCATGCGACCAGCTTTTTGACGAGCGCGTTCTGCTTTGACATCTTTATGATGTTTATGGCGAGCGTGACCGCCACTATCGTGGGCAGGCCTTCGGGCACGGCGGCAACGATCAGCACTATGCTGTCCAGAAATGCCTCGGAGAACAGTCCGAAGATCTGCGTCGCGTTCATGTTTGCGAACAGCAGCGAGGGATCGGACGAACCGAAGCCGCGTATGAGTATCTCGACCACCTGCACGAGGAATATCACGGCGGCGGCAACCGAGCCGACTATGGTTATGAACTTGCCCAGCCTGCCGAGCTTTTCCTGCAACGGGGTGCTCGACTTATCCTGATGGGTGAGCTCGCGGGCTATCTTGCCGAATTCGGTGTTGTCGCCCACGCCCGTGACGACGGCCTTGCCGCTGCCGCCCGTTATAAAGCAGCCCGAATAGAGCATGTTGCTCCTCTCCGCCACGGGGGTATTCTCCGCCGCGCAAACAAAGGCGGCGTCCTTGTGCACCGCCATGCTCTCGCCGGTGAGCGCGCTCTCGTCCGACATCAGCTGGTCTGAAGATATGAGCCTGCCGTCGGCGGGCAGTTTTGCGCCCGTCTCAACGCACAGTATGTCGCCGACCACCACGTCGCCCTGCGGGATCATCTTTACCTCGCCGCCGCGTATGACCTTTACCAGCGTGTCTTCGCCCATGCGCGAGAGGGCCTCGAACGCCTTTGCGCTCCTGTCCTCCATGACCACCGTGATGGTGACCGAAAGCGCCACCGCCACCAGTATGCCCACGCACTCCACTATGTCGAAGTGCCCGCCCGTGGACACGCTTATTATCTGCACCACCACGGAGATGACGAGCGCCACGAGCAGGATGATGAGCATGGGTTCGAGCAGCGCCTCTCCTATCCTGCGCAGGACAGACTTGGGCTTTTCGCGCGTGAAGGCGTTTTTGCCGTACTTTTCGCGGCTCTCTTCGACGCGGCTCTCCGAAAGCCCGGCGTCGGAATCCACGTCGAGCGTTTTAAGCACTTCGCGCGCGGATTGCATGTACTCCTTCATTGAACTGTGACCTCCTGTTTTTTGCAAAAAAAATCCGCAAGCCCTTCGGCTTACGGTCAAAAGAAGCGCGCAGAGCCGAAAGGCCGTGCTTGCACACGGCAACGGTTACGCGAGTCTGGTGAATTTAAGGCAGGCCAGGCAAGGAAACCTTGCCATGATGTTGGTTGACTGCCACGCGCACGCGGCGCGCTCACTACTCCCCCACGGGATCAAATTGCCATTAGATATTACCACATTTATTTTTCGCCTGTCAATCTTTTTTAAGCACATTTCTGCGTTTTTACTCCCGGCCTATGTCCGTGACCGTGGGCAGAAAATCTTCACGTATGAAGCGCGCCGTGTCCATGCAGTTTGCGACCATTTTGACCGACCTCTTCTTCAGCCTGCCCGCGTCCGACAAAAAGAAAGTCACCTTGCCGTAATTAAGGTTGCCCGAATACGCCCAGCCGTAGATCACAAAGCCGAGTTTTGCGGGATATGCGCGCACGTCCGCCACCTGGCGCACGGCAAAGTACTCCCTGCGCCCGCTGCGGTGGCACAGTTCTATGTACCCGTCGGAACGGTAGGCTATCGTGTAGGGCGGAGCAGTGGCAACCGAGCCGACGTCGTAAAAGGCGCGCATAAACAACAGCACGCACACCGCCGCGTCCGCCACGAGCACGAGCGCGGAAAGCGCCCAGAACGCCGCCGCGTCCGAAGGCAGGCAGGCCGCCACCAGCACCCTCACCGCGATAACGGCAAAGATGGTTATGAGGATAGCGAGAAACACCGATCCCGTTATCGCATCTTTCTTTCTGAGCGCCACCCTGCCCGCGAGCGGGGTAAGACGCGCCGCACCCTCCTTCATGGCGTCCTCTTGAAAACTTACTGTAAAACTATCATACCACTGCGCGGCGGCAATGTCAATCGCAGCTCGTTTCAAAAGCCGCAAAAAATATGCCCGCGGCATGCCGCGGGCAATTGATTAAGGGATATGTGCCGCTGAATGCGTTTTTAAGCCCCTGCGGCGCCGTCTGCGGGCTGCTGCGCGACGGGCTCTCCGTCATCGGACGCAGGCTGCTCATCCTGCCCTCCGCCTGCGGGAGGCAATCCGCCCGCAGGGCCGTTTTTAAGCGGCAGCTCCTTGCTGTACAGCACCTTGAGCAGTATGGGTGTGAGTATGGACGACACGAGTATGAGCAGCACCGTCATTATCATGAACTCGCCGCCCAGCGCGTTTTCGCCCAGCGAGGGATTGGTGGCCGTCTGCGTGACGATGAGCGCCACTTCGCCGCGCGCCATCATGCCCACGCCGCCTATCGCCGATTCGCGCCAGCTGTAGCCGAAGCCCTTGGCAACCGCGCCGCAGCCGACTATCTTGCCGATGAGGCCCATGAGCACCGCGAGGAAGGCGAACAGCAGGATGGTCCCGCCCACGCCCGAGAAATCTATGTTGCTTATGCCTATGTTGGCAAAAAATATCGGCGCGAATATGGTGTATGTATTTACGTTGACCTTGGTATCGACGTATTCGCTGGTGCGGTGCACGGTGGCGAGCACTATGCCCGCGAGGAATGACCCGGTTATGTCGGCGACGCCGAAGATCTCCTCCGCCACCCAGCTGTAGATGAAGCACACCACCAGCGAGAAAATGGGCAGCCTGTGCGTCTTGGGCCACTTCTTTTCCAGCCACCTGAACAGCTTGTTTATGAGGAAGCCCGCGCCTATCGCCACCACGAAGAACGCCACTATCATTATTATTGTGCCGTAGACGGTGCCCTTGAACGCCTCGAACCCGTTCGACGCCTCGACGCTGCCCGAACGCGCGATGCTGGTCACTATCGAGAGCACGACTATGCCTATCACGTCGTCGATGACCGCGGCGGAAACTATGGTGGTGCCGAGCTTGGTGTTTATCTTGCCCAGCTCTTTGAGTACGGAAACGGTTATGGCCACGCTGGTGGCGGTAAGGATGGCGCCGATAAACACTGAGCGGTAGATGTGCGCCACGCCCAGGCCGATATCGCCGAACGGCAGGCTGATGGCGATGCCCAGCCCGAAGGGAACGGCGACGCCCGCTATTGCCATGAGGAAACTTGCAAGGCCGGTGTTTTTGATGTCGTTAAGGTTGGTCTCCAGCCCTGCAGAGAACATTATCAGGATAACGCCTATCTTTGAAAATACAGAGACGGTCTCGTTTGAGCCGACGCCGCCTTCGAGCACGAACAGCGCCTTGTATGCTCCGTCCGCGACGCCGCCCTCGCCGGGCGCGCCCTCGAAGCCGATGAGCGTAAAGCCGCAGAACTGGCCGAAGACGGCGGGGCCGATGAGTATGCCCGCTATTATGAAGCCGAGCACCTCGGGCAGCTTCAGCTTTCTGAACAGCAGTCCGCACAACTTTGTTGCGAGCAGTATTATGGCTATGATTATCGCATAACCGAGGGGATGATCTACCTGAAACATAGCTTACTCCTGTCGTGATTTTCCGCGCACGCGCGGACCCGTGTTCTATTATATCACTTATTGCAAATTTTGCACGCGTTTTTCGCCCTGATTTCGCCTTTCCCGCACATTATTTTTTGCAGTCCCGACGCGCGCGGCAAAAAGTGCGCGGTAAATGCTGCTTGCACGGCAAAACGCGATCCGGACGCCGCCAGCAAAAAGGCAGCGGCGGAAGAAGAAAAAAATTTTTACCTGATTTTTTTAATATTTTTTTGATTTGCCTATTGACAAACGGAATTTGCATGCTATAATAAAGGTACAAAAGATAAAAACAAACAAAAAATGTTAGCGCTAAACATTTTTGCAAATAACTCAAAAGAGGTCAAAGATGAAATTCAAGTAGCCCCGAAAGGGGGTCAATGTCAATCTTCCGACGGCGCGATGAGGCGCCGGCAAACGATATATTGAATAGCAACGCAAGGAGGTAAAAGAGATGAAAAGAACATTTTACTTCTGCAAAGCTACTACGAGAACAAGGAGGGTAGTCCAATGAACAGTCATACCCGGGAGACCCTATTCTGAAAACACGGTTTTAATTTCGCAGGGATTCAGATCGGTTTTCGGAAAGAGGCTTAACCCCGAACCTTACCGAGGAAAGTTCCCTGAAGGTGACAAAAAATTTTTACGGCCGGCAGCAAAGCGCCGCAATACACCCGGAGCAGACGGGCGAAGACCGTTGAAGAGTTTTCTATTCCGGATAAGAAAATTCCGCGACAACGGCGAAGGCCCGGTGTTGCAAGAAGGACGGCAACGGCCGGAGACATTCATCTGAAGGGTGCTCCCCCTTTAAGGCAGAGGGAAGCCCGATAAGGAAGCTAAAAGATCTTGCCTGCAAGGCGATCTCGCCGCAAGTGCAAAAAGCACCGTAAGCGGAAGCGGGTCTCGGAATTAAAATTTAATAACTTTGAAAACAATGCCTGCACAGAAGTAATTGTGCAGGTTTTTGTGCCCCGGACTGTCGGGATATGCGGGAAGAGGCGCGCACCGCTTCCCCCGCCACGAATGCGGGCCCGGCCGAGAATGGGGATCACAAAAATAAACTGCAGGAAAGTTGGCGGAGTTTAAGGCTGGCGCAAGTTGTGTCACCCGTGTTCAGCACTGCCGCAATAAACTTTTCATCGGGGCGAAGGCCCGGACGCAGCCGTATGCCGATAGTCGTGATGGCGCGGCGCAAACTACCGCAGCGATGCGGAAGAAAACAAGATCTGTTGCAGACCGACACATCGCCCTGAACGCCGTGAAAAGCGTGAAGGAGGTCGAAAGCCCGGTGCGCGGGATATGCGGATGGGAAGAGGGCCGCAATCACGCACGAAATAATCAGGGAATGCGATGAGGTATTCCGCATAGTTCGCGTAAGAACAACGAGTGTCTTTAAGGTCTGTATTATCGGTATCCCCCGCGGGACTGAGTTCCGCGGGGGATATTTTTGTTCTTCCGGCGCACACGCCTTAAAAAATCTGCCGCGACCGCCGCAACTTACCTTCAGCTTGCCGCTGCGCATGCATTCCGATCTGTCCGGACCGCAAAATTTTCGCCACGGCAATACAAAATGGTTGAAACGCACACTCCGCGGTGCTATAATTATTTATGGTGCAGTTCGTGACAAGAATACTATACTCTTGCACCCACTTGATCACAGAGGATAAAGCACATGAAACTGAGGTTGATAGCGGCGCTTGCCGGCATGGCCGCAATTGCACTTACTTGCGCTGCATGCGTGCAGCAACAGGGAACTCTGGGCGGAGAAGATACCCCGCCTCCATCCCCTCCCGAACAATCGGACGAGCTGCCGCAGGAGCATGTGCACGAACCCGTATTCGTTGAAGGCATCGAGCCGGACTGCACGGCTCCCGGCATACTTGCGCACTGGGAGTGCGGCTGCGGAAAATATTTTGCAGATGAAACTTGTCAGACGCCGCTCGGCGAAGACGAGCTGATATTGAGCCCCGACGGGCACGAATATGAACCTGTGACGACGGAACCCACCTGCACGGAGCAGGGTTATACGAAATATGTATGTTCCGCCTGCGGCGACAGCTACATCGACGGCTCCTCCTACACTCCGCCCGCCGAACACGATCTGTTCGTCGAACAGGTGATAACCGAGTCCGACTGCACGCACGGCGGCGAGCGCAAGCTGGCATGCCGCAACTGCGAGTATGTGGAAATAGAACCTCTGCCCGCAACGGGCCACTACTACAAAGAAACCGTCGTTCCGCCGAAGTGCGACGCTGACGGTTATACCCTGCACATCTGCGAACGGTGCGGCGACGAATATAAAGATAACTTTACGCAGAAGCTGCCGCACAGCTACGAGCCGACCGTCGTTCCCTCCACATGCACCGAGCGCGGTTACACAAAATACACCTGCACGGCCTGCGGACACAACTACATAGACGAGCAGTCATATACTCCCGAAAATGGACACAGCTACAAAGTTGCCGAAGAGGTGCTGCCCGACTGCGAACATGCGGGCCACAGGAAATTTGTCTGCGGAGCGTGCGGCGACGGCTATACCGTGACTCTGCCCGAGACGGGACACATGTGGCAGGTCGCCGAAGAGGGATATACGCAGGAAGGTGCACCTTACACCGTATATGTATGTTCCGCGTGCGGAGCGGACAGGCGCGAAGAGGGCGACCCGCCCTCGGCAACCGAAGGCCTGATATTCGCCGCAGCGGGCGACCACTGCGCAGTTGTGGGCATACTGAGCAACGATAAAGCGATAGAGCTTGTGATCCCGTCCGTGCACGACGGACTGCCCGTGACCGAGATAGCCGAAAGCGCCTTTGAGGACAATCTGCAGATAATTTCGGCCTCGCTGCCGCACGGCCTGCAGAAGATAGGCAGGCGAGCATTTGCAGGCTGCGCCAATCTTGCAGAGGTGAACATTCCCGACACGACAACTGCCATAAGCGGAAGCGCGTTCAGGGATTGCCGCTCGCTGATATCGGTATATTACGACGCGAAGTCGGCCGACGACTGCCAGTCTCTGGACATATTCAGAAACGCCGGCCGCGACAGTGGCGGGCTGACGCTGTATGTGGGCAAGGGCGTGGAGCGCATACCCGCGCTGCTGTTCAGTGCGAGCGGCGCCGATACGGCCCCGAACCTGACCGACATAGTATTTGAAGAGGGCTGCGCGCTGAGGGAGATCGGTGAGGCGGCATTTACCGGCTGCGCATACCTTAAAGAAATCGCCATGCCGGCCTCGCTGGAAATAATAGGCGCAGAGGCGTTTTTGGACTGTTCGGAACTTGAATATGTGAGCTGCCCCGAAGGCGTGCAGATAGGCGCGGCCGCGTTCGGCAACGCCGCAGATGATTTTGTGCTTGAATATTATGCCGCCTGAACGCCAAAGAAAAATGCTTTCCGCAAAGCGGAAAGCATTTTTTTCTTACTGGAAGCAAAGTTTCTTGAAGAGAAGGCACCAGATGCAGTCCAGCCAGCCGATGATGATACCGGAGGGGATGGTTACTATGATGCAGACAATAAGCCTGATGAGGCCCTTCTTTTTAATCCATGTGCTCCACCTTACGACAATCTCGACCACCCAGTTAACGCCGGGGATGAGAAGGAGGATTATCTGCACAAGACGGGGCAGTTTGTTGAACCAGGTCATACGCAACTCCTTTACATAATATTTGCAGGGTCTGCGGCTCGTGCCGTTACTCTACAAATATATTATATCACTCATTTTCCCGATGTCAAGACCCGCAGGCGTGAAAATTTCGGCGCAGTGTAGGATTACAATAGATGTGAGACAGAGAGCATAAAAAAAGAGTAACAAGTTCT
>ERZ1643246.708-NODE-708-length-40992-cov-6.747612_pt1 | contig 40992 bp, 40 predicted proteins | sample MGYA00579265_ERZ1643246 | MGnify/ENA primary metagenome ERZ1643246 (study PRJEB29033, sample SAMEA4952261) | chicken gut metagenome | biome: Broiler Chicken; feature: Gastrointestinal Tract; material: Caecum | place: Ireland | collected 2018 | study: Broiler... | reverse complement strand
CTTCCATGGGCGGCTCCCAGGTATTCCTGGAAGCCGGAGAATCCCAGACTGTGGAAACCATGATCAAATGCATCGCCGTGGCATCGGGGAACGACGCATGTGTGGCTATGGCCGAATACATCGCCGGCAGCGAAGATACCTTCGTGGCCAAAATGAACGAGCGTGCCGCCGCTCTCGGCATGACAAACACCCACTTTGTCAACTGCTGTGGTCTGGACGCCGACGGGCATTATACATCTGCCAGGGATATCGCTATCATGTCCCGGGAGCTGACCATAAACCATCCGGAAATCTTTGATTATACCACCATCTGGATGGAGAACATCACCCATGTCACCACCCGGGGTTCCTCAGAATTCGGTCTCACCAACACCAACAAACTGATCCGCCAGTATGAGGGAGCCACCGGCTTAAAAACCGGCAGCACATCTAAAGCCGGATTCTGCCTGAGCGCTACCGCCACCCGAAACGACATTTCTTTAATCGCGGTGGTCATGGGCTGCGACAGCTCCAAAGCGAGAATCGCCGCCTCCGCCTCCCTCCTTGACTACGGATTTTCCGTCTGCCGGATCTTCACCGATAACAATCCACCCGCCCTGCCTGCCGTCCCTGTCCGCGGCGGCACCGCCGAAGAGATCACCTGCCGCTATGAGCGGAACTTCTCCCATGTGGCGACCTCCGACCTGGACGAATCGAAAATAGAAAAGAAACTGGTCATGGACGATACCGTCAAGGCTCCCGTCAAAGAAGGCCAGAAAATCGGCACCCTGGACTACTACTATGACGGCACAAAACTTGGCAGCGTCGCCGTCCTGTCCGGAGAAACTGTTCCAAAAGCACATTATACGGATTATTTTCAGCGGCTGGTGCTGGCGCTGTGAGGCAGCGGCATATTACAAAAAGAAGGGGCATTCCGATATGCTCCCTTCTTCTTAATTCTTATTATGATATTTTATTCTATTATAATCTTGCTAAAATCAATCTGAAAGCCATCATAAATATTACATTGGATATTATCGGTAAAACTGTATATGTCGCCATTTTCGTTCGTAAAGTCGTATACTGTGATACGATTCTTCTCTGGGTCTACAATCCAGTATTCCCGAACTCCCGCCGTGCGATATTTAAAAAGTTTAATTATATAATCCATACGTCGGCTGCTTAATAAAACGACCTCAATAATCCAATCCGGCGCACCACTGCAGCCCTTGTCATTGAGCTTGTCACAGTCACATATGACAGAAATATCCGGTTCCACATAGTTTCTGCTGTCCTCGTTCAAAAAGACGGCAAAAGTGAGCTGGATAGACCTCACAGGAACCATTATTCACTTCAATATACTTATAAATTTCCGCATGTAATATACTTACAATCTTTTGATGTATCCTACTTGGCGGTGCCATCATATACATATTGCCGGCAATCAGTTCTGCACGTTGGCCGTCCGGTAAATTATAGATATCTTCTGTCGTATAATCAGAATATTGTTTTGCCATTACCAGAGCTTCACCTCTTCCTACATCGCTGTTTTTCCATATTTTCCAAATTTAACAAAAATATCGTATTTCATTAAATTGTTCTACCCATTTCTCAATGATAACGGAACTATTTGCTTCAATAAAACGTAACATCTTTTTTAAAATTTTCTGCGGAATATGAGACTTATTATTGCACAACAATGCCTTTCCTGAACTGGTAATCCATATCTTGGTTGCACTTGCTGTGGCACGTCCTTCTGCGATGTGTACATGTATTGGCTCAAGAGGTTCATTTTCATTTGACCAGAAATAAATAGTATATGAACCAATTTTAAACAGCTGAGGCATTCAGAATACCTCCTTCTTGCGAAAATTCCATTATCAGATGTGCATTATCCCGAACTAATTGTTTAAAATATGTCATTTCTGCTTCTGAGTATCCATGATTTTCCCATGTATAGTCAGGAAGCCAACAGACAGCATGGTGAAAACCGCCTGTTTCATCTGGGGTTTCAATATAAACTTTAACCCGCCCGTCCGCTTTCATCTCAGAATGTGTAATCTCTGTATCATCATTTAAAGTCATATAAGGATACATCATAAATACCACGCTCCCTTCTAATCTCTCTTTATACTCTCAAAGCGCCATTTCTCTCATTTTTCCTGCACTGCACCCGGTTCTGGTGGAATGTATTCTATTATATCCCCTGGCTGGCAATTTAATAATTCACATAACATATTCAAATTATCAAAATTAATATATTCTTGTTTTCTAAATTTTGTCATTGTAGCTTCGCCAAAAATTTTGTCTTTTCTTAATTTATAACTTGTATATCCATTATTTTTCAATTCTTCCATAATATTGATTTTATATTTTATTATTCAACCACCACTTTTTTTAGTGATTATATCTTACTATTGAATAAAAATCAATATTCACTAATTATTGGTGTGCATTATACTAAACAACAAAAACAAAGCACCAATCAAACGGAGGTAAACACAATAAGAAAAGAAACATAAAGCCAACCGGCAGGAAAGACGCAAGAGGCAATGGAATTTTTACTTGCTATGACCGGTTTGCCGTTGAACAGATAATTTATGACGATAAAAAAATTGTTTCGTTATCTTTCAAGCACAATATATGATTATAAAAATCGAGTAGGAGGGGTATTTAGCCAATCCCCCGCCTCTCACACCACCGCTCATGCGGTTCCGCAAGCGGCGGTTCAATTAACTGATTGAGTTTCTCCACCTTGTACACGTTGCTCACTCCCCAGCTTCTGTTTGTGTACTTTTTCATCTGCTCCTTAAACTTTTCGATCGCTTTCGTGTGTGGCCTGGCTTTGTATCCAGACTTCCCCATATTTCCCAGCCTTATATGTGATTCCTGTCCGTCAGGCCAAGGGTTTGCCTACAGCTTCCTTCAGCTTCCACCTCACAATGGACAACCCTTACTGTTCAGCTATGTGCTTCGTTGTTGCCTACGCGCACTCACGACCTTCACCCGTTAGAGCCCGCCCATGGCGGGCGAACGAAAAACAGGCACACCAGAATTAATTCTGATATGCCTGTCTGTATGCCGGTCTGTTTTATCTCACATTCTCAACTATTTCTTGTTTTTTCTGATCCTGAAGAATCCTCACTCCCATTTATCAAACAACTCCTTACTGCTGCTAATCTTTTTCATTTTGACAAATTTACCGCCGGTATCCAGGGTGGAACGGTTCCACTGTGCCGTATAGGTCTGTTTTATTTTCAGTTTCACATAGCCGTTAAAGAGCTTCAGCTTTCCGGTTCCGCTGTTGCCCCAGGTATCTTTCCACTGAAATGATGCCTTGTTATTTTTCAGTTTTGCCTTGATAATGTTGGAGTTGTAAATTGGCGAGCCGTTGACGCCTGCCTTGCTGATCTGGAAACGTATTTTTCCGTTTTTGATGCGGTTGACAGCCACTCCGTAGGCTGGCTGTACCCATACCGGAAAACTGACCTGCGCTTTGTATTTTTTCTGGTATTGTCCGGTTTTGGATGCCGCCTGCACGGCCCCTGCCGGCATCATCGCAGCCAGGAGAAGCAGCGCCATTATTGTGATTCCCGTCTTTTTCCACATTTTACTGATCCATTTCATAAAAAATCCCTCCCTAGTTTTTGTCTTTGATTATAGCAACATCCGGGAGAGAAAACAACATCTGGCACTTACTGTATTTTTCGCATGCTTTTGTTCTTTCCCATATCTATATCTTTATACCGTTTTTTCCGTCCTGTCAGATATCCAGCTCATAGATTCCTTCTGCCACAATGCCTTCTCTTTCCATCATGGCAAGCACCGGTTCCTTTTCTGACGGATACATGGCCCACGACAGACCGCATCCGGCGGTGATGGCAGTGGGTACAGGAATCAGTCTTCCCGGCAGCTGCTCTTTTTTACAGCATTGTTCCATATGAATGGCGGCTGTGGTGGTTGCAAAAGTAATCACCGTTTTTCGCTCTTTTTTTCTCATAGGTCCCGGCTTCCTTTCCGCCTGTTATTCTCCGGCTGACTTCCATGTCCCGGGTACTTACTGCTTTCCTCCTGCCTGCAGGCTTCCGGCCGGCCGCCATACTCCGGTGTCTTAGCATTCTTCATTTGCCCTTCTCTCTTTTCCTGTTTGCTCTGCATCAGCTGCAGATGAAGGATGGCTTCCAGTACACCGCCTGCCACGCAGCGGGCCTTATCGGAAATGTGATGGCAGTTGTCTTTTTCTGTGATCCGGGGATCGATATCTGCCATTTTCAACCCTTTATATGCCGGATATCCCTCCCGCAGCATTCCCCGGATAATACCGGATATGGTCGCCTTCACAGGGACATCTCCAACCCAGGCGACGATGTCGTCTTTGGCGACCTCTTCCCCAATCTGCTTCTCAATATGAAGGGTTCCTGACGCCGGGGCATGAATGACGCGCTCTTTTCCGTAACCGGCAATGACGCCCGGCACGCCGGTGTTCGGCGCAGCCTCCCCTTCGTACAGTACTCTTCCGAGATTATGTCCCCGCTGGGTCTCCACCACCGCATGGACATCTTTTCCTGCGCAAAAGCCCGGGCCCACGCCGATGACCACCGGAGCGTCGGTGATCCGGGTACCCAGATTCTTTTTTGCCAGAATGGCGTCAATGACCACCGCCGGGGATGCCTGCCGGATCATCACCGCCTCTCCGTCCACCATCACAGGGACCTGGCCGAGGCAGTAACACTGGTATGCCTCTTCCAGAGAATCCACCCGTCTGGCATGTACCCCTTCCACTTCCACATCCTCATCAAAGACCGCTTCGCAGAAGCTGATGGTGCGGCGGATACAGCTTGGATTGTCAATTTCCAGCACCAGGAGCGGAAATCCGCACTGAAACAGTTTATAAATCGTTCCCGTGGCAATATCTCCGCCGCCTCGTATGATACATAATTTTTCTTTCCACTGTTTAAATTCCAATTGTTCTTCGTCCTTTTCTATTTATCGTAATCTGTAATGATACCGAGCATTACGGACAGATGATCGTGTCGGCTTCGGACATTTTCTCCGCGATGGCGTACATGTTGGTGACGGAACCCACCGCCAGCTTATCTGTGAGCCCATAATAATTCAGGCAGGTACCGCAGGTGAGGATTTCCACTCCCTGAGCTTCCAGGGTCTTTAAATCTTCCAGGGAATCGGAGCCCTCACAGGATAATGGCGCGCCGCCGTTATACAAAAGAATGGTTTCCGGCAGCTGATCAAGCTCCGTCAGCGCATAAATGAATCCCTTCATCAGCACAGCACCCAGCTCGTCGTTACCTTCACCCATCTTGCCGGAGCGGAGTACCACGATTTTTTTCTTTCTGCGTCCATCCGGAATACAGGCGGTGTCTTCCGCACCACGGGATGCCTCCGGCGCAGCGCCTGTTTGCGCAGCGTCTCCTTTCCGGGAGGCATCGTTTCCTTCTTCCTGCCCTTTGGCCGGTACGGTGATGATCACTCTGTATTCATCCCCGGACAGTTTCTCCGATTTACATTCGTACTGTTTCTGCTTCGCCATCTTGGTCAGATTCTGCACAGCAATCTCATTATCCACAAGGACTTCCACCTCACCGGCTCCGTTCATCTCCTTGATCGCATTTTTTGTCTTTATGACCGGGATTGGGCAGGTGTCGCCCATGGCATTTACTTTTATCATTTTTCTCGTTCCTTTCGTATTTTACTTCATAACATATATCTCTTTTTCCTGTTTTTCTGTGACCTCACCCACCATGCCGCACGGCAGGGACAGCATTTTTAATTCCTCCAAAAGGGCTTCGGCGTCATCCGGAGCCACACTGATCAGCAGCCCTCCGGAAGTCTGCGGATCCAGCAGTATTTCTTCCATGGCAAATTCGACTCCTCCAAAGTCCACAAAAGATTCCACATAATTCCGGTTCCGCTGTCCGGCAGCCGTCAGAAGAAATTCATCGGCGCACCGGCAGGCGTCCTCTATATAAGGCACACAGGAAGCGTAGATCCGGCAGGAATATTCGCCGTGCATCATCTCATGGAGATGGCCGAGAAAACCAAATCCTGTCACGTCTGTGCAGCCGTGAACAGTGTATTTCGCCGCGACCTCCGCCGCATATTTATTTAAGGTAGTCATGGAAGCAACCGCCTCGTCCATGGCTTCTTTTGTGGTCTCTCCCACCCGGTTGGCCGTGGCAATGATACCGACACCCAATGGCTTCGTGAGGATCAGCTTATCTCCCGCACAACATCCGTCGTTGGGAAGAATACGGTCCGGATGCACCACGCCGGTGACGGAAAGCCCGTATTTTACACTGTCATCGGCGATGGAATGGCCGCCGGCCAGGGTTCCGCCCGCCTCATTGACTTTCTCCTGACCGCCCTGCATGATGGCGCCCAGAATATTCAAGTCCATTTTCTCCGGAAAGCACACGATGTTCAGCGCCGTGATCACCTTTCCTCCCATGGCGTACACATCACTCAGCGCGTTGGCCGCCGCAATCTTTCCAAATGTATAAGGATCTTCCACCATAGGAGGAAAGAAATCCAGCGTCTGCACGATGGCTGTGTCGCTGCTGATTTTGTAGACGGCGGCGTCATCGTGACTGTCAAAACCAATGAGCAGATTCTCGTCTCTTTTTCCCTTCGGAAGCCGCTCCAGCACTCTCTCCAAAATGCCCGGGCCCAGCTTGGCGGTACATCCGCCGCCCCGGCAAAATTCTATTTTTTCACTCACCTTTTATTTCTCATCCAATCCTTCCTGTCCGACAATATCGCCAGTCGGATCGGACTCTCTCCTTTCTTCTCCTCTTCTTTTCATTTACTTTAACAAATCCTCCCGGGCTTTGCAACGAATGTACAGGACTTATAGCAAAAGTTGATACGGACTTTTCTTTTATTTTCTTTTTCTATAAATATTTTCTTTTTTTATCCTTTCATTTATAATATCTATACTTTAATCATCCACCATAATACCTGCTTTGCCGGCGGCTGTTACCAAAATCAGCTACAGAAAGGACAAACCATGGAACTCTCTCTTCTCTCAAAAATGCATATAGGAGACAGCCGGATCATCACTTTTGTGGGCGCCGGAGGTAAAACCTCTCTGATGTACGCCCTGGGGAAAGAAATGTCTCTCCATCACAAAACTCTGCTGACCACCACCACGCATATCATGGAACCCCGGGACCTTCCCGGCGTCCGGCTGGTCACCAAAGAGAACCAGGAACAGCTTGTCACAGCTTTCCAAAACTCCCGGCTTGTGGCGCTGGGGATTCCTCTTTCTGGCACAGACCGCAGGACAACTTCCGGTGATCCGGGCTTTCTTTCTAATTTTTCCGATATCTCCACCGGTCAAAATACCGCCCCCGTTCCCAAATGGGCTTCACCTTCCCTCTCTTTTCTGGAACAGATCCATGCTATCCCTGAACGGATTCTCTGCGAGGGAGATGGCTCCCGGCGGCTTCCGGTCAAAGTTCCCCGGGCGGGCGAACCGGTTTTTTATCCCGGTACAGATACGGTGATCGGCGTCATTGGCCTCTCCTGTCTGGGCTGTCCGGCGGAGTCCTGTCTGTTCGGACGGACGCCGGATCTGGATTTTCCGGCCCTTCATGCTGCTCTGCAAAAAAGCGGCGGACAGATGACACCGGAAGCGCTGGCCGTGATCGCCCTGTCGCAAAACGGACTGAAGAAGAATGTCACCACTCAACAGTATCATGTGGTCTTCAATCAGGCCGACTGTCTGTCCGGCAAAGAATGGCGGGATATGCAAAAAACTGTACAGAAAATAAGAGACAACGGGACATACTGCCACATTGTCTCTTTGAAAAAAGGTATTATTTATTAATCTCTTATCCAGGCAAACCTTTTCTTACCGGCTGTCTGAAATCTTTATTCGCTGGCCTCCGAAGCCAGATCAGCCGCCGGAGCATCCTCATCCAGGAACTCGATCACGCCTTCCCCGAGCTTTCCAATCCGCGCCTGGGAATATACGTTGTAACCGGCTTCCTCCAGACGGTTTCTGCCCTTCTGGAAAGACTTTTCAATGAGAATCCCGATACCTGCCAATGTCGCACCGGACTCTGCGATAATCCTGCTGGCTCCCATGGCAGCCTCGCCATTTGCCAGAAAATCATCAATGAGCAGAATCCTGTCCTCCGGCTGAATATAATCGGCAAAGAGAGTCAGCTCGTAACTGGTCCCCTTCGTAAAGGAAGTGATACGGGTCTGATACACATTTCCGTTCAGAATTTTAGAAGTCTGTTTTTTCAGAATGACCATAGGCACATCCAGATGCTTTGCCGTCATCAGCGCGGGAGCAATCCCGGAACTTTCGATGGTAAATACTTTGGTAATCCCCGCATCCTTAAAATGCTCGGCAAAATCTTCTCCCAGAGCGTCCATAAACTCGGAATCCACCTGATGATTGATAAAACTGTCTACTTTCAGCACCGTTTCACTTAATGCCTTTCCTTCCTTTTTGATTCTATCTTCCAGTAATTTCACACTCTTCACCTCATATGTATTTTTCTATATATTATAATCTTTTTTTCGTCATTGCAAGAGTCAAAGACTCTTTTTCAAAAATTCCAGATCTTTTGCGGAGTCAATATCACAAAGCTCCTCCGGACGGGCCGCAATAATCTCCCGGATCCGCCCGGGATATTTTCTCAGGATCTGCCGTCCCCCGCTGTCGCCGGTCAGCTGCATCAGCTCTCCAAACAACTCCTTGGGAAACAGCACCGGATTGCCCCGCCGGCATCCGTCGCTGCACACAAAGATGGCGTCCGGATTGCGGCAAAATGCCTTCATCATCCGACGAAGTGTTCCCGACGTAAGCAGAGGCTGATCGCAGACCATGAAACAGCAGCCGTCCGCCTCCGGACGGGCCGAAAGCCCCAGACGGAGAGATTCTGAAATTCCTCTTTCCGGATGGGAATTCCAGACGACACAAGTATTTCGGATGACAGGAGAACTTACAGATGTCCGTACCGGACGGGAAAATTGCCGGTCTTCCGAAAGCGTTTCCCCATCCATGGAATCCCTGCGCCCGGCCTTCTTCCATCTGTCCACATAATCCCGGATTTCCAGATACCGGGTCACCACACAGATGCTGTCCGCCCCGCTTCCCGCCGCCTGTTCCAGAGCATGGACAAACAACGGTTTGCCGCGGAACTTTTCCAGCAGTTTGTTGCTGCCGTACCGCCTTCCGTAACCGGAGGCCATGAGCACCAGAGCGATGTGGCGTTCGTTTTTCTCCGGTTGGTCTGCCGCGCTTTGCCGGACAGTAATTCCTCTTTCCCCGGAAAATATATCAGCCTGCCGCTTCACTTTCTCACCCGGAAATGTACCGGCCTGTCCCATCATTTCTTATGAAGACCCATAAACACCTGCTCGCTGGTGATCGGCAGGGTGCGGAACCGGAGACCGGTGCCGTTATAGACTGCGTCGGCGATGGCCGGCGACGGGGTGTTGATGACCACTTCGCCGATGGATTTGGCCCCATAAGGTCCGGTCTTTTCGTAACTGCTCTCAAAATCCACCCGGATGCGTCCCATGTCCAGACGGGTCGGGATCTTATAGCTGATAAAGTTTCTGTTCTTAAGCTTGCCCTTTTCTGTGTACTGAATATCCTCGTAGAGGGCCATGCCAATGCCCTGTACCAGACCGCCTTCGGTCTGCACCCGGGCCAGGTTGCTGTTGATGACCGTTCCGCAGTCCACCACAGCGGCATAGTCCACCGGTGTGATCTTACCGGTCTGCAGATCAATCTCAATCTCAGCGGCGCCCGCCATAAACGGGGGCGGAGACACGCTGGACGTGTTGGAGGCCGCTGCCGTGATCAATGTTCCGGAACCTGCCTGAAGACGGGTCACCAGATCAGAAAGCTTCATGAAATGCTCCGGATTATCCTTCTCGCTGATCAGTGCACCGTCAAACTCCACCTGCTCCGGTGTAAGTCCCATGAGCGGCGCCGCCTCCTCACAGATACGTTTCTTCATCTGTTCACAGGCTTTCACCACCGCCATACCGGTCACATAGGTGGTACTGGATGCGTAGGAACCACTGTCATACGGGGACTGGTCAGTATCCACGCCCCGGACGATGATATTGTCATAGTCACAGCCCAGGCCGTCGGCGGCCATCTGCGCAAGAATCGTATCACAGCCGGTTCCCATGTCGGAACAGCCGATCATCAGTGTATAGAACCCATCGTCATTTAATTTGATCTGCACGGATCCCACATCACAGTCATTGATGCCGGAACTCTGCATGGACAGCGCCATGCCCACCGCCCGGACGGTGTGCGGGCCGGTCTTCACATAAGGATATTTATTATCCCAGTCAATCATTTCTTTTACTCTTTTGATACAACGGTCCAGGGCACAGGATTCCGTCACCTGTCCGTAATAATTGGCCAGGCGGTCTCCCTCGTGGACAATATTTTTCTCTCGCAGCATGGAAGGGTCCATGTTCATTTTGTGAGCCAGCTCGTTGACCGCGGACTCCACCGCAAAGATGCCCTGGGTTGCCCCGTATCCCCGGTACGCTCCGGCTGAGAGCACGTTGGTGTACACCACGTCCGAGCTGAACCGGAAAGCATCCAGATTCCGGTACAAAGAGATGGACTTCGTTCCGGACAGGTCCACCGTGGTCGGCCCGTGTTCTCCGAAGGCTCCGGTATTGGACAGCGTATGCAGATCAATGGCCCGGATCTTTCCGTTTTTATCTGCACCGATACGGACGGACATCTGCATTTCATGACGCGGCGAACCGTGGATGAAACACTCTTCTCTTGTGTAGATGATCTTTGATGGTTTTCCCGTCTTGTAGGTAACGAAAGCCGGATACACCTCACAGACCGCCGTCTGTTTCGCGCCGAAACCGCCGCCGATCCGCGGTTTTACCACCCGGACATTGGACTTGGAAATATTCAGCGCCCGCGCCACGATTCTCCGCACATGAAACGGGATCTGTGTGGAAGACGTAATTTTTAAACGTCCGTAAATATCTTTTTCAGCAAAGGCTCCGAAAGGCTCCATCATCGCCTGGTTCACCGCCTTGGTATGGTAGACTTCTTCCACCACATAGTCGCAGTCAGCCAGCACCTGGTCCACATCTCCCTCGCCCCGGCTCTGGGAAGCACAGAGGTTGCGCTTCGGATCTGTTCCTCTGCCCTCCTTTGCCACATAATTATCTTCCGGATGAATAATGATCTCATTATCCAGCGATTTCGTAAAATCAAGAATCGGCTCCAGCACCTGATATTTTACTTTGATGATACGCAGAGCCCGGTTGACGCAGGCTTCATCTTTTCCTGCCACGATGGCCACCGGATCTCCCACATAGCGGACCCTCTTATCAAGGATCAGGCGGTCATCAGGGCTTGGCTCCGGAAAGGTCTGCCCTGCCTCCGTAAAACGGTCTGGCGGCACATCTTCATAGGTAAAAATGGCCTCAATACCCGGCACCTTTCTGGCTGCATCGGTCTTGATCTCCTCTATAACAGCGTGAGCATAAGGACTGCGCAGCAGTTTGATGATCAGACAATTGTCCGGCGCCAGATCATCCGTGTATACCGGTCTTCCGGAAAGAAGTGCCTCCGCATCCTTTTTTACGATTCCTTTTCCAACAAATCTGTTTCCTTCCATAAGGCCTACTGCACCTCCTCTAACTCAAAATATCTGGCCAGCGCCCGATACTGTCCCTGATACCCCGTACAGCGGCAGAGATTACCTGCCAGATACTCTTTCATCTCTTCTTCCGTTGGATGCGGATTCTCCTTCTTCAGTGCCAGTACATTCATGATCAGTCCCGGACTGCAGAATCCGCACTGATCGGCGCCTTCCGCTGCCAGGAACCGAGAAAATTCCTCCGCTTCTTTCTGCACGCCCTCCAGCGTCGTGATATGCGCTCCCTGTACCCGGGCCGCAGGCACGCCGCAGGATAACACCGGTTTTCCGTCCACCCAGACTGTGCACAGACCGCAGTTCCCCGTATCGCATCCCCGTTTCATACTTTTTAAATTCATACTTCTCAGGAAGTCCAGCAGCATCATATCCGGATGAATGTCCGCCTGTACTTTTTCCTCATTTAAAAATACTTCTATCTGCATGTTTTATCCTCCGTTAATTCCAAAAGCGCCCGGCCAATCAGCACTTTGGCAAGTTCTGCCCGGTATGCGGCGCTGCCGCGCATGTTGCTTCCAAACTCTGTCCGCGCAGCCACCTGTTGTGCATAGTCTTCTCTCGCCTCTTCTTTCTCCGGTGCTTTCAGCTCCACATCGCTGATACAGACCGCCCGCTTTGGTCTTGCGCCCAGTACCGTCTCAAATCCGTCCGCTTTCCGCACAACGGCACAGGTCAGCACCGGAAAATCCGTCTCTGTCAGACGATAACTCTGATAACAGACACGCCTTCCGTCTTTTTTCACATAAATGTGTGTCAGAATGTCGTTATCCAGCGGCATCTCAGCAAACTCCCGGATAGGAATCCTTCCTCCGTGGTAAAGTTCCACATAGCTGTCGCAGGCGAGAAAGGCCGTCAGCACGTCCGAAAATCCAAACCGGGGAAAAATACTTCCTCCCACCGACGCCAGATTACGGAACTGCACACCCACGATATGCCGGACTGCCTCCTGAAAAAGGGAACCGAAGGCCTGTCTCAATCCCTCATGGACCTCCAGCTGCCGCAACGTAACCATACAGCCAATGCGGAACCCTTCCGCGTCTTCCTCAATCTGATCCAATCCCAGCCGGGACAGGTCAATGGCATTCTGAATCGCCCGGTGTCCCATCTTCAGCCACAGATTTCCACCGATGATCACATTATTCCGCCCTTTTTGCTTCCACTCATATGCCTGCTCCAGGGAATCGGCCATCACATAGTTTCTTATCGTATACATACGTACTCTCCTTTGTACTGCATTTCTTGATACTGTCTGTCAGCGTACCGGGCTTTCCCCACGCACAGGCGCACCAGTACACCAGTATAGTTCTTCCATTATACATGAAAACATGCATTAATGAAAGAATATTTTCAGTATTCCCGGATTCAAATAGGCCTCTCCATAACACCCGATCACAAACATCAGCAGACAAAATCCGGCCACCACAATTTTATTTTCAAAAATTTTTCTATTTTTTATAAAAGAAAATCTTTTTCCAGCCGAAAACATGTACATTTTGGACAAAGGTGTCTTTTGAAACAGATAAATATATATCACACATAGCACAATTCCGTAAAAAAAATAATGGGGGATCAGAAATCCAATGCCTTTGATCATTCCCGCCCATCCATAGTAGTTTACCAGCGTGGAAATAAAAAATCCCATGAGTAAAGAGACAAGAAAATCCAGCACACAGTAAACCACATAGGGAGAAAAAAGAAACAGACAGATAAAAAACAGCAGAAGCTGCCGGAACCGGATCAGACACACGTAAGAAAAAAAGGCGCTGGTATCCAGCCCGTTCAGCGTCTGTATGTACTCCACGAATCCCAGAAAATCTGTCGTGCGAAACAGGTTCATCCGAATGGATATATTCAGAAAAATGGAGCCAGACAAAAGCCCCGCCACATAAAGAATACAAAGAAAACGTTTTCCCTCAATCGTATAATACATACTGCACAGATGTCCAAAGACACCCTTCCTCCTCCCCTTATTCTTCCTTTTATCCATTGTATTCGGAAAACTTGCATTTATACATGGGAAAATCCATAAATCGGGATACAAGAGAGAATCCTGCTTTACAGGATTCTCCGCCTGCGGCGGGTCGCAAAAGCGACATCTTCCTATCCGCCGCAGTGCGATCCTTGCGGAGCGTTTTTTATTTCATAAGAATGCAATTCCTATGAAACAAAAAAAGCAGAATGCTTTATTTCTCATAAAACATTCTGCTTTTCTATGATTTTTGACGATTCCCTATCGTCTTGTTTTCTCAAGCATTACTTCGCGTAAGCGACTGATCTGGATTCACGGATCACATTAACTTTAATCTGTCCAGGATAATCAAGCTCACTCTCAATCTGCTTGGAAATATCTCTGGCCAGTAAGACCATATCCGCATCGCTTACCTGTTCAGGAACTACCATTACTCGAATTTCTCTACCCGCCTGAATGGCAAAAGTCTTATCAACACCTTTGAAGGTGTTAGCTATTTCTTCCAACTGTTTCAATCTCGTCGTATACGTCTCCAATGTCTCACGTCTGGCACCAGGTCTCGCAGCGGAAATAGTATCTGCCGCCTGTACAAGACAGGCAATCAAACTGGTCGGTTCAACGTCTCCATGATGAGATTCCACAGCGTTTATTACGACTTGAGATTCTTTGTATCTCTTACATAAATCAACACCTATTGAAATATGAGAACCTTCCATTTCATGATCCACGGCCTTACCGATATCATGAAGTAATCCGGCTCTTTTTGCCAAACGTACATCTTCCCCAATCTCTCCAGCAAGGAGACCGGCCAGCTGTGCTACTTCGATGGAATGTTTGAGAGCATTCTGTCCATAGCTTGTCCGATATTTCATCTTTCCAAGCAGACGAACCAGTTCCGGACGAATGCCGTGAACGCCGACCTCCAGTACGGCGGCCTCGCCTTCCTCCCTCATGGTCTGCTCCACTTCATTCTTAGCCTTTTCGACCATCTCTTCAATTCTCGCTGGATGAATCCTTCCGTCCACAATCAGCTTCTCAAGAGCGATTCTTGCCACTTCTCTTCTGACAGGATCAAAACTTGACAAGATGACTGCCTCCGGAGTATCATCAATTATTAAATCAACGCCGGTCAATGTCTCAAGAGTACGGATATTACGGCCTTCACGTCCGATGATCCTTCCCTTCATCTCATCATTCGGCAGCTGAACTAAAGAAATTGTTGCTTCCGCCACATGGTCTGCCGCACATTTCTGAATCGCTGTGACGACATACTCTTTGGCTTTCTTGGCTGCATCTTCCTTGGCTCTGGTTTCCATTTCCTTCACCATCACAGCCATCTCTCGTTTTACATCATCTTCGACAGTTTTAAGCAGATAGTCTTTTGCTTGTTCAGAGGTTAAACCTGAAATTCTTTCCAGTTCCTGCAGACGTTTTGCATGCAATTCCTCAACCTTTGCTCTTTGCTTATCAAGCGCACTCTCCTTATGAGAAAGAGACTGTTCCTTCTTCTCAAGGGCATCTGCCTTACGGTCGATGGCTTCTTCCTTGTTCAGAACACGTTTCTCATATCTCTGGAGCTCCGCTCTGCGTTCTCTGCTTTCTTTTTCAAAATCGTTCTTTGCCTTGATGGATTCTTCTTTTGCTTCCAGCAATGCCTCCCTCTTCTTCGATTCGGCAGTCTTCAAAGCATCATCAATAATCTCTCTGGCCTTCTCCTCCGCGCTGCCAATCTTCGCCTCTGAAACCTTCTTGCGGTAATTCATGGCGATTACGGCTGATATCGGAGCAGTCAGAACAACTGCAATAAGAACAGCAATCACAGTGATTGGACCCATATCTACAGGAGCACCTCCTTATTTAATTTTCATTATACGAAAACATAACCTATAAAATGATATAAGTCATGCCAAAGTACAACACTTAGATTCTAAACTTTTTTTAATGAAAAGTCAAGCAAAATCTATGTCTCTTTTTTCTTTTTATTATTCACATTGCACATATTGCCATGTGAAGTCATTTCTTTTTCTGTCATTTTACGACAAAAAGGAAACAGTGCCACTTAATAATAAAAAGTGACCTGCTTCCTGTATGTATTTTAGTCTTCTGCCCGTCCGTCCTTTTCCTCCTCCAGTATCTTCCGGATCGCGCCGGCCGGATATCCTTTCCGGAAAAAATGAGCACAGGTTTTCTGGACAGCCACCGCGTCCAGCTCAGAAAACTTCCGTATATACTTTATAACCTGGGGACGGATATCTTCCTCCTGCTGACTGCCCGCCTCCTCAAACACCATATCAAGAATCTGCCCGGAGATTCCTTTCCGGGTAAGTTCCATCCGAATCTGCCGGTAACTCTTCCTGCCTTTTTTGTCATTCAGATATTCTCTGGCATAATTCTCATCATTCACATAGCCGTGGTCTCTCACAAAGTCAAGAGCCGCGTCCACGGAGCGGGTGTCATTGAGTGAAGCTGTCAGCTTATCCCGGAGCTCCTGCTCCGTGCAGTCTTTTTTGACTAAAATTCCGAGGGCCCTCTTTTTGGCCCTCGGAACAGCATATTCTTCCCGAAGCTTCTGAAACGTTTCCGCGCTGACCGCATCTCCGTCCGCAAGCTTCTGCTTTTTAATCTCTCCCGGATAGAGGTAAATCCCCTCCTCATATTCCGGCTCCACATAGATCTTCTTTCCCCTGGTGGAGTGCAGATGAATGATATAATCCATGACTGTTCTCCGGCTTATTCTGCCTTATCAGCAGGTCTTCCGGCAGGATTCCCGGAGCCTCCCGCTTTCGCAGCCTCGCCTCCTGCGGCCTTCGGTCCCGGTGCACTCTTTGCCGGATCGTCCTCCTCCGGAGCGTCCGCCAGCACATCGGTCGGAAGTCCGTAATAAGTACGAACCTTATTCTCCACATCTTTCATAATATCCGGATGTTCTTTCAGGAAAATCTTGGCATTCTCCCGACCCTGTCCGATCTTCTCGCCCTCGTAGGAGTACCAGGAACCGCTCTTAGCGACGGCGCCGACCTTCACTCCAAGATCCAGGACATCTCCCTCTCTGGAAATTCCCTGTCCGAACATAATATCGAACTCGGCCTCTCGGAACGGAGGCGCCACCTTATTCTTGACCACCTTCACACGGGTATGATTGCCGACGATCTCTCCATTCTGCTTGATGGCCTCCACCCGGCGCACATCCATACGCACGGAAGCGTAGAACTTGAGCGCCCGGCCGCCGGTAGTGGTCTCCGGATTACCGAACATGACGCCCACCTTCTCACGGAGCTGGTTGATAAATACCACCACACAGTTGGACTTGTCAATAACACCGGTGAGCTTACGCATGGCCTTGGACATCAGACGGGCATGAAGACCTACCTGCAGGTCATCCATATCTCCGTCAATCTCGGCCTTCGGCACCAGCGCCGCCACAGAGTCAATGATCACAATATCAAGAGCGCCGGAACGGATCATTGTCTCGGCGATCTCCAGCGCCTGCTCGCCGTGGTCCGGCTGAGAAATGTACAGATTATCGATATCCACACCGATCTTCTTAGCATACTGGGGATCCAGGGCATGTTCCGCATCGATAAATCCGGCAATGCCGCCTCTCTTCTGCGCCTCGGCGATCATATGTAACGCCACCGTGGTCTTACCGCTGGACTCCGGTCCGTAGATCTCAATGATTCTTCCCCGCGGGATGCCTCCCACGCCCAGTGCCACATCCAGACTGATGGACCCTGTTGGAATGGCCTCCACATTAATATTGGCGGAAGCGTCTCCCAGCTTCATCACAGAACCCTTGCCAAAATTCTTCTCAATCGCTGCCACCGCATTATTCAGGGCAGTCATCTTTTCTTCTCTACTGCTCATAATTCCATCTCCTTTTCACCGCAGAACATCCGCGGCCGCGGCGCCGTCCTCCGCGCCGACATCTATCCTTTCTTCATCAATATCTGAAACTTATATATGGAAGAATGCATCCGGAAACATCGCTTCCGCCCTCCTGCCTTCCATTTTCCCGGATAGTATATCATAAACCCGGAAACAAAACAAGTGTTCCCGAAAATTTGTTCGTTTTTTATCGGTTGTCCACCTTTTCCGGATAAAGATCATGACGCTCCAGACGATAAGCCGCCACTTCCTCCCACCGGGTGCCCGGTCTGCCGTAATTGGTATACGGATCAATGGAAATGCCGCCCCTTGGCGTAAACTTTCCCCACACTTCAATGTACTTTGGATCCATGACGCGGATCAGATCCCTCATGATGATATTCACACAGTCCTCGTGGAAGTCTCCGTGATTGCGAAAACTGAACAGATACAGCTTCAAAGACTTACTTTCCACCATGCGCACATCCGGCACATAAGAAATATAGATAGTGGCAAAATCCGGCTGTCCTGTCATCGGACAGAGACTGGTGAACTCCGGACAGTTAAATTTAACAAAATAATCGTGGTCCTGATGTTTATTGATAAAAGTCTCCAGCATCTCCGGGGCATAATCGGTCGGATACTTCGTTCCCTGATTTCCCAGGAGAGAAACGCCGGAAAGCTCTTCTTTCGTTCTTGTACTCATTTTCTCATTTCCTTTTTCTGGTTTATTTTTAAATGTATCGTCTGTTTCAGACGTATTATCTGTATCTTTTCCTTACTTTCTACTTTTGCTTCTTTTAAACGCATATTTCATGCCGGCCGCAGACGCGGCTCCGGCCGTTACAGCAGCCGCCCGTTGACGCCAAAATTATCGCTGAACGCAAAAGACACATAAATATTTCCCGCCGGAATCTTCAGATCCTCTTCCAGTATCTTAAAGATTGCCCCGTTGAGCCGTTCGCAATCCTCTCTGGACGGCCCGGTTTTCAGCACAACGCCCACATAGGCTCCGTACTCGATGAATTCACCGCCTTTGTAAATATGTTCATCAGAGGAAATATTGATCATGAGCCCTCCGGGAGTCTTCCCCGGAATCAGCGTGATTGCCTCTCCTAATTTTTCTGTCAGTATTCTTTCCTGTTTTCTTGACGCCTGCTTTGCAAGCTTAACTTCAATGTACGGCATAATCGACTCCTTTATCTTTCCCATATATGGTGTAAATTCTGTTTCAGCACTCTTAAAATTCTTTCCAGCTGGTATTTTTGTAGACCGTGAAATAATAGATCAGATCAAAATACGTCTGTTCCTCTCCGGTCTGCTCCAGCTCCCAGTTCTCCGCCTGATCCAGATCCGGCATCCAGGTATCCGCCTCGTAGGCATAATCCAGCCGGGTCACATAGGCGTCCTGACAGTACGGAAGCATCATTCGGTAAATGCTCTCTCCTCCGATGATAAAAATCTCTTCCTTATACTTCTTCAGTTCTTCCCGAAGCTCATCCTCACTGTGCACCACCACCGCGCCTTTTCCATCATAGTTTTCCTGGCGGGTCAGCACGATATTGACACGATTCGGAAGGGGTCTGCCTCCCGGAAAACTCTCCAGAGTCTTTCTTCCCATGACCACTACATTTCCTTCTGTCAGGCGGCGGAAATTCTTCATATCGTTGGAAATGCGCACCAGCAGTTCATTGTTTCTTCCAATCCCCCAGTTTTTATCTGCCGCTACAATTATATGCATGGTTATTTCCTCCTCTTTTCCTTTTCTAAATAGCCACCGGTATATTCTTTACCTGCGGACCGGCTTCATAGTTCTCAATGGTAAAATCATCCACCGTAAAATCATAAAAGTTCTTCACTTCCGGATTCAGCGTCACCTTCGGAGCGTCATAGGTCGGTCTGGTGATCAGTTCTTTGATGATCGGAATATGACGGTCATAAATATGAGCGTCCGCGATCACGTGTACCAGCTCGCCCGGCTCAAATCCGCTCACCTGGCTGATCATCATAAGAAGGGCCGCATACTGCACCACATTCCAGTTGCCTGCGGTCAGCACATCCTGTGAACGCTGATTGAGGATCGCATTGAGCTTGTTGCCCGTCACGTTAAAGGTCATACTGTACGCACAGGGATAGAGATTCATCTCGTGCAGATCCGCATGGACATAAATATTGGTCATGATCCTGCGGCTGTAAGGATTGTTCCTGAGGTCAAAGAGCACCCGGTCCACCTGATCCATCTCTCCTTCTTTATACTGATGTTTTACTCCCAGCTGATATCCGTAGGCCTTTCCGATGGAACCGTCCTCGTCGGCCCAGGCATCCCAGATATGGCTGTTCAGATCATGAACATTGTTGGATTTTTTCTGCCAGATCCACAGAATCTCGTCGATGGCAGAGCGGATGTATGTCTTTCTCAGCGTGATTGCCGGAAATTCTTTTGACAGATCATAACGGTTGATGATGCCAAAACGTTTCATAGTGTAAGCATAGGAACCATCTTCCCATTTCGGACGCACCTTTTCTCCCTCGGTGCTGTAACCATTCTCGATGATGTCCCTGCACATGGCGATAAATACTGTATCTGCGTAGCTCATTTTCTTCCCTCCAACATATTTTCCGGTGTTTTTCCTTATATTTTTAAAAATTTGATATTTGTTTCTTTTTTCTTCCAATTTCAGCCCTGCGGTCTTTCCCACGATTGATTTTCCCTGAAAAAAGTATTAGAATATAGAGAACAGGCAATACTAAATCGTAAGTAGAATCCACAGGGATTTTACATTACAGGAAGGATGTTACCATGAAAAAATCTAAAGTACTTTTTGCTGCAGCTGTTATCATTGGCATTGCCGCCGGTTTTTATCTTCTTCTCCGTTTTGTGAAGAATCTGTTTGAAGATTATGTGGAAGAAGACCTGTTCGACGAAGATGCTGACCTTGATTACATTGATGAAGACTTCGAAGAAGAAGACGAGGTTCCTCCGGTAAAGGAGGAGAAACCTGCGAAGGCCGCTGCCAAGGTGCGCCGCGGCTACATCCCGATCAAGCTTCATCAGAGCGAAGCTGCCGAATAATCAGTTCTTTCGGAAAAGGCTGCGGAATTTATTTCGCGGCCTTTAACATTTCTTCCATTTCCTCCACCGTAAATGTATAGTGGGAGTTACAGAAATGACAATTCACCTCGATTGGTTTTCCTTCCTGAATCATCTCCTGCAGATCTTTCTTTCCGACGCTGATGACAGCCTTTGATACCCGTTCTTTGGAACAATTACAGTAAAACTGTGTCGGAATCTTATCCTCGATATCGATATCATATCCCTCAAAGAGTTTTTTCATCATATCTTCCGGTGTTTCCCCTGCGTCCAGATGACTGGTCACTGAAGAAAACTCTTTCAGACGGTCTTCCAGAGTGGCAATCAGTCCGTCTTCAGCAAACGGCATCATCTGAATAATAAATCCGCCCGCCTGCCGAACGGTATTATCTTTATTCATGAGCACGCCCAGAGCCACAGAAGTCGGGATCTGCTCTGAGGTGGCAAAATAATAGGTAAGATCCTCCGCGATCTCTCCGGAAACCAGATGTGTCTGTCCGGAATACGGCTCTTTCAATCCCAGATCTTTGATGACCGTGAGCACTCCCAGATCAAGAGCCTTTCCCACATCCAGCTTGCCTGCCTTGCTCGGCGGCAGCATGACATCCTTGTTATACACATATCCTTTTACATTTGCCTTTGCGTCCGCAGTCACCACAAGTCCGCCGATAGGTCCGCTGCATTTTATCTGAATGGTAATCACATCCGTGTCATTTTTACACATGGTTCCCATCATGGCGCCTGCGGTCAGAAGTCTTCCCAGGGCTGCCGTTGCCACCGGGCTTGTATCATGACGCTTTCTTGCTTCCTCTACCAGATTTCTGGAGCTGGCGGCAAAAAAACGAACCTGATGGTCCGCCGCCATTCCCCGAATAATGTAATCTTCCATTTTGAGTCCTCCTTCCGGCCGCCGTTACTGCGGCCTCTTTTTCGTCGTTGCTTATTTGCCCTGCTCCCTGGCCGCGACCACAATGCGCTCGCTGTCCTCCCGGGCAGGTTCCATGGTATATCCGTCATAGGCTTTCAAAAAGAGAAGCCCCGCTCCCTTAAGGAGCTGACAAATTCTTTCAAGAGTATATCCTTTTTGTACATGTTGTTCCTGGAACTTGCGGAACAGGTCGTCTTTCTCCTGCACAAATACACTCAGATCAATATAATTTAAGTGTTCTTCCTCATCGTACTCGTTGTACCAGATAAAGCTCACATCGTCCCGGTCCTCGGCAATGACGCTCTCACCCACCACATCCCGGTATTTGTGTTCCGTATTAAAATCAAACAGGAAAATCCCTCCCGGATCCAGGTAATTGTTGACCAGGGAAAATACGTGAAGGAGGTCTTCCTCCTCCGTCACATAATTGATACTGTCACAGACCGAAATCACCGACCGGACTGTCCCGTATAATTCAAACTCCCGCATATCCTGAAGCAGATACAGACAGGAGTCGGCTTTTTCCGAACCTCTTTCTCTGGCAATCTGAAGCATATCCATGGACGAATCCACGCCGATCAGGTCAAACCCCCGGCCGGCCATGAGCGTCGTCATCCTGCCGGTACCGCAGGCCAGATCCAGCATCAGACCGTCTGTGATCCCGTATTCCCGCAGTCTCTCCTGCAAGAACTCCGCCCACGCTTCATAGGGTACATTATCCATCAGCTCATCATATACCCTTGCAAAATTTTCATATGTTTTCATTTTATTCCTCTTTCCTATCCTCCTGGTCACAGGGCCTGCGGAAGGTCTACAAAAGCGGCGCAAAAATCCGCAGAATTCCCTGTATCAGCTGGAAAAACATATTTTTCTGGCAAAGTTCTTTTGTGATATTGGTACAGTCCTCCAGCGTCTTTAAAATATCATTTTTAATATCCATCACCGCCGGACATTTGTAAAGATAGACCCCGTTTTCAAAATGAAAATACAGACTGCGGTAGTCCAGATTAATGGTACCCACCGTGGCAAATTTATCATCGCAGACTGCCACCTTGCTGTGGACAAAACCAGGGCGATACTGAAAAATCATCACGCCGCCTTCCACCAGCTGCTGGTAATAGGACTGTGTCTCCAGGAATACCATCTTTTTGTCAGGGATACCCGGGGTGATGATCCGCACGTCCACTCCCCGTTTGGCCGCCAGAATCAGGGCAGTCACCAGCTCATTGTCAATAATCAGATATGGGGTAAAGAAATAAATGTAGTGAACGGCGCTGTTGATCAGATTCAGATAGACACTCTCCCCGACACACTCCGAGTCCAGCGGATGATCGGAATACGGCAGGATGATTCCCGGCGCATCGGGTTTTACATACTTCCTGTAAGCTTCTTCTTTATATAAGAAACGGTTATAGTCAATCTTATCGGCCGCAAACGTATTCCACATCTGCAAAAACATCATGGTCATGCTGTGAACTGCCTTTCCGGTCAGACGCACGCCGTTATCTTTCCAGTATCCGAATCTCTGCTTCTCATTGATATACTCATCGGCAAAATTAATACCGCCGGTGTAGGCTGCCTGATCATCAATGACCAGGATCTTCCGGTGGTCACGGTTATTAAACACCGTGGAAAGCACCGGGACATACCGGTTAAACACCACGCATTTGATGCCCTTTTCCCGCAATGTCCTGTCGTAGTGGGAGGGCAGCACGAAAATACTGCCCACATCGTCATACATCACCCGGACATCCACGCCTTCCTTCACTTTCTCAGTGAGGATCTTGAGAATCGAGTTCCACATGATTCCTTCTTCTATAATAAAGTATTCCAGAAAAATGTAGCGTTTGGCTTTTTTCAGATCTTCCAGCATGGCTTCGAAACACTCTTCTCCTGTGGGATAATAGGTGATTTCCGAATCTCTGCAGGCCGGAAAACCTGACTGTTGTTCCAGATAGTAGACCTGCCCGGCCGCCACCGTATCCTCTTTGTTGAGAGATTCCTGAATCTTTGGATCAAAGACCAGATATTTCGCACTCTCCTGCAGCGTGGATTCCATCTTTCTGCGCATCTTGCGGATCGGCTTCTTTCCCCCGATATACAGATACAGCAATCCGCCAAAAAGCGGAAACATCAATATGACCACGATCCACGCCAGCTTCACCGCCGGATTATCATTGCGCCGGATAATGTACAAGACAACAAGTATACTTAAGATCCGCAAACCAATGGACAGCATCTGGCTGTAGGAAGTAAAGCGGATAAACAGAAATGCGATCCATCCGATTTGCAGCAGTATCAGCAGAGACACGATAACCATGCGATGTGTAAGATATTTAAAAATTTTTCTCATATCGTCCCCTCCTGCCTTTGTATTTTTCTTTTTTATTTCCGAGCTTATACCCCGGGCATAAACTCCTGCCAGTGGATCTCCAGATATTTTCCCAGAGAAAAGGAATAAATATAACTGTGTATTACCTTTTTCCCGAGAATCTGCTCCAGGGCTGACTTATAATATACCATCTGCGTCTTGTATCGGTCAAGAAGAAGACTCTCTTCCCCTTCAGAAACATAATCCGTTTTATAGTCAAAAAGCCACAGTCCCTCCGCATCTTCCCCGCAGGCGTCAATGACGCCCTGGACGACGATCATCTCTTCTTCCTGCTTATCCGCGCAGTCTTTGGTTTTCCCGGCTGATCCGGACAGCAGACCCTTATCGGCATCGGTTTTGCCGGCCGCGTCCGGTACATCGCCTGTATCTGCATAAAACAGCGCTGACGAAAGTCCCGCGGTGAATGGCAGCTCCTTTCGAAGTCTCCCTTCCCGGTCCATTCCGCGTATTTTCTCTCCCACTTCCGAGAACAAAAACTGTTCCACGCCCCGGTACACGGTCTTCATGGAGATGCGGGAACATTCCGGATAAGATTTCTCAATATCCTGCAATGCCTCAAACAATTCTTTCTTTGTCTGAATCTCCCCAAAGGGCAGCAATTCCATGATTTTGTGGACAATGGTTCCCCGGGCAGCGCCGGAGACTTCCTGCTCTGTCTCTGACAGGAACCGGGGTTTTGGAACTTCTTCCTCCTCCGGCGCAAGAACTTCTTCCGGCGCGATGATCTCTTCCGCCGGCAGGTCTTCCCCCTCAAGCGGCATCATGGACAATTTCTTCAGTTCAGAAACCGAATATTTCCGCTTCCATCCGGAAGCTTCCCGGTGCGGGTATTCAAAAGAAAACGCCTGCTCCAGCGGAGAGACATCCAGCTGCATCTTTTCCTGCTGCATATAATCTTCCAGAGAACGGACGTCCGCCCCTTTTTCTTCCCGTAAAAATTCTCCTTCCAGCTGATGAAAATGTATTTTTTTCACCGGAAGCTTAGGCAGAAGCGGCAGCAGCCAGTCCATGAAACTCCGGGCCCCCAGCTTCTTCTCCAGAGAAAGCGCCGGGATCGAAACGTCTGACACATCTGTGGTCTGCCCGGCCTCTGCAGCATCTATTTTTTCCGATTTGGCGATACCGGTCAGGATCAGCTTCCTCTGGGCTCTGGTCATGGCCACGTAGAGAATCCGCAGCTCTTCCTCCAGGGTTTCCTTCTTCATCTGCTCGCGGACTGCCTTCTTTAAGAGCGACGGATGGTGCACCCGCGCTTTAAGATCCACATACTCAAGACCGATTCCCATTTCCGGATGGAAGAGTACCGGCCGGTTTCCATCCATGAGATTAAACCTGCGGGAAAGACCGCTGACAAACACCACCGGAAACTCTAAGCCCTTGCTTTTGTGAATGGTCATGATCCGCACCCGGTCACTGCCTTCTTCCTTTAATAAAGCGCTTCCCAGTTCTACTTCATAGGTTCTGAGCTGCTCCATATAACGCAAAAAATAAAAGAGGCCTTTAAATACGGTTTTTTCATAATCTTCCGCCTTCTGAAGGAGCATGAGCAGGTTTTCTTTCCGGCTTTCTCCTTCCGGCAGCATCTGCATCTGATAAAAGATCCCGGTTTCCCGGTAGATTTCCCACAGCAGCTCATGGAGAGGCATTTCCTTTTTCTTCCTGCGGAAATAAAGAAGCTGTCTGTTAAAATGAGACAGTTTATCTTTAAGCGCCCCCTCTTCTCCCTCCGCCAGATATATTTCTATCAGATCATAGATGGCGTATTCCTGCCGGGACGGGATCTCCGTGAGCACCCGCAGTTTGGCCAGCTCCTCCTCGGTCAGGCCGCCGATGGAAGATAAGAGCACCGACGCCATGGGGATATCCTGATACACATTATCTACGATAGCCAGATAATTTAAGACCAGCTGTACTTCCCGGCTCTGGAAATAACCGGTCTTACTCTCGCAGACCGCCGGGATTCCCGCGTGGTTCAAAAGTTCCGCCATGACCTCCGCCCGCCCGGCGCCGGAACGCAGCAGAATCACCATGTCTTTATACGCATATCCTTCTTCCAGAAGCTCCCGGATTCTCCGGGCGATCATGGCTGTCTCCGCCTCCACGGAATTCACTTCCACCGCCAGATTTTCCTTCTCTTCATCTTCCACCAGAAGAAGCATCTCCGACTGCTCCGTCTCCTGCTCCATGGGGCCGCCTTTTCCCGGACGAAGGGCAATCTTTCCCGTATAGTCCACGCCGCCAAATTGCCGGTCCATCAGGTTCTCAAAGACCAGATTACAAAAAGACAGCACTCCCGGCACACTCCGGAAGTTATCTCTCAGTTCAATCTGCGCGCCGTTTTTCTCCTCCCGGCTCTCCGGAGGCTGATATCTGTCATACCGGGATAAAAACAGATCCGGCCTCGCCTGACGGAAACGATAGATGCTCTGCTTTACATCCCCCACCACAAACAGGTGATTGCGGCCTTCCCGGCAGATGGCATTCAGAATCGTCTCCTGCACCAGATTGGTGTCCTGGTATTCATCCACGAAAACCGCTTTATACTTCCTGGACAGTTCCTCCGCCACACCGGAAGGCACCGGTCGCCCGTCGTCATCATAAGAAGCAACCAGCAGAGACAGGGCGATGTGTTCCAGATCATCAAAATCAAATACATTTTTCTCTTTTTTGGACTGATAATATAAATCTTCGTACCGGGAAGATAAGGTGATGAGCTCCTCCAGAAACGGCCGCAGCTCCCGGTTTTCCAGGCAGAGTTTCTCTGTCCCGCATAAGAAGAAGGACTCCTTTATCTGCTGCAGTTCCTCCCGGACAGCTTTGTGGAGCGTCTTGATTTCTTCCAGATACGACCATTCCTTTTCCTTTTTGTTGGCTCTCGGCAGATCCGGCACCGATATTTGAGAAAACTTCTCATAAAACTCGTCAAATTGCTGTGCCTGCAGCAGCGCCGACACGATCTCCTGATCTTTTTCCAGCAGTGCAAAAAAGCGTTCCGGCTCCGGAACTCCCTCAAATACCGCCATTCCTCCGGCAATCTGTCCAGAAAGCTCCTGAAGCTGTCCCCGTACCTTTCCGACAATACTCCGAAGTGCCCGGCTGTCTTTGATGGTTTCCGGCGATTCCAGCTTTTCTTCTTCTCTTCGCACCCGGGAAAGCCACTGTTCCCTGTCCGGGAATCCCCGGGAAAACCGGTAAAACTCTTCGACAAGGGTCTCGATCATCCTGTCATTCTTGCCCGGAGCATAGGCCTCCACAAAACGGAGGAATGACTCCCTGCCGCTGGTGTAGGCTTCCTCCAGCACATCTTCCATGGCCTTCTGGCGCAGCAGAAATAATTCGCCCTCCTCCCCGATCCGGAAGGACGGGTCGATACCCGCTTCATTGAAATGGGTGCGGATCAGACGGTTACAAAAACTGTGTACCGTAGAAATATCCGCATGTTTCATCATCCGGATCTGCCGGCGCAGCCGGCGGTTCTCCGGTTCCTTTTCCAGGCGGGCATCCAGTTCGGCGGTGATTCTGTCCCGCATTTCTTCCGCCGCCGCGTTGGTAAAGGTCATCACCAGGAAATCATCCACCGACAGCGGATGTTCCTCATCGAGAATCATCTCTGCCATGCGGCTGACCAGCACCCGGGTCTTTCCGGCTCCGGCTCCGGCGGACACCAGGATATCGCATCCCCGCAGATATATGGCCTGTTCCTGCTCTTTTGTAAAATTCATCTAGTCCACCTGCCTTTCCCCGTGTTCCGAATTCTCTTTCCGTATGGACTCCAGCACTTCTTCCGAAGATTCTTTCTTGAAATCCCGGTATGTATATCCCTCCAGACGGGCGTCAAAACCACACACAGAATTATAAGGACAGTAATCACAGGCTGTCCCCTTTTCATTTTTATAAGGACTCACCGGAATCTTCCCGTCATAAATGGCTTCTCCCATCTCCGTGATTTTCCGGCGCATGTAACGGCCAATGGCACGGAAATCATCGGTGGCAAGAACCGACGCGTTTTTATAAGGCATCCCCTTCTTTGTGAGACGTACAGACGCCGACACAAAGTTTTCCTGCCCCTCTTCCAGTTTCTCCAGAATATCCTTGTCACTGTTGGCATATCCGGACATCCGGAAACTCTTCCGGGCACTCTCCTCATCACCGCTCTCCGCCCTGAGAATCGGGTCTTTCAGATTATAATAAAACATTCCCGCCGGCACGGCTTCTTTGCCTGTCTCATTCTGATAAATTTCCGCCGCCACATTCATGTAAATGACCAGCTGCATCTGAAGGCCGTGATAGAGATCTCCCAGATCAAAATTCTCTACGCCGGATTTATAATCAATGATCCTAAGCAGGATCCGGTCTTCTTCCTCGCAGACGTCCACACGGTCGATAAAGCCTTCCAGCTGCATCCGGTTCCCGTCTTTTAAAGGCAAATGCACGGCATTCAGCCGGTCGGTGCGCCCGAAATGCAGCTCAAACCGGTCCGGTTCCATCTGGCTGTGCTCCAGATGCATTTTCAAAACCCGCACGGTCCGCCGCAAAATCCGCTCCACCATGCGGACTTTGTACTGATTTCTGGCCGTACTTTTCAGGACATCCCCGGTATCTTCTCCGGCTGCGGCCTCCACCGCTTCTCTGATCCAGTCATCAGCCACCGCCTCCGGCACATCTTTCCAGCGCCAGCCGGATTGCTTTACGCGCCGGGAAAAAGATTCCAGCGCATGGTGAAACAGATTGCCAAGATCGACCGGGCGAACGGTATATTCTTCCCGCTCCCGGAGCTCCAGACCATAAATGCAATAATACTGATACGGGCACGCCGCAAACCGTTCCAGACGGGTAACACTTCCTTTTAACTCCCTGCCAAACAGCTCCAGCATTAATTCCTTCGGCAGCATTTTTCCGGCTTCCGTCCTGTCATTCTGCGCCCAGAAAGCCTGCAGTGTATCCCGAAGTTCCTCCTTATCATACCAGTACCGAAGCAGCAGCCGGAACGGCACTGAGGTCTCCTCTCCGTTTTTCATTTTCTGCAGACCTTCTATGAGAAGCTCTCTGCTGTCTTCCTCATTAAAATAATACCGCGGTTCTTCACCGGGGTAACTGCGCTCTCTTAAATACGGAAACAACCGGAGGCATTCTTTTAAGAGCGGAGACGGACTTTTCGCGGCACCGCCGTTATCCTGGGCCGCATAGGTAAAATACAGTTCCCTCTCCGGCTTCGACAAGGCAAGATAAATGTACAGATCGTCTTCCATAGACTGTTCCTCCAGACAGAGGGACAGATGGATGCCCCACTCTTCCAGAATCTGCTTCTCATCGTCGTTGATCATCCCTCCATCTTCCAGGGACGGCGGAATACTTCCGTCGTTCATGCCGGCAATAAAAAGTACCCGGACATCCGGAAGTCTTGTCCTCTTTAAATCTCCGAGAATCAAGGCATCCATGGACAAAGGCGGCGTCCCCAGCTCCAGGGCGTCCAGTCCCGCATCCAGGATCTGCGCCAGCTCCTCCACAGGAAGATTCTCCTCACCGAAAATCCCCACAATCTTATCCAGAAGATCAAGGATCAGCGAAAACAGCTGCCGGTATTCTTTTTCCCGGACATAATCTCCCTCTTTCTCAGCAGTCTCCGCCAGCTTTTTTAACTTTTTGTCATACCGGAGCCGGCACATGGCGTTATAAAGCGCCTCCATCTTCTCCCGGACATTTTTCTCCCGGTCTTTTAAGATCCGCGTACACTCCCCGGTTTCCGACAGCAGTTTCTCCCGCAGCATCTGAAGACGCTGCGCCCGGCTTTCCCCGATCCGGTTCATTCTTCTCATAAAAGGATTTTTCCACATGGAATATCCGCGGATTCCCGCCCAGATCACATAATTTTCCAGGGTGTCCGTCTCCTCATCGGTAAAATCAGACATACCGGACTTCAGATACCGGAACACACTCTCATAAGAATAATCGGTCACCGCCAGATGAAAAAGCGCCCGCAGAGTCTCCACACCGGAATGGTAAGATACCCGCTTTTTGGTATCTTCAAAAAGCGGAATCTTTAAGATATCCGCCTTTCTGCGAAAGGAAGACGCGTATTCCTCCACATTTCCTGTCAAAATGGCAAAATCCCGGTACCGGTATCCTTCCCTCCGGACCATCCTCTCAATCTGATGGAGAATATATTCCGCTTCCCCGTCCGGATTGCGGCAGGCGGTCAGATGGATGTGGGATACCTCTTTCCCGTAGCATGTTCTTCGGGAACGAAATACATGCCTCTCCAGAAAAGCCAGTTCCTCATTCTGAAACCGCGGCGGCGTTTCATGGGCAAGCCAGACCGGCTCTTCCATCTCCACCCCGGTCTCCCGGCAGAGTTCCGCCAGGGCATGCAATGTCTTTTCGCTGAAATGAAAAAGTTCCCCATTGTCTGCTGTTTCCCGGTCCGGCATTCCGGCTTTTTGTCCCGGAGATCTCTCTTGTTCTCCTGCACCCCTGCGCATTCCCGGTCCTTTGATGAAAGGCGGCTCATCCATGGTGATGGATATGTTTACCTGACCGGACACTTTCAGCAGCTCACGCAGGAACTTCATCTGCACCGGGGTAAAGCCGGTAAATCCATCAAAGTAAAATACGCCTTCCCGGAGCATTTTCGAGGACGGCACCAGCTCGCTGAGCACATCAAGGATCTGTTCTGCCACCATGAACCGGCTGGATATCTCCTGATCAAAGTATTCAAAAACGGTTCCCAGTTCCGCGCATTTTTCCATGAGCCCCGGATATTCCGTGAGTTTCCCGTCCATCTCCTTCATCTGCTCCCAGGTAACGCCATAGCCGATACACTCGATGAGTATGGATTTCAGCTCGTCCACAAAACCTGCCTTCCGGATATTTCTCTTAAAAAACGGAAACTCTTCTTCATGCTCCGCAAGAATCTTCCGCAGGATGAGCGACACGCCCAGATCCTCCAGAATATCCTTCGGCACAAACCCGCACTCATCAAATACCCGGTAGGCAAGACGGTAGAAACTCAGCACATCAATATTAAAATACCCATGATTCGGATGGCTTTCCACCAGCTTCCGCTGCATTTCCAGACTGAACTGTTCCGGAACAATGATATAGCAATTCTGTTTAGGATTTTCCCCGGACAGACGGATGGCCTCCTCCAGCACCCGTCTGGTTTTGCCCTGTCCGCTGCCCCCTGCAATGATTCTAAGTGACATACCGTCCTCCTGCTCTTACTTCCAGTTTGCCAGTTCCTCCCGCAGGGTGGAGAGCAGTTCCGCTTCTGGAACTTTCCGGACAATCTCTCCCTTTTTGATGAGAAGTCCCTCTCCTACGCCCCCGGCGATTCCGATATCTGCCTCTCTGGCCTCTCCCGGGCCATTGACCACGCAGCCCATGACTGCTACTTTGATATTCAGGTGATCGAACTCCGTCACCATTTTTTCCACTTCATTGGCCAGTGAGATCAGATCGATATTCGTTCTGCCGCAGGTCGGACAGGAAACAACCTCAATGCCACCCTGACGAAGCCCCAGCGTCCGCAGAATCTGTTTGGCCGAAGCAATCTCATTGACCGGATCGCCGGTCAGGGATACCCGGATGGTATCGCCGATACCCTCATGAAGGATGATTCCCAGACCAATGGCTGATTTGATATTGCCGGAATAGACGGTTCCCGCCTCGGTAATTCCCACATGGAGCGGGTACGGGCACTGCGGCGCCAGAAGCTCGTGGGCGCGGACGCACATGAGCACATCGGAAGACTTGATACTGACTACCAGATTGTCATATCCCATCTCCTCGATCATTTTTACTTTATCAAGGGCGCTCTCCACCAGTCCTTCCGCTGTGACTTTTCCATATTTTTCAATGAGATTTTTCTCCAGAGAGCCGCTGTTGACTCCCACCCGGATAGGAACCCCGTACTCTTTGGCCTTATCCACCACAGCCTGCACTTTCTCCGCAGACCCGATATTTCCCGGATTAATGCGGATCTTATCGGCTCCGTTTTCAATGGCGGCGATGGCCATCCGGTAGTCAAAATGGATATCAGCCACAATAGGAATATGGATCCGTTTCTTGATCTCTCCCAGCGCCTTTGCGGCCTCCGGGGTCGGTACCGTGGAACGGATAATCTCGCAGCCTGCTTTCTCCAGAGCAAGGATCTGCGCCACCGTGGCTTCCACATCCTCTGTCTTTGTGTTGGTCATGGACTGAATGAGGATCGGATTGCCTCCTCCGATGACACGGTCGCCGATCCTGATTACTTTTGTGTTTTCTCGGTACATTTTCCTTTTCCCTTTCTTTTATATTTTTACATTGAATAACATATGGCGCTTTGCCTAAACTGAGGATTTAGCTGCGTGAGCAGCAAAAAGCAACGATCGCTGCAAATCCAAAGCTGGCTGAACCGCTGCTATTTCTTTATCATCCTAAAGGAACAAAAGACTGCCGCATAAACTCCCGGTTTCCTTTCCGTTTTTTCTGCAGCAGTCTTGTTTTTTCACTATGTGAATTATGAAATAAAAATATTTCTGATATCGTTTGCCATCACAAAAACCATAAACGCCAGTAAGATCACCAGTCCCGCAAAGTGGACGAATCCTTCTTTTTCCGGATCGATCTTCTTGCGCCGGATCATCTCGACGATGATAAACAGCAGACGTCCGCCGTCCAGCGCCGGGATCGGCAGAAGATTCATCACGCCCAGGTTGGCGCTTAACAAAATGGCAAAGCTGGCAAGGCTCAGCGCCGCCGCACCGATGCCGTAAACGATGGACTGTTCATAGGTATCTCCGATCATATTGACAATTCCCACCGGTCCTGACATATCACTCATGGACGCTCTGCCGCTCACCAGATATTTCAGACTTAAAAATGTCGATTTAATCTGATACCGCACCTCCAGCAGACTGTATTTCAGCGTGCCCAGAGGGCCCACTTCCGTATTGCCGGTCATGGTAATGCCTAAAAGATAGGAACCATTCTCTTCATGGCGGTCCACTTCCACAGTGTTTTTCACACCATCTCTTTCGTAAGTCACATCCACCTCCGGCGTATCCGTATGCATGAAATTATACAGACTGATTTCCCGGAAATTATAAATACGGGAACCGTCCAGGCGTATGATACGGTCTCCTTCCTGCAGTCCTGCCTCGTAAGCCGCACTGCCCGGCTCCACCGTGCCGACCACCGCCGGGTCTGCTCCGCCGAAGCCCACCACAAACAACGCCAGAACAAAGGCCAGGACAAAATTGAAAAACGGGCCGGCAAAAATCACGGAGAAACGGGCCAGCGCGGATTTGCTCCCGAAGGCTCTCGGATCGCTGCTTTCGCCGTCCTCCCCAAGCATCACACAACATCCTCCGAAAGGAAGACACTTGATGGAATATTTCGTCTCTCCCTTCTGAATACCGAACAGAGTCGGACCGATACCGATGGCAAATTCCTCCACACAGATTCCGTTTTTCTTTGCCAGAAGAAAATGTCCCAGCTCATGTATGATGACAATCACACTGAAAATAAGTATTGCCAGAATAATTCTTAACATGCTTCATCCTTTCTAAAATTTACCTGCACAGACATATGCCTGGCTTCCACACATTTCTTTTATTCCAGTCATAGATTTTATTTTCTTACCCGATAAAGGAATATACCCACTGTTCTGTGGCGAGAATCTCCTCCAGGGACGGATTCTCTTTGACCGGATGAGCATTCATACATTTCTCTATCAGACGGATAATATCCAGGTATCCGATTTCTCTCTTCAAAAACTTCGCCACTGCCCTTTCATTGGCAGCGTTAAATACGGTCGGCATGGTTCCGCCTGCTTTTCCCGCGTCAAGAGCCAGGGAAAGTCCCCGGAACACTTCATAGTCCGGTTTCTCAAAGGTAATACTCTTTAAAGTACCAAAATCCAGCCGTTCGCCGGAAAGAGTCCTTCTCTCCGGATAAAAAAGCGCATATTCGATAGGCACCTTCATATCCGGGGTACCCAGCTGCGCCAGGATAGCACCGTCCACAAACTGCACCATGGAATGAATGATACTCTGCGGCTGCACCACAACCTCAATCTGGTCATAATCCACATCAAAAAGCCAGTGGGCCTCCATCACTTCCAGTCCCTTGTTGACCATGGTGGACGAATCAATGGTGATCTTTCGTCCCATGGACCAGTTCGGATGCTTCAGCGCATCCTCCAGCGTCACCTTTTCAAGATCTGCCAGCGTTTTTCCCCGGAACGGACCGCCGGACGCCGTCAGAAGAATCTTATCCACATCCTGCCTGCGGGCGGAATGCAGACACTGGAAAATCGCTGAGTGTTCGCTGTCCACCGGAAGAATGGACACTCCGTATTCTTTTGCCATAGGAATGATCAGATGTCCGGCTGTCACCAGCGTCTCCTTATTGGCCAGCGCAATATCCTTTCCCCTGCGTATGGCTTCCATGGTCGGGAGGATTCCCATCATTCCCACCACGGCGGTCACGACCACATCGCTCTCCTCCGCGCCGGCCACAGCCACCAGACCGTCCATGCCATGGAGAACCGTGACACCGCTTCCGGCCAGTTCCTGTTCCAGTTCCATGGCCAGTTTCTCATCGGCCAGGCTCACCAGCGACGGGTGAAACTCTTTAATCTGTTCTTTCAATCTCTCTTTGTTGCGTCCGGCCGCCAGGGCTGTGACGCACAATTCCTTTTTATGCTCCCGCACCACTTCCAGGGTCTGTGTCCCGATGGAACCGGTGGAGCCCAGTATCGCTATCTTTTTCATCAAAAATCCACCACCAAAGTCAATAAATAGTAAATAATAGGCGCAGTAAAAATAATACTGTCAAACCGGTCCAGGATGCCTCCGTGTCCCGGGATCAGATTGCTGTAATCTTTGATGTCATAATTTCTCTTTATGGCCGACGCTCCCAGATCGCCCACAATACTGATAAGGCCTCCCACGGCACAAACCAGGGCAAAGGCCGGCGCCAGAGCGAAATCTTCCGTGATAAAATTCTCCGCAATGAGACCGTAAAGAAAGCCCAGCACACCCGCTCCGATGACGCCTCCCACAGCGCCCTCGATGGTCTTCTTCGGGCTCAATACCGGCGACATCTTATGCTTTCCAAACAGTCTGCCGCAGCAGTAAGCCAGCGTGTCGTTACCCCAGGCACTCAGGAACACCAGAACCACCATGCAGGCTCCGTTCTCCAGAACACGAATCTTGTAAATGCATGACAGCATGACCGACACATAGAAAATTGAAAAAAATGCGATGGACACACCGGATATCTTATATTTTGGAAATGTAAATACATACACGGCAAAAAGCATCACAAGAATCAACAGCATCAGCGGCAGGTCATACTGATCCAGATTCAGCAAAACCAGCACATAATAAAGCACTGCTCCTGAGTAGGCGATCACCGCCAGCGCAGACTTTTCGATATGAATCACTCTCAATAATTCGTACATTCCAATGAGGGATATTCCCGCCGTCACGAGAAACGTCAGCATACCTCCAAAATATAAGGTTACAAACGCAATGATGACAAGAACGATCCCGCTGATCAACCTTTGTTTAAACATAAATCTCCTCTCCGTCAGATACCTCCGAATCTTCTTTCCCTTGTATTATAGTACTCAATGGCCCGTATTAATTCCTTTTTATTAAAATCCGGCCACAGCACATCGGTGAAATAAAACTCGGTGTACGCCAGCTGCCAGAGCAGCCAGTTGGACAGACGCTGCTCCCCGCTGGTGCGGATCATCAGATCCGGATCCGGAAGCTCCCGTGTATCAAGATAAGAGGCAAAAACCTTCTCCGTGATCTCCTCCGGCTTCAGCACGCCCTCACAGCAGTCTGCCGCCATATGGCGCATGGCGCGCACCATCTCGTCCCGGCTGCCGTAGTTGAGGGCGATGGTGAAATTCAGCCCGGTATTGGCAGCGGAAACCCTCTCCAGCTCCTCAATGGCCTCCCGGATATCATCGGCCAGTCTTGACTTCTCCCCGATCACTCTGACACGCATGTTATTTTTTGAAGTTCTCTCGATACAGTCCACCAGATATCTTCGCAGAAGCTTCATCAGGGCACGGACTTCTTTTTCCGGCCGGTTCCAGTTCTCCGTGGAGAACGCATAGACCGTCAGGTACTTGATTCCCAGATCCCAGGCATCCTCACAAATCTGCTCTACCACTTTCGCTCCCTGGGAATGTCCCATATTTCTCGGCATCAGACGTTTTTTGGCCCAGCGTCCGTTCCCGTCAAGAATAATCGCTACATGTTCCGGAATCTGACACATCTTTCCATTCAGTTCCTTTTCCATAATCTTTCCTCCGGCTGTTTATTTGGGTATATTATCACATATCCCATGCTGTTACGGCTCTGCCATACATCATGGCTCTGTCCGCAAAAAAACCAGGAAGCCAGTCATCCCGGCTGCCTGGTTTTCGAAAATCATTCTCCATCCACATGTTCAAAACAAGGATTGCAGCAGATAACTTTTACACTGTCAGAATCTCCTGTGACTTCTTTTCCATCTCTTCGTCAACAACTTTAATGTACTTATCTGTTTCCTTCTGAACCTTGTTCTGCTCTGTCTTCAGTTCATCTTCTGTAATGTCCCCGTTCTTGTTCGCCTTCTTCAGGAAATCATTGGCATCTCTCCGGATGTTGCGGATAGCGACCTTAGCGCCCTCTGCCTTCTTCTTCACATCTTTGACCAGTTCTTTTCTGTGCTCTTCCGTCAGCTCAGGGAAAATCAGACGGATCATCTTTCCATCGTTGGTCGGATGAATTCCCACGTCGGACTGCTGAATCGCCTTCTCAATGGCTTTGAGAAGGGAAGTCTCCCAAGGCTGAATACAAAGAATACGCGGCTCCGGAACGGTGATATTACCTACCTGCTGAAGCGGTGTAGGTGTTCCATAATAGTCTACCTTAATTCTGTCGAGAACATGCGGGTTCGCTCTTCCTGCCCGGATGGAATTATATTCTTTCTCCAGGTTCTCCACGGACTTCTGCATCTTCTCCGTATATTTTTCTATCATAATGTAACCTCCTGCATCCTGTGTTCAGTCTCTGTGCCACTTCTTCACATCGAAAAATGTGGCTTTGATATACACATAATTTACATCAATCATACTGTTTTGTCAATCATTTTCCAGTCAGCCAGATCACGGCCGCGCGGGCATCTTTCTGTCCGCATTCCGCGCAAAAATACATGATCAAACTGTCACATAAGTTCCGTTAAACTGACCGCCCATGGCAGCGGCAATGCTGTCTTTTTCATTGAGTCCGAAAATCATCAGCGGCATCTTGTTCTCCAGACACATGATGGTGGCTGTCAGATCGATGACGCCCAGCTTCTTGGCGAGCACCTCATCCAGAGAAATCTCGTCGTATTTCACCGCATTCGGATTTACCTTCGGATCACTGTCATATACACCGTCAATGGCTTTTGCCAGGAGAATAGCGTCCGCCTCAATCTCAATGGCACGGAGCGCTGTCGCCGTATCTGTGGAAAAATACGGATGCCCGGTTCCGCCGGCAAAAAATGTCACCGTACCCTTTTCCAGTTCTGCCACTGCATCGTCTTTGGAAAACAGCTCCGTAAACGCGCCGCAGACAAACGGAGTGTAAACCTTCGTCTTCATACCTGCATGACGGAACATATCTGCCACATAAATACAGTTCATCACCGTAGCCAGCATTCCGATCTGGTCCGCCTTTGTCCGGTCCATATTCTCGCTGGTTCTTCCTCTCCAGAAATTACCTCCGCCGATCACGATGGCAACCTGAACGCCGGAATCCACCACCTGTTTTACCTGCCGGGCCACGTCCAGAACCGTTGCCTCGTCAAAACCGGTCTTCTTTTCTCCTGCCAGCGCCTCTCCGCTTAATTTTAATAATACGCGGTTTAACTTTTTCAAATCTTTCATCAGGGCCTCCCACTTTATTCTTTCGTTATGAAATCGTATATACAGTTATGCGTCCGGAAGATCCGCTCTTCCAGACGCAGTTACTCACCGTAAATCTTTTATCCTACCTGTGCCATATCCGCCAGAGTCTCTGTTACCAGATTATTTAAAACGGTACGGTTCACATAAGCTCTTGTATAGTAGCTCACATAGCTGTCATAATTATCGGTATTATAGAATTCTTTGAAATAATTGCTGACCTCGTCATCGGTCGCAGACAGGTTCTGTTCTTTTGCCACCTTATCGGCAATCAGATATGTCTTTACCATGTTCTCGCAGTCTGCATAGTAAGCATCTCTCAGAGCGTCCTCATCCTCATATCCGCTGCTGGACAGGTAATCTTCCATGGTTGCTCCCTGTAAAGACAGGCTGGCTTCCAGACCGTCCATCATAACGTCAAGCTGCGGATCCACCAGTTCTTCCGGAATCTCCTCAAAAGTGGAATTATCCATCATATAACTCCAGATATAATTATATTTTTTATTGTCCTGCAGATTCTGACGGATCTTTTCTTTCATATCATCCACGGAAGTATATCCATATGCTTCCTTCAGGTTCTCCTTGACAAAATCATCGGTCAGATCCGGTGTGACAGTCTCGCTGATGTAGTTGATCGTCGTATCAAACACCGCATCCTTGCCGGCCAGGTCTTCGGAAGAGTAATCATCCGGGAACGTTACCTCCACTTTCACCTCGTCACCAGGATTGTGTCCGATCAGCTGATCTTCAAAGTCGTCGATAAAGGAACCGGAACCGATGGTCAGATTGTATCCTTCGGCGCTGCCGCCGTCAAACTCTTTTCCGTCCACAGTGCCGACATAGTCGATGTTGACCACATCTCCGTCCTTTACTGCCCGGTCTTTCACCTGATTCTCTGTCTGGAAGTTGGTCATCAGAGAATCCACTTCTGTATCTACTTCGCTGTCTTCCACGGAGATTTCACTTTCCGGAATCTCAATGGAGGAATAATCACAGAGGGTCACATAAGCACCGTCATCGCCCTTCAGCGTACCGTCGTCATTCAGCCCCTGGCTGTAGTCCACGGTCGGTGTTGTCTGCGCCTGGCTCTCTGTGGTCTGTTCCTGTGCAGTGTCATTCTTTTTGCTGTTTCCACAGCCGCTCATCATGGCTGCAGCAAGCGCCAGCGTCAGGCTGGCCGCCAAAACTTTCTTTGTCATGGTTTTAATTTCCTTCCTTTTTTATCAATTTCGGTGGCACCGTCGAAATACGGTCCTACCGGTTCATTTTCTCAAGAATCTCTTTTTCCAGCGGTTCCGCGATGACGCCGCCCTGTACGATGGCCTTCCGGGCATAGTAAAGCGCCTCGCTTAAAGAAGCGTCCACGCCCTTTCCTTCCATATACATCATGGCGAGGCTGTAGCAGGCCATCCGGTAATCTGCCATCTCCACCGCGTTTAAAAAGCAGGCAGCGGCTTCGGTGTACTGTCCGGAATGATAATACTTGGTTCCCATCTGGTACATTTTCTTCGCCTTAGGCAGAGATTCTTCCTTCGCCTTCTCCTGCTCCAGCTGGTAGGCTCTGGCGATCTTGCGGGCCTTCACCACTGTATTCTCATACTTGGTATTGACCTCATACGAGCCGTCTTCCTTCTTTAAAAGAAGCGTCTGTGTTGCCAGACCATCCAGCAGATACTGCATATATGTCTCAAGCTCATCAAGCGGCACGGTAACGTTCACAATCCGTTCTGTCTTCTCCACATCCACCACATGATTCTCTTTCAGCGGCAGCTGACCGACAAAAAAAACGGAATGCTTCATCACATTCTTTTTCTCCTCCGCATCCGAAGCATTCTGGACCATCTGATACATATTTAAAATATTCTCTTTTGTAAGAGTCCTGCCATCCATCATGGCTTCGATCTTTGACTGTTCCAATTTCCTGTCCTCCTGACAACTGTTTGGTTTACCTTGTATTTTCTCTATATAAATACAACAAAATTATATTGCATTCCCCAGCAATTGTCAATCGGCTTCCATCATCGACGATACTTTTCCCGGCTGTTGTCCGCCATTCGAAGACATTGTACCGCATCCACATACTCCACAGAAACTTCTCTCTCCCGGATACTTTCCGCATCACTGCAGCAGACACATATCATATACTCTTCCAGCCGCCGTTCATAAAAACCCGTTCCGGACAGACAGGACAGTTCTCCGGGCTCTCTCGTCAGCCCCTCCCCTGTCATTTTGAGGAAGCTCTCCTTCCTGCTCCAGAGTAGGATAAACCGCTCATCCCGCTCCTTCCCCTGAACCGATAAAATGTACTCCTGCTCGTCCGGGGCAAAAAAGCGCCGCACCATGGATTCCCGGCACGGCCGGATCTTTTGTATGTCACAGCCAATCTCTCCCTCTCCCACAGCGCAGATCACATAGCTTCCGGAATGGGAGAGATTAAAGTGCAGCGCCTCATGGCAGGGCTTGCCATGGGGCCCCAGCGTCACCGAATCTCTGACAAAAGGAACTCCCTCTTTCTCAAACACATACCGAAGCAGCCATCCCGCCCCGGCACTGTTTCTTCTGTCCTCGGTCCTGAGAGGCAGCACCGACTTCTGCCATCTGCCCGCCGGCAGCTCTGCTTCCCATTCTTCATGTTCTCCCGGATCATCCAGACCGTCCGTCCGCATGATATAAAGACGTATTGTCCCCGGCCTCATCATTTGCCAATGAGCGCCAGGATCTCGTCTTTTCCGATAAATCCCACAGACTGATTCACAACCTTGCCCTGATCCATCACAACCAGCGTCGGAATGCTCATAACACCGAACTGCGTTGTCAGTTCCGGCTCCTCATCCACATTGAGCTTGCCAACCTTCACATCGCTGACCTCGCCGGCCACTTCCTCAATCAGAGGAGAGATCATCTGACACGGTCCACACCAGGACGCCCAGAAATCAATCAATACCGGCTTATCCGACTGCAGCACTTCTTTATCAAAATTATCACTCGTGATCTTAATCATTGCCATATTCGTTCCCTTTCTTATCTTATTCTCATTTACAATCACGGTCCACCAGCGGATTCCCCGCTTGTAAACCAAACCGCATGTTATGTTTTTATTATTATACACGTCTGTGAGGTTTGTCAATCTTATTTTATCTTAC